>Ga0209025_1000044_pt1 | contig 349480 bp, 316 predicted proteins | sample AraplaMF_Col_mLB_FD_184256 | JGI IMG/M metagenome (GOLD analysis project Ga0209025, IMG submission 184256) | Arabidopsis root microbial communities from the University of North Carolina, USA - plate scrape MF_Col_mLB (SPAdes) (version 2) | ecosystem: Host-associated > Plants > Roots >...
CTCTTCAGCGTCAGCGTCGGCTCGATCTTGAACGTGGTCTGGGTCCAGAAGGAAACATAGACCATCATCAGGATGGGCGCGACCAGGAAGAGCAACATCCACAGCGCACCAGGCGCCAGCAGCCAGAAGGTGCGATCGGGTTGTTTGCGGGTCGGACGCTCCGCCGTTTCGACGGGCGTGTCATGGCTTGTGGCGGCCATCGTCATCTCTCATTCTCCGGGTGGATGGGGGCAGGACCGGCGATGGCGGTCTCAAACGAACACAAGAGCATCCTCCCGCTTCCACACGAGGGCGTAGCGGCCCTTCTCCTCATAGGCCGCAGGCGCGGCATGGCTCAGGTGCTGCTCCACCTCGAAGAGGCGACCGTCATCGAGCGTGAAGAAGGAGTTGATCGCAGCGCCCGAATATTCGCTGGCGACGAAGCTCGCCTCAATGCGCACCTCGTTATCTGCGGTCGCCGCGTCCGTGGGGCGGATCGCGACGCGATCGTACCGGATGGCGTAGGCCGGCTTACCCGACGTCTGGCGGATGCCGCCCAGCGCGAGCGCGCCGACGGGGCTGGCGAAAGCATCGCCGGACACCGCACCGGGAAAGATGTTGTAGCAATTGAGGAAGCGCGCCACGTCGGCCGAGGCCGGACGGGTGTAGAGCGTGCCGGCATCCGTGGATTGCGCGATGCGCCCCGCATCGAGTACCAGCACCGTGTCACCCATCGCAAGCGCCTCGGTCTCCGAGCCCGTGACATGCAGGAAGGTCACGCCGCAGCGCTCGCGAATGGTGCGAAGCTCGACGCGCATGCGCATGCGCAGGTTGGCGTCGAGCGCACCGAGCGGCTCGTCGAGCAGAACCATGCTCGGTTCGGTCACGAGCGTGCGGGCAAGCGCCACGCGCTGCTTCTGGCCGCCGGAAATCTGCGTGGTGGCGCGGTCTTCCAGACCCGACAGCCCGACAAGGCCGATGATGTCGCGTACCCGGCCGGCGACGACTTTTGCATCCGTCACCGGATTAACGGCGCGGTTGGTCAGGCCGAAGGCGATGTTTTCGGCGACGCTCAGATGGGGGAAGAGCGCGAAATTCTGGAAGACGAAGCCGATGCCGCGTTCATGCGGCGGCACACCATCGACGCGGCGGCCGGAGAACAGGATTTCACCGCTGTCCGGCTGTTCGAAGCCGGCGATCACGCGCAGCAGCGTCGTCTTGCCGGAGCCGCTGGGGCCAAGCAGCGAGACATAGGTATCGTTCGCAAGCGATGCGTCGATACCGGCCAGTGCTGGAACGCCCGAAAAGGCCTTGTGCACATTCTTCAGTTGGAGGACGGATGACACTCTGTTCCCACCAGTTTTGAGCCGGGAATGTCCTTGCGCAAAGCTCCGCACGCCGCCGGACGCGCGATGCATCCGAACGAGCAAAAAAGCCATGGTTCACGCATCGTCAGATGCGCGGCGCAGCGATATTCCTGAACATTTCACTTCGTTCCGCTTACGGAGCCTCTTGCGGGCGCCTTGATTTCAAACCATGCCATGAATGGTTTTTGTATTCAATAGACTTTTTATTTTTTCCGATTGACCGCATTGAACCCGAAAAATCCCGCTCGGAAAGCCAGGACGACGGCGTTTGCGTAGCCTTTGCGGCTGCGCGCAGCGACGGAGATACGCCTGTTGCGCACAATATTCACAAAATGGGAGGGAGAATCCGGCAGTCATGCGGCATCTGCCTCGCCCGCGATACGCCGCCGCAACGGATTCTCCGATTTCAAACTTTGTATTCAATAATCATTTATGCCATCCTTTTCTTCCGGCGGAGAATGCGGCACAGTGCGCCCGCTATAAACACCCAGTGATGACGGGACCCATGAAGGAAGAGCAGGCCGCCCCAGGCAGCCAGAAGCGGTATGAAATCGTCGAGGAGGTGCTGCGCAGCAACATATCGGCCGGAACGCTGCCGCCCGGCCTCGTTCTGCTCGAAGGCCCCATCGCCGACATCCTCCAGACGTCGCGCGCGCCGGTTCAGCGTGCGCTTCAGACGCTGGAGGCCGACGGGCTGGTCCACCGCTTCGCCGGCCGCGGCTTCCTGGTGGGCCCGCCGGGCGGCGATATCGAGCCGATCCGCACCGATATCAAGGCGCTTGGCCTCGTCGTGCCCCGCCATGCGGACGAGGCATTGCAAAGCCGCTCGTCCTGGGAGCGCATCTACAATACGGTGGAGGCGGATGTCGCGGGCTGCGTGGTCTTCGGCCGCTATCGCATCGTCGAGATGGAGCTCGCCAACCATTTCAATGTCAGCCGCACCGTCGTCCGCGACGTGCTCACGCGCTTGCGCGAGCGCGGGCTCGTGCGCAAGAACCAGAGTTCGCACTGGATCGCCGGCCCGCTCACCGCGCAGACGGTGAAGGATCATTTCGTACTGCGCACGATGCTGGAACCGCCGGCCATACGCCTCGGCGCACCCGCGGTGAACCGCGCGCGGCTGGAGGCGCTGCTGAAGCGCCTGCGGGCCGCGGAGGATAGCGCGGCCGGCGGCCTCGGCGATAGCGAGGCGATCCAGACCGAGTTCATCGAGTGCTGCGTTCTGGCCGCGCCCAACGAGCGGCTGAGGGATCTCGTGCGCAACAATCTGCTGCCGGTGACGGCGACCGACCGGCTGCTGCGCCGTCTCGGGCTGCCCGGCGATCCTGCGATCATCACCGAGCTGCGGCTGGTGGCCGAGCTTCTGCTGCGCGGCGCGACGGAATCGGCGGTCTCCATGATGGCGACCCATCTGGAAGCCTCGCTCAACCGCACCATCGCGCAGATGAAGATCGTCGCGATCATTCCCGGGCCCAGCGTAACGGCGGCCTACCTGACGCCCGTTCTCGACTGACCCGCCTTGCGGCGAACCCTGTCGTGTCGGGAGTACAGAGGCCGCGCGCATCACCCTCTCCTATGCCAGCGCTTCGCGCAGCCGGGCGAGCGCTTCCCGGCGCTCGCCGCGTGCCGCCAATGCCTCTTCCATCGTCACCTTGACGAAGCGCGTCGGCGTGTGCGGCTGGAGCTGGCCGATCAGATCCATGTCCGCGGAAATGACCGTGCCGACCATGAAGTAGCCGCCGCCGGATACGGCATCCCGATGCAGGATGATCGGCTCCGTGCCGCCCGGGACCTGAATCGAGCCATAGGGGTAGCAGCTGTCGACGATATTGGACGGGTCCGAACCGGCGCCGAAGGGCTGTTCGCGCTCGACGAAATCGAGCTTCCGGCCGCCCTTGAAACGATAACCCATGCGGTCCGCCTCGTTTGCGACCTTCCATTCGTCGGCGAAGAAGTTCTCCTGCGACTGCTCCGTCACGCGATGCCAGTAGAGGCCGGGCAGAACGCGCAGCTCCGCCGGCATGCCGGGCTTTCGTTGCATGGCTTCGGGAATACTCTTTCCCTCGCTCGCAAGACGACCCGTGCCGACCGGCAGTTCGTCGCCGGCAGCCAGCGGACGACCCTTGAAGCCGCCGAGCGCGCCGATCGGATAGGTCGAACGGCTTCCAAGCGCCTCAGGCACATCGATGCCGCCCGAGACGGCGATGCAGATGCGTGCACCGGATTTCAGGAAATCGAAGGTCAGCGTCTGCCCGGCCTTGACCTTGAAGGCGGTCCATCCAGGCTGAGACACGCCATCGACCTTGGCCGGCATGTCTGCGCCGGTGACGGCGACAAGCGCGTCCTCGGTGAATTCAAGCTTCGGGCCGATGAACACGGCTTCAAGCCCCGCCGCGCCCTCGTCATTGCCGACGAGCAGGTTGGCTGCGCGCATGGCATAGCGGTCCATTGCCCCGCCGACGGGGATGCCGAGGTGGAAGTAGCCGGGACGACCGAGATCCTGAACGGTGGTCGCAAGACCGTGGTGAAGAACCTTAATGGCCATGGAGCAAGCCCTCCAGCTTGGCGTTTGTACCGTCGATATCCTTCTGGTAGTCGCGCAGGTCGAACGTAACCTCGCGGATCGGCGGGGCAAACCGACCCTTGTCGACATCCTCCACCGCCTGGTCATAGGCGTCGCGGTCGATCGGCTTGAACTTCACGATGTCGCCGGGGCGGAAGAACACCATGAAATCGCGCAGATAGCTGGTCGTCTGCGTCGGATCGAAGATCGGCATGGGCGTGATGCCGAACATCTGGTAGCCCCCTGCACCGCGCACCGAATAGATGCAGCCGAAGCAGCCGCCATGGCCGACAGTGAGCCGTGGCGTATCCGTGCGCGGCCTGAGGTATTTCGGCACCTGTATCTGCCGCTGGCGCTCGACCATCTGATACATGAAGGGAAGTCCGGCGACGAAGCCCACCATGGAGACGAACCACGGCGAGCCGGAATGGGCGCCGACGAAATCGTCGACGGAGCCGTAGCCATTGATGCGGGCCGCATAGTCCAGGTCGGTTCCCGTCGGGTCCTGGTGCCGCTCGCGAAAACGCATCAGCGTCTCGTGTGTCCACGGGTCGTTGTAGAAGACGGGGATTTCGACGACGCGGGTCTTCAGCACGGGCTCGGCCTTGGCGGCTGCGCCCTCGATGGCCTTGACCTCCTTCAGGACATCGTCCGGATGGATGATGTCAGGATCGAACTTGATCTGGAACGAGGCGTTGGCCGGGCAGATTTCCGTCACGCCCTTGATGCCGCTGTCGCGCACGCCTTTTGCCATGGAAAGGCTCTTGAAGAAGGCTTCAAGCGACATTTCCTCGCTGCATTCGACGAACAGGTGCTCGTCGCCTCCGAATGAATATCTGGTCGTCATCAGGCAACCTCCGCCGTCGCGCCGGTCTTTGCGGCGAATTCCGTTTCAAGCCATCGTTCGAGGAAGCGCGTATCGAACGCACCACGCGCCACGCTCGCATCGCTGGCAAGCGCCAGGTGCAGGGAAATGGTGGTGGGAATGCCCTCGATGACGAGGCCGCTCAGCGCCTGCCTCAGACGCTCCAGGCAGGCTTCGCGCGTTTCGGCCCAGACGATGAGCTTGCCGACGAGCGAGTCGTAGAACGGCGGGATCATGTAGCCCTCGTAGAGCATCGTATCGAAACGGATCCCCTCGCCCTCGGGCACGACGAGGCGCGAAATCGTGCCCGGCGCCGGCATGAAACCCTTGGCCGGGTCTTCCGCGTTGATCCTGCATTCGATGGCATGGCCGAATGCCTCGACATCCGCCTGGCGGATCGACAAGGGTGCGCCGCCGGCGACGCGGATCATCTCCGAAACAAGATCGATGCCGGTGATCATTTCCGTCACCGGATGCTCGACCTGGATGCGCGTGTTGACCTCGATGAAGTAAAATTCGCGCGTCGTTTCGTCATAGAGATATTCGACGGTTCCGGCACCGCGATAGGCGACCTCGCGCGCCAGCGCGACCGCACTTTCGCAAAGCTTGGCCCGCACCTCGGCCGGAAGAAGGAACGATGGCGCCTCTTCCCAGACCTTCTGGCGGCGGCGCTGCAACGAGCATTCCCGTTCGAAGCAATGAACGAAGTTCTTGCCGTCACCGAGGATCTGCACCTCCACATGGCGGGCCTTGGTGATGACCTTTTCAAGATAAAGCCCGCCATCGCCGAAGGCGGCGAGCGCCTCGGCGGAGGCCTGGGGGAAAAGCCGCTCAAGATCCGCCAGATCGGCGGCGATGCGGATACCGCGACCGCCGCCGCCGGCGGCCGCCTTGATCATGATCGGGAAGCCGGTTTTCGCCGCCACGGCCCGTGCTTCCTCGATCGTGGCAAGGCGCCCGGCGCTGCCCGGCACCGTCGGAACGCCGGCCTTGGCGGCAACGGTGCGGGCGGCGACCTTGTCGCCCAGAAGGCGAATGGCATCGCCCTTCGGGCCGATAAAGATGAGGCCTGCTTTTTCCACGGCGTCGGCAAAGTCGGCATTTTCGGACAGGAAACCGTAACCTGGATGCACGGCATCCACGCCTGCGGCCTTGGCCGCATTCACCACGGCCTCGATGTTCAGGTAGGATTTCTTCGGCGCCGGCGATCCGATGTCGATCGCTTCGTCGGCGAGCTTCACCGCGAGCATGTCGGCGTCGGCGGCGCTGTGGACCTGTACCGTGCGGATGCCGAGCGCCTTCGCCGCTTTGATGATGCGCACCGCGATCTCGCCGCGGTTGGCAACGAGGATCGAGCGGATGGTCATGCCTCCACCTCGGCAATGACCTGACCTGCCATGACCGGCTCCTCGTTCTCGACGAGGAAGGTGATGTTCTTGCCATCGACGCCGGCAGGTACCTCCTGGAAGGTCTTCATGACTTCGATCAGGCCGATCGCGTCGCTCGCCGCCACGCTGTCGCCATCCGCCTTGAACGGCGGCACATCCGGCGAAGACGCGCGGTAGAAGGTGCCCGGCAGGGGCGATCTGATCTCGATCTTGCTCATGTTTTTCTCCACTCCAGAAGGTCAGCGCCCGGCCGAGGCCGAAACCGGCGCAATACGTATACCTGCTCCCACCAGCGCATCACGCATCTGGCGCACGATGTCGAATGCGCCGAGCGTGTCGGAATGGAAGCAGATGGATTCGAAGGCGATATCGATGTCGCGGCCCGTTACCGTCCTGACCTTGCCCTCCTGACAGGCACGCAGAACCTTGCGTGCGATGGCGGCGGGATCGGGCCGGCCGGCATCGCGCGTGAACACGATGGAGCCGCTATCGTCATAGTCGCGATCGGCGTAGAATTCCCGAACAACAGGCTGGCCGGCTTCTGTCGCGGCTCGGAACGTCGCCGAACCACCCATGCAGAAGATGTAGGCATTCGGTTCGACGGTGCGCATGTATTGCACGAAGCTCTGGGAGAGTTCCGGGTTGACCGCCATCTCCATGTAAAGCGCGCCATGCGGCTTCACATGCTGGAGGCGCACACCGTGGCGATGAGCGAATTCCTTGATGGCGCCGACCTGGTAGACAAGATCGTTCACCAGCTCCTTTGCTGTGCCGGCGATCTTGCGACGGCCAAATCCCTGAAGATCGTTGTAGCCGGGATGGGCGCCGATGCCGACACCGTGTTCGGCTGCGAGCCGCACTGTCTCGTCCATCAGGTTGGGATCACCGGCATGGAACCCTGCCGCGATGTTCGCCGAGCTGATCAGCGGCATGAGGGAAGCGTCGTCCGTATCGCCGACGCGCCAGCGGCCGAAGGCCTCGCCCATGTCGCAATTGATATCGACCACCTCACGCACCGTCTCAACCTCGCATGCATTTCTGAACAGGGAAACGCTAGGCCCATTAGGACCATTTGAAAAATTCTATTTTTCCATATATGAATTCTGAAAATCAGAACTGATTGCCTTGTTTTGCTGCGGCGCAAAAACCTTAAGAAACAAAGGCCTAACCTGTTTGTGCCCTGAACGGGGCGGCCCGATGCTCATTTCGACGCCGCCTGTTCTGATTTTTCGATAGCCTCGCGCAGCAAAACAGAATGGGAAGGACAACCATGACGCTGAGCCTTCGGCAAATCCGCTACTTCGTCGCGACCGCCGAACTCGGCCAGATTTCGCAGGCGGCGGTCGATCTCTCCATATCCCAGTCCGCGGTGACGACGGCGATCAAGGAACTGGAGCGCACGGTCGGCGTCAGCCTCTTCCTGCGCACGCCGCACGGCATGGACCTGACGCCCGCCGGACGGCAGTTTCTGTCGCATGCCTACGAAATCCTGAAGAAGGTAGACGAGGCGACGCATCTCAATGTCGTCAGCAACGAGATCGAAGGAACGCTGACGGTCGCGGCGACCTATACCGTCATCGGTTACTTCCTGCCGCTGCACATCGAGCGGTTGCGGCGGCTCTTTCCCAGGCTGGAGATCCAGCTCTTCGAGCTCAACCGGGAATCCATCGAGGAGGGGTTGTTGAGCAACCGATACGACATGTCGGTCCTGCTCACCTCCAACATCCTGAACCCGGCCCTGATCACGGAGAAGGTGCTGAGCTCGACGCGCAGGCTCTGGCTGCCGGCTCAGCATCCGCTGCTGCAGGCCGAGACTGTCGGGCTGAGGGACATCGCCGACGAGCCCTACATCATGCTGACCGTGGACGAAGCCGCGCATTCCGCCCTGAAATACTGGAGCGCCACGCCCTACCAGCCGCGCGTCATCCTGCGCACCTCTTCGGTGGAAGCCGTTCGCTCGCTGGTCGCGAACGGCCAGGGCGTCGCCATCCTTTCCGACATGGTGCACCGGCCCTGGTCGCTGGAGGGCCGGCGCATCGAGACGGTGAACATCAGCGACACCGTGCCCGCTATGGATGTGGGCCTCGCCTGGCGGCGAAACATGGAGCTGACGCCCCCAATGCTCGCCTTCCGTTCGTACTTCCAGCAGGCCTTCCACCTGCCGGAACGCTGAGCGGACAACCACAGGAAGCACGGCCGCCGGCGCCGATATGTTGCCTGCCATTCCGGTCTCCCGTTGCGAGGCATCGCTCCGCCCGGAGCGGAGCGGGTTCTCATTTTGCGCGTGTCAGCAGATAACTGCCGCTCTCGTGCAGCACGCTGGTCCAGCCGGGTTCGATGACGATGGTCGTCGTCACCTCCTCGATGATGGCAGGACCCTCGATGCGCGCGCCGGCGCCGAACTTCGCGCCATCGTAGACCGGCGTGGAGGTCACCTTGCCAGATTGCTCGAAGATCGCATCGCGGTGGCCCTTCAGCGCAGCTTTCGCGTCGCCGCCAGCCGCCAGTTTCGGCGGGCGCACCTTCTCGATGCGGCCGTAAAGGGTGGATTCAATGTTCACCACCTCCACCGCACTGTGCCGTTCGGCGTAGGTGTAAAGCTCCTCGTGCCGGGCGTGGAAGGCGTCCTTGACCTTCTCGATAGTGTTCTCATCGATCGGGAAGGTACCGATATCCACGGTGCATTCATGCACCTGGCCGACATAGCGCATGTCGAGCGAACGGCGGATCTCGATCGCATCTCCCGCGAAACCGTCGGCCTTAAGATGCGAAACGCCCTTGGCCTCGATCTCCTTGAAGAGGCCATCGATGCGCGCGTAGCTCGCAGGGTTGTCGAGCCGCACGGGAGCCGGCGCCATGTAATTGTACTTCACATCGGAGATGATCTGGCCGAAGGCGCAAAGACCGGACGCGAGCTTGGGCAGGATGATCGTGTCGATGCCCATGTCCCGCGCCAGCGCCGTGATATGGGCGGCCGTCGCGCCGCCTGCCCCCACAAGGACGAAATCGCGCGGGTCGTAACCGCGCTCGACCGAAACGCGCCTGATACCGTTGACCATGTTGTTGTTGACGATGGCGAACATGCCATAGGCCGCCTGCTCCGTGGAGATGCCCAGCGGTTCGGCGACCCTCGCCACCGCCGCCCGCGCTTTCTCCACATCAAGCGGCAGCTTGCCGCCGAGCAGACCCTCGGGGTTGAGATAGCCGAGCACGAGATTGGCGTCCGACGTGGTCGGCTCCGCCCCGCCCCGGCCATAGCAGGCCGGGCCAGGCTCGGAACCGGCCGATTGCGGGCCGACCTGAAGGAGGCCGAGCGGATCCACCCAGCCGATCGAGCCTCCGCCCGCGCCGAGCGTCTCGACCTGGATCATCGGAACACCGATGCGATAACGCAGGAAATCGATGTTCTTATTGAGGTTGGTCTGGCCGTTGCGGGTGAGCGTGATGTCGAAGGACGTGCCGCCCATATCGACGGTGATGACATTCTTGTGGCCGAACGGCGCACCGGCATAGAGCCCTGCCTGTGGCGCGGAGGCCGGGCCGGAATTGATGGCGTAGACTGAACGGTCGGTCATGACCTGCCCGATGGCGAGCCCCCCGTTCGACTGGAAGTAGCGCACCGGCTGCTTGGCGCCGAGCGAGCGGAAATAGGCATCGACCGCCGTGATGTAACGGCGCATGACCGGGGCGAGATAGGCGTTCGTGACCGCCGTCGACGTGCGGGTGTATTCGCGCACCTGCGGATAAAGCTCGCTGCCGACCGTCAGCACGGCATCCGGCATCATCTCGCGCACGATTTCGGCCGCGCGCCGCTCATGCGAGGGGTCGAGCACCGACCAGACGAAGGAGATGGCGACGGTCTCGACGCCCTCCTTGAGAAAGAGCCGGCACGCCTCACGCACGTCCTCCTCGTGCAGCGGCGTGCGCACGGACCCGTCGGACAGCACACGTTCGCGAACGCCGCGGCGCAGATAGCGTGGAACGAGCATCGTGGCGGCGGGATAATCGGGGTCGTAGCGGAAGCCATCTTCCTTGTGGCCGTTGCGGATCTCGATGGAGTCCTCATGGCCCGCCGTGCAGATCAGGCCCGTACGGCCGCCACGATGGGTGATCAGCGCATTGAGGCCCACCGTCGTGCCGTTGATGCACAGGTCGCAGTTGGCGATGATCTCCTCGATCGGCCGCTGGAGATCGGCGGCGATCAGGCCAAGACCGTTCTCGATGGCCTTGGTCGGGTCGGACGGTGTGGAGAGCGCCTTGAACAGCCTGACCTCACCGGTCGCGCGGTCGGCAATGACGAAGTCGGTGAAGGTGCCGCCGGCATCGATGCCGAGACGGTAGGAATGCATGGTCATGTCTGTCTTCCTTAAACAGCGGCTCTGAGCCGGTCGGTCTCGGCCGTATCGACATCAAGGGTCTCGAGGCTCACGATGGCGACGCCGTAGTCGAGCCGCGCGCCTTCCAGGGAGACGAGGCCGTTGCGCACATCGGAAACGACCTTTTCCACCGGCCGCTCGAACGGGTTGCCGAAGCCTCCGCCGCCCGGATTGAGATTGGTGATCGTCTGGCCCGGCTTGATGGTCTCGATAATGTTCTTGCGCTCGACCTGAACCGCGCCGTCACGCCGCAATTCGACGCGGCCCACCTTGGTATCGACCATGGCCGAAGTCGCACCGGCGGCACCCATCGCCGGAATACGCCGCCCCTCGCCGAAGCCGATGCACAGCATGTCGCCGTTAAGCGGCTCGACTTCCCAGGCCGTGCCGGAACCGCCGCGGAATTTGCCGGCACCGCCGGAATCCGTCATCAGCGAATAGCGGTGGATGACGATGGGATAGGAGTATTCGAGCAGTTCCACATCGCCCGAGGTGAGCGCGCCGAAGCAGCATTCCGGACCGACGGCATGCCAGCCGTCCTGCTTGGGCGTCGCGCCGCCGCCGGAAATGATGGTGGCCAGCACCATGGTCACGAACTCCTCGTTGGTGCGAGAATCGCGGCCGGCAATGTTGAGGCCGTTGGCATGCCCCCAGGAGGCCGAGACCCGCGACGGCACCGCCTTTTCGAAGGCGAGGCGCACGGCATCCGTCAGCGTCTCCATCGGTGTCGTCGTGCAGTTCATATGCGGCGCGGGCTCCTGTGCGTTGCACAGCGTGCCCTTCGGCCCGAAATCGAGGCTGACGCAGCGATAGAGCCCTTCATTGTAGGGTGGCGGCAGGGCCGCAAACATCATGAGGCCCAGATAGACGCCGGAATGGGAATTGCCCTCGTAGGAGTTGATGAAATAGGGAATCTGCGGCGGGCTATCGATGGCGATATGGCAGGCGTCGCCGTTGATCGTCACTGTCGCCTTGATCTCGAAATCGCCAAAGCCGTGGCCGGCATCCTCCAGGATGGCGATGCCTTCATAGGTTCCGTCAGGAACCGTGGCGATCAGCGCGCGCATGTGCTTGTCGGCCATGTCGAGAAGCGTATCGACGCAGGCATCCACCTGCTCCTTGCCGTATTTGTCGAGCATGGCAAGAAGGTTGCGCTCTCCTACTTGGCAAGCGCCGATCAGGGCGCGGAAGTCTCCTTCCTGATCGCGGCGGGCACGCATGTTGGTGAGGATCATGTTCAGAACATCGTGGCGCGGCTTTCCGCGATCCCAGATCTTCACCGGCGGAATGCGCAGGCATTCGGCGTAGATCTCCGTGGCATTCGGATTGTATCCCGCCGGCACCGGCCCGCCGATATCGGTGAGGTGGCCCTTGCAGACGGTCCAGTAGACGAGCTCGCCCTTGTAGAAGACCGGCTTGTACATGCAGGTATCGATGGCGTGGCTGCCGCCGAAGGCCGGATCGTTATGCAGGATCAGGTCGCCCTCGTGGATGTCGTCGCCGAAGAAGGCGGCAACCGCCTTCATGGCGGGAATGAGCGAGCCGAGATGGATCGGGATATCCTGCCCCTGCAGGATCATTTCCGGCCGGGCGTTGAACAGCGCCGTCGAATAGTCGTGCGCCAGGTTGAAGACCGACGAACGGGCCGTTTTCTCCAGCGCGAGCGTCATTTCGCGCTGTGTGGTCTCGAGCATGCCGCGCACCACCGAAAGGGTGATCGGGTCCACCTTGGAAGTCTGGGTATGGAGCATCGTGTTCACGCTGGTTGAAGGCGAGAACCGACGGCCTGGAAACCGTTCGAATAGCTGAAATGTCTGTTCCCTGAGCCGCCGGTGTCTGTCGCACCGTTGAAGCCGGGTTCAATCTAGGCAGAGTTTTCCGGCCCGGTCTTTGCAGGCGGCGAACAACGGTTTGCGCTTGAGCGCACAAGCTGCCATTTTCATTGCCTGGCAGACATCATGTGCATACCTTTCAACGAAGAGGGAAAGCCGCATGAAGACGAGCATCACCACGAGCGCGACGCGCGCACCCGATCGCAGCCGTCACTGGCACGAGGCCATCGCCTCGGCCTATTTCCCGCTCGACCTGCGCTTTCGCGAAGCCGACCGCTTCTCCGGCGACCTGACGACATGGCAGTTCGGCGACGTCTCGATTTCCCGGCTGACCTGCGATGCCCTGCAGTATCTGCGCCTGCCGCACCATTTTCGCGCCGCAAGGGAAGAGGAATTCCTCGTTACGGTTCCGGCAAAGGCGGAGGTGTTCTTTTCCCAGTGCGGTCGCGAGGTGACGTGCCGGCCGGGCGGCTTCTTCCTGGAGCGCAGCAGCGAGCCCTACCAGTTCAGCCATTCGGAAGCGGCCGACATGTGGGTGCTCAAGGTCGAGGCCGACGCGCTTGGCGGGCGCATGCGCGCGCCGGACCGCTTCTGCACCCTGCAATTCGAGGCCGACAACGGCGCCGGCGGCCTTTTCACCGACATGCTGCACCTCCTGCCCGCCCGCTTCGACGGCATGACGCAGGAGGCGCGCACGACGGTCGGCCGCCAGCTTGTCGATTTGCTCGTGCTTGCCATCAAGGCGGATGAACGCGTGTTGACATCCGGCAACTCGACGGTGCGCAGCGCCCATCTCGCCCGCGTCGAGGCCTATGTGCGCGCCAACCTCCAGGATTTCCGCCTCGACCCGGAACGTATCGCCGGGGCCTGTGGAATCTCCACCCGCTACCTGCACGAGCTGTTCAGGGATACCGGAGATACGATCCGTAACTGGATCCGCATCCAGCGGCTTTCGGCTTGCCGCGAGGCGCTTGCGGATCCCGGCAACGTGCAGACCGCCGCCGAGATCGCCTATAGCTGGGGCTTCAGCGATCAGACCCAGTTCTCCCGCGCCTTCAAGGCCCAATTCGGCCTGCCACCGGGAGAATACCGCGCGATGGCGGCAAAGGGCCGGATGCACGGGTAGGACGTCCCGCGTTCAGAACCGATAGGTCAGTCCAAGCACCGGGCCGGAAAGACGGGTATCGAAGACATGGCCGTCCTGATCGTAGTCGACATCCAGCACCTTGTATCCGGCCGACACGGACAGGTTGTCGGTGAAGGTGTAGTTCACCGTGGCCAGTGCCGACCAGGTCAAATCGGACCCGACACCGAAGCCGCCGATATCGACCTGCCCCTGCAAGGAGAGCTTGTCGGTCAGGTTTACGAACAGCCGCGCGCCGATCACCGGATCCACCCAGCCAAAGCTCTCCTCATGGCTGGCGGATATCCGGCCCAGAATAGGATGGCTTGCTGTAACCAAGACATCGTTGGAGATGTACCAGAAACGGGCACCGCCAAGCGCATCAAGGGTAAGTTCCGGCGTGTCGATGATACGATAACCGCCCTGCAAGGTCGCCATGAACTCGCGTGTGTCGACATCGGCATCAATGTTCGCGCCGGCGGGGATGGCCGCCAATCCCGGGATCTGCAACGCTGGCAGCGGGCCAGTCGCCTTGCTGTCGGTGGTGTTCACGTACATGACATCGCCCGACAGCACGAAGCGATCGTACCGTCCCCAGATATTGATGAAGCCGCCGAAATTCAGATCGTCCATCACATCGGAGAACGATTTCTCGACTTGCAGTCTCGGACCACGACGAAAAGGTGATATCTCGCCATCGAGACCCGTGGCCCACATATAGGGCGTGATCTGCAAAGCCCAGTCGGAGCGCAGCCCTGCGGCAGGATCCACATCCGCGGCGACATCATTATCGGCGGCATCAGCAAGGCCGGCCGTGCAGAGCGCCAGAGCGGTCGCAGCAAGATATCTCTTCATGGCGTCGTCTCCGTGGCCGGCAGCGTGTTCTTTTGTATGCGGCCATCCTTCATCACCAACATCAACGTACGATCCGGATCGGCAATCAGCGAAATGTCCTGAAGCGGGTTGCCATCGACCACCAGAAGGTCCGCATAGGCATCCGCCTCGATGCGCCCGAGCCTGGCGGGATAGGGGTTGCGCGGGCCGGACAGCCCGGCAAGATCGGCGTTGCCGCTCGTCAGCATACGCAACACCTCGGCATTGTCGTACCAGCGCGCAAACTTGGCCAGTTGCCGGCCCTGCGTCGCGGTTCCCTTCGGGTTAAAAAGGATATCGGTTCCCAACGCCATCTTCACCTTGTGCTTACGGCCGAATTCCACCGCCCGCACCGTGCCTTCGGCGGTCATTTGCTGCTGGGCGCGCTGCTCCGGCGACGCATAGACATTGGCATCCTCGTCGGCCAGGAACGGCTGGATGCTCCACCAGGCGCCGGCATCCGCCATGCGTTTTGCCGTGTCCTCGTCGGCAAGCTGGCCATGCTCTATCGAGCGTACGCCGCAGTCGAGCGCCCGCTGAATGGCCGCGGACGTGTAAGCATGGATGCACACATACGTGCCCCAGTCCGTTGCGGCCGACACGGCCGCCCGCATTTCGACCTCGGTATATTGCAACGCGTCGATCGGGTCGAAGGCGGACGCCACGCCACCACCTCCCATGATCTTGATCTGGCTGGCGCCCAGCATCAGCTGTTCGCGCACACGCCGCAGCACCTCGGCCTCACCATCGGCGATCGCTGCGATGCCTGCCTGCTCGGCCACGCTGAGGCCGCTCAACGCCGAGCGCGGCAATTCCGTACGCATGCGGAAATCGCCATGCCCCGACGTTTGCGAAATCATCGCGCCGGAAGGATAGATGCGCGGGCCGGCGATGCGTCCCTCATCGATGGCGCGCTTCAGCGCAAAGGACGGGCCGCCGACGTCGCGAACGGTCGTGAAGCCGCGCAGAACGGTGCGTTCGGCCTCCTGTGCAGCGACGAGATGGACATAGGGAATATCGGCCGTCATCGCGGCCACCTGTGAAATTGCCGCAAGGATCGAATGCCAATGGGCATCGATCATGCCGGGCATCAGCGTCCGTGCGCCGCAATCGATCACCTCCGCATCCGAAACGGTGTCGGCAGCCGGCACGAGCGCCTTGATCCGGTTGCCTTCGACAAGAACGCCCTGCCCTTCAACCAGAGCGCTGCCTGTTCCATCGAATATCTTCACGTTGCGCAGCAGGATCGGCTTGGCGGAAGCTTGTGCAAAAACCGGGCTCGACAGGCCCAATACCGGCGCTGCCAGGCTTGCCGCGACGCCTTTGAGAACGGAACGTCGCGAAAGACCCGCCTCGATGCGCGCAAAAAGGCGCTGGGCCTGCGGACTGTGGCACGCGCAACCCTGGCCATGAACGAGTGGCGGTACCGACCTCCCAAACGCAATACCAAAGTCGCCCCTTCCCCCGTTACGGCATCCCAACCAAAAGTTGTCGGTCAGTTAAGCTGATTTGACCGGCCGCGCCAAGCGGGTTTTCCGCGACCTCGGGTCACATACAGGGCGTTTCCTGCTCCGATCCTAGATCTCGTGCAGCACGTTGGCGGCCTTCACGGCTGCGGAGGCGCGGTTTTCGACGCCGAGTTTGACGTAGATCTGCTCCAGGTGCTTGGTCACCGTTCGGGCGCTGAGGCCGAGGATTTCGGCGATGTCACGGTTCGACTTGCCCTTCGCGATCCACAACAGGACCTCGGATTCGCGGTGCGTCAGTAAGAAGTGCTGGCGCAGGATCTCATCGTCGGAGAGGCGGCTTTCAGCCGTGAGGCGGAAAAGGAATTCGTCCGCGTCGATCCTGCCGAGGAAGGAGAGTTGCAGGCTTGCCTGACCGGGCTGGCGGATGGCGAAGGTGGTTTCGCGGGACGCGCCGCGCATCTTCATCCAGTCACGGATATGGTCGGAGACGACGTCGAGGCCCTCGTCGCTGCCCGTCGCGGCGTTGACCAGCCGGGTCGCCTGTGGGGTCGACCAGCGGATCTTGCCCTCGCTGCTCACGGCCAAAAGGTGCCGCCCGGCGGCATCCAGCGCCACGCGGGCGCTCTGGGCGGAACGGGCATTGGTGAGATGCACGCGGATGCGCGCACGCAACTCGTCGATATTGATTGGCTTGGTGAGATAATCGACGCCGCCGGATTCCAGCGCCCGCACCACATGCTCCGTCTCGGTGAGGCCGGTCATGAAGACGACGGGAACGGGGCTGATGGCGGGGTCGGCCTTCAGCCTGAGGCAGGTCTCGAAGCCATCCATGCCGGGCATGACGGCGTCGAGCAGGATGATGTTGGGCGTGATGCGGCTAACGATATTGAGCGCCGAAGCGCCCGACGTGGCGATCAGCACGGAGAAGCCGGATTGCTCCAGTGCTTCCGTCAGGAATCCCAGGGCCTCGGGGGAATCGTCGACGAGAAGGACGATGTCGCGGGGAATGGCTGTCTCAGTCACGGGCGGCGGCGTCCTTCCGATCCATGGTTTTCAGGAAGGCATCATAGCCGGCGAGGTCGAAAACCTGAACATAGGCGCGCACGGCTTCCGCGAAGGGCTGGTGTTCCGGTACGCCGGCGATTTCCGCGAGTTTCGCCTCGATGCCCCTGATATAGCCGATCTCGCCGAGACGGATCAGCTCGCGCACATGGTCTTCCTCCGGAATGACGATGCTGGTCTTCGAGCGATCCTCTGTCGCCGCATCATCGTGATAGATCCAGTCGAGGCCCATATGCAGGGCGAGCTTGTCGGTGAGCTCTCGCAGGTTGAACGGTTTTGCCAGCATGTCGTTGTGGCCGGAACGGGCCGTCGTGCCATCGCCGATATTGGCCGAGAGCATGATAATAGGAGCCGGCTGGGCCTGCGCGCGCAGGCGTTCGACCAGCTCCCAGCCGTTCATGCCGGGCATGGAAATATCGACGAGGAAGAGATCGGGCTTCAGCCCCGCGACGAGCGACAGGCATTCCTCGCCGCTCGTTGCGGTGAGCACGGTGAAATCGAGCGGGCGCAGCACCTCTTCCATGAGATTGCGGTGGTCCGCATTGTCATCGACGACGACAATGGTGCGGCGTGGGCCCCGGTAGCCCTTGATGCGCTGCACGGCATCCTTCGCAGCCGCCGGGCGATCGACGGCCGACAGCATGAGGCGGACACGGAACTCCGTGCCCTTGCCCCATTCACTGGTGACGGAGATTTCCCCGCCGAGCGTCTGGGTCAGAAGGCGCGTGATGGTGAGGCCGAGACCAAGGCCGGGCATGCGGCCGTGCTCGGCGCCGCCGCGCTGGAACGGCTCGAAGATGCGCGACAGGTCCTTTTCCTGAATGCCCTGGCCGCTGTCGCTGACGGTGAAGGTCGCGACCTGGCTGCGATAGGCGACATCGAGGCGGATCGCACCCTGATCGGTGAACTTCAACGCATTGGAGACGAGGTTGACGAGGATCTGGCGCAGCCGCTTGTCATCGGTGCGCACGTAGCGGGGAAGGTTTGCCGGGCGGCTGTGCTCGAAGGCGACGCCTTTGGCCTGAGCCTGCGGACGGAACATCTCCACGATCTGGTCGAGAAAATCAGGCAGATGGATTTCGTTGGAATAGACCTGCAGCTTGCCGGCCTCGATCTTGGAAATATCGAGCAGGCCGTCGATGAGGCCGGAAAGGTGATCGGCGCTGCGCTTGATGACGCGGATGGCGTTCTGGCGTTGCGGCGGGATGCTCTCGTCGCGCTCCAGCACCTGCGCATAGCCGAGCACGGCATTGAGCGGCGTGCGCAGCTCGTGGCTCAAGCCCACGACATAGCGGCTCTTGGCGCGGTTGGCCGCCTCGGCCGCCTCCTTTGCCTGCTGGAGGGCGGCGTCGGTCTTCTTGTGTGCGGCGATTTCCTTGAGGAGAAGCGTGGTCTGGCGGGAGGACTCCTCCTCCGCCACCACCCGGCTGTCATGGGCCAGCACATAGAACCAGCAGACAACGCCCGCGACCACCGCGAAGACGAAGAAGACGACAGCGATGGTGCGCTCCACCACGGCCGCCGTTTCCGGAGAGTGGGTTCCGACCTGGTGGGCGATCATGGCGAGGATGACGCCTATGCCCGCGATGGAAAGAACGGCGGCGATGCCGTAGCGGCCGAGCCTCGTGCCGAGAGCCCGCACCGCCGTCGCGGGCAATATGGTTTTCGCCACACCGGCGATCTGCGCATTGAACCGCGCCTTCGGCTTGCACAGGTCGTGGCAGCGGCTGTCGAGCGAGCAGCAGAGCGAACAGATCGGCGCGGCATAGGCCGGGCACCAGGCCATGTCCTCGGGCTCGAAAGGGTGCTCGCAGATCGAGCAGGTGATGGAATGCTCGAGCGCCCAGCTGCGGCGCGGCTTGCGGGCAAGGTAGTATTTTCCGCCCGTCGCCCAGGCGATCAGCGGCGAGGCAACGAAGGCCACGATGGCGGCGATATAGGGTGCGAGCGACGCCGCGATCTCGCCGAACGCGCCGAAATGGGCGGTCAGTGCGATGACGGCCGACAGCGTCATGGCACCGAGGCCGACCGGATTGATGTCGTAAAGATGCGCCCGCTTGAACTCGATCCCGGGCGGCGACAGTCCAAGCGGCTTGTTGAGGAAGAGGTCCGCCGAAATGGTGCAGAGCCACGCCATGGCGATGATGGAGAAGACGCCGAGCGTTTCCTCCAGCAGCCTGTAGATGCCGAGTTCCATCAGGAGCAGAGCGATCGCGACGTTGAAGACCAGCCAGACGACGCGGCCGGGATGGCTGTGGGTAAGACGTGAGAAGAAATTCGACCAGGCGAGCGACCCGGCATAGGCGTTCATCACGTTGATCTTCAGCTGCGACACCACCACGAAGGCGACCATCAGCAACAGCGCTGCCATGTCCCACGGCAGCATGTAGCCGAAGGCCGTGTAGTACATCTGCGCGGGATCGGCCGCCCGGGTGGAGGGCACGCCCGACGACAGCGCCAGCACGACGAGGAAGGAGCCCGCAATGAGCTTCGGCGCGCCGACGATGACCCAGCCGGAGCCCGCGAGGAAGACGGCGATGCGGTGATGCAGCTTGCGCTGCCCGTCCGGCGGCAGGAAGCGCAGGAAGTCCACCTGCTCGCCGATCTGCGCCATCAACGCGAAGATGACGGCCGAAGCCGCACCGAACTCCACAAGGTTGAACGGCGCGTAGGTGCCGGGTGGGCCGGAGGGATGATGCAGGCCGGAATAGGCGAGCCATTCACCCACCTTCTGCCAGTCCGCGAAGGCGATGAAGACGAAGGGCAGGATGTTGAGCACGATCCAGAACGGCTGGGTGACGAGCTGGAAGCGCGAGATGAGCTGCACACCGTGGGTGACGAGCGGGATCACCACGATGGACGATATGATGTAGCCGATCCACAGCGGCAGGCCGAGCGCAAGCTCGAGCGCACCGGACATGATCGAGGCTTCGATGGCAAACAGGATGAAGGTGAAGCTCGCATAGATCAGCGAGGTCAAGGTCGAGCCGATATAGCCGAAGCTTGCGCCACGCGTCAAAAGATCGATGTCGACACCGTGGCGGATGGCGTAGCGGCTGATCGGCAGGCCGACCACGAGGATCATCAGGCTGGCCACCAGCGTCGCCACGATGGCGTTGGTGGTGCCGTAGGACATGGTGATCGCCCCGCCGATCGCCTCCAGCGCCAGGAAGGAGATCGCACCGATGGCGGTCTGCGAGATGCGGTCGGATGAAAACCGGCGCGCGCTCTTGGCTGTGAAGCGCAGCGCATAGTCTTCCAGCGTCTGGTTGGCGACCCAGCGATTGTATTCGCGGCGGATCGGTATGATGCGCTGGCGTGCGGCCATCGTGTGCTGCTGTCCCCTGTGCCGTTTGTCGGCCGTCTGGCAATGTTCCTAACACAGATGCGCCGGCCCCGAAATTGGCGCGCCGCCGCAAAAGCTTCCCGCTTATCCCTGCCTTCTACGCAATATGACGTATGTGCAGCGCAACATGCCTGTCGGATAGTCCCCGCAGCAACGGCCAAAAACAACCAATCCGCCCCGTTGCGGTCAAACGAACAGAGGGGTTCAGACCATGTCCATCAAGAGGCGCGCCACCGGCGCATTGCTCGCAGCCATTCTTTCCACAACGGCCTTCCACGGCGCTTTCGCGGCCGACGACACCATCAAGGTCGGCATCCTGCATTCGCTTTCCGGCACCATGGCGATTTCCGAGACGACGCTCAAGGACGCCATGCTGATGCTTATCGACGAGCAGAACAAGAAGGGCGGCCTTCTCGGCAAGAAGCTCGAGGCCGTCGTGGTCGACCCGGCCTCCGACTGGCCGCTCTTTGCTGAAAAGGCCCGTGAACTCATCTCCGTCGACAAGGTATCGGCTGTCTTCGGTTGCTGGACCTCGGTGTCGCGCAAGTCCGTGCTTCCCGTCTTCGAAGAGCTGAATTCCATCCTCTTCTACCCCGTGCAGTACGAGGGCGAGGAAAGTCAGCGCAACGTGTTCTACACCGGTGCGGCACCGAACCAGCAGGCCATCCCCGCCGTCGATTACCTGATGGCGAACGAAGGCGTCGAGCGCTGGGTGCTTGCCGGCACCGACTATGTCTATCCGCGCACGACCAACAAGATCCTCGAAGCCTACCTGAAGTCAAAGGGTGTGGCCGCCGAGGACATCATGATCAACTACACGCCTTTCGGTCATTCCGACTGGCAAACGATCGTCTCCGACATCAAGAAGTTCGGTTCGGCCGGAAAGAAGACCGCCGTGGTCTCGACCATCAACGGCGACGCCAATGTTCCCTTCTACAAGGAACTCGGCAACCAGGGCGTCAAGGCTGAGGATATCCCTGTCGTCGCCTTCTCCGTGGGCGAGGAAGAACTCGCAGGCCTCGACACCGGCCCGCTCGTCGGCCACCTCGCGGCCTGGAACTACTTCCAGTCCGTCGACAACCCGGCGAATGCCGAGTTCATCAAGACGTGGCAGGCCTTCACGAAGAACGACAAGCGCGTCACCAACGATCCGATGGAAGCCCATTACATCGGCTTCAACATGTGGCTGAAGGCCGTCGAGAAGGCGGGAACCACCGATACGGATGCCGTGCTCGACGCGATGATCGGCGTTTCCGTGCCGAACCTTTCGGGCGGCTACTCCACCATGATGCCGAACCACCACATCACCAAGCCGGTTCTGATCGGCGAAATCCAGACCGACGGTCAGTTCGAAACCGTGTGGGAAACGCCCGGCCTCGTCGTGGGCGACGAATGGTCGGACTTCCTGCCGGACTCCAAGGACCTGATCGCCGATTGGCGCAAGCCCATGGAATGCGGCAACTTCAACGTCGCCACCGGCAAGTGCGGCGGCAAGGGTTCGTGACCTGAAAGGATGAGCGGCGCAGCGATGCCCCCTCATCCGGCCCTTCGGGCCACCTTCTCCCCGCTGGGGAGAAGGCAAGGACGGCAAACGCTCGTTTCCTCGTTCGCCTCGCCGGAACCGCCAGCGTAACGGTTTCACCCCTTCTCCCCTCGGGGAGAAGGTGCCGGCAGGCGGATGAGGGGGCCGTCTCGCCTGCCAACGAAATCATCATCCCGTCCCGTCGGGATGCTCCATCCTTCACCCACCGAGGACGTGACATGCACGCGCGGCTCATCCATCGCTTCCTGCAATGCCTGCTCGTCGCGTTCTGCCTGACGGTGACGCTGCTTGCGACCGATCTGAGGGCGGCCGACGATCTTCGCACCATGGTCAACGCACTGGGCGGTGGCAACTTCCAGCAGAACCAGAAACAGGTGGAAGCACTGGCGAAGACCGGTGATTCCAGGATCGTCCCGGCGCTGGAAGCGCTCTCGGAGGGCGATCTCTACCAGCGCAAGGCCGATGGCACGGTCTTCATCGTCAAGCCGGCCGGTTCCAATTTCACGCTGATCGACGCCGTCACCGGCGATGCGGCCGGCGAAGAGGCAAAGGCCGCACTGGAAAAGATCAAGGTCAACAACGGCCTGCGTCGCACCATCCGCGCCGCACTCGGCGGCCTGACGCTGATGAGCCCCGATACGGGCGTGCGTCTCCAGGCGGCAAACACCATTTTGCGCACCCCCTCGGCCGACGCGCTCGACGGCCTCGATGCCGCGCTCGCCGCCGAGACGGACGGCACAGTCCGCGCCGTGCTCGAAAAGGCCCGCGCTGCCTCCGTACTGGTTTCCGACCGACCGGTGGACGAGAAGAAGGCGGCGGTCGCGACGGTGGTCGAGACCGGCGGGCGCGACTCGCTCTCGCTGCTCTCCGCAGCGCTGGCCACGGCCGACGAGAGCCTTCGCCCCGATATCCAGGCCGGCATCACAAAGATCGAGGACCGGCAGGCACTGTGGGCCGCCGGGCAGAACGTCTGGTACGGCCTGTCGCTCGGTTCCGTCCTGCTCCTCGCGGCCATAGGTCTTGCCATCACCTTCGGCGTGATGGGCATCATCAACATGGCGCATGGCGAGATGGTGATGCTCGGCGCCTACACCACCTTTGTGGTCCAGCAGATCATCCGCACGTCTTTCCCAGGCCTGTTCGACTGGTCGCTGGCCATCGCGCTGCCGCTCGCCTTTTTTGTCACCGGCGTGGTCGGCCTCGCCATCGAGCGCGGCATCATCCGCTTCCTTTATGGCCGGCCGCTCGAAACGCTGCTGGCGACCTGGGGCGTGTCGCTCATCCTCCAGCAAGCCGTGCGCTCGATCTTCGGGCCGACCAACCAGGAAGTCGGCAACCCGTCCTGGATGTCCGGCGCGTTCGATCTCGGCGGCATGACGATCACCTGGAACCGCATGTGGATCATCGTCTTCTCGCTTGCCGTGTTCGCCTTTCTCCTGTTCCTGCTCAAGAGGACGCCGATGGGCCTGCAGATGCGCGCCGTTACGCAGAACCGCCGCATGGCCTCTTCCATGGGCATCAGGACGCCCTGGGTGGATGCCCTCACCTTCGCGCTCGGCTCCGGCATCGCCGGCATTGCCGGGGTCGCGCTCAGCCAGATCGACAATGTCTCGCCCAATCTCGGACAGGGCTACATCATCGACAGTTTCATGGTCGTGGTGTTCGGCGGCGTGGGTAACCTGTGGGGAACGCTTGTCGGCGCCTTCACGCTCGGCATCCTCAATAAGTTCCTCGAGCCCTATGCAGGCGCGGTGCTCGGCAAGATCCTCGTGCTCGTGCTGATCATCCTCTTCATCCAGAAGCGGCCACGCGGGCTCTTCGCACTCAAGGGAAGGGCGGTGGAAGCATGATCACCTCATTTGTCCTCAAGGCGCTCGACCGCAACATCGTTTGGGTCACGGCACTGCTGCTGGTGATCGCGGCCCTTGTTCCCGCCCTCAACCTCATGACGGCGCCGGACCACCCGCTGCACATTCCCACCTATATCGTCTCGCTGTTCGGCAAATACCTTACCTATGCGCTGCTGGCGCTGGCGCTCGATCTGGTCTGGGGTTTCTGCGGCATCCTTTCGCTCGGCCACGCCGCCTTTTTCGCGCTCGGCGGTTATGCGATGGGCATGTATCTGATGCGCCAGATCGGCGCGCGCGGCTCCTACGGCAACCCGCTGCTGCCGGATTTCATGGTGTTCCTCAACTGGAAAGAGCTGCCCTGGTTCTGGTACGGCTTCGACATGTTCTGGTTCGCAGCCCTGATGGCGGTGCTCGTGCCGGGCCTGCTTGCCTTCGTTTTCGGGTGGTTCGCCTTCCGCTCGCGCGTCAATGGCGTCTATCTCTCCATCATCACCCAGGCGATGACGTTTGCTCTGCTGCTTGCCTTCTTCCGCAACGACATGGGCTTCGGCGGCAATAACGGCCTCACCGACTTCAAGGATATTCTCGGCTTCAACATACAGTCGAACGGCACGCGCTCGGCGCTCTTTGCCGCCTCGGCCATTGCACTGGCCCTCTCGCTGGTCATCACATCCGGCATCGTGCGCTCGAAATACGGCAAGGTCCTCATCGGCGTGCGCGACGCGGAAAGCCGTACCCGCTTCCTTGGCTACCGTGTGGAGCACATGAAGCTCTTCGCCTTCACGGTCTCGGCCATGATGGCAGGCGTCGCCGGCGCGCTCTATGTGCCGCAGGTCGGCATAATCAATCCGGGCGAATTCGAGCCGGCCAATTCCATCGAGGTCGTCATCTGGACGGCGGTCGGGGGACGCGGCACGCTGATCGGCCCCATCGTCGGCGCAATCCTCGTCAACGGCGGCAAGAGCATCTTCACGGCCGCCTTCCCGGAATTCTGGCTCTTCGCGCTCGGCGGCCTGTTCGTTGTCGTTACACTGTTCCTGCCCAAGGGCATCGTCGGCACCGCGCGGCAGGTCATCGAGCGGCGGCGCGAATACCGCAAGGTCCGCCAGGCCGAGGCGGCACGCGCCCTTGCAGCAGAACCCCAAGCGGCGGAGTAACGGCCATGAACACGCTCGCAAGCAATGCGAAGCCCAGCAGCATCCTCTATCTCGACGGCGTCTCCGTTTCCTTCGATGGCTTCAAGGCACTGAATTCGCTCTCCTTCGTCATCGAGCCCGGCGAATTGCGCGCCATCATCGGCCCGAACGGCGCGGGCAAAACGACCATGATGGACATCATCACCGGCAAGACACGACCGGACTCGGGCGAGGTCTTCTTCAAGGGCACGGTCGATCTCACCCAGAAGGACGAGGCGGAGATCGCCCAGCTCGGCATCGGCCGCAAGTTCCAGAAGCCGACGGTGTTCGAAAGCCATACGGTCTGGGACAATCTGGAACTGGCGCTCAACCGCAAGCGCGGCGTCTTCTCGACGCTGTTCTATCGCCTGACGGCCGAGGACAAGGAGCGCATCGAGGAAATCCTCTCCACCGTGCGTCTCACCAACCGCAAGGACGACTATGCCGCCAATCTCAGCCATGGGCAGAAGCAATGGCTGGAAATCGGCATGCTCTTGGCGCAGGAGCCGGAACTGCTTCTGGTCGACGAGCCCGTCGCCGGCATGACGGATGCGGAGACGACGGAAACGGCGCTCCTTTTGAAGGAGATCGCCAAGACCCGCTCGGTGGTGGTGGTCGAGCACGACATGGGTTTCATTCGGGATCTCGGCGTGAAGGTGACATGCCTGGCCGAAGGCGCCGTCCTGGCGGAAGGCTCCATCGATTTCGTCAGCGCCGATCCGAAGGTGATCGAGAACTATCTGGGGAGATGAGGGTGTATTCGGTATTTTCGTCGTTGGAATTCGCCGCAGCGATACCCCCCTCTGCCCTGCCGGGCATCTCCCCGCTTGAGGGCAAGGTCAAGCCCCTCTGGAATGCAATCATCGCCACGATCCCCTTCTCCCCCGGGGGGAGAAGGTGCCGGCAGGCGGATAAGGGGGAGGTCTGAGGCGGAAATGATTGACATGATCCAATCGTGCCACCCCCTCATCCGGCCCTTCGGGCCACCTTCTCCCCGTGGGGGAGAAGGGAGTGCGGCATCGTCCTGCGGAGATTTGCCATGCTGAACGTCGAAAAAGTCAACCTACATTATGGCGCGGCGCAAGCGCTGCGCGGGGTATCGCTGACCGCGGAGATGGGCAAGATCACCTGCGTGCTCGGCCGCAACGGCGTGGGAAAGTCGAGCCTGTTGCGCGCCATCACCGGCCAGCATCCGCTTTCGGGCGGCTCCATCGGGTTCAACGACGTCAAGCTCGACGGCATGGCGCCCTATAATCGTGCCAAGCAGGGCGTCGGCTATGTGCCGCAGGGCCGCGAAATCTTTCCGCTGCTGACCGTGAAGGAGAATCTCGAATCCGGCTATGCCCCGTTGAAGCGCTCCGAGCGATTCATCCCCAACGAGATCTTCAGTCTCTTCCCGGTGCTGCACACCATGCTCGGGCGGCGGGGCGGGGATCTGTCCGGCGGCCAGCAACAACAGCTTGCCATCGGCCGGGCGCTGGTGACGCGACCCAAGATCCTCGTCCTCGATGAACCGACGGAGGGCATCCAGCCCTCCATCATCAAGGATATCGGCCGTGCGATCCGCTACCTGCGGGACTCGACGGGCATGGCGATCCTGCTGGTTGAGCAATACCTCGATTTCTGCCGCGAACTCGCCGACCACGTCTACATCATGGATCGCGGTGAGATCGTGCACGAGGGCGCCGCCGAGACGCTCGATACGCAAGAGGCGCGACAGCACCTCACGGTCTGACGCAGCCCTTCAATCCACAGCGCCATCCCCTAATGTGTTCCGGCGTGGCGGTCGACCCAACTTCGGTGCGGAAGGCTGACCCTGAACGTGCCGCAGAAACAGAAAATTCATCAGCGAGTTCACCACTCCAGACCGGGGCCATCCTTCCTCGCCGAAAGGGGTCGAACGTCGACGCTTAATCACATCTCCCAAATGTCCGGAGCATCAACGCCACGGAAAGCATTTCCGAGGCAACCGGACCGGATGGAACGGCGCCACCCCTCCAAGCGTTTTCTAAGCTTGCGAAAGCCGAGATCACGGAGAGAGACATGGACGACGACCTCATTGCCCGCCTCAATACGGCAGGCGCAAGCTTGCGCCAGCGAGCGTTGGAAATTGATAAAACCAGCGGAGACCGAGATACCGCCCTCCTCATGCAAGGATTGGCAACGGCTATCGATGCGATCAATGCGCTGGCGGTTACTGCCGATCGCTTAGACGGTCCATCCGGACTTGGCCGACGCGGCGACTAGTGGACGTCTGCCGGCCGTAGCCGAATCTCTCACGGCCATTTCGTATTTGTTCGGGATTTCGGGCGTTATCGCCCTCGATCGCCGAACTGTTTTGGCTTCTGACGGCTCCGAGGTCGTACAGATGGATGCCTGTAGCCCGACGGCCGGTCACTCGCTTTGGACTCCTTAAGCGCGAAACGAAGCCTGGTAAAGCGATCGCGCACCAACTTCAACTTTTCGGCCGGCGCGATCGGCAAGTCTACGACAGGCATCAATTCACGAACGACTGCTTTCGCAGCTCGTCTGACTGCTATTGGCAAATCTGTCGCCTTGAGCATGCCTCCTGCAATTTCATACATTCTCCGATAGCTGCGCGCATCGTCGAGGGCCTTGGTCCAAGCGCAATCAGTCAAACTCTATTCCCGTCACAGATGCCCCATCTCGGACCGTAACGCATCAGAGCTCGATTGGTGGTTCAGCGCAGGGAAGCATGATTAACAGTCCCTTAAGCAGATCGATCAGAACGGCCGGACCAAGCGCAGAAGGTCGGACGTCTCGCGAACACCGGCGGAATAGGCCAGGAGCATCTTTCGAGCTCGATCGCGCGCCAACCGCCCATCGGGATCACATCCGTACTCGCCACACCACCACTTAACCAGACCGCGAAGCTTCTCGACTTCTTCCGGGTCGAGAGGCGCGACAACGATCAACTCCCCATTAAACATGGTAGCCTCCGTCAACAGGCATTCATTGCCTGCTTCAGGAGAGTAGAGTGTACTAATTTAAGAACAAGTTATAATTGCAGACATGTTTCCATATGGTTGCCGAATGTTTACGACCGGGAAGGAACGGCAAACATCAGCACAATCTTTATGAATGGATACTTTGCTACCGAACGGGAGCAAAGCCTCCATTGTTCTTCACTTTCCATCCTCCAGTTCCCGTTCGGTGTCACAATAATCACGTAACGCTCCCGCTTGGGAGACCTTGTTCGACCTGATGATCGGCAACGTCGATGCCCACGCCAAGAATTTCGCCCTCCTCTATGAACCCACCGGTGGCGTCCGCGTTTCGACTCATCCTGCCCGACGTCGTCGGCCTCCCAAATTGTCTCGATGCAACCCTGTCTCGACCGGTTTGGATAGGGGTCATCTTCCCGCGCCAAAACGGCTCAAACTACGACGCCCAATCATTCCCCAACCCTCCGCTGTTTCAGCGGAGGGCTCGTTGTTGCTCAAGGCACTTCTGGCACCTCCGCATCTCAGATTTTACAAATGACAGACATCATTAGAAATTTGTCAGAACCATCGTTGACATTTGTCGACGGCTGATCTTATTTTGTAAAACGCGATGGGAGAGCATCGCGCGAAATGCCGGGAGGAATGCATGCAGCCACTTCTGAAAGTGGAAGGACTGAGAAAGTCCTTCGGCGGCGTTGCCGCGCTTCGTGACGGCCGGTTCGAGCTCGAAGCAGGCTCGGTGCACGCGCTGTGCGGCGGCAACGGCGCCGGCAAGTCGACCTTCCTCTCCATTCTCATGGGCATCCACAAGCGCGATGGCGGCACGATCCTGCATCGCGGCAGTCCGGTGGAATTCGCCAACCCCGCAGAAGCGCTGCGCTTCGGCATTGCCATCATCGAGCAGGAGTTGAGCCCGGTCCCGCACATGACGGTGGCGGAAAACATTTACCTTGGCCGTGAGCCGTCCGCCCGCTTCGGCGGAATCGATTTCAAGACCATGAACCGCAATGCGCAGGCGCTGCTCGATCGGCTCGAATTCAGCATCTCAGCCACGCAATACATGATGAACCTCTCGGTGGCGCAGATGCAGCTCGTCGAGATCGCCAAGGCGCTGAGCCATGAGGCGGATGTCATCTTCATGGACGAGCCGACCTCGGCCATCGGCGAGAAGGAGGCCCAGCACCTCTTCTCCGCCATCAAGCGCCTGAAGGCCGAAGGCAAGGGCATCGTCTACGTCTCGCACCGCCTCTCGGAAATCTTCCAGATCGCCGACAGCTACACCGTCTTTCGCGACGGCGGCTTCGTCGGCGCAGGCAAGCTTGCCGATATCGATCGGCCCGGCCTCATCCGAATGATCGTTGGCCGCGAACTGGGCGAGGAATATATCAAGACCAATACGCCGACCGATGTTTCAGGCCTGGAAGTGTCCGGCCTGTCGGCCCCCGGCAAGATCGAGGACATCTCGTTTACGGCGCGCAAGGGCGAGATCTTCGGCATCTACGGCCTGATGGGCTCCGGCCGCACGGAAATCTTCAACTGCCTGTTCGGCATGGACAATCCGTCGGCCGGCGACATCCGCATCGAAGGCAAGGCCGTCACCATTCGCCAGCCGTCCGACGCCATGGCCGAAGGTATCGCCTTCGTGACCGAGGATCGCAAGGTCACGGGCCTCAACCTCTCCGACACCGTGCGCAATAATATCTGCCTCGCCAGCCTGCCGGAAATGAGCCCGGCCTTCGTGATGCGCAGGAGCGAGGAACAGGCGGCCAGCGCCGACATGATCGACCGCTTCGCCATCAAGGCGGCGCGCGACACGATGCCCGTCTCAGGCCTATCGGGTGGCAACCAGCAGAAGGTCGTGCTCGGCAAGTGGTTTTTGCGCCAGCCGCGCGTGCTGCTGCTGGATGAGCCGACCCGCGGCGTGGATGTCGGCGCCAAGCGCGAAATCTACCGCATCATCTGCGATTTCGCCGCCGCGGGCGGCACGGTCGTGATGATCTCGTCCGAAATCGACGAAATCCTGGGCATGTCCGACCGCATTCTCGTGATGCGCGCGGGCCGGTCGGCCGGCATCCGCAACAGGCAGGAAACGGACGCCCAGACGCTCGTGCATCTGTCGACCTGACCCGTGCAAAGGCCCGAACAAAAACCGCGTGACAAGAGGTAAGACCGTGTCCAGCATCGAAAACAAGCCCGCCGGAAACTGGCTGAACTCCGATCGCCGCAGGCTGATCGTGCAGGAATACGGCATCTTTCTCGCCTTCCTGCTGCTGGTGGCTATCCTCTCCGTCTCGAACGAGTTCTTCCTGACGCCCGGCAACATTTCCAACGTGCTGCTCCAGACGTCGATCAACGGCATCCTCGCCATCGGCATGACATTCGTCATCCTGACGCGCGGCATCGACCTTTCGGTCGGCTCCGTCGTGGCGCTGGCCGGCATGGTCAGCGCGAGTTTCGTGACAAGCTCGGCAACCGCCGGCATCGCCGGGGCGCCCTATCCGATGGCCTTGGCGCTGGCCGCCGGTATCCTCGTCGGCGTCGCCTGCGGCGCGGTGGTCGGCCTCATCGTCTCGCGCTTCTCCGTTCCCGCCTTCGTGGCGACGCTCGGCATGCTGTCGGCGGCGCGCGGCGCCACGCTGATCTATGGCGGCGGCCGGCCGGTGCCAGGCCTGAGTGCCGAGTTCCGCTGGATCGGAACGGGCAACATCCTCGGCATTCCCATGCCGGTCATCCTGCTGGCGCTGGTCTTCGGCATTTCCTGGTGGGTACTGACGCGCACGCGATTCGGCCGCTACATCTACGCTGTCGGCGGCAATCCGCATGCCGCCAAGACGTCGGGCCTCAATGTCAGCCGCATCCGCTTCATGGTCTATGTCATCTCGGGCGCGCTGTCGGGCCTTGCCGGCATGATCCTCTCGGCCCGCACGGGTTCGGCCCTTCCACAGGCCGGCATCGCGTATGAACTCGATGCCATCGCGGCTGTCGTCATCGGCGGCACCAGTCTCTCGGGCGGCGTTGGCCGGGTGACGGGCACGCTGATCGGCGCGCTCATCATCGGCGTCATGAACAACGGCCTCGATCTGATGGGCATCCAATCCTACTACCAGCAGGTCCTCAAGGGCGCCCTCATCGTCGGCGCCGTGATGCTCGACCAGAAGCGAAATCAGGGCCTCTAGCCCCCAAAGACCGGGCCCGGTGCCCGTGCACGGAACGGCACGCCGGAGGGCGGCCGCAATTCTCAAAGGAGGAGAATGACATGAAGAAACTGATGATCGCACTCGCCTCGGCGACGGTGCTGCTCGCCTCGTCCGCTTTCGCTCAGGAGAAGCTGAAAATCGGCGCGGCTCCCTACGGCCTCAACGCTGAATTCATGCAGATCTGGTCGGCAGCCCTGGAACAGCATCCGGCCGTTAAGAGCGGCGAAGTCGAACTGACCGTCTTCGACGGCCGCTACGACGCGCTGGTCCAGCAGGAACAGTTCAACACGATGATCACGCAGAAGTTCAACGCAATCATCTTCGTGCCGATCGACATCGAGGCCGGCGCCACCGCCGTCCAGGCCGCGCATGACGCCGGCATTCCCGTGGTCGGCTCCAACACCCGCGTGAACTCCGACCTTCTCGCCTCCTATGTCGGCTCCGACGACACGATCTCGGGCTACATGGAAGCCAAGGCCGTGCTCGACAAGATCGGCTGCAAGGGCAATGTCGTGATTCTGGAAGGCCCCATCGGCCAGTCGGCGCAGATCTCGCGCCTGGAAGGCAACAAGAAGGCGCTTGCCGAGTGCCCGGACGTGAAGGTGCTGGAGCAGCAGACCGCCAACTGGTCGCGCGCCGAAGCCCAGACGCTGATGGAGAACTGGCTGACCTCGCATTCCGGCCAGATCAACGGCGTCATCGGCCAGAACGACGAGATGGCGCTCGGCGCAATCGAGGCGATCAAGTCGGCCGGCCTGAAGACGGACGATTTCGCCATTGCCGGTATCGACGGCATCACCGATGCGCTGACGGCCGTCAAGGAAGGCACGATGACCTCGATCCTCCAGGACGCCCGCGCACAGGCACAGGGCGCGCTTGACCTGGCCATCTTCCATGCCAGGAAGGGCGACTACAAGCCGGAATCCGATATCTGGGCACAGTATCCGGACATGCCGTTCAACGACGGCAAGGACAAGGAATACAATGTTCCGTGGACGCCGGTCACGGCCGAGAACGTCGACAAGCTCCTTGAAATGCGCAAGTAAATTGATCCGCGGGGCGGCCTGGTCGCCGCCCCGCCCTAAAAAATCTCTCGAAGGCTGAACCGATGACCGACACACCTCCCAAGATCGATCTCAACTTCCAGCTCGACGGCAAGGTCGCGCTGGTCACCGGCGGCGCGTCCGGCATCGGCTCCGCCATCGCGTCTGCCTTCGCCGCCAAGGGTGCGAAGGTCGCCGTGCTCGATATCAATGCCGATGTCGCACGGAAGAAGGCGGAAGAGCTGGGCGGCGCGGCGAAGTCCTTCGTCTGCGATGTCTCCAACCCTGCCTCCGTCGAGAAGGCCGTTTCCGACGTGGTCGCTGCCTTCGGCAGCATCGATATCGCGGTCAACAGCGCGGGCATCGTGGCGCTCGCGCCGGCCGAAGACCTGACGCTTGCCCAGTGGGACCGGACGATCGACATCAATCTCAAGGGCTCCTTCCTCGTCACCCAGGCGGTGGGCCGCGCCATGATCGCGGCCGGCAAGGGCGGCAAGATCGTCAACCTCGCCTCGCAGGCCGGCACGGTCGCCATCGAGGAGCATGTCGCCTATTGTGCCTCCAAATTCGGCGTCATCGGCATGTCCAAGACCTTCGCCGCCGAATGGGGCAAGCACTCCATCACCGTCAACACTATTTCCCCCACCATCGTCCTCACCGAGCTCGGCAAGCAGGCCTGGGCCGGCGAGAAGGGCGAGAACGCCAAGAAGCGCATACCGAACGGCCGTTTCGCCTTCCCCGAGGAGATCGCCGCCGCCGCCGTGTTCCTGGCCTCGCCGGGCGCCGACATGATCAATGGCGCCGATCTGCTGATCGACGGCGGCTACACCATTCTGTAAGAGGATTTGTCATGCAGCGTTTCATCAACGACCCGGATCTGGTGGTCGAGGACACCGTCAAAGGCTTCGTGAAAGCCCATTCCGATATCGTTCGCCTGGCAGAAAACCCGCGCGTCGTGGTGGCAAAGGATGCCCCCGTTGCCGGCAAGGTCGGCGTTGTCACCGGCGGCGGTTCGGGCCACGAGCCGGCCTTCATCGGCTATACCGGCAAGAACATGCTGGATGCCGTCGCCATCGGCGAACTCTTCTCGTCGCCGACCGCCAAGAGCTTCCATGACGCCATCCGCGAAGCCAATGCGGGCAAGGGCGTCGTCGTGCTCTACGGCAACTATGCCGGCGACAACATGAACGTGAAGATGGCGATGAAGCTCGCCGCCAAGGACGGGATCGATGTCGCGACCGTCGTCGCCAACGACGACGTCTGCTCCGCCCCGCCTGAGGAGCGCGAAAAGCGCCGCGGCGTGGCCGGCGAGATCTTCATGTGGAAGATGGGCGGCGCGAAGGCCGCGACCGGCGCAAGCCTCGAAGAGGTCCGCGCCACCGCGCAGAAAGCCATCGACAATTGCCGTTCGATCGGCGTCGGCCTCGGCCCCTGTACCCTGCCCGCCGTCGGCCATCCGAATTTCCAGATCGAACCGGGCACGATGGAGGTCGGGATCGGCCACCACGGCGAGCCGGGTGTGCGCGTCGAAAAGCTCAAGACCGCCGAAGACGTCGCAAGGGACATGGTGAAGATCGTGCTTGACGATCACAACCTGCCCTCAGGCACCGAGGTGGCCGTGCTGGTCTCCGGCCTTGGCGCCACGCCGCTGAACGAGCTCTATATCCTCAACGACACGATCGAGAGCGAGATTTCCGCCCGCGGGTTGAAGATCCGCAAGACCTGGATCGGCAACTATTTCACCTCGCTGGAAATGGTCGGCGCGACGCTGACCGTCATGGCGCTCGACGATGAACTGAAGACGCTGCTCGAGGTCGAGACGCGTTGCACGATCATCCTGTAACGGAGGACGCCCATGCAGACTTTCGACAATGCCTCTTCCGGCGCCATCGTGCTGTCGATGGCCGAGCGGATCATCGAGAACCGCGCCTATCTCAGTGAAATCGACGGCAAGATCGGCGATGGCGACCACGGCGTGAACATGGCCAAGGGTTTCGGAATGGCGGCCGAGCGCCTGAAAGGCACGGACGCCTCGCTTTCCGGTGCGCTGGATACGCTCGGCACGGTGCTGATGACGGAGATCGGCGGTTCGATGGGCCCGCTCTACGGCGTCATGTTCACGGAATTCGCCGAAACGATCGAGGGCGTGGAGAAGATCGACGCCGCAGCCTTTAGCAAGATGCTGCATGCGGGCCTCGCCGGCATCCAGTCCATCGGCTCGGCCAAGGTGGGCGACAAGACGCTGCTCGACACGCTCGTGCCCGCGGTGGAAGCCTTCGACACGGCAACGGCCGAGGGCAAACCGTTCGGTGCCGCGTTGGAAGACCTCGTCGCCGCCGCGGAAAAAGGCCGCGATTCGACGATCGACCTGGTGGCAAAGATCGGCCGCGCCAGCCGGTTGGGCGAACGTTCGCGCGGCGTCCTAGATGCCGGTGCGACGTCCTGCGCCATCCTGCTCAAGGAATTGTCCGACGGCGCGCGCGCCCGTCTCGCCTGATAGCCGGCACTTAGGTTCCTCCCGGGATGCGCGGCCTGTCCTCCATGGCGGGTCGCGCACCGCTTTTTTGCCGAAGCATGTTGCAAACCGGCGGCGTTGCTTTCATCTTCGCCGCCATAACGGGGGAACGGCGAAACCGATGGCATTGAAGACTTCCGCGCCGCGCAAGGGTGTCGCCGGCCGCACGAATGGCGCGGACGGTCTCGACACCATTCCCCTGCGCTATGGCGACGACCCCTATGTCTGGGCCTGCTGGCTCTATTACGAAGACGGCATGACGCAGGGCGAGATCGCCGAGGCGATGGGCGTGTCGCGCGCGACCGTCAACAGCTACCTCGCCGAGGCCCGCGAAAAGGGCATCGTCAACATTTCCATCGAGCCTGCGCGTCTCGCCTCACTCACCATCGCGCAGGAACTGAAACGCCATTTCGGCCTGGCCGACTGCCTCGTCGTGCCCAATGACGACGATACGCGCCCGCTGATCGGCAGGCTCGGCGCGGCCGGTGCTCAGGCGCTCTCCAAGATGATCAAGTCCGGCGACACGCTCGCCGTCGCCTGGGGCCGCACGATCCTGTCGGTCGGTGAGCATTTGCAGACGGGCCCGTTGCAGGACGTGACCGTCGTGCAGGCAACGGGCGGCACCACCGCGAGCTTCGCCTACACGCCCGAACTCACCGCCGCCGCCGTTGCGCGCGCCATCTCCGCGCGCTGCGTCAACATTACCGCACCGGCCATCGTCGGGTCCGCGCAGATGCACGACATGCTTCTGGCCGAACCGCTGATCCGCGAACAGTTCGAAACGCTGGCGCGCGCCAACCGCGTCGTCTTCGGCATCGCATCGCTGCGTCCCAACTCGACCATCCACACCAGCGGTTTCTTCGAAACCGTGCCCTTGCAGCACTACCTCGCCAAAGGCGCCGCGGGCGTGTTGGCCGGCCGCTTCATCGATGAGCGCGGCCGCCCCGTTGCGGGCCCGCTGGACGACCGCACCATCGGCATCTCGCTGGACATGCTACGCGACATTCCCACCCGTATCGCCATTGCCGGCGGTTTCGACAAGGTTCCCGCGCTGCTGGCCGCGCTGCGCGGCGGTTATGTCAACGTTCTGGTGACGGATGCGGCAACCGGCGCCGGCATCCTGCGCGCCGACGGCGTCACCAGCCTCGACGGAAAGCTCTCGCAGCGGCAGAGAAGCGTGCCGGTCGCCAACAGCTACCGCACCCACGTCAAGAAATTCCTCAACAATCCCAACGATGTCGTCGAGGAAATGCTGGACGGACTGATCGCCGCGCACAGGCCTTACATTGAGACAGTGGGCATATCCCGCCGGGCGCTCGTCGCGCGCAACGGCCCGCGTCCGGGAAAGGTCGGCCTCGTCATCGGCGGCGGCACGGGGCACGAGCCCTGCTTCGTCGGTTATGTCGGCAAGGGGCTGGCGGATGCGGTAGCGCTCGGCAATATCTTCTCCTCGCCGCCACCCGATCCCATCGTCAAATGCGCGGTCGCGGCTTCCGGCGGCGCGGGCGTGCTTTTCGTCTACGGCAACTATGCCGGCGACGTGATGAATTTCGAGATGGCCGCCGAGCTTGCGGAAGAACAGGGCATACCGATCCGCACCGTGCTGACGACCGACGACATCGCCTCCTCGCCCGTCGAGGACAAGGAGGGACGCCGCGGCGTGGCCGGCAACTTCTTCGTTTTCAAGATCGCCGGCGCGGCCTGCGACCGCGGCCTGACGCTCGACGAATGCGAGGCAATCACCCGCAAGGCGAACGACCGTACCTATACGGTGGGCGTGGCGCTTGAGTCCTGCTCGATGCCGCAGACACGGCGGCACAATTTCGAGATCGGCCCTGACGACATGGAGCTCGGCATGGGCATCCATGGCGAACCCGGCGTGTCGCGCGAGCGGCTGCGCACCGCCGACGAGATCGTCGATGCGATCATGGACAACATCTTCAAGGAGATGAAGGCGGAGGCGGGCGACAAGGTGGCGGTTCTCGTCAACTCCTTCGGCGCCACGCCGCTGATGGAGCTGTACATCCTCTATCGCCGGGTGGAGCAGCGGCTCGCCGCCAAGAATATCGAGATCGAGGCTAACTGGGTCGGGCACTACTGCACCTCGCTGGACATGGTGGGCGCCTCAATCTCGATCCTGCATCTCGACCGCCAGCTGACCGAGCTTTTGTACCATCCGTGCCGGACGGCGATCCTGACGATCGAGGGGCATGAAACGAACGGGGCGGCGCGCGGCTGAGGCCGTTTTGCCCAATGGGGAGGAAGACATGTCGGAAACTGCGGCGCGGACGCTCGCCCGGATGTTCGAACGGATGTCCGAGGTGATCGAGGCGGAGAAGGATCATCTCTCCGAACTCGACGGCGCCATCGGCGATGGCGACCACGGCATTACCATGTCCATCGGCTTCAAGGCGGTGACGACGGCGCTGGCCGGCATGAACCTCGAAACGGCCAGCCCCTCCGACGTGATGTCGACGGCAGCGAGCGGCTTTCTCGACGCCGTCGGCGCTTCCACCGGCCCGCTCTATGCAACCGGTTTCCGCCGCGCCGCACAGGCCCTTTCAGGCCGCGACACACTCGACCTGCCAGCCTGCCGCGACATGCTGACGGCCATTTCCGAGGGGATCCGCGACCGTGGCAAGGCGCAGCGCGGCGACAAGACCATGCTTGATGTCTGGCTGCCCGCCGCCGAAGCCGCGACGGTCGCGGTCGCCAACAACCTGTCGCGGCCGGCATTCTGGGAAGCCGTGGAGACCGCTGCGGAAAATGGCGCAGCCGCCACAGCAACGATGATCGCGACCAAGGGCCGCGCCGCACGCCTGCGCGAGCGCTCGCTCGGCCATGCCGATCCCGGCGCAGTCTCCGCAGCAGCCCTCATCAAGGCCATCGCCAGCCTGCAACCGTAATCGCATGAAGAACGGGTAAGGCCGCGATGATGGAGGCCCAAGTCAGCCCGGATGGTGCAGTACGGTCAACCCGCCGTCCGCGGTCAGGCAGGTTGCATTGATGAAGGGGCACTCGTCCGAGACAAGGAAGAGCGCGGCCATGGCAATCTCTGCCGGTGTCGCGATCCGGCCGCCGGGATGCAGCTTCATCGTCTCGGCCTCGGCCGCGATGGGATCGGGAAAGCTGTTCCAGTAGTCGATGACCTTCTGCGTGCGTACATAGCCGGGCGCGAGCGCATTCACCCGCACGCCCTGCCCCGCATATTCCAGGCCGAGCGCTTTCGTCATGCCGAGAAGGGCATGCTTGGCGACGGGATAGGGGAATGTATGCGGAATGATCGTGAAGGCGTGCGTCGAGGCAATGTTGAGAATGACGCCGCCGCCCTGTCCGATCATGCCCGGCAGCACGGCCCTGCTGCAGTTCCATGCCCCCTTGAGATTGATGTCGAAGCAGCGCTGCCAGTCCGCATCGCTCATCTTCAACGGTTCTGAAAAGACGTTGACGCCGGCATTGTTGACCAGGGCATTCGGTTGCCCGATCTCCTTGTCCGCCGTTGCGACCGCCAGCTCCATCGCCTCCGCATCGGTGATATCAGCCGCCATGATGCCGATCCGGCGAGCCTCGGTCCCAAGCCTAGCGGCTTCCTGGGCCAGGAGGTCGCCGTCGCGGTCGATCAGGAAAAGGGCCGCACCTTCGGCAAGGAAGGCCTCGGCCATGGCGAGGCCGATGCCCTGTGCAGCGCCGGTGATGACGATGCGCTTGTCTTCAAGACGTCCGGCCATAAACCTCTCCTACCACTCGGCGACGCTGCCATCGGCATGACGCCAGACAGGGTTGCGCCAGCGGTGCCCTTCCATTGCCCGCTCGATGACGTAGGCCTCGTCCACCTCGATGCCAAGGCCCGGCCCTTGCGGGATCGACACGAAACCGTCGGCATACTGGAACACCTCCTTGTTGGAGATATAGTCCAGAATGTCGTTGCCCTTGTTGTAGTGGATGCCGAGACTCTGCTCCTGAATAAAGGCATTGTAGGAGACGGCATCGATCTGCAGGCAGGCGGCGAGCGCGATTGGCCCCAGCGGGCAATGGGGCGCCAGTGCCACGTCATAGGCTTCGGCCATCGCCGCGATCTTGCGGCATTCCGTGATGCCGCCGGCATGGGAAAGGTCGGGCTGGAGGATATCGACATAGCCGTCGGCCAGCACGGATTTGAAATCCCAGCGCGAGTAGAGCCGTTCGCCAAGCGCGATCGGCGTCGAGCAGTGGTTGGCGATCTCCTTCAGCGCTTCGCGGTTTTCCGAAAGCACCGGCTCCTCGATGAACATCAGCCTGAACGGCTCGAGTTCCTTGGCCAGAACCTTGGCCATGGGGCGGTGCACGCGGCCGTGGAAATCGGCACCGATACCGATATGCGGGCCAACCGCGTCACGCACCGTGCCGATGGTCGCGACGATCGCATCGATCTTGTCGTTGCTGTCGACGATCTGCATTTCTTCCGCGCCATTGAGCTTGAGGGCCTTGAACCCGCTGGCCACGATATCGCGCGCGTTCCTGGCGACATCCGCGGGGCGGTCGCCGCCGATCCAGCTGTAAACCTTGATCCGATCGCGCACCTGTCCCCCGAGCAGGGCGTGAACCGGCTGGCCATAGGCCTTGCCCTTGATGTCCCAGAGCGCCTGGTCGATGCCCGCCAGCGCCGACATGTGAATGGCGCCGCCGCGATAGAAGCCGCCGCGATACATGACCTGCCAATGATCTTCGATCATCAGCGGGTCCTTGCCGACCAGGTAGTCGGCCAGCTCGTGCACCGCCGCCTCCACCGTCAGCGCACGGCCTTCCACGACCGGCTCGCCCCAGCCGACGATGCCCTCATCCGTCTCGATCTTGAGGAACAGCCAGCGCGGCGGGACGATGTAGGTGGTCAGCTTGGTGATCTTCATAGGATCGCCCTCCGGTGCTCTAGGCTGCGCGTTCGAGGATGAGGTCCGCGGCCTTGGCGGCAGCGCCCAGCACCGCCGCATTGGTATTGCCGCTCACGATGGTGGGCATCATCGATGCGTCGATGACGCGAAGCCTCGCGGCGCCGCGCACGGTCAGCTGCGGCGTGAGAACCGCCATCTCGTCACCGTCATGACCCATGCGGCAGGTGCCGACGGGGTGGTAGCCGGTCTTGACCGTACGCCGGCAATGTTCGGCGATGGCTTCATCACTGGTCACGTCCGCACCGGGAAAAATCTCTCGCTCGATCAGCTCACGCATCGAGGACGCATCCAGAACCGTGCGGGCGAACCGGAAGCTCTTGACCGTCAGGCGCAGGTCATCGGGATGGTTGAAGATGCCGGTGCTGACCACGGGATTGCGCAGAGGATCAGCGGAAGCAAGCGTCACGCTGCCACGCGCCTTCGGCCGAAGCAGAAGCGAATTGATGGTGACGCCGTGGCCCGGATCGGTTCCCATCACGTCGCGGTCGAGATAGACCGTCGGCACGCAGAACATCTGGATGGTCGGCTCGGCATTGTTGCCGTCGGGATCGTAGAATGCGCAGGTCTCGACGCCCGTTGTGGTCACGGGCCCGGACTTGAACAGCAGATACTGCAGGCCGGCCTTGATCATCGGCCAACCGCGATCCTGACCGTAGTAACCGAAAGCACCCTTGGTCGTCGCCACGACCGGGCACTCGTAATGGTCCTGAAGGTTCTGGCCGACCCCCGGCAGGGCAATCTCGGTGCGAATGCTGTGGCGCGACAGCTCCGCTTCGGGGCCGATGCCCGACAGCATGAGGAGTTTCGGCGTCTGGTAGGCGCCGGCGGCCAGGATGACCTCGATGCCCGCCTCGGCGCGTCGCGATACACCGCGCTGGATATATTCGACGCCGGTCGCCGCGCCGTTCTGCAAAACAAGTTTCGTCACCGTCGCTTCGGTTTCGATGGTCAGCAGAGGGTCATCCATGACAGGTGCCAGAAAGGCGTCGACGGCACTGCACCGCCGGCGGGTCTGCCAGTCGATGGTATGCTGCATCATGCCGACGCCGAACTGCCCGGCCCCGTTGAAATCCGGGTTCCAGGGGATGCCCATGGTTTGCAGCGTCTTGATATAGGCGCGGGTCATTGGGCTGGTATGGCCGAGATCGGAAATCTTGAGCGGCCCGCCGACGCCGTGGAATTCGCCGGCCAGGTGGTCGTTATCCTCCTGAGCCTTGAAGTAGGGCAGCATGTCCCGGTAGGACCAGGCGCCGTCGTTTTCCGCGCCCGGCTTGGTGATGGCGGCATTCCACCGGTTATAGTCGGCCGCCTGCCCGCGCATGTAGACCATCGCATTGACCGTGCTGCCACCGCCGAGAACCTTGCCCTGCGGCACGATCGGACCGCGACCGCCCAGCTGCGGCTGCGGTTCGGTCTGGTGCATGGCGAGATAGGTGTCCTTGGCCAGGAACTTCATGTAGCCGGCCGGAAAGTGCATGATGGGATTGGCCTTGCGCGGACCGCGCTCGAGCATGAGCACGCGGGCGCGAGCCTCCTGCACAAGCCGTGCGGCGACGACACAGGCCGCGCTGCCGCCCCCGACGATGATGTAATCGTAGCTTGTCTCTTGCGGCATCGCGCCATCTCCTGCCGGTCTTCGGCAAATCATCGTTTCGTTTCAGGCCAGCCTGGCCGGCGTCAGGCGCACACTGCCGGACAATGTCTCTCCCGGGCGGAGCACTTTAAGGTCGCCGAGCCCCGGCATGTTCTGGCCGTCGGCAAGATGCGACATCGGCTCGAAGCAGAAATAGTCGCGCTGGAAGGCCGGATCGAAACCGGTATCGGACACGAAGACGAAAGCATGGCGAAACAGCGGATCAGCACTGAGCGACAGCCGCGTCGCGCGCTCCGGCCAGTCTATACGTGCCTCGCCCGACCAGTCTTCGAAACCGTTGTTTACCCAGCGATGCGGCAGGGAACGCGGCGAGCGGAAATCGACATCTTCCGGAATATCCACGGCCTCGCCGGGCAGCCAGCCTTCTACCTCCGTCCAGTACCGGGTAGCGGGCGCCAGCAATGTCGTTTCCGGCGTCATCGGGAAATACGGGTGCCAACCGAGCCCGAAGGGCAGCGCCGCATCGCCGCAGTTCGTCACCGACAAGCCGAGCACGAAGGCTCCATCGTTTACGGCGAAGCGCTGCTGCGCTTCATACCGATATGGCGTACCCTCGCCGCTCAGATGCGCGAAGGAGAGCGTAACCGCATCCGCGCCGTGCTGCAGAACCGACCAGTCGGCCTGCCAGCCTTCACCATGCAGATAATGCGGGTCCCAATCGGTGTTCGGCTGAAAGCGATAGTCCCGTCCTTCGAAGCGGAAGGCATTGCCGCGCACCCGGTTGCCGAAGGGAACCAGCGGGTAGCAGCCGGAAGCAAGCGCGTCGGCATCATCCCCGGGTGCTGGCCGCAACAGGGGAACCGATGCCCCATCCCTGTGCCACCACAGCCCGAGCACGAGGCCGCCGGCCGTGGAGATGCGTGCCGAGAGATCGCCCTTGCCGATATCGATTATCGCCATGGCGCGCCTCAGCCTTTGTTGCGCGCCGCGCCGCGCTTGATCGCCTGAATATTCGCGAGAACGGCAACGACGATGATGAGACCGCGTACGACCTGCTGGAAAAAGGGATTGATGCCGAGCAGGACGAGGCCGTTGCCGATGAGCGTGATCACCAGCACGCCGAGTAACGTACCAAGCATCGAGCCGCGGCCGCCCGACAAAGCCGTGCCACCGACCACAACCGCCGCGATCACGTCGAACTCGAGCCCGCTCGCCGCCGTCGCGTTGCCCGAGCCGAGGCGGGACAGGAGGAGGATGCCGGACACGGCGGCCATGGCGCCGGCGATCGCAAAGAGCTGGACGCGGATGCGCGCGACATTGATGCCGGACAGGAACGCCGCCTGCGGATTGCCGCCAATGGCGTAGACCGAACGGCCGAATGCGGTCTTGCGGCTGACGAAGGCAAAGACGGCGAAAAGGATGAGCATGACGATCGCGGCCGGCGGTACGCCAAGCACGGGGCGATCGAGCATGTCGACGATATCGTTGCGACCGATCGATACCGGAAGTGCGTCGGTCATGAACAGCGCCGTGCCACGCAGTGCACTCCACAGCCCGAGCGTGCCGACGAAGGACGGAACGTCGAAATAGGCGCGCAAGATGCCGGCAATCGAGCCGAGGGCCGCGCCGATGATGATGGCGAGCACGAAGGCAAGCGGCGTCGGGACGCCCCATTGCAGAAGATAGGCGAGCGCGACCGAGATGAAGGCCACCATCGGGCCGACGCTGACATCGATCTCGCCGGAAATGATGATCAGCGTCGCCGCCCATGCCGCGATGCCGATCGTCGCGGCGTCACGCAGGATGTTGATCTGGTTGTTGAAGCTCATGAAGCCGTTGGCTGTCGTCGTGAACACCACGTAAAGCACAACGATAGCGACGAAGAGGCTGATTTCGTTCATGTGCCGTGAGAAGCCACGGCGACGCAGCGCTCCACTCGGCACGGTTCGAACGGCCTGGTCGTTGGACATTCTGGTCTCCATCAATGACCGGCGATGCAGGCCGCCATCACGGCATCCTGATCGATATTGGGGGATGTGAATTCTTCCATCAGCCTGCCTTCGCGCAGCACGAGCACGCGATCGCAGACCAGTGGCAGTTCCTCGATTTCGCTGGAGACGAAGATGACGCTGCGGCCCTCCGCGGCAAGCTGCCGGATGATGGCGTAGATCTGCGCCTTCGCCTCGACATCGACGCCGCGGGTCGGCTCGTCCAGCAGCAGCACGCGGCTGCCGGCATGAACCCAGCGGCCGATGACGACTTTTTGCTGGTTACCGCCTGACAGCGTGCCGATCGGCGTATCCGTCGCCGCCGTCTTCACGTGAAGCCGTGCGATGACATCCCGGGTCGCCCCGGCGATCCGCCGGGCCGAGAGGATGCCGCACCGGCTGACCGCTGCAAAATCCGTCGCCACGGTGTTTTCGTCGACACCGAGGAGCGGCACGATGCCCTCTTCCTTGCGGCTTTCCGGCGTGTAGCCGAAGCCGCGGTCGAGCATGGCCCGATATCCAGGGCGCCGGATATCGGTACCGTCGACGCAGATTGTTCCGCTGTCATAGGCGCGGACGCCCATGATGGCCTGAAGCAGCTCCGTGCGTCCGGCGCCAAGCAGGCCTGCAAGGCCCAGAACCTCCCCCTGGCGCAGTTGGAACGAGACGGAAGCGAGCTTTGGCGCCAGCGCAAGACCGGAGATATCGAGGACCACCTTGTCGCGCGCTTTCGTCTCGACAGCCGCCGCCTGGGCCGCCTCGGAGCCGAGCATGAGGCGGACGATCTCACGCGTATCGGCACCGGCGACATCGACCGTGTCGATGATTCGGCCATCGCGCATGACGGTCGCGGAGCGGGCAATCTGGCGAATCTCGTTCATGCGGTGGCTGATATAGATGACTGCGATCCCGTCCGCGGCAATACGCTTGACGGCCGCCATCACCTTCTCGGCTTCAGCCGCAGCGAGCGAGCTCGTGGGCTCGTCCAGGATCACGAGTTTCGGCTTGCCGAGCAGCACGCGGGCGATCTCGACGAGCTGACGCTCCGCCGGACTTAGACCGGCGACGGGATCGGACGGCGGCATCTCGAGGCCGAGCCGTTGCATGGCATCGCGTGCCTCAGCCTCCATGCCGGTATAATCGAGAACGCCGGCACGCCGCGGCCAACGGCCGAGAAAGAGATTTTCGGCAATCGACATGCCGGGGACGAGGCTGAGTTCCTGATAGACGACGCGGACGCCGCGGACAAAAGCCTCCTGCGCGCGCGCAGAACCGCTCCCGCTCAGCGCGACGCCGTCGATGCTGACGGTGCCGCTGTCGGGTACCTCGGCGCCGGTCAGCATGCGGATCAGCGTGGATTTGCCGGCCCCATTCTTGCCAAGCAGCGCGCGCACCTCGCCGGGAGCGACCCGGAAGGAGGCATTGTCGAGCGCCAGAACGCCGGGATAGCGTTTCGTGCAACCCTCAAGCGCGGCTATGGCGCCGCCGACCGGGTCGCTTTGACGCGCATTTGCGGATTGGATCATGACGGGCCCGCCTGAAGTCCTTGGATTTAAAACGAATGCTCCAGCCCGGCCGGAACCGTGGAGGATACCCGCCGGGCTGGTCGCGACGGCCGCAAAGGGCCGTCGCCCTGGGAGATCACGGAATGCCGTCGGCGTGCGCCTCAAGCCAGCTCTTGCCGTCTTCCGCACTCTTATAGAGGTCGATTTCGTAGGCGACCTTGATATCGGCCGGCGGTTTGCCGTCAATGGAATTGATTGCCTGCGTCAGCGCGAGCTTACCGAGGCCCTGGCCCGAGATGTCGACCACCGCCTTGATGACGCTGAAGTCGGCGAGCTCCTGAGCAATTTCCGTCGTCATGTCGCCGCCGAAGACCACGGTCTTGCCGACGCGGCCCTGGCTTTTGACGGCGCGGGCCGCACCAAGGGTTGCGCCGCCCGCTTCACCGAAGAAAGCATCGAGATCCGGATGCGACGAGAGCATGGTGCTGGCCACCGATACCGCCTTGTCGAGGGTAGCACCCTCCTGGTTATCGACGATCTTGGCGTTCGGCACCTTGGCGAACAGCGCCTCCTCGAAACCCTTGCGACGGGTGACGCACACTTCGACGAACTCGCAGTTGAGCACCGCGATGGTCGGCGCGTCCTTCTTTTCCGCGAGGAAATAGTCGGCGGCCGCGTCGCCCAGCTTGTGGCCGAACTGATAAGGGTCACCCACCGCATAGGCGGAGACATAGTCCTTCATGTCGTTTTCGCTAAGGCAGGTATTGTAGCAGACGACCGGAATGCCGGCGTCATGGGCGCGGCGGATCGCGCGGAACGAACCGTCGGCGGAGACCGGCGAGACGATGATGGCCTGCACGCCTGCGGAAATCAGCGAGTCGATGAAGGACGATTCCTTGCTGACATCGCCTTGCGCATTGGTTTCGATGACCTCGAGCTTGCGGCCGGCATCCTTAGCGCCATCCTGGATGCCCTTTCTTACGCCGGCATAGAAGCCCTGCGCATCCATATAGATGGCGCCGACCTTGAGATCCTTGTCCTGCGCGAACGCGGTCGACGCAGCAAGAGCGGCAAGGGTCGCCAGCGCGGCTTTGGCGATGAATTTCATATGATCCTCCCACAAAACGATGGTGTGCGCCGATGGTCCGCGGTTGGCGAGCCGTCGCGATGCCAGCGCACCCTAAACTTCATCATATTAATGTCAATATAAATACGATTTATTTTTTTATAAGCGCCCTGTACACGCTTCTTCACTGGATACAGCGCGGAAAACACGTTAGAAGCGGCGGAATAAATAATACTTAGTGCAGCCGGATGTCCTGCGTGACCTTTCTCAAAAGGCGCCGAAGCTGCAGGCGGGGGCATAGGAGAAGCAGTGTGGCGGCAACACCCGTGGCACGGAACCTGACGCAGAACGGAGATCCGATTGCCGAGCGGGGCAAGCGCAGTGTCCGCGAAGCGCTTTTGCGGCAGATCGTCGAGAAGATCGTTTCTGGAGAGATGGCGGAAGGCTCGACCTTGCCGAATGAGGCCGAGCTCACGGAGCAGTTCGGCGTCAGCCGCACCAGCCTGCGCGAGGCCATGCAATATATGTCGGCCCTCGGCATGGTGCGGTCCCGCACCCGCGCTGGAACGACCGTGCTGCCGCGGGAGAACTGGAACTATCTTGATCCGCTCCTTCTCGACGCCATGTTGAGCATTGGTGCGGACGAAACGTTCTACACGTCCCTGATCGACGCGCGCCAGCTGCTCGAGCCCGCAGCAGCGGCACAGGCAGCGGCCAATGCGAGCGCCCGCGAACTGTCGCAGATAGCCAAGGCCTTCGAGGACATGGTGGAGGCCAATTCGCGCGACAACGAGGAATGGAGCCGCGCCGACCTCGATTTTCACACCGCCATCATCAATGCCAGCGGCAACTGGGTCTACCGCCAGTTCGCCACCGCCATCCGCGCCGCCCTGCTCGCGAGCTTTCGTCTCACCAACCGCGCGAGCCAATCGCACGAGCAGGCAATCCTCAAGCACCAGGACGTCCTGGAAGCCATCCGCATGCGTCGACCAGACGCGGCACGCCACGCCATGGAACAATTGATCGGCGTGGCAAGAAGCGAGATCACCGACGCGCTCAGAAAATCGCGCGGCCGTGAATGGCCGTCGAAGGATGAGACGTAGATCACGGCCATCAGACGCAAGTGATCCTCGTCGGGCGGGTCACTTTGCCAAATGCCGGCCCAGCTAGGCCCGCAACACGCGAAATCCGTTGCACAAAATCAATACCAGTTTAACATCAGAAAAATATTCTGGTAAGGAATCGCCTTGAAGGCGCGCTTTTCATGACCGACCGACCGATCCTGGACTTCCTCGCACACGAGCTTGCGGCTGCCAGCCGTGAACCGCTCTATCGACAGCTGGAAGCCGCCCTCAAGCAGGCGATTGCATCCGCACAGGTCAAGCGCGGTGGCGTCATTCCGAGCGAGCGCGTGCTGAGCCAGGAACTGGGCCTGTCGCGCGTCACCGTTCGGAAGGCCATCGAAGGGCTCGTATCGGACGGCGTGCTCGACCGGCGCCATGGTGCGAAAACCGTCGTGTCCTCCCGGCTGGAAAAATCGCTCGCGACAATGACCAGTTTCTCCGAGGATATGCGCTCACGCGGTCTCGAACCGGGATGCACATGGATTTCACGCGAAATTTCAAGACCTTCTCCCGCTGAAATGATGGCGTTGGGCATTTCCGGAAGCGAGAAGGTGGTGCGGCTGCGCCGCCTGCGGACAGCCGACGGACAGCCGATCGCCATCGAGATGGCGACCCTGCCCGCGCGCTTCGTGCCCGAGCCGCAGGCCATCGGCGACTCACTCTACGAATATCTGGAGGCCGCCGGCGCCCTGCCCGTGCGCGCACTGCAACGCATGCAGGCAAAGCCCGGCAGCGACGAAGAGCGGCGACTGCTCGCCGCGCCTGACGACGCATCCCTCCTCATCATGGAGCGCCGCTGCTTCCTGGCGGACGGCCAGATCGTGGAATTCACGCAGACCAAGTATCGTGGCGACGTCTACGATTTCGTGATCGAATTGATGCGATAATACCAGTATAATTCCTGTTGCCATCTGGTCTTGCTTTGCTACCATTCCAGCGATGACAGGAGACAGTTTCGTGCCGATTGATTTCAAATCCCTCGACAAGGGTCTGATCGTATCCTGCCAGCCCGTGAAGGGTGGCGCCATGGACAGGGCCGAGATGGTCGTCGGCTTCGCACTGGCCGCCCTCGATGGGGGCGCTGCGGCCTTGCGCATCGAATCGGCAGCATATGTAGCCGCCGTACGCGCCGCCACGAACCGTCCGATCATCGGCCTTGTGAAGCGTGACCTCAGCGACAGCCCCGTCCGCATTACCCCATGGATCGAGGACGTCGACGCTTTGGCCAATGCCGGCGCCGACATCATCGCCTACGACGCGACACAGCGCCAGCGCCCGGTCCCGACCCGTACGCTCATTGAACGCATTCAGGCTCACGGCCGGGTCGCCATGGCGGACTGCTCGATCCTGGCGGATGCCGAGCAGGCGCTCTCGGAGGGCGCCGACATCGTTGGGTCCACGCTTGCCGGCTATACCGGCCCGGTCGAACCGACCGAACCCGATCTCGCCCTCGTTGCCGCCATGCGCCGCCTGACGCCGCGTGTCGTTGCGGAAGGCAACATCCGCACGCCCGCGCAGGCCCAGCAGGCCTTGCTCGCCGGCGCCTCCATGGTCGTCGTCGGCTCGGCCATCACCCGGCCGGAATTTGTCACCGCCTGGTTCCGCTCGGCGCTCGATGACACGCTCGCCGGACAGGAGGTCTGACCCCGGTGGCCCGCTCCGACACGATCCTTTCGCTTGACATCGGCGGCACCAAGATGCTCGCGGCACTGGTGCGCGGAAATGTCGTGAGCGAAACCCACACCATGGCCACCCCGCGCAACGGCGACCCGGAGGCCTGGCTTTCGGCGCTCTTTGAAGCAATCGGCAGCTGGCAGGAGCATTACGATACCGTGGGCGTGGCCGTCACCGGCATCATCGACGAGGGGTGCTGGTCACCGCTCAACCGACGGACCCTCGACATTCCCGACCGCTTTCCGCTCATAGAGACCGTTGCACGGCTTTCCGGTGCCCGAGGCGTGCTGGCCGCCAATGATGCACAGGCCGCCGCCTGGGGTGAATATGCCTTCGGTGCGGGACAGGGTCACGACCTCGTCTTTCTCACCATCTCCACCGGGGTCGGCGGCGGCATCGTCGTCAACGGCCGCCTACTCGGCGGGCTTGCAGGTCATTTCGGCCAGTTCCGCAGCCTCGGCGAGGAAGGCCGCGCGCTGGAGGACAAGGTTTCCGGCCACTGGATCGCCGCCGAAGCCGTGCCGCACCAGCCGGGCGCGACGGCGCGCGATGTCTTCGAGGCTGCTGCAACCGGTCATGGCTGGGCGCAAGCCATCATCGAGACCTCCGCGCGCCAGACCGCGCTTCTATGCGGCAATATCCAGCTCGCGCTCGACCCCGCCCGCATCGTCATCGGCGGCGGCATCGGCCTTGCACCCGGCTATCTCGAATCCGTCCGTCGGGCCCTGGGAGGCCTGCCGCCACGGCTCACCCCGCAGCTTCACCCCGCCGCACTCGCCGAAAAGGCAGGCGTCGTGGGCATCGCGGATCTCGCAAGACGTCAGAATTAACCTGAGGGAGAACCAGAACATGACCTTTGCCAGACTGAAGAAGCGCGGCCTGATCGCCGCTGCGATCGCCACCCTGCTGGCCGGCCCCGCCTTTGCGAAAGTGACCGTGCTCGGCTGGCCGGGCGGCCCGGAAGAAGCCGCACTACGCGCGGCCGCCGATACCTACAATGCCAAGCCCGACGTGAGCGACGACAACAAGGTCGAGCTCTTGTTCTTCAACCGCGACGGCTTCTGGGACAAGCTGCAGGCCGACCTTGCCGCCGGCTCCACCGCTTTCGACGTGAACCTGCTCGCCACCTACTCCATCGGCCGCTACGCGCCGTTCATGGAACCGGTCGAATTGTCCGGTGAGGCCAAGGACGTCTACGGCGACCAGGTTCTCACCACTATGCAGTACGAGGGCAAGCAGTTCGGCGTGCCGACCGACCTTTCGCTGCATTTCATGTACTACCGCAAGGATCTGATCGACGCGCTGCTGAAGGACGACGCCGCCAAGGCGAAATACGCGGAGATCGCAGAAAAGCACCTCGGCAAGAAGCTTGAGCCCAAAAACCCCGACGAATGGACGTGGGATGATTATGCGGCGACCGCGCTCTATTTCACGCAGGCCGTGAACCCCGACAGCCCGACCCGCTACGGCACCGTGCTTCAGCTCAAGAACCTGCTCTTCAACATGATGGTGTTCCAGTCCTTGCCGCGCACCTATGGCGGCAACTGGATGGACGACGCGGGCAAGATCACGGTGGATTCGGAGGCCTACCGCAAGGGGCTCGAAACCTACAAGATGCTCTACGATGCCGGCGCGACGCCGCGTGACTCGCTTTCCTACGAATTCGCCGAAGCGAACGCGGCCTATGCCTCCGGCCAGGTTGCGGCCATGGTGCAGTGGAATGCGGCCGCCTCTGAGCTGATGTCGAAGGAGAAATCGCCTGTTGTCGGCGAGGTGACGGAGGCGATCGCTCCGCCAGCCGGCCCCGAAGGCCGCTTCACCCATATCCATGGCCTCGGTTTCGGCCTCAACAAGAACGCCGCCAACAAGGAAGGCGCGAAGGCCTTCATCACTTGGCTGTCCTCGAAGGAAGCAGCGCTCGTCTATGCCAGGAACAGCGGCGCACCAGCGCTGACGCCCGATGTCGTCAAGGATGTCGCTGCCGAACGGCCGGACCTCGTCAAGCTCGGCGAGTTCGCCGGCAAGTACGGCTATGTCATGAATGGCGGCACCTCGGCCAAGGCGCTCTCGGTCTATGAGCTTCAGGCCAAGGAGTTCACCGGCTACTGGTCGGGTCAGCAGTCGCTGGATGACGCCCTGAAGAACACCGAAAAAGGCATGGCCGAACTGCTCAAGTGAAGCCATTGCCGGCGACCGCCCCTGGTGGCCGCCGGCTCCCTCGCCGCGTTCCGGAAAGACCGAGCCAGGATCGATCGATGACAACGAAGACGCATCGCAGCCCCGTATCCGAATTCCGCCTGCTGACGATGCCGCTGGTCGTGTTCCTGCTCGTCTTCCTGGGGTTTCCGGCCATCGTCAACCTGGTCTATTCGGTTTCGTCCGTCAGCTTTGAGACGTTGCGCAGCCCTGAGATCACCGGCTTCGGCAACTTCGCCGACGTGTGGCGTGATGGCGCCTTCTGGCGGGCGAGCTGGTTTTCCTTCCGCTTCGGCCTGCTCACCGCGATACTGGAATGTGCACTCGGCCTGTTCCTTGCCATCTTCCTCGCGCCGCTCATCGAACGACGCAGCTGGCTGATGGCGATCCTCATGCTGCCGCTGATGGTGGCGCCCGCGCTTGTCGGCCTCATGTACCGGCTGGTGCTGCACGAATTCGCCGGACCGGTGCCCTATTACCTTTGGGCGTGGTTCGGGGCGAGCCTCTCCTTCCTGGGCCCCGGCTCGGCCTTCTGGACGCTGGTGACCGTCGAGACGCTGCAGTGGACACCCTTCGCATTCCTGCTGTTCTGCATGGCTTATCAGGCGATCCCCCGCGAGATCGTCGAAGCTTCCGCGATGGATGGTGCGCGCTACCGTCACCGTCTCTGGTACATCGAGCTGCCGCTGATGATGCCGACCATCGTGGTGGCCCTGCTCATCCGCTTCATCGACGGCTTCCGTGTCTTCGACAATGTCTATGTGCTGACCGGGAGCGGCCCCGGCGGGTCCACCGCCTCGCTGTCGATCTACATCTACGAGGCCTTCTTCAAGCAGGGCGCCATCGGCAAGGCGGTCGCCGCCTCCGTCGTCCTGTTCGTCGCCTCCTTTGTCGTGCTTTACGGCCTCAACGCCATCGCCGCCCGCCGCAAGGGAGCCGCCCGATGATCAATATCCTGCGCTGGATCGTCTTTGCCATCGCCGCCGTCGCGATGAACTTCCCGATCATCGTAACCCTCGTCACCTCCTTCAAGAGCCCACGCGAGCTCACCGCCAATCCGGGTCTCTGGGTCCAGGCGCCGACGCTCGAGAATTATGCAGCGGTCTTCACCGTCTCGGATCGGCTGAACATCTTCCTGTATCTCGTCAACAGCCTTGCCGTCGCCGCTCTCGGCACCCTGCTGGCCGTAGCGCTCGCACTTCCCGCAGCCTATGCCATCGCGCGTGGCAAGGTTGGTGAACGCACGTTGCTGCCGCTCATCGTCAACTTGCGCGCCGTGCCGCTCGTGATCTTCGCCATTCCGCTCTACATGATGTTCCAATGGCTCTCGCTGCTCGATACGCGGCTCGGCCTCGGCCTCATCCTCACCATCGTGAACCTGCCGCTCGCCCTCGTGATCCTCGTGAACGCGATCAGGGATCTGCCGGGCGAACTCGATGAGGCTGCCTTGATGGACGGGGCGACGCGCACGCAGATCCTCTTGCGGGTTATCGCCCCGCTCTGCCGTCCGGCCATCGTCACAGGCCTGATCTTCGGCTTCATCACCGCCTGGAACGAGTTTCTCTTTGGCCTGATGCTGACGACGTCCAAGGCCGTGCCCATCACCGTCGGCGCCTCGTTCTTCTTCGCCGCCAGCGGCGGCGGCGTGCAGTGGGGCGTCGCCTCGGCCGTGATGATCGTGGGCGCCCTGCCGCCCATGCTGCTCGGCCTTCTCATGTATCGCCAGATCAGCGGTTCGATGACGGCGGGCGCGGTCAAGGGCTGAAACAGGTTTCCCCGGAGGTTCAAATGGGTACGATTCTGCTGGAAAAGGCCGGAAAACGTTATAGCGGCGTGGAGATCATCCGTGATCTCGACCTTGCCATCGCCGACGGGGAATTCGTCGTCATCGTCGGCCCGTCGGGCTGCGGCAAGTCCACGCTGCTGCGCATGATCGCGGGGATCGAGGAAACGACCTCCGGCAGGATCGTGATCGACGGCCGCGACGTGACGAAGGCGCCACCGGTGGAGCGCGAACTGGCCATGGTGTTCCAGTCCTACGCGCTCTATCCGCACATGACGGTGCGCCAAAACATGGGCTTCGGCCTCAAGCTCGCCAAGCTGCCCTCCGCCGCCATCCGGGCCAAGGTGGACGAGGCGGCCGAAGCACTGAAGCTCACGCCCCTGCTCGACCGCTATCCCAGGCAGCTTTCCGGCGGCCAGCGCCAGCGCGTGGCGATCGGTCGTGCCATCGTGCGCCAGCCGACCGCCTTTCTCTTCGACGAACCGCTCTCCAACCTCGACGCCGCCCTGCGCGTCGATATGCGGCTGGAGATCGCAAGGCTACACCGGACGTTGGGCGCGACGATGATATATGTCACCCACGACCAGGTGGAAGCAATGACGCTCGCCGACCGCATTGTCGTGCTGAAGGACGGGCGCATCATGCAGCACGGCAGCCCGCACGAACTTTACGAGCGGCCGGCCAATCTGTTCGTCGCGCAGTTCATCGGCAGTCCCAAGATGAACGTGCTCGACTGCATGCCCGCTGGCGACGGCACGCTCGACCTTGCCGGCGAAGGCCGGATCGACCTTGCCTTTTCCGGCGCACCGACCCGCCTTGGCGCACGCCCGGAACATCTGCGGCTCGTTTCACCCGAAGCCGGTCATTGCCGCGGTACGATCGAGGTCGCCGAGTATCTCGGCGCAAGCACCAGCGTCTTCGTGCGCAACGACCGGCTCGGACTGGTCAATATCAACGCACCGGCGGACACGCCCGTGCGCATCGGCGAGACCGTCGGCATCGCCATCGACGCCGGCCGCGCTTCCCTTTTCGGGGCGGACGGCGTCAGCCTTGAAAGACGTGCGGGTTAGGCGGACGCGCTACAGGATCGCGAAGGGCGTTCCCGGAGAGCCGGTTGCGCCTTCGATGGCCAGCGGCGCGAACCCGTAGACGAACTCATAGCGCCCGGTCTCGGCGATCGGGTCGAGGTTCATGCCCTCGTGCAGGTAGATCCCGTGCCGCATGATGAGATGCTGGTGGCACGGCAGCACGATATCAGGGTCAACGGGCGGCACCACGTCGATTGCAAAATTGTCCGCGCCGACGATGACCGGCTGGAGCGCCGACAGGTATTCCGCGGCCTCGAGCCCGAGACCGGGTTCGCCATCGTACCATGTTTCGGCCTCGGAGAAGAAGCGCGAGCCATGGCCGGTGCGGATCAGGACCACATCGCCCGGCGACAGCCAGTCATCCGGATTCATATCCTGCCGGACGAGGCATTGGCGCAGATGGTCCGGCGTGATCACGAAGCCGTTTTCAAGCGGTCGTCCGAAAAGCCCCTGCACATCGAGGAGCACTGCGCGGGTGAAGAAAATCGGCGCCTTCTCGATGCCGAGCTTCTTCAGGCCGTAAGGCGACCAGATCTCCGAGAGCTTGTTGCCGTTATAGACCAGCGTATCGCAGTGGCCGCACGGATAGGTCACCTGATGGCCGAGATGGCCGAGGGCATCCATGTGGGTGCCGATCTGGCCGATTTCCGTGCAGATGAAATCATCGTTCCACACGGTGCGGCTGATCGCACCTTCCGGCCCCCCGGTCGGGCCGCCCGGCATTTTGAGCCCGAACGTGCGGCCGGGTGAAAGCGGCATGCCGACGCGGTAGGGAAAGCCGAGGGAGATGGTCTCGCCGGTGCGGATCAGGTCGCGCGCCTGCAGCACCTTGTGGGGTCCCAGCAGGTTGCCGGCACCGCGTTCGTCTTCGGGGCCCCAGCGCGAGGGAAACCATTCGGTTCCGAGGGCAGGATTGATCTTGTCCGTCATCGGCGCAGCCTCATGCCGTCGTCAAGGCGCGCGCCATGCGCCGGCGCCGCGTGATGTAACCGATAGCAGCTTCGGCGATGATGACGAAGATGAGCAACGCGCCCGTCGCGAGGCTCTGCATCCAGAAGGGTGCGCCGAGCGCGGCGATGCCGCTCACGAGAAAGCGGATCGTGAAAAGGCCGATCAGCACGCCCAGGATGCTGCCGCGCCCGCCCGCAAGCGCGATACCGCCGATAAGGCAGGCGGTGACCGCTTCAAGCAGGACAGCTTCGAAACCAAGCGGGCTGGCGCTGCCGGTGCGGAAGGAAAGCAGCGCGCCGGCGAGGCCCGCCAGCGCCGCGGAAATCGAAAAGGCCACGATAATGGGGCGACGGATCGAGACGCCGGCCGCGCGGGCCTCGCCCCTGCCGCCGCCGATTGCGAAAATCTCGCGCCCCCAGAGCGTGCGCCGGCTGAAAAAGTCGACCAGCAGCACCAGGACCAGAAGTGTCGCCGAGGAGATGGAAAAGACGAAGAACTTCGCCGACAGGAAATCCGTCTCGGCAATGTTTTCGAATGGGATGAGAACGGTCTTTTCGTTCGAGGCGACGAGGGTGAGGCCGCGCAAAGCGATCAGCGTGCCGATCGTGAAGACCATCGAGCTGATGTTGAGCTTGTAGATGCAATACCCCTGAAGCGCACCGAGCAGGCCGCAGAACAGGACCACGATCACAAGCGCCGGCACCATGCCGTAGGGAAAAAGCTGGATCGACAGGATGCCGGCAAAGGCCGCCATCGAACCGACGGAAAGATCCATCTCGCCTGCGATCATCGTCAATCCCACGCCGATGGCGATGATGCCGGCGAGGACTGCGCTGTCGAGAAGGGCGGCGATACCAGGTTGCGAGTAATAGCTCGGAATGCGCGCCGCGAGGATGAGATAGACCGCGATCATGAGCCCCAGGCGGGCGAAGTTGCTTTTCGTTTCCGACGTCATCTCAGCGTCCCCGTCCCTGAAGAATGTGGAAAAGGCTGATGGAGGCGATCACCAGCAGGCCGACGATCGTCATGCGAACGCCGGCACTCAAGCCATGCAGCAACATGAAGTTCTGCAGGAGCGCGATCAGCACGGCGCCGAGCGCGGCCTGGAGCGGCGTTCCCTTGCCGCCGCGAAGCGCGATGCCACCCACCAGCACGGCGGCGATATAGTCGAAGTCGTATCCCATGAAGAGATCCGCCTTGGCCTGCGAGAACTGGGATACCGTCATTATCGCCATGACCGCCACGCCGATCGACAGTGCGGCACAGGCGATGGCGGTGACGAGGCCGACGCGCAGACCGCTTGCCACGGCCGCCTTGGGGTTTGCCCCGCAGAGAACGATTTCACGACCGATCTTGAAGTGGCGGATGATGAACCAGCTCAAAATCGCGGCGATGATGAAGGCCCAGCTCTGCGTGGGGATGCCGAGCGGCCGGGCGGTGCCGAGCCAGAGCGCCGCTTCGCTTTCGATGCGCAGGATGGAGTTGCCGCTGAAAAGCGCCGCCAGTCCGCGAAAGACGGTTCCGAAGGCAAGCGTCGTGATGATCGGGTTGCCGATCAGCGAAATCGCCACGCTCTGCGCGAGCCCGCAAAGCACGGCAATGCCCAGTGTCAGGAAAAGGCCGGCCGCGAAGCCCAGGGCGGCCGTCAGAAGCGCGAAGAGCACCGCAAGCAGCGCACCGAGCGCACTCGCCGACAGGGCGAACAGATTGCCTGATATCGTGATGTAGCTCATTCCGATCGCGACGATGCCCGTAAGGGAGGCCGCGCGGATGACCACGAAAATATTGTCCACCCGCGCGAAACCCGGCGTCGTCACGCTGGCGACAACGAGCAGAACGAGGATGGCGATGAGCCCGTAGGCCGTCTTAGGAAGGGTGACTTTCGCGCGGTGCGACACGTCCTGGCTTGTCATGGCGGTTCTCATGCTTGTGCCCGTCAGGCAGCTTCGCTGGCGCGCGTCACGTCGCGCGTGAGGCTTTCGGCGGTGACGTCGTCCGCATCGCAGATGCGCACCAGTTCGCCGTGGAAGAACGAGGCGATCCGGTCGGCGAGACCAAGAACCTCCTGCGTGTCGGACGAGGCGAAGATGATCGACAGGCCCTCATCGGCGAGCTTGCGCAGATGGCTGTAGATCTCCGATCGCGCGCCCACATCCACGCCGCGCGTCGGCTCCTCGACGAGCAGGATCTTCGGGTCGAGCCCGATCCATTTGCCGAGCGCGACCTTCTGCTGGTTGCCGCCACTGAGATTGCCCGCGAGACGGCCAAGAAAGCGCTCGCCAAGGCCGAACTGGCGCGCGATCCGCGTCACGTGCTCGCCTTCCAGCGCCGGCGACAGGAGGCCGAAGCGGCTGACGGCCGAAAGCGCGGGTGCGGAGAGGTTTTCCGGAACGGAGCGGACGGCGAAAATGCCATCACGCTTTCGGTCGTCGGAGCAATAAAGCACCTTGCGCGCAATACTGCCCGCAATGCCGGAGGGCGCATAGGCGCCGCCCTCAAGCGTCACCGAACCGGACTGAATGGGCGTAACACCGGCCAACATTCTGAGAACGGCACCGGCACCGCTCCCGACCTGTCCTGCAAGCGCGAGGATTTCACCCTTGCGCAGCGACAGCGAAACGGGCGCCTTGAGGCCGCTTGCCCGGCATGCATCGAGGCGGAGGATTTCCTCTCCGGCATGAGCGGCGCGTGGTGGAAACATCTGGCCGAGCTGGCGGCCGAGCATGGCTTCGATGAGGTCGCCGATGGACAGCCCGGCGGTTTCGACGGCGGGAAAGCTCTTTCCGTTGCGCAGCACCGTGACCTTCTGGGTGAGGTCGAAGACCTCAGGCATGCGGTGAGTGACATAGATGATGGCACAACCCTCGGCGGCCAGGGTGCGGACGGCCGCCTTGACGCGCACGATTTCCGTCTCAGAGAGGGCTGCCGTCGGCTCGTCCAGAATGGCGATGCGCGCCTTGCGCGACAGGAGGCGCGCGATTTCGACGAGCTGGCGCTCGGCCACCGAATGCTCCTCAGCCAGCGACAGCGGATCGATATGGTCGAGGCCGACCCGTTCCAGATAGGGCCTTGCGCGGCGCGCCAGCGAGGCGGCGGAGCGAAAGAAGCCGAGCGTCTCGTCACCCAGGAACACGTTCTCGGCAACGCTAAGGCTCTCGACGATGGAAAGCTCCTGCGCCACATAGCCGATGCCGGCCGCCTGGGCATGGCCCGGCGAGCGGATCGAGACCGTCGCGCCATCGATGGAAATCGTGCCGCCGTCGGCAGGCTCGATGCCGGCGAGTATCTTCACGAGCGTGCTCTTGCCCGCGCCGTTCTCGCCCATCAGCGCCATGACCTCGCCCGCCTCGACGGCAAGGTCCACGTCCTCGAGCACACGCGTCGGGCCGTAGCTCTTCACAATCCCGCTCATCCTGAGCATTGCGTTCTCCTCCCGGAAAGCGCCGCGTCACGAGACGCGGCGCTGTCTGCATCAGAAATTGCAGAGCTGGTCTGCCGTCTTGCCCCAGAGCTTTGCCGCATCATAGGCAGCCTGGCTGTTGGCGACGGCAGGGTTGGGCAGGAAGTTGTACTTGTAAAGCGGATCGGCGTCGGAGGGCGGCGCATCCGGCGTGCCTTCCAGGTAGCTTTCGCCATCCACGACCTTGCCCTGCACGACGAACTTGCCGAGCGCCTGCATGGCCATCCAGCCTTCCCAGTAACCGGACTGGATTGCCGTGCCGGCGATCTCGCCGCTCTTCACATGTTTGGAATCGCCATGGCAGGTGCCGCCGACGATGAAAATGTCCTTGCCCGGTGTCAGGCCGTTCTCGCGTGCGGCCTGCGCGGCGGCTCCGGCAAGCGAGTCGTTCTGGGTGTAGAGCCAGGTCAGTTCGCCCTTGTGGGCCGGGATGATCTGCGCGGCAACCTTGTAGCCCTCATCCTCCAGGAAGCCGGCCGTCGGCACGACGTCGATCACGTCGAGCTTGCCTTTCACAGCGTCCTCGAAACCGGTCGCGCGGTCATCGCCAGCCGAGACGCCGGCCGGGAAGCGGATGATGGCACCCTTGTCGCATTTCGCTCCGGCCTTCGCACAGGCGTCCAGCAGGATCTCGGCCGCGGTCTTGCCGCTCAGGAAGTCGTTGGCGCCGGCATAGGCCGTCCAGTACGCTTCCGTACCCTTGATGGGGTATTGGTTGGAGACGATGACCGGCGCGCCGGACTGGGAGAGCGCGCGCAGCGAACCGACGCCGGCGGCATTTTCGAAGGGCCACCAGATATAGCCTGCGACCGTCTCGCCAGAGGCGAGCTGCTGCTGCACCTGGCTGTCCTGTTCGGACTGGTTGAAGTTGTTCTCGATCACCTTGATGTCGTAGCCGAGTTCCGCAGCCTTTTCCTTAGCGCCGAGCTGGAACTGGCCGATATAGGGATTCGTGCTGGACGGCACGAACACCACGACGGTGCCCTTGCTTTCGGCATAGGCGGCCGTCGCCATCAGGCCGGCGAGCATGGAAGCCGCCAGCGTCATCGATACACGCAATTTCATAGTACCCTCCCTCGGCATAAGCCGTAGCGACCGCCTCGCGGCCTTTCCTCATCCACCTTCCCGTCGCGACGGACGGAAAGTCATGTCTCCACGGGTTTCCCAACCCGTGAATTCAGATTCCCCCGCCCTCGCCAAGCGACCCGAAATGCCGGATCATCCGCTCGACGTCGGGGGCAATGCCCGTAAACAGCTCGAAAGCGCCAACGGCCTGGTAGACCGCCATGCCGCCACCGTTGGCGACGCGGCATCCACGCTGCCCGGCGGCCTGAAGCAGCGCGGTCTCAAGCGGGAAATACACCACCTCGGCGACCCAGTGCCGTTGCTCGAGAAGATCGGGGTCGATCGGCAGGCCGGGATGGCCCACCATGCCGGTCGGTGTCGCATGGGCAAGGCCATCGGCCTGCCGCAAGGCCTGCGCCATGTCTTCGCCCGCTTCGAACCGGCAGGCGGCGTGATGCGGCGCAAGCTGCGCGACCAGCCGTGCGGTGCGCTGCGGATCGATATCGAAAACCCGGATCGTCTGCGCGCCAAGTGTGGCGAGCGCATGGGCCACGGCGACACCGGCGCCGCCCGCACCGATCAGCACGACGTTTCCGACGTGAGCCCCGGGCAACCCCCGTCGAAATCCGGACGCAAAGCCCCACCAGTCGGTATTGTGACCGATGCGGCGACCGTCGCGAAAAACGATCGTGTTGATCGCGCCGAGCGCCTCGGCATGCTCCGAGAGTTCATCGACCTCGTGCGTTGCGGCCTGCTTGCAGGGATGGGTGATGTTCAGCCCGGCGAAACCATCGTCCTGCGCCCGGCGAATGAGCCCGGGCAGCGCATCCGCGCCCACGCCCAGCACATCGAGATCAATGAGATCGTATCGGCATTCGATGCCGTTGCAGCGCCCTTCCTCGACATGCATGGCAGGAGTACGCGACCGCTGGATGCCGCTTCCGATCAGGCCGGCATGAACCGTCCGGACCACCGTTTGCGTTTGTGAAACCACGCTCCACCCCTATGCCATTTCCCGGGCATGCCACCATGCCCCAACCTCACGGCTCCATGAAATGTACGAACTGGTTAGTGAAGTCAATCGGCAGATCGGGCTTTCCCGATGCCGAGACAGAGAAAAATCGACATGGAGGAATGGCGCGCTTCCCGGCCTGCACGCCTGCGTCGACTTGCGGAAAATTGCGCTTCGTCAGGATTGCAGATAAGCGAGGATCATGTCCGCGACCATCTCCCGATGACGCGCCTTGATCTTGTCATCCATAAGGTCGCGGCCGAAGATGGCGCCGAAGGTATGGCGGTTCGAAACGCGGAAGAAACACTGGGCGCTGATCATCTGGTGCAGGTCGACCGGGTCGATTTTGCGGGTGAAGGTACCCGCCTCCTCGCCGCGCTTCAGGATATCCGCAATCAGGCCGATAACCCCCGAATTGGCCACGCGCAGCACATCGGAACGCTTGAGATGTTCGGCGCGATGGATGTTCTCGATGCTGACGAGCTGAACGAAATCCGGATTGGCATCGTCATGGTCGAAGGTATTGGTAATGAGGCTGCGCATGGCCAGATCGGGCGCGAGATGGTTCAGGTTCAGCCCATTCTCGCGCGAGCGGATCTTGATATAGGCCCGTTCGAGCACAGCGAGATAGAGCCCTTCCTTGCTGCCGAAATAGTAATAGAGCATGCGCTTGGAGGTGCGCGTCTTCTCCGCGATGGCATCCACCCGCGCGCCGGAGAATCCGGCATCGACGAATTCCCGCGTTGCAACCTCCAGGATGTTCTCGCGGGTTGCGTCGGGATCGTTTTTTCGCGAAGGGCGGAGCTGGGCCAAAGCCAATACCTATATCCTCGTTTGCTGGTGAAGGCGAACGGATGGATATCGTCACATCCGTCGGCGGGTCAACCGCAGGGCAGAAAAGATCATGCGCGCGGGCTGACGATAGCGAAAGGCAAGCATGTTCGGGCTTGAATTTGAAATAAAGCCTGTATGTTGACCGTCTTGGATATGGCAGGCGCCCGCAAGCCATGCCGCAAGCCGTTCGATATCAATGCCAGATCGTGGGTTCATGCTGCTCTTTTCCAAATCCCTCCGCATCGCCGCCACCGCCCTGATCATCATGCTTTCGTGCGCGCAGGGCTTCGCACAGGCGCCCACGCAGGAAGCGATCAAGCGGTCCGACCAGATTGCCCCGGAGATGAAGGCGCTTTCCGCCCAAGGCGATCATGAAGGCGCACGCCGCATTGCCGAAGAGGCGAGCGCGCGCTTCAAGGCCGAAGGCGAAGCATGACTTTCGGCAAGCTACATGGTATCGGCGGCGGACTACGCCATGCGCATGGGGGACGCCGCCCGGGTGGATGGCGAGTACTATCCGCGCATGCGCGAACTGCTTGCGACGCTCGATCCCGTCGAGGAGACGCGCGCCAACCTCCTGATCGAGCTGCTGATGGACGCCAAGGGCCGCCTTTCGGACCGTGCCGGGCAGGACGAGTTGGTCGCGTTCTACGAAAAGCGCATCCGCAAGGCGCATGGCGAAAACAGCGAGCAGGATATAGACGCGCGGGTGCGCGCGGCCTACAGCCTGCTCGAAAGTGGTCGCCTCGATGATGGCCGCAAGCATCTTCGCGCGGCCCTTGCGGCCTCGGCGAAAACCAAACTCCACGCCGTAACGCTTAAGCATTATGCGCAGGCCGCGCGCAGCTTCCATGCGAGCGGCCTCAATGAGGATGCCGCCGCGCTCTTCCGCGAGGCCGAAGGCACCGCCGCCATCCAGGCCGAGGTGAAGGAGCTGGCGGATTTCTATCTCGCCTATGCGGAATTCCGCACCGCCGTGCCGGACAGCCAGCAGCATTTCGTGCCGCTCTATTCGATGGCGACCAATCTCTATGCCCGCTTCTACGGCACCGAATCCGAAGAGCTGATCCACGCGAACGACAAGCTCGCAAGCGCATTGTCCGGCGTCGGCCAGTACGGTACCGCGATCGACCTCGAAAAGCGCAATTATGAGATCGCCGAAAAATCGCTCGGCAGCGACAACACCATCACATGGCGTATTGCCAACAATCTGGCGGATATGTTGCGCGGGCTGGGCTCACCCTCCCGCGCACTCGAATACGATCTAAAGGTTCTGGAGAACCGCACCCGCCATTACGGCCAGAACCATTTCAACACCCTGGTGAGCGCAAACAACACCGCGCAGAACTATCTCGATCTCGGTGATTATGCCACGGCACGCCACTATTTTTCGCTGTGCCTGGATATTTCCAAGGCGCTCGGCGATGCCGGCAATATCGCCGGCATGGAGGCCTGGATCGCCTATACGGACCTCCTGTCCGGCGCGGCGCCGATGGATGACGCGGCTGTCAGCCGCATGGAGGCACTCGTCACCGATTCCAACTATCCCGGCATCCTGAGCATCAAGGCCGCCTATCTGCTGGCGGATCATTTTGCCAGGAAGGGCGACCACGCGCGCCAGATCAAGCATCTGCAGCAGGCCTACAGCATTGCCGCCGGCGAAATGAGCACAGGCCATCCGCTGGCCTTTGCGGGACGCATCGCCATCGCTAACGCCAAGGCCGAGACGGACCCTGAAACGGCGGCACAGGAATTCGCGGGCATCGACCAGGACATGCTGCGGTGGGTGCATCTGCAGGTCTCGGTTGCCGGCGGACGCGACGTCGGCGAGACGGTGCGCGCCATGGCGGACGATATGCTCTACCACTATGCCCGTTTTGCCGAACGCAACCCGTCTGCCGTACCGGCCTTTGCGGATGCCGCCCGGCGCTGGCCGTCGCTGGCGACGCCCGATGCCGACAATGTGCTGAAGCTCACGCGCATGATCGACACCTGGGATACCGAAACCGCCCGCCTGCTCGACCGCATCTCGCGCCTTTCGCGCATTGCCCGCGAAATCTTCGCCGCCGATGTCGAGCAGGACCTCGCCTATGCCTATTTGACGGACACCAAGGCGATGGAGCGCGAACTCCACCAGCGCCTCGTCAAACGCTACCACGTCGACCGCCAGGCGATCCTGAACCAGTCGCTGCCGACGCCGGCAGAGCTGGTCGGCAAGGATCAGGCTTTCGTCCAGTATTTCACAACGCGCAAGTGGCGCGCCGATCGCGACGCCGCCGACCCGATCGAGGACACGCAACTCTATGCCATCGTCTGGCGCAGCGGCAAAGCGCCCGTCATGCGCGCGCTCGGGGATCCCCGCGCGGTGCTGGGGAACGACAGCGACGCCGTCGCCGCACTTGAAAGCCGCAGTGGCGGCGACGAAAACAGGGGCTTGCTCGTCGAAGCGCATCAGCGCGCCTTCGCGCGGCTGCACGAGCGGCTTATCGGGCCGATCGAGAAGGAACTGGCGGGTGCGAAGACGCTCTTCATCGTGCCGGACGGGCGCCTGTTCGCGCTGCCGTTCTCCCTGCTGGAAGCGGCCGACGGCACGTTGCTGGAGGAGCGCTTCACCCTGCGGCTGCTTACGGAACCGGAGGCGCTTTACCGAGCCGTCGCGGACGCCCACATGCCGAAGGACGGACGCGCCGTCCTGGCTGGTGGCATCGACTATGAGAAGGGCGACGAGGCGGGCGCGACACCTCTGCCCGGCACGCTGCGCGAAGTGGAGGCCATCCGCAGCATCCTCGACGGCCCGGGCATGAAGGTCGAAACGCTCACGGGGGCTGCGGCGAGCGAAACGGCGTTGCGCGAGCGGATGACCGGGGCAAAGATCGCACACCTGGCGACGCATGGTGCTTATGGCAGCCCGAAGAACGGCGGTACCAGCAACGTCGACACGCTCTGGCAGAGCGAGGTCATCCTTGCGCATTCGGGCGACACCCGCACCATGCGCCGTGATGAGAAGGACGGGCGGCTCTATGCATTCGAGCTGATGGCATGGGACCTGTCCGGTCTCGATCTGCTCGTGCTATCGGCTTGCGAGACGGCGCTCGGTGACGAGGCCTTCGTGGGCGGTGTGCGCGGACTGCCCACCGCGGCAAGCCTTGCCGGCGCCAAGCGCGCCCTCCTGACGCTGTGGCCCGTTGCCGACGATGGAACCGCCGATTTCATGGTCCGCTACTATGGATACCTGAAAGATGGGCAGACCTATGCGGAGGCGCTGCGCAACACCCGCCACGATGCCATCGCGGGAAAGATCCCGACGGCGAAGGACCCGCTCGTGTGGGCAGCCTTCGTGCTGTTCGAGAACTGACGGCGCGAGAGCGCGCCGCACGCTATGTTTGCTGATAGACGGAGATAACCTTGTCGAAGCGGCGGTTGCCCAGGTCGTCACGCCGGATCACGAAGAAGACCGTTCCCTCTACGAACGGTGCCTGCATCCAGTCGGCGAGATCGATCTGCAGGAGAAGTGTCCAGTCCCGCGCCTTCTCGAATATGGCCGCGCGGTGCTTGCCCCACTCCTCGCGCGACAGATGCTGCTTGCCGAATTCGCTCACCACCACGGCGTCCAGGCGCGGATCGTCCTGCTCGGGCATGGGGCTGCCGAGCAATTGCTGGCGACGCCAGCCTTCCTCAGGATACTGGTCGTGGTTGGCCTGAAGCGCCTCCTCATAGGCGGCGAGCATATCCTCGCTCTCCTCGCCGGCCGGCTCCCCGCGGGCGGCGCGGGCAAGATCGCCAAGCCTGTCGAATTCGAGCGCGGCGGGATTGGGTAGCCGGTAGGTCGCCTCCAGCGACACAGCCCTTGCCGGCGCGCCATAGTTCGTGCCCTGCTCCCCGGATGACGTTTCGCCCGGCGTTCCGAATTCCGCCTGCAGCGCTCGCGCCTCTTCCAGCGCCTTTGCCTGGGCAGCGGCAAGATCGCCCGGGACGGGCAGCACCGCGAGCCGATCGATCGGCGTCCGATCCCAGATGACTTTCGCCGCCCGCATGCCGGTGTCCCACGGGCCAACGGCAATGTCGTAGAAGAACAACAATCGGCCGTCGGCAGGCAAAGGGGCCGCGACCGTACCGAGCTTTGCGGCCTCGGCGAGATCGATCTGCGCCATGAAGGCATAGGGCAGATCCTTCGCCATATGGTCCCGCATCTCCTGTGCCGCATCTTCATTGCCGCGCTTTGCGATTTCCTCTGGATCTTCGGGCTTTAGCGGCCGCGGCCATTTGAAATCGGGCGCTGCATGCGGCGTGCCGCCAAGCTGGCTTCCGCCGATGACGATCCGGCCGGCCGAGGGATGCAGCACGATGGCCGGCACCAGGGCCTCCACGATAATCTCGATCCGCGGCTTGTCGAACCACGTGAGCAGCGCCTCGCCGGCAGCTTGCGGACTATCGAACATGAAACCTCCATATGAGCTTTGGACCTGCCCGGGAAATGGACCGCCAAGCGCGGCGGACAATGGTGGCGAGCGTTTTTTTCACCTGTTTCGGACAGGAGGTCTATCCAAAAAGCGCACGCTTTGACGGCTTCGCCAGGCCAGCGATTGCCATCGATCACGTCCGCGGTTTCGGTTGGGCTCTCATCTCATTCTCCCCGCGGGTAGCGTTTGGCCTGGTCCATTGCATCGTGCATGAACGTCTTGAGATCGTCATGCTCGACATCGAGGCAGCCGAGCTGCCGCATCAGGCCGGAAAGCTCGTCAGTGAAGATTTCCATCGCCCGGTCCACGCCGCCCTGGCCGAAGCCGGCCGCGCCATAGAGGAAGGGCCGGCCGGCAAAGACGTAATCGACGCCGCAGCACAGGAGCGCGAGCACGTCCGACCCGCGGCGCACACCGCCGTCGAACATGACGGGGAAATCCGCGCCAACCGCTTCGCGAATGGCCGGAAGGCAATCGATGGAGTTGATCGCGCGGTCGAACTGCCGTCCTCCGTGATTCGACACGATGATGGCATCAGCTCCGGCCTCGCGCGCCATATGCGCGTCCTCGGGATGCAGGATGCCCTTGATGACGAGGGCGCGCGGCCAAAGCTGGCGGAACTGCCGCAAATGGTCCCAGGTCTGCAAGGCATAGCCGTGCTCGAGGGAGAATTTCGCCACATCGAGCCCCGAAGCGCCCTTGGGAAGATAAGGCGCCCAGTTCTCCATGACGGGCAGGCCGCCCGCCAGCAGATAACGCAGCGTCCAGGCCGGATGGAGCAGACCATCGAGGATCGCCTTCGGCGTGAACTTCGGCGGGATATCGATATTGTTGCGGATGTCGCGCTCCCGCTTGGCGGCGACCGGGATGTCGACGGTCATGACGAGCGCGCCGCATCCGCAATCCTCCGCCCGGCGGATCATGTCGCGATTGATGGCGTCATCGGCAGTCGTGTAGATCTGGTACCAGAGGTTTTCGCCCGCGACAGGCGCGGCCGCCTCCATCGAGGACACGCTGACGCCGGACATGATGTAGGGAACGTCGAAACGCTTCGCGGTCTCGGCGAAGAAAAGCTCCGCCTGCGGGCGGAACAGTCCGGAATAGCCCATCGGCGCGATGCCCAACGGCCCTGCGAAGCGGCGGCCGAGCACGGTCTTCGAAATCGAGCAGGTGGCGACGTCGCGCAGGTAACGCGGCATGAAGCGGAACCGGTCGAGGGCGGCCCGGTTGTCGGAAAGCCCGCGCTCGTCTCCCGCACCGCCGGCAATCCAGTCATACAGCATCCGGGGCAGGTAGCGCTGCGCCGCCTGCTCCAGATCATCGGTGTTCACGATGTTGTCGAGCGACAATCCGGCCATTGTTCTTCCATGCAGTTCGTTTGGTTAGCCCACGGTGCGGTGTGCCACACCGTGAGACGTCAGATAACCTTGCCCGGGTTGAGGATGCCCTTTGGATCGAGCGCGCCTTTCAGAAGGCGCATGGTGGCGAGCTCGGCGGGCGTTCGGGAGTAATGCAGGTAATCGCGCTTGGCAACGCCGATACCGTGCTCGGCGGAAATCGATCCGCCGTAACCCGCGATGAGGGCATAGACAAGCGCGCGGACCTTGCCCTTGCCCTGAGGCGTCGGCAGGCCTGTGGTGACATGCAGGTTGCCGTCACCCAGATGACCGAGGACGTGCAGCCCGAGATTATCGGGCACCTCTTCATCGAGGCGGCGCTGCACCTCGTTGACGAAGGCCTCCATGCTTGCAACGGGAAGGGAGAGGTCGAAATCGACCATCGTCTTGAAGAGCAGCATCTCGGCTTCGAAGTCTTCGCGGATTTTCCACAGCTCGGAGCGCTGGCGCGACGAGGTCGCGATCACCGCATCGGCGATGAGACCGGTTTCCAGCGCCTGGCCGACCACCCGCTCGAAAAGCCCGGCATCCTCCTCGTGATCGAACCCTTCGGATTCGCACAGGATGTAATACGGATAGCGGCCTTCGATCGGCGAGCGGCCGCCCATAAGCGCGTCGACATTGGAATGGAAGAATTCGGCCCACATGATTTCGAACGACGACAGCGTGCCGTGCAGATCGCGACGCATCAGCCCGAGCGTCTCGGCGACCGCGTCGAAGCTCTCGAAGGCGAGCAGCGCGGTGTTGACCGACCGCGGCGCCGGATGCAGCCTGAGCACGGCCCGGGTAATGGCGCCCAGCGTGCCCTCGGATCCGATGAAGAGATGCTTCAGGTCATAGCCGGTATTGTCCTTTGTGTAGGGCGTCAGGTGGCTCAGCACCGTCCCATCGGCAAGCACGCATTCGAGCCCCAGGACCTGATCACGCGCAACGCCATACCGCAGGGCCTGAAACCCTCCGGCGTTGGTGGCAAGCGCGCCCCCGATCATTGCGCTTCCCCGCGCGCCGAAATCCAGACCGAAACGCAGGCCTTCGGCCGCGCAGTGCTGCTGGACAGCCTCGACGATCGCACCGGCGCCGACCTCGATCGTCATGCCCTTCCGGTCGGGCGCGCCGATCTGGTTGAGGCGTTCGAGCGAGATCAGCAACGTCTCGCCATCGGACTGGGTTGCCCCGACAAGGTTGGTGCGCCCGCCCTCGAAGATGACCGCCTGCCCATGCTCGTGGCAGAGCGCCAGAATCGCGGAAAGCTCGACCGTGTCGGCAGGTTTTACGAGGCCGAGCGCCTGCGTCGGGGTGTTGATCCAGAAATCCTGTGGCCGGTCACGTAGCGTCGTTGCGTCGATGACATTGCGCGCGCCGACGATTTGCCGTGCATCCTCAAGATCGATCATGTGCCCTGCCCTGTCGAAAACGCTGCCAAATCCCTGACCAGCCCGCGGCCCGACGCCTGGATGAACCCCATGTCCGAGCCGATGGTGAAGAGGCAATAGCCCATCTCGATCAGTTCCGGAATGGCCGAGATCGCCGACACGTCGATGGCCGCCAGCTTTCCCGCGCGTTTTACGGCATCGGCCGTGCGCTGCAGCACATCACGCATCTCGCCGTCGAACCGGCCAATGGGCAGGCCGAGGGACGACGCGAGGTCGGCGGGTCCGACGAACAATACGTCGAACCCCTCGACGGCCAGGATGTCCTCCAGGTTGGCGAGACCCTTGGCGCTTTCCAACTGCAGGATCAGGGTCGTGGCGTCATTGGCTTCGGCAAGATAGGTCTCGAAAGCCTCGTAGTAACCGGACGCCCGCCATGGGCCGATGCCTCGCATGCCAGCCGGCGCATATTTGCCGGCGGCAACGATGGCGCGGGCTTCCTCGGCGGTCTCGATCATCGGCACCATGAGGCCCGATACGCCAGCATCAAGCGCAGCCTTGATATCGGCTGCCGACTTCGACCGCGGCCGAAAGATGGTGGGCGTCCCATGCAGTTCGGCAGAGGGTAGAAGGCTTGCCAGATCCTGCACGCCGATGGGCGAGTGCTCGCCATCGAGGAGCAGGAAGCCAAACTGCGACCGCGCCATCAGTTCGATGACCGTGGGATGGGGAATGCCGACCCATGCGCCGAAAACGGGTTGGTCGCTGCGAAGTCGCGCTTTCAGGCTCTTGGCCAGAGTGAGTGGCATTGGCTTGCTCTTTGAAATCAGGATTTTGACAAGGCGGTGTTGTCCTGGCCCTGTCCGGAGAGCCAGGCAAAGACCTTGGTGATGACGACCGCCATGAGAATGTAGATGGCGGAAATGAGAAGAAGAGGCTCGTAGGTCAGGTATGTCTGCTGACGCACCTGGGCTGCCACCGAATAAACGTCGATGACCGTGATCGTCGCCACCAGCGGCGTCGCCTTGAGCTGGAGGATCGTCTCGCCGGCGAGCGTCGGCATTGCCCGCTTGAAGGCCTGCGGCAGCCAGATGCGGCGAAACATCAGCAAACCGGACATGCCGTAGGCCCTGGCCGCATCGAGCTGGCCCTTCGGTACGCCCTTGAACGCGCCGCGAAAGACTTCACCCTCATATGCGGCATAGGAAAGGGTGAGGCCCAGGAACGCATAGGGCCACGCTTGCCGCAGGATCGGCCAGAGTGCGGAGTCACGGATCCAGGGAAACTGCGGAAACAGCGATCCAAGGCCATAATAGAGCAGCCAGAGCTGAAGGAGCAGTGGCGTTCCGCGAATGACGGTGCAGAAGGCGCGCGCGGGCAGGGCAAGCCATTTCGGGCCGACGACTTGTACGAGGCCGATGGGAATTGCCAGCAGCATGCCGAGCGAACTGGTGACGACGACCAGAAGCACGGTCATGCCCAGGCCGCGCAGCAGCAGGGGATAATAGGTTTCGAGCCAGTCCCAGCGCATTTGCAGCGCCGCATAGGTGCCGAAGAGAATGGCAGCGATAACGGGCGTCAGCGTCCCGGCATCCAGCCACCGGCGCCGTGTGCCGGCCCGCGCTTCACGGGCGGTCGCATCCAGCGCACTAGACATGGGCCATGCCCCTTGTTGCCCGCGCCTCCAGACGGCGCGAGAGCAGATTGGAGATCATCGTGGCGAGCAGATACATGCAGCCCGCCGCGAAGAAGAAGGTAAAATAGGCCTTGGTGGTGCCGGCCGCCTGACGGGTGACTTGCGTCAGTTCGCCAAATCCGAGCACTGCGAGCAGCGCCGTATCTTTCATCGCAATCAGCCAGAGGTTGGAAAGTCCCGGCAGCGCGAAGGGCAGCATCGCAGGAAGCGTGATACGGCGAAGCGCCAGCCAGGACGACATGCCGTAGGCTTGCGCCGCTTCGATCTGGCCGCGCGGAACCGAAAGAATGGCGCCGCGGATGACCTCGGTAGAGTAGGCGCCCTGGACGACGCCCAGCACGACAATGCCGGCAATGGCGCCGTTGAAATCGATCTTCGCCTGGCCCAAGGCCGTCAGAACACCGTTGATCAGATCGGCGCCGGCGAAATAGACGATGAGGATCAAAACGAGTTCGGGCACCGAGCGGACGATCGTTGTGTAGAGGTCGAGGGCCTGACGCGTCACCGCCCCGCCGGAGAGCTTGCCCAGCGCGCCGGCTATGCCGATCAAGAGCCCGAGACCGAAGGCACCGAGCGCGATGGTGAGGGAGCGTGCCAGGCCGACGAGCATGGCGCTTCCCCACCCTCCCGTCGTCAGCAGCGCGATGCTGCCGGCGGCGGGAGACCAGATCATGTCGAACAGTTCTTTAATCGTCGTTCTCCAGCAACGTCGGTGAAAGCGCGAACCGGCCCTTGGCCTCAGTCGCCGCCGTAGATGTCGAAGTCGAAGTACTTCTTGGTGATGGCGTCATAGGTGCCGTTCTTGCGAATGGCCGCGATGGCGTCGTTGATCTTCGCCTTGACCGCATCGTCACCCTTGCGCAGGCCGACGCCATAACCCTCTCCGAGCGTCGAGGGATCGCGCTTGAGAACCCCCTTGGATTCGCAGCATTCCGCGCCGGACGCCGACTTGAGGAACTCGTTCATGGCGACCACGCCGTCGATCGCGACGTCGATGCGGCCGGCGGCGAGATCCTGGTAGACCTCGTCCTGCGTGTTGTAGCCCCTGATCTCCGATGCGTTCGCCCCGAAATTCTTTTCGGCATAGGCCTGCTGGCCAGTCGAGACCTGCACGCCTATGATCTTGCCGTCCATGCTCTCAGGCGTCGTGTCGACGGTGGCCGACTTGGCCGCGACGACGACGGTCGGAACCTCGTAGTACTTGTCGGAGAAATCGATGACCTTGCGACGCTCGTCGTTGATGCGCATCGAGTTCATGATCATGTCGATCTTGCCGCCCAGCAGTGCGGGAATGATACCCTCCCAGGCGACCGGCACGCGCTCGCAATCGAGCTTGGCCTCCGCGCAGACCGCATCGATGATATCGACTTCCCAGCCCGTCCAGTTGCCGTTCGCATCCGCGACCCAGAAGGGCGGATAGGCTTCCGGCGCAAAGCCGACGCGCGTCTTTTCGGCATGCGCCGTGCCACCCATGGCAAGCAGGGCGCCGGCCATCATTCCAAGCACATATTTTTTCATGTCATTCCCCTTTTTTTGGACTGTTAATGGAAGCTGCCCAGAAACCGGGCGAGACGCTCGGACTTGGGATTACCGAAGACCTCCGCCGGCGTTCCGGCTTCCTCGACGAGGCCGCCGTGCAGGAACAGGACCTGGTTGGAAACGTCGCGCGCGAAGGACATTTCGTGGGTAACGAGGATCATCGTCCTGCCTTCCTCGGCAAGCTCACGGATGACCCTCAGCACCTCGCCGACGAGTTCGGGATCGAGCGCGGATGTCGGCTCGTCGAATAGCATGGCAAGCGGCTGCACCGCCAAGGCCCGGGCGATGGCGCCGCGCTGCTGCTGGCCGCCCGAGAGAAAGGCCGGATAGACATCGCGCTTGTCGTAGAGGCCAACGCGTTCAAGCAGCCGCAGCCCCTCGTCGACCGCCTGCTTGCGGTCCACGCCCAGCACGTGAACCGGCGCCTCGATGACGTTTTCAAGAAGCGTCATGTGGTTCCACAAATTGAAGCTCTGGAAGACCATGGCAAGCCGCGCGCGGATGCGGCGCATCTGCGCCTTGGACGCCGGCTCCCTGTTGCCGTGGCCATCGGGTTTGAAGGCGATCGCCTCGCCATCGACCCGGATCTCGCCACCGGTCGGATGCTCAAGACAGTTGAGACAGCGAAGGAAGGTCGACTTGCCCGATCCGCTTCCACCGATCAGCGAAATCACATCGCCCTTGTTGGCCGTCAGGCTGACGCCGCGCAGGACCTCGAGGTTGCCGAACGTCTTGCGAATACCGTCCGCGTGAAGCATTTCCATCTTCAACCCTCTCCCCGCCAGCTGGATATCCTGCAAACAGGATTTGACTGTCGAATAGAGCTAGTCCAAAGAAGACGGGCTGTGACTAGCAAAAAAACTCACATTTGGATGAATTCAGCTCATGCGAGATGTACGTCGCTTCATCCCTTCGGGGAACCTGCTCTACGTGTTCGACGCTGCCGCGCGACTGCAGAGTTTCACGAAAGCCTCAGAGGAACTGAACGTCACGCCAGCGGCGATCAGCCATGCGATACGACAGCTCGAAACGGGACTGGGCGCTTCACTTTTTCACCGCAAGCACCGCCAGTTGCAGCTGACGGATGACGGCGAAAAGCTTTTTCGGTCTGTGGAAAGCGGGCTCGACCAGATCGAACGCACGGCGATCGAGATCCATTCGACGGCGGCGTCCGACATCAAGGTCTATGCCTCGATCACCGTGGGCACCTACTGGCTTCTGCCAAGGATATCGACCTATCCCAGCCACGATGCGCGCATCGAGATGCAGCTCTACAACTCCGACAAGAAACTCGATCTGCCAGCGGACGGCGTGTCGATGGCGATCACCAATGGACGGGTGGACTGGCAGGGCTACGAGGTCCTGCCCTTCACCGCGGAAACGATGTTTCCGGTCTGCAGCCCCGGTTATCTTGAAAAGCATGGGCCGCTGTCATCGCTTGCGGATCTCCCGGCCCATAATCTCCTCCATCTCGATAGCCACTATCACGAAGGCGCGACATGGCGGGAATTCCTTGGCCATTACGGCCTGAACTACACGCTGCCGGGCGGCGTCTCGACATTCAACAACTACATCCTGGTGGTTCATGCCGTGCTGTCCGGCGTGGGGATCGGCCTTGGCTGGCAGCATTCGGTCGGCGACCTTGTCGCCAGCGGCGCCCTGGTGCGCCCGCTGAAAGAAGCCCAGACCACCACGAACGATTTCTTCCTCGTCTACCGCAAGGGACGCCCCCTGACGCCGCGCGCCGCCGGCGTGCGCGACTGGCTCCTCGGACTAGGGTCGCTCAAGGCGTCCTAACGCGGTGGACTTTCATGTGGGATTGTTTGTCGTTGAGGAAATGCCGTCCCGCGGCCATCGCTGAAGGGCCTCCCGGCCCGCATCGGTGAGGCCGTAGACGCCGCGGTCGAGCCGTTCGAACCAGCCATAGACATTGGACAGCAGGATCTTTCCGGCATCCGGCGTGCCCGCCCTGACGTCGCGCACCCGCATCGGGCCGGATGCCAGCGCCGTGGCGCAATCGAGCGCCTGCTGGCGGTAGGCCGTCATCAGCGGCGTGCGCGTACTCCCACCCAGCGCAGGGTCGCCGCGTCGCTTCTGATGTTCGCGCATGAGCCTGGAGCGCCGCTTCGGGTTGGTCCGCGGCATCGGCGACACGGAGCCGACGATGATACTGACCTCGCCGGTGTCCGAAAGGCCGAGCATGCCGATGCCAAGTCGGCGGCAGAGATCGCGGTAGCGCTTGTCCGTCTCGCGGCCCCTGCCCTTGGCCGAGACCCGCGCCGCGATCCAGACCTCGTCTGCCGCGGCCGCGCGATCGACGGCCTGAAGGATGAGCTCCAGATTGAAGCTCATCTTCAGCTCGCAGACCACGACAACAGGCGGATCGCCCTCGCTCAAACCGACAAGGTCGCATCCCCCGATTTCGCCCTTGACGGTATAACCTGCCTTTTCGAGAAAGCCTTTGACCGGCAGATAAAGCGACGTTTCCATGGGCCCGCGGAATTCATTGGGAATCGGGCCATATCTACATCGATCCGCCCGCACGCGACAGCCACTATCGTCACTGTCGAGGCCGTTGTCCCGGTGCCCTTAGACGCGCGAACCCGATAGAGCCAGATCGCCGACGACTTTCACGCGCACCCGCAGCGGATTGCCCGGAATGTAGGACACCGGCACGTCTTCGACATCGAGCAGCTCGATGCTCTCAGGATTTGCGCCCGCCGTTGCCGCGCGGGCGTCGGCGATCTCGCGGGCCTCGTTGATGGCTTCCTCGCGGGAGACACCGTAGAAAACCTGATCGCACTCCCCGCTCACCTGCGCCATCGCGGCACCGATAGCATTGGCGACGCCGGCATGCTCCACCTTGATGATCCTCGCGACACCAGGCAGGCTGTCCGGCACCAGCGCGGCACCGCCGCCAACGGCGATGACGGGAATATCGGCCGCGCTCGTCTTCATGCGGTCGACGAGATCGGCGAGACGGCTCCGGATCCACGCTTCGACATGAGCGGCAAGCTCGTCCGATACGTCTGCGACCAGGTCCGCATTGCCGAACGCCATGCGTCCGATGCGGACGGCAATGTCCGTCAGGGTCAGCGTATCGCCGCCCCGCACAAGGGCCTTTTCGGAAATGCGGTAACCGACGCTGGTGGGCCCGATCTTTCGCGTCTCGGGATCGATGATCGTGCCACCGCCGAGCGCGACCGCGATCACGTCCGGCATGCGGAAGAACGTGGCCACGCCCCCGATATCCACCCGTGAGTTGGCCTCCCGGGGGAAGCCGCCCACGAGCATGCCGGCATCGGTGGTCGTGCCGCCGACATCGAGCACGATCGCCTCGTCCAGACCTGAGAGCATCCGCGCGCCGCGCATGCTGTTCGTCGGGCCCGAGGCAAAGCAGAGCACGGGATAACGCGCCGCATGCGCGGCCTGCATCACGGTGCCGTCGTTCTGCGTGAGGTAGAGCGGCGCCGTCAGGCCGCTGTCGGCGATGGCCGCCTCGAACGCCGCGACCGTCTGGCGGGCGAGCGCATGCAGCGCGCTGTTGAGGATGGTGGCGTTCTCGCGCTCGATCAGCCCGATACGTCCCAGCTCGCTCGACAGCGTGACCGTCACGTCGGGAGCGACATCCGCCAGGATGGCGGCGGCCTCTTCCTCGCAGGCCGCCGTCAGCGGTGAGAAGACAGCGGTGATCGCTGCGGCGCCGACGCCGCTGTCGCGGATTTCCTGCGCGATCTTTCGCATGTGCTCGCGGTCGAACTCAACGATCTTGCGGCCGTCGAATTCGTGTCCGCCGCGGATCAGGAAGACCGGTCCCTCCACGGCGACGCGCAGGTCCTCCGGCCATGCCTGCATCGGCACGATGCTGTGGGCGGCCGGCAGGCCGATGCGGATGACCGCAACCCGCGACAGGCCGCGCCGCTCGATCACCGCATTGGTGAAATGCGTGGTGCCGATCATGATGGCAGCGACGCCTGCGCCCTTCCCGTCGCGACCCTCCAGAATATGGTTCAGCGCCGCCTTGATACCGCTTGTCACATCGGCAGTGGTGGCGGTCTTGATCGACCGGAGAATGCGCTCGCCTTCCAAGAGGACGGCATCCGTGTTGGTGCCGCCGACATCGATGCCGATCCGTTTCATGGCGCCGTCTCCGTGAAGGGCTGATAGTCGAAGTCGAAACCGAAGGCGCGCGGGCCGACCACGGCGAGGCCTTCCGGGCTTGTCATAATGGCATCGGCCGGCAGGGCGACCACCTTCACCCGCTGCCCGTAGCGCAGCACCTCGGTGCCGACGGCTTCTGCGCTTTCCTCGTCAAGGACCGTGATGAGGTCTGGAACGCAGGCGACGCGGACGCCATCGAGCCATGCCGCGGAGAATTCGTTCTGGAAGTCTATCTCCAGCTGGCGGCCTTCGAACAGGCCATTGCCGCTCACGACGGCCCGCCCGCGCACGAACCCGTCCGTCGTGCGCCTGGAAACGTCGTGCACCTTGCCTGAGAAGAGCAGCTTGCCCTTCTCCACATCGAGCACGGCCTCGACCGGATCGGTGCCCGACCGCTTCGCCGCAAGAACGGCATTGCCGATGCCGAGTGCGCGGCCGATGGAATTGAGAATGGCGTGGTCCTTGATTTCCCGTCCCGTTCGCGGCGCCGCACACGTGCCGGCGATCGAGCCGAGTTCGACGACGATCTTGCGGCCGATCCGCTCGATGCGGGTGGCGTTTTCCGCTTCCGGGATCAGCACGGCATTGTCGCGCACGTCGGCGATGGCAAAGGGTGCGACCGGGAGGCCGCGGATGGCGAAGCTTGCCATCTGCGCCTCGGGGAACGCCCGGCCCATCGTATCGGCATCGACGACCGGCAGGCCAAGTTCCATCGCGACGAGCAAGGCAAAGAAGGCATTCTCACCACCGATCTCGATAGACATGATGGCATCGAAGGGTTTGCCGCAATGGGCTTCCATCAGGCGAACGGCCTTGCAGATCGCCACGGGCTCCGGCAGCCGTTCCTTCGTGACGAGCGGCGCGCCCATGATGCAGACGACCGCGACACGCGCATCGTCGGCCAGCTCCTGTGGATCGAGAATCGTCACCCGCTTGCCGCGCCGGTAGTCTGCTTCCGCGCACATCAGCTCCAGATGGGGATGGTTGCCGCCACCGGTTCCCAGGACACCGGCACCGATCGCCAGCGCCTCCAGTTCGTCGAATTCGAGTTCACGCATTCTTTAGTCCATTCGTGGGGGCGGTAAGATCAGCGGGCGACCAGCCAGGACAGCGACCCGTCCCAGTGAAACAGCACAGTCGACCCGCGTTCGGGCGGCGGCTTGAGGCCCTGTTCGTGCGCGACGAACAGCGAGCCGTCGGCTAGACGCCCGACAATCTGCTGCACGGCGCCGGAAAACAGCACTTCCGTCACCGTAGCCTCGATGGCCGGACCCGGTGTCTGGCTGCCGAGTGCCGATGTGGAAACGCATTCGGGACGCACGACCAGCGAGACCTTGTCGCCGATGGCGCGGTCTTTCACGGCGTCCGACGCGATGCCGCTCAGGGGCAGCCCGCGGAAAAGCAGGGCACCAGCCGGCCCGACTTCGGCATCGATCAGGTTGGCGCCGCCGACGAAATCCGCAACGAAGCGCGTGGCCGGCCGGCGATAGAGGGTCTCGGGATCGGCGAACTGCTCGACGCTGCCCGCGTTCATGACGGCGATGCGGTCGGAAAGCGTCAGCGCCTCTTCCTGGTCATGGGTGACGGCGACAAAGGTCAGCCCGAGCTCACGGTGGATCTTCTTCAGCTCGGCCTGCATCTGCTTGCGCAGTTTCATGTCCAGCGCGCCAAGCGGCTCATCGAGCAGCAAGACGGATGGCCGCACCACGAGCGCGCGCCCCAGCGCCACGCGCTGCGCCTGGCCGCCCGAAATCTCGCTGACGCGCCGCCCGCCGTAACCGCTCAGGTTGATCAGCGCGAGCATCTCATTGACGCGGCGCGCGATTTCCGCACGTTCGACCTTGCGCATCCGCAGGCCGAAGGCAATGTTTTCGGCGATTGTGCGGTGCGGGAACAGCGCATAGTCCTGGAAGACCATCGCGGTATCGCGCTTGTAGGGCGCAAGCCCCACCACCGACTTCCCACCGATCCGCACATCGCCCGTCGTCGGCTCGGCGAAACCGCTGATCATGCGCAGCAGCGTGGATTTTCCGCAGCCGCTCGGGCCCAGAATGGTCACGAACTCGCCATCGCGCACGTCCATGGACACGCCCCGGATCGCGGTGGTCTCGCCATAGGACTTGGTGATGGCGTCGATCTCGACGGCCGGAGGCTTTGTATTGGTCATGAGGTCTGTACTTTGCTGGTGAGACGCGTCTGACGGATGACCCAGAGCTGTGAAACGAGGCTGATGGCGAGCGTCACCAGAATGATGACCGAGGAGAGCGCGTAGACCTTCGGCGAAATCACCTGCCGTAGCGAGGTCCAGATGGTGATCGGCAGCGTTTCGGTGAAGCCGGCGACGAACCAGGCCACGACGAATTCCCCGAAGGCATCGGTGAAGGCAAGCATGAACACCGATATCAGGGCCGGTCGCACCAGAGGCAGGATGACCTCGCGGAACACGACCAGTTCGCTTGCGCCAAGGTTCATCGCGGCCTCGATATAGCTGCGCCGGAAACCGAGGAAGCGGGAATAGAGGATAAGCGTCGCGTAGCTCGATGTGATCGTGGTGTGGGCGAGAATGATCGCCGGCTCGCCCACGAGATCAGGGGCCGAGCGCAGCAGGATGACCAGGCCGAGCCCCAGCACGAGTTGCGGCAGGACGACCGGCCCCAGAACCATGGCCATCACGAGAGATTTTAAGCGGATCGGAAGCCACGCCAGCACCATGGCGGCCGGCATGGCCAGCAGCGTCGAGAGAATGGCCGAGACGACGGCCAGCCTCAGGCTGGTCAGGAGCGATCCTGTCAGCTTCTGGTCCCGCAGGGCTTCGACGAACCATCCCGTCGTCAGCGTGTCTAGCGGCAGGCCGGGGATCGGCTTGGCATCGAAGGCGAAGAGTACGATGACGGCGATCGGAAGATACAGGAACAGATAGATCAGCACCGCATAGAGGCTGAGCAGCGCGAAGCCGCCCCTCTCCTGCAACAAACTGGAACGTGCGCTCATAGCTTTTCCCCGCTTGCCTTGCGGAACCATTTCATCGACACGGCCAGCAGCGCGAAGACGATGACCAGCATGACGATCGAGATGGCCGCGCCCGCGGGCCAGTCGAGCCGGCGTTGGAACTGGTCCTGGATGACCTGCGACATCATCAATTGCTTGCCGCCGCCAAGCAGCGCCGGCGTCACGAACTCGCCGAGACCGAAGATGAAGCAGAACACCGCGCCGACGATCAGCCCGGGCAGCGACAGAGGAAACGTCACCTCCCAGAAGGCGCGCATCGGCCCGGCGTTCAGGTCCTTCGCGGCCGCGATCCAGTTGTCCTCGATGGCATCGATCGAGGCATAGAGCGGCAGCACGTAAAGCGGCAGATAGGCATAGATGAGGCCGATGGACGTCGCGATCGGCGAATAGAGCAGGAAGCCGAGCGGCTGGTCGATCAGCCCGACCGACAGCAGCGACTGGTTGATGACGCCGTTCTCGCCGAGCAGGAGCCGCCAGGCCGCAACGCGCATGACGATGCTGATCCAGAACGGCGCGATGACCGCGATCAGCAACAGACCCTTGAGCCGCCCGGCTTTCTTGGCGATGAAATACGCGATCGGATAGGCCAGCACTGCACAGGCGATCGTCACGAAAGCCGCCGTCTGCACGGACAGTAGGAGCGCACGCCACATCGCGCCGTTGGTGAAGACCGCGATATAGTTGGCGAAGGTGAAATCCGGCACCATCCGGTAGCTGCGTGTGCGCCAGAAACTGATCACCAAAAGCAGGATGACGGGGACGACGAAGAAGACGAACTGCCAGAGCATAAGCGGCGCAATGCCCGCAGCAGCAAACCGTCGCCGACGCTTCTCGGCCGATCCGCCACTGGCCTGCATCATCGTCTGACCCGCGCTTGCCATCACGCGAACTCGTATTCGCGACGATCGAAGGCCGGGCGCGGATAAGCCATCTTGGAATGGCTCAAGCCGGTCGCGACCATGGCACGAGCGAAATGGAGCGCAACCTTGCCCGGATCGATAACCGGGATATAGGCGCCGAAATGCGCCTTGAGGGCGTCTTCGATGGTGATCGCCATATCGAAGCCGGTGCCTGTGCAGCCCATGACGAAGGCCTCGGCGCCGTCACGCTCGACGCTGTCGATGCATTCCGCCACGATGTGGGCGACATGGCTTTCGTTGAGGTCCATGACGCTCGCATCCGCCGAGCGCACCGAGGCAAGGTTCGACGACAGGCCGTAATGGGAAACCGTGCGGCGGATCAACGAGAAGAACGGCTTCTCCGTGATCACCACGGTAAAGCGCGTCGAGAGCATGGCGGCCATATGCAGCGCCGCCTCGCCCTCCCCGACGACCGGAATGGACACCAGTTCGCGCGCGCCGACGAGGCCCGGATCGGTGAAACAGGCGATGGTGCAGGCGTCGACGCCATCGGCCTCGGCCTCTTGCGCCAGCTTCATCACCTCGGGCGCGGCCAGCGTCGAATCGAAGCCGCATTCGATGGAGTTGGTGCCGCGCCTGAGCGGCACGGCCGAGATTGTCACCCCGTCGCCCGCGAAGGATCGATACTCCTTCTCGGCTTTCCCAACCAGCTCGTCGCTATCGAGAACCGGCACGATCACACGGATATGCATGGTAAATTCCCTTATGCGCCGTCTGATCAGCCGGCCTTGAATGTCTGCCAGGCATCGGCCCAGGCCATGTCGTCGACGGGCGCCTGGCTCATCGTGCATTTGGAAACCCACTCCTCCATCATGTCGAGGCCGAGCGCCTTGACCTGATCGGCGGTGAGCAGATCCTTGACCTTGGAATTGGTGACCGCGAACTTGTCGGCCCCCCATGCCATCTGCTTCATGGCCTTGGCGCTCGTCATGTAGTCGATATAGGCGAGGGCAGACGCAAGGTGCTCCGTGCCGCGCACGATCTGAAGCGTTTCCATCCACATCGCCCCGCCCTGCTTGGGAATGGCGAGATCGACATTGCCGCCGGACAGGCGGGCCGTCGTGCGCACGTTGTCGCTCGACGAACCCCAGACCATCCAGGCCTCGCGGTTGGCCAGGTCTGTCTTGACCGTACCCATGTCGCTCTGCAGGGCACGCATGTTCGGACGGAAGGCGATCATCTTGTCGAGGATCTTCTGCAGATCGTCGCCGGTCGCGGTTTCCGGCGTCTCCATGCCCAGCCACTTGCCGGTCATCCAGAGATAGAGCTCCGGCCAGTCGATGATCTCCACCCTGCCCTTCAGCGAAGGATCCCATGCAAGCTCGGCGTCGAGTGCGGCTTCTGCGGAGATCTTATCGGGCCAGTAGACGAAGCCGTTCACGCCGAAACGGGTCGGGATGGCGTAAACCTGACCGTCATACATGGTCTCGGGCCGATTGCGGAACATCGGCATGGTCTCTTCGATGGAGGCAAGCTTGGCCGTCTCGATGGGCAGGGTCAGGCCCGCTTCCGCGAACTTCGAGGTCCAGACAGCGTCCGGGTTGATGACGTCGAACTTGACCGTGCCGGCCTGTACGAGGCTGAGCTGGGCACCGTTGCTCTCGGCTTCCTTGACGTTGAGCTCGACGCCGGTGAGCTCGGTGAAGCCCTTCATCAATTCGGGATCGTTGTAGCCAGACCATGCCAGCACGTTGAGCGGGCCCGTCAGCTTCTGCTCGTTCGCGAAAGCGGGCCTGGTCAGGTCGACCTGCGAGGCGATGGTCGCGAACAGTGCGGCATTGGCACCGTGACGCAGGAGCTCCCGGCGCGAGAGGTTGAACGGCTTTGCACGCTTGCTGTCATCGATCATCTGGTCATTCCCCTGAGCTGGCGCCTTTTGGCGACCTTAATTGATTAGAAATCGCGCACTCACAATAGACAATTGCCCATTCCGGTATCCATAGTGACCGCAGTCACCGCCCGTCGCCCGGGCCGTGCGCCTGTTCAGGAGCCGGCATGAAAATTGCGTCGATGCATGAAACACCGCTGAAAGACCCGTTCATGTCCAAGAGCATGCCCCTATCGACAGCGTCCGGCCTGCCCCAGGGTTTCGGCGCATTGATGGCCGCCGCGCTTCGTAATCTCGGTCATCCCAACTTCTACGAAAGCATGGTCGAACTCGTGCGGCAGATGATCCCGTGCGACCTCTGGATCATCGCCCGTTACGACGCGCTGAGCAAACCGCTGATCGTGTCCGAAAACGGCATGAACGTGAACGCCAAGGCACTGTATTCCGACAGGATGTGGCAGCACGATCCGCTCTCCAAGAGAACGGACCAGGCCGATGCGCGGGTATTCAGCCTGGGCCAACTGCGCAGCAACGGCACCCTCGACAGGGTCTATGCCCGCTACGTCGATTCCACGCTCGGCATCGAGGACGAGCTGGCTTTGCTCTTTCCGATCAGCGACGGCAGCTTTCTCGCCCTTTGCCTCGACCGGCAGGGCAATCTCTTCTCGCAGGAGGAACTGGCGCTGGCGCGCGAGCTGCAGACCATGCTGGTGGAGATGCACAATCAGCATATCCTGCGTGCGATCGATCGTCAGGTTTCGCTGTTCCTGCATCACAACACCAGCGGCAAGCCCGAAGTCATGATCATGAACGCCAACAACACGGTGCTCTACCAGTCGGATACTTGGTCGCTCGCCGCCGCACAGGCCTTCGACCGGGAGCCTCAGCCGGCGGAAATCGGTTCCGTCCGCATCGCCGAAACGTCCGGCCGCGATGGCTGGTCGCTGACACGGCTGAATGACGACTGCCCCGACGCGTTCCTGGCCGGCGCCGAGGTCTATCTGCTCCGACGCAATAGCTTCGGGCTCGACGAGCGCCTCTCGCATTTCGCGCGGGTTCATCAGTTGACCCAGCGGCAGCAGGAAATTCTCGCCCTTTCCTTGAAGGGATATTCGAACGCCGCAATCGCCGCGCAGCTCAACATCACCACCGGCGGTGTCAAGAACCATAAGCTCAGGCTTTACGAGAAGCTGGACATCACCACCGAACGCGAGCTGATCTCGGCCGTGCTCTCCCATCTCTGACCCCGCATCCGCGGTATGATGTGGCCGCTGGTGACTGCGGGCATCATTGCCTATCGATGTCTGCCATGCCGATCTGCGCGTCGAACGCAATCATCGGAAGCGACGCGCGATGACCATCGACACAGCATTCCTCTCGGTCGGCGAACTGGCGGCCGGCTACAGGTCCGGCGCCTTCACGCCGCTCGATGCCTGCCGCCAGGCGCAGGACCGGCTTGCCCGGCTGGAGCCTGATCTCAACGCCTTCATCGAGCCGATGACCACGGAGGTTCTCGACCAGGCGAAGCGGTTGACGCAGGAGCTGCGGCAGGGGCGGGACCGCGGGCCGCTGCATGGTATCCCGGTCGCAATCAAGGACATCATCGACGTCGCCGATGTCAGGACGACCTTTGCCACGAAGGCCGTGCCGCCGCGGCATGCGGCGCGCGATGCCGAATGCGTGGCGCGCCTGCGCGCGGCCGGTGCGATCCTCTTCGGCAAGACCAACCTCCTGGAATTCGCCGCCGGCGTGGCGCATCCCGCTTTCGGCCAGACGAACAATCCGCACGATCGAAGCCGCACGGCCGGCGGATCGAGCGGTGGATCGGCGGCGGCCGTTGCCGCCGGCATCGTGCCCCTGGCGCTTGGGACGGATACCGGCGGCTCCATCCGGGCCCCTGCCGCCTATTGCGGCGTCATCGGCTTCAAGCCGAGCTTTGCGGCCTTATCTCTGGACGGCGTCTATCCGCTTTCTCCGTCCCTCGATCACCTCGGCCTGTTTGCCCGAAGCAGCGCCGACGCGAGCATCGCCTTTTCCATCCTCAACCCCGGCGTGGCCCCCGCCCGCCCAAGTCGAAAGCCGTTGCGCCTCGGGATCGTTGGGAACCAGTGGAACCATCGCGCCGTGCAGGCCGAGGTGCGCGCCGCCCTTGATGCGGCACGCCTGTCGCTCGAGCGGGACGGCGTGCCGCTGACAGAAATCCAGCTTCCCGACCCTGCCGAGATGGCGGCCGCCCTGCTCGATATCCTGATGCCGGAAGCGGCCGCCATCCACAGGTCGACCATGGCCAAGAGCGCGGACGGCTTTGCGCCGGGAACACGCGATCTCCTTGAGACCGGAACGACGATACCGGCAACGCGCTACATCGAAGCCATCGAAAAACAGCGCCGCTGGTTCAGCGCATTCGAAAGCGTGATGGCCGATCTCGATGCCGTGATCGCGCCCACCGTGCCATTCACGGCGCCGGACACGGACCCTGCCCTCTCGACGGAAGGGGATGACGAGATCATCTCGCTGACGCACGCCAACCTGACGGGCGCTCCCAGCGTTTCCTTGCCTCTGCGTACCCAGGGCGCCATGCCCGTCGGGCTTATGCTGACTGCCGCACGCAATCGCGACAGCGATCTGCTGTCGATCTGCGAGACCATCGAAGGGATCCTCTCGCACACGGCCTGAAACGGCGATCGACGGACCCGGCGGCGCTTCCTGGCCATGACTTTTACCGCTCGTTAACCATGATTGCTTAGGGATTGTTATCTATCCCGCCGATGGATGGCGGCGCTACAAGCATCGGCGGCCCCATGAAACGTCAACCGCTCTCGGCCTATTCCCGACGTATCGGCTTGTTCACGGCACTGGCATCCGTCACCCTGGTCACGCCGTCCCTCGCCCAGTCGGTCTGGTCCGGCAGTACGGACAATGAGTTCAGCACCGGAACCAACTGGACCCCGTCCCCGCCCGGCGAGAACGACACGGCCGAGGTCGATACCGGCTCGCCAATAGTCACCGACAACGCCACGGTCGGAAAGCTCGACATCGATGGCGGCAATGTCACGATCAGCAACACCGGCAGCCTGACCGTCAAGAACGGCACGACGATCCAGTCCGGCAGCCTCGGCATCAATGCCGATGGCGTGATGAATTCGAATGTCGAGCTCAACGACGGCAGCCTGTTCATTGACGGCACACTCAATGGGAAGCTGACCCTCAACAAGGGCAACGTCTCCGTCAACGGCGCGCTCGGCAGCGCCGCCGTCGGCGACACCACGGCGCTGACCAACAACGGTACAGTCGGCGATGTTTCAGTGTCCTCGGGCGGCACCTTCACCAACAACAATGGCGCATCTGCCGGCACGCTGACGAATGCGGGAACCGCGAGCAATGCCGGCACGCTCGACGCACTCAACAACACGGCCGGCACGTTCACCAACGATGGCGAGATCACCGGAAACGTCAGGGCGACCGGCGGAACGGTGACCAACAATTTCGTGATTACCGATGCCGATGTCGCCGCCGCCGCGATCTTCATCAACAACTCCAATGGTATCGCTGGGAATGTGCGCAACGCCGGCACCGCGTCGAATGCGGGCAGCATCGCCTCCCTCCGAAACGATGCGGGCTCCTTCACCAACAACAACGACGGCGAGGTCACGGGCAGAACGACCGTGACCGGCGGCGGCGTGACCAACAACGGAACGCTCAACGATGTCGTCGTGGGTTCGGGCGGCGTCTTCACCAATGCCAGCAATGCAACGGCGGGTGCGGTCACCAATGCCGGCAACGCGTCCAACGCCGGAACCATCGCCTCCCTGACCAACACGGCGGGAAGCTTCACCAACAACACCGACGGCGAGATTACCGGACAGACCAGGATCACCGGCGGAACGGTGACCAACAACTTCATCATCACCGATGCCGACGTCGCGGCGGCGGCTGCCTTCGTCAACAATACGAATGCGCAGGCCGGCGCCATCAGGAATTCCGGCAGCGTCACGAATGCCGGAACGATCGCCTCCGTCCGCAATGACGCCGGCACCTTCACCAACAACAGCGGCGGGCAAGTGACGGGCACGACGTCCGTGAACGGCGGCACGGTCATCAACAATGCCACGCTGGCGGACGTCAATATCGCCGCCCAAGGCACCTTCACCAACAACAACAGCGGCAGGACAGGCGCCGTCGTCAATGCGGGCATCGCCTCCAACGACGGCATCGTCGCCGGGCTCGCCAACAGCGGCGGCACGTTCACGAATACGGGCGAAATCGCCGGGGCGGTTCAAATCACCGGCGGCGCGCTCGTCAACCATGGCACGGTGGACGGCACGATCGATGTTTTCGACGGCGGTCTGCTGTCCGGCACCGGAATTGTGGGCGGCATCACGGTGAATTCAGGCGGTGTGCTCTCGCCAGGACCCGGAATAGCCACGCTGACGGTCGGCGGAGACCTGCGGTTTGGCACAGGCTCGTTCTACGATGTCGATATCATCGGCGCGGGCAGCGCCGACAGGGTGGACGTTGCCGGCGCCCTCACCATCGATGGCGGCACGGTGCGTTTGAACAATGCCGGCGGCACCTACGGTCTGACGAACCGCTACACAATCCTGACGGCGGACACCGTCACGGGTCGTTTCGGCGCCATCGAGAGCGACTTCGCCTTCCTTTCGCCGACACTCGTCTATGGCGCAAAGCAGGTGAATGTCGATCTCGACCGCAACGATGTCCGCTTCTCCGACGTTGCGCAGACCGGCAACGACCGCGCCACGGCAGCGGCCGTCGAAGCGCTGGGCGCTTCGAACCCGCTCTTCCTCTCGGTGCTGCCACTCGATGTCACGACAGCTGCGGACGCCTTTGCGCAGTTGAACGGCGAGGTGCACGCCTCCCTGCAAAGCCAGTTCCTCTTGGAAAGCCGCTTTCCCCGCGAGGCGGTGCTCGATCGCGCGGGTCTCCTGATCAGCGACAGGCACATGCCGGATGATGGCGTTTCCTTCTGGAGCTCAGGCGCGCTTGCAGCAAACCATTTTTCGGCCGACGGCAATGCCAGAGGCATGGACAGCCGGTTCGCGGGCGGCATCGTCGGGGGCGATCTGGCTATCGCCGACGACTGGCGTCTGGGCGGTCTCGTCGGTTATAGCCATCTCTCCGTCCAGCCGCAGGCGGATGCCGACACCTATCATGTCGGCGTCTACGCCGCCGGCTCGGTCGGGCCTGTCAACCTCACCGGCGGGGCTATTTACAGCCGCAACGCGATATCGACCCGACGCACGATCGCGTTCAGCAATTTCGAAGATCGCGTCGAAGCCGATTATAACAGCGACAGCCTGCAGGCCTTCGCCGAGATGTCCGCCGATCTGGACCTGACTGCTATCAGGCTCCAGCCCTTCGCCAACCTCGCCTATGTCAATCTCGATACCGATGCTTTCGGCGAAACGGGCGGGGCGGCCGCATTGACAGCCGGCAGCGGCTCAAGCGATCTGGTCATATCCACCATCGGCGCCCGCTTTTCGGCGGACCTGCCGGCCTACGACATTCCGGTAACCCTGACAGGAACGCTTGGCTGGCAGCATGCGGCCGGCGATCTGTCGCCATCCGCGACCTTTGCCTTTTCCGGCGGGTCACCTTTCATCCTGAAAGGCGTGTCCCTTCCCCGCGACGCCGCCGTCGTGAAAGCCGGCGTTACCGCCAGGCTCTCGAAATCGGCGCGCCTTACGCTCGGCTATTCAGGCGCGTTCGCCAATGGCCTGCATTCCCATACCGCCCAGGCAAACCTGCTCGTGAACTTCTAATTTGCGATGGCATCGCCTCGATGCGGAGGTCTCATCGAGGCGAGCCAGCGGGTTCACGCATCGAGCATGGAAAAGTTCATCGCCCGGAGGTCATCAAGCAGACCAGGCCCCGTCGGAACCCAGCCGAGTTTCTGCCGGGTCAGCGCGCTGGTCGCGCTGATGCCGGCCGCGGCGAAGAGGCTGAACCAGCCGAAATGGCTTTCGGCCTCGTCCGGCGACAGCGAAACCACGGGAAGTCCGAGGCCGGCCGCAATCACGCCGACGATATCGCGCATGGCAATGCCTTCTTCCGCGACGGCATTGTAGCGGGCGCCGCGCTCGGCGCGCGCCAGTGCCAGGACATAGAGCGCCGCCACATCGCTTACATGTGCGGCTGCCCAGCGATTGTCGCCCTCGCCGACATAAGCGGCGACACCCTTTTCGCGCGCCATCGCGATATAGGGCGAGATGAGGCCCTGCTTGACCGTGTCATGCACCTGCGGAAGCCGAACGACACCGATATTGACGCCGGCTTCCAGTTGCTCCTGGCCCGCCAGTTCCGAGGCGATGCGCGGATTGCGATGGTGCGCGTCGAACACGTCCTCGCGCGCGGGCTCTCCGTTGCCGGGGTTGCCGAGGCCGACGCCCGACGTGATGAGCATGGGCCGGTCCGAGCCCTTGAGCACGGATCCAAGCGCCGCGATGATCCGACGATCCTTTTCGCAATTGGCCACGAAGTTCGTAAAATCGTGATCGAACGCCGTGTGGATGACGGCGTCGGCGTTCTCCGCTCCACGCGCGAGGCGCGCCGGATCGTCCAGCGTTGCTATATGGGCGGACGCGCCGGCGCGCGCGAGCTCGTTTGCTCCGGCATCGGAGCGCGTGAGGCCTATGACCTCATGCCCCCCGGCCAGCAATTCACCAAGGATCCGGGAGCCGATGAACCCGGTGGCGCCTGTCAGAAAAACACGCATGAAACATCTCCTGCATTGACGCGCACCGGGATCTCATGAAAAATTGTCCTGTTAAAGTAGTGACTTTATCCTAGTATAATGGGCAACAGGATCGCATGAGCGGCACCGCCAAAGACAATGCGCTGGGGACCTTCCTGCGTGACCGACGCATGCGGCTTGACCCGACGACCTTCGGCTTCCAGCCCGGGCGGCGGCGCACACCGGGCCTGCGCCGCGAAGAGGTCGCCCAGCGCGCCAATATCAGCCCGACATGGTACACCTGGCTGGAGCAGGGACGCGGCGGGGCCCCGTCCTCCCATGTGCTCGACCGTATCGCCGCGGGGCTGATGCTGACCGAGCCGGAACGCGATCACCTTCATGTTCTGGCATTCGGTCATCCCCCCGAGCCGCATTATCGCCCGCACGACGGCATCACGCCCCGGCTGCAACGCGTGCTGGACGCCATGCCCTTCAGCCCCGCCATCATCCGGACGGCAACATGGGACGTGGTGGCGTGGAACAAGGCGGCCGCGATCATCCTGACGGACTATGCCAGGCTGCCGCCCGACCGGCGCAACATCTTGCGCATGATCTTTTCAGACGAGCGGGTGCGCGCTGCGCAGGACGACTGGCGCAACGTCGCCCGTTATGTCGTCGGGGCCTTCCGTGCGGACGCCGCACGCGCCGGCGCGGGGATGGAAATCCGGCAGTTGGTCGATGAGCTCTCCGCCAGCAGCCCGGAATTCAAGGCAATGTGGGACGACAATGAAATCGCGGGGGCGCGCGAGGGCATCAAGCGCCTTCATCATCCTCACCTCGGATCAATCGAGCTGGAATTCTCGAGCTTTGCGGTCGAGGGCCGGCCGGACCTCAACATGATGGTCTACAATCCGGCCAATGCAGAGATCATGGCGCGGTTTCGCGCGCTGATCGCCGATCCTTCAGTCTAGAGCCGCGCCTGCCACGCGCTGGCATAGCGGCGCAACGCAGCCTCGTGTCGCGGGCGTGGATTTGCCCTGCCCGTGGCGGGAGGCCGACCGTCCGCATCCAGCAAAGCGGCGCCAACGCTGGTTCCGGTGCCGGCGACGGCTTCCACAGGCCGGCCGGTCGAGGCGGCGAGCATGTCGAGATAGGCCGCGTTTTGGGCAAACGGACCTTCGACCAGAACCGGGCCTTGCGCCCCGACGATCTCGAGCCCCGTCGCCGTCATCAGCGCGAGGTAGAAGGAGATGACGACGAGCCGTTCCGCCGGCGCCAATGTCGCCGCCTCCACCGTCCATTCCGCCTTGCGCCCCTGAAAAGGGCCGGACTGATTTTCGACCGCCGACAGAAGCATGACGCCACGCGCCAGCACGGCATCGATATCCGCGGCCGCATAGGCCTTGCGGGCGTCGCCGATCAGTCGCTCGAATTCCCGCCCGCCCATGAAGCGGGCGGAGGGAACGGCGTCGCCGTGGGCGTTGACATTGACGAGCGTATCGCGCGCCGGGTCGAGCGTAACCTTGGCGCCTCCCACGGCCATCGAGATGACCCATGTCCCCGTCGAGACGACGGCAAAGGGTTCATCGCGGGCAAGGAGATGAGCATAGAGCGAGGCGTTGGAATCGTGAATGCCGCAGATGACAGGTGTCGCGGGCGCGAGCCCCGTCACCGCCGCGATCTGAGGCAAGACCGGCCCCAGCCGGTCGGAGGCGCGCACCACCGGCGCCATCAATGCAGCCCAGCCCTCACGTTCGACCAGCGTGGAATATCGACCGGCCGCCGGATCCCAGAGATCGGTATGGCAACCAAGCGACGTCACCTCGTTGACCGCAACACCGCTCAGGCGGAAGGCCCAGTATTGCGGATAGGTCAGGATCGTTCGCGTCCGCTCCAGCAATCCCGGAACTGTCCTGAACAGCCAGAAGAGCTGGGCGCCGAGATTCAGGCCGAGCGGCAGGCGCGGCGAACCCGTCTCGGCAAACGTCGGGCGGACGGCATCATATTCCGCGGCAAGGCTGTCAGGACCGTCGAATTCGTAGTCCAGCGCAGGCGCGGCAAGCTTACCGTCGTCATCGAGAAGCACGGCCGAGGCGCCATGGGTTGTCATGGAAATGGCGTCGACACCGAACTGCGCCTGGAAGCGCCTCAGCGCGTCCAGAATGAAATCCCAAAGGCCCTCGATGTCATAATGCGGATAGGGCGGGCCCGTGAGCACCGCGTTCGGCCTGCGCATAACGGCGACTTCCGTCAGGCTCCCGCGTGCGACCAGCGCGACTTTCGCGTTTGTCTTGCCGATGTCGATGACGGCGATGTGGCGCATCGGGTTTCGGCTCATTCCATGTGGAAGACGGGCACGAGATCGATGGCGATCGGCTCGTTTCGGTCGTTCGTCGCCATGATGTCTGCCATGTGCGCCCACCATTTCTGCATGAGCGCCGTCTGCGGCAGCGCGGCCATCGTATGATCCCTTCGCCGCCACAGCACGCCGAACAGCACATTGGTCTCCTCATCGAGAAAGATTGAGTAATCGCTGACGCCTGCGGCGTGCAGAAGATCCACGAGCTCCGGCCATATCGCATCGTGCCGGCGCTTGTACTCGTCCTTCATCCCGGAATTGAGCAGCATCTTGAAGGCGTGTTTCTCGAGACCGGCATGGCTCATCGGCGGCGGTTCCTGACCTTGCGGAAGACGATCGGCAGGGCGATGACGAAGATGAGCAGCAGGCCGATGAAGATCGACATCACGATGCCCGGAACGTTGAGGAGGCCAAGGCCGAAGGTGACGAGGCCCATGATGAGGGCAGCCAGAACCACGCCCTGGATCGTTCCCGCGCCGCCGAGAATGGAGACGCCGCCGAGCACGACCATGGTCACCGCTTCAAGCTCCCAGCCGGCCGCGATGGAGGGACGGGTCGAATCGAGCCGGGAGGTCAAAAGTACCGCGGCAATTCCAGACATGAGACCGGTCAGCAGGAAGAGGATGAATTTCACCCGCTCGACCCGGATGCCGGAGAAGCGGGCGGCCACGTCGTTGTTACCGATGGCGAAGACCTGCCGGCCGAAATTCGTGCGGTGCAGGAGCACGTAATAGAAGAGCGCGAAGAGGACGAAGAGCGCGAACTCGAAGGAGAAGACCCAGAAGACATAGCCCTGGCCGAAATAGGCGAAGCTTGCCGGATAGCCTTTGAAGGCCTGGTCACCGAGCACGATATAGGAAATGCCGCGAAAAAAGCTCATCGTGCCGATCGTCACGACGATGGAAGGCAGGCCGAGCCCGGTCACCAGGAACCCGTTGAACGCACCGCAGACGATCCCGGTCGCAACCCCGATCAGCACCAGCTCGGGCGTGCCCGCGCCGTATTGCAGCGCCAGGCCCATCATGGTCGAGGCGAGCGCGATGATCGAGGCCACCGAGAGATCGATTTCGCCGGAGATGATCAGCAGCGCCATGGCGAGCGCAATCAGCGCCTTTTCCGTGAAGTTGAAGGTCGCGTCCGAGAGCGCCCACGGCGACAGGAAATAGGGCGAGGCGAACGAATTGACGACGAAAAGCACGATGCCGACCACCAGCAGCAGGCTCGGCCAGGAGAAGACCGCCGAGCGCAGCGGCGTGCCGAGCCGGTCGGGAATGCGGCGGGTTTCGGTGGATGGCACGCTCATGCGGCAGCCTCCGCGGTTCTGAGAATGAGGCGCTGGCTGCGCTTGGCGCCGCGCCCGTTGAGAACGACGGCAAGAATGATCGCCGCGCCCGAGATCGCCATCTGCCAGAAGGGCGAGATATTGATGACCGGCAAGGCACCGTTGATGACGCCGAGGAAGAGTGCGCCAAGCACCGCGCCCGCCACGGTGCCGACGCCGCCGGAAATCGAGATTCCGCCGATGACGCAGGCCGCGACCACGGTCAGTTCGTAACCGCGCGCCACTTCGACCGAGCCGATGACATAGCGCGAAACCCAGAGATAGCCGCAAAAGCCGGACAGAAGGCCGGAGATACAGAAGGCGAGGAAGGTCGTGCGACCGACGTCGATGCCGGCATAGACCGCCGCGGTGGGATTGACGCCGACTGCATAGAAGGATCGGCCGAGCGCCGTGCGCGACATGAGGACCACGAAGGCGAGTATGATGGCGACCGCATACCAGACGAGCAGTGGCAGCCCCAAGACCTCGATGCGCGTGAAGGCCACGAAGGAGGGCGAAAACGCATCCGCATTCACCCATTGTCCGCCGGCGATCAGGAAGATGACGCCGCGATAGATGGTGAGCGAGCCGAGCGTCACGACGATGGCGGGAATACCGAGCCCCCAGATGAACACGCCGTTGAGCGCCCCGAGTAGCAGGCCGCTGAAAGCAGCCACTACCATCAGCATCGGCACGGGAATGCCGGGAGCGGCCTGGTTGATCAGCGCCACGATCATGCCGGAAAGGGCAAGGTTGGACGCCATGGACAGGTCGATCGAGCGGGTGAGGATCACCACCATCTGGCCAAGCGCAAGAATCATGAGGATGGATGAATCCTCGACGATGCCGGAAAGGCGCGATGGCGACGCGAAGCCCGGCGCGCGCAGGTTGGCGGCGAAGACCAGCGCTGCGATAAGCACCGCCAGCCAGAATTCCCGCACTTTGACGATCGCGCTCATGCGGCCTCCCCGATGCCTGCGGCCGCCCTGACCAGCATCTCCGGTTCCAGGGTGGCGTCGTTTTCGAATTCACCGACGATGCGGCCCTCGCGCATGACCACGATGCGGTCGCTCATCCCCATGATCTCGGGGAGTTCGGAGGAGACCATGATCACGGCGAGCCCCTGCGAGGCGAGCTCCGACATGAACTCGTGGACCGCCGCCTTCGAGCCGATATCGATGCCCTTGGTCGGCTCGTCGAGGATGATGACGCGCGGCTTCGTCGCCAGCCACTTGGCGATCACCACTTTCTGCTGGTTGCCGCCAGAGAGGTTGCCGACATTCTGGTCCAGTGCGGCAGCACGCAGGTCCAGCCGCTCGGTATATTCGCGCGCCAGCTTGAACTCTTCCGCCAGCCGCAGGAAACCGTGCCGCGACGTCTTTCTGAGCGAAGCGAGCGTGACGTTCTGGAAGATCGGCAGGCCGGTGACGGCGCCCTGCTTGCCGCGATCTTCCGGAACATAGACGATGCCCCTGTCGACAGCCTGGGCGGGCGAGCGGATGACGGCCACCTCGCCATCGATGCGCACCGCGCCCTTGGACGGTTTCGTGATGCCGAACAGCGACTGCATGACTTCGCTCCGGCCCGCGCCGACAAGGCCGTAGAAGCCGAGGATTTCTCCAGCCCGAAGCGAAAAGCCGATATCGGCGAACTCGGTCGGATGGCAGTAACCGACGACCTTGAGCACCTCGTCGCCGGGCGTCACCTCTTTCTTCGGAAACACCTGATCGACCGAGCGGCCGACCATCATGCGGACGATCTCCTGCTGCGACGTGTCCTGCAACAGCTCCTCGCCCACCATCTCGCCATCGCGGAAGACCGTGTAGCGGTCGGCGATACGGTAGATCTCGTCGAACTTGTGGGAGATGAACAGGATCGCCTTGCCCTGCCGTTTCAAGAGCTCGACCAGTTCGAAGAGGTCCTGGATTTCCTTGTAGGACAGGGCTGCCGTCGGCTCGTCCATGATGACGACCTCGGCATTGACCGAAAGCGCGCGCGCCACCGCCACCAGATGTTTGTTGGCGATGGACAAATCCTTCAGCTTCGTGTCGGACGCGATATGGCCGGCGCCGATTTCCGCAAGCAGCGTCCTGGCGCGCGCATTCATTCCCCGCCAGTCGATCAGGCCGAACGCGCCGCGGGGCGCATGGCCGAGGAAGATGTTTTCCGCCACCGACAGCTCGTCGAAGAGAACCGTTTCCTGGTGTATCGCGGTGATTCCGGCCTGGAAGGCGGCATGCGGCGACGACAGCACGACGGGCTTGCCGGAAACCCGGATCTCACCCTCGTCCGGCTGGTAGATGCCCGTCATGGTCTTGACCAGCGTCGACTTGCCGGCACCGTTCTCGCCGATCAGCGCGGTGACCTCTCCCGGATAGAGGCGCAGCGCCACCTTGTGCAGCGCGCGCACCCCGGGAAAGGATTTCGAGATCCCCGACAGCTCGACCTTCGGCTCATTTGGGATAGTCATCGGCTTCAGGACCCGACCTGTCTTCAAGAAAGGAGTGTGCGACAACGCCGCCGGAAATCGCCTCCGGCGCGCAGGAAGAGCGCGGCGGAGACCGTCGCTCCGCCGCGTCGCCTTTCAAGGCTTCAGTAGATCTTCGAGAATTTCTCGATATTCGACTTGTCGAACTGGTAGGGCGCGGCCATGGCGGCGGCATTCGTGTCATCGAGCGTGATCGAGCCGACCTTGCCGATGGAGAAGGTCGCGCCCGGCTCTGCCGCCTTGCCCTTGACGAGCTGGTCGGAGAGGTAAACGGCCGAATAGCCGAGGTCGATGGGGTTCCACAGCGCCACGCCTTCCGACGCGCCGTTATCGATGAACTTCTTGAACTCGGAAGGAAGCGCCAGGCCGGTCACGTTGATCTTGCCGATCAGCTTCTGGTCGGTGACGACCTGTGCGGCCGCCACGACGCCGACCGTCGTCGGCGCGATGATGGCCTTGAGATCCGGATAGGACGAGATCAGGCCCTTGGCTTCGTTTGTGGATTTCACGGAGTCATCGTCGCCATAGACCACGGCGGCGAGCTTGATCTTCGGGAACTTGGTCGGCAGCACTTCCTTGGCGGCCTCGATCCAGGCGTTCTGGTTGGTCGCGGTGGACGACGCCGACAGGATCGCCACTTCGCCGCCTTCGGGCAGGTGATCGGCGGCAAGCTTGATGATGGTCTCGCCGATCAGCTTCGTCTCGGACGGATTGAGATGCAGCAGGCGGCCATCCTTGGCGACGCCGGAATCCCAGGAGATGACCTTGATGCCGCGATCCATCGCCTTTTTGAGGACCGGAACGAGCGCATCGGGATCGTTGGCCGAGATGGCGATCGCGTCGACCTGCTGGGCGATCAGCGAATTGATGATTTCGATCTGGCCTTCGGCCGTGGCCGAGGTGGGGCCGGTATAGATGACCTCGATGTCGCCGATTTCCTTGGCGGCCTCCTCCGCTCCCTTGGCGGCGGCATCAAAGAAGCCGTTGCCGAGCGACTTGACGACGAGCGCGATGCGCTCGGCAGCGGACGCGGGCCCCGCCATCAGAGCGGCGGCGATGGCCGTGGAAATTGCAAGCTTGTGCAGAAATTTCATGGTGGTTCCTCCCGTTGAAGTTTCCCCGACGGCGCTCACGCGACGATCGAGGCCTGATCTCTTGCTGTTTTATCCGCGATGATCAGCCCGACGCCTGCCTCCTCCAGCATCTGTCGGTCCTCGTCGCGAATTCCGTCATCGGTGATAACGGTGGTCACACGGTCCAGCGGGCAGAGCACAAGGCTGGACCGCTTGCCGAATTTCGATGAATCGGCGAGCACGACGAGTTCGTCGGCCTGGCCCATGAGCTTCTGCTCGGCCTGGATCAGCAGCGGATCGGCCTCCATGAGACCGAGCTTGCCCAGGCCCTGCGCGCCCATGAACATGCGCCGGGCGTAGAAATTGCGCGTCACATCGTTCTCGAAAGGGCTGAGAATGATGTTCTGCTCGCGATAGATGACGCCGCCGGACAGCATGATCGTGTTCTTGGAATGCTTCAGCAGGTGCTCGGCGATCGGAAAGGAGTTGGTGAATATCTGCATGCGGCGCGCGGCCAGAAGATGCACCATTTGGAACGTCGTCGTGCCACCGTTGATGATGATCGGGTCGCCGTCGACGCACAGTTCCACCGCCTTCAGCGCGATCGCGCGCTTCTGAGCGATATTGATCGTTTCATTGACGGAGAACGGCCGGCCGGCAAGACCGGGGAACTGCGGCGGATTGATCGCCTCGGCACCGCCGCGCACCCTGCGCAGCTTCTTCTGCACATGCAGCGTCGCAATGTCCCGCCGGATCGTCGCTTCCGACGATTCCGTCAGTTCAACCATTTCGCCCACGGTCACGACAGGCTTTTCCTGGACCGCGGACAAAATGATGCGATGGCGCTCTTTCTCGTGCATGAAATCCTCCTTGCCTGAACTTTCCACTGAACGCGAAACTTGTCAATCATATCCAATCATAAATAATCATATCGCAGTGCAATATGATCGATTTTGATTGAATGCGATTGACTTGAAAACATTTCTGCCGCATCGATAACGCAAAAGCCAAATATGCGCATCGCGCCGGGAGGAAGAGATGTCGACACAAGAGGCCGGTTCGCGGCTGACGAACCTGTGGGATAAGGCCCGTGCGGCCGGCATGAGCGAGCCGGAGCTGCTTCTCTACCGCTCCAATCTTCTCGGATCCGACAAGCGCGTCACCAATTACGGCGGCGGGAACACCTCCGCGAAGGTCATGCAGAAGGACCCGCTCACCGGCGAAACGGTCGAGGTCCTCTGGGTGAAAGGCTCGGGCGGCGACGTCGGGACGATCAGGATGGACGGCTTCGCCACGCTCTACATGGACAAGCTGCGCGCGTTGAAGGGCCTCTATCGCGGCGTGGACTTCGAAGACGAGATGGTCGGCTACCTGCCCCATTGCACGTTCAATCTCAACGCCCGCGCCGCCTCCATCGATACGCCGCTGCATGCCTATGTGCCGAAAAAGCATGTCGACCACATGCATCCTGACGCCATCATCGCCATTGCGGCGTCCGCCAATTCGAAGGCGTTGACCCAGCAGATTTTCGGCGGCGAGATCGGCTGGCTGCCCTGGAAGCGTCCAGGCTTCGAACTCGGCCTCTGGCTGGAGACATTCTGCCTCGAAAACCCCCAAGCGAAGGGCGTGGTTCTCGAAAGCCACGGCCTCTTCACCTGGGCCGACGACGCCGCATCCTGCTACGGGCTCACCATCGACGTCATCAACCGGGCAATCGCCTGGTTCGAGACGGAAACGGCCGGCAAGGCGATTTTCGGCGGCGAAAAGCACAAGGCGCTTGCTCCTGCGGAACGTCGTGCCGTCGCCGCGCGCTTGATGCCGGCGATCCGCGGCATGGTTTCGGAAGAGGCCCATATGGTCGGGCATTTCGACGACAGCGACGCCGTGCTGCAATTCGTCTGCGGCAAGGACATGGAGGCGCTCGCCACGCTCGGCACCTCCTGCCCCGACCATTTCCTGCGGACGAAAATCCGCCCGCTGGTCGTCGATTTCGATCCTGCGAAGCCGGATGTCGCGGGAACGCTGGAAAGCCTGAAGCCGGCTGTGGAAGGCTACCGGAAGGACTATGCGGCCTATTACGACCGTTGCAAGCATGCCGACAGCCCGGCGCTGCGCGACCCCAACGCCATCGTCTATCTCGTGCCGGGCGTCGGCATGATCACCTTCGCCAAGGACAAGGCGACGGCGCGCATTTCCGGCGAATTCTACACCAACGCCATCAATGTCATGCGTGGCGCCTCGACCGTCTCGACCTATGTCGGCCTGCCCGAGCAGGAGGCCTTCGACATCGAATACTGGCTGCTAGAGGAAGCGAAATTGCAGCGCATGCCGAAGCCGAAGTCGCTCGCCGGCCGCATCGCCGTCGTCACCGGCGGCGCCGGTGGTATCGGCTCGGCGACCGCCGCCCGGCTGCTTTCCGAAGGCGCGTGCGTCGTGCTCGCCGATATCGACGAGACTGCCCTTGCCTCGGCCGCCGACAATCTTGCGGGCAGCCACGGCAAGGATGTCGTGCGCACCGTGCAAATGAATGTGACCGACGAAGCCGCCGTGATCGCTGCCTATGCGGAGATCGCGGTCGAATTCGGCGGTATCGACATCGTCGTTTCCAACGCCGGTATCGCCTCGTCCGCCCCGGTGGAGGAAACGTCGCTGGAACTCTGGAACCGGAACCTCGCCATTCTCTCCACCGGCTACTTCCTCGTTGCCCGTGAGGCATTCAAGGTGTTGCGCCAGCAGGCGATCGGTGGGTCGGTGATCTTCATCGCCTCCAAGAACGGCCTTGCCGCCTCCCCCAACGCGTCGGCCTATTGCACGGCGAAGGCATCCGAAATCCATCTCGCGCGCTGCCTGGCACTGGAAGGGGCGGATGCCGGCATCCGCGTCAACGTGGTCAATCCGGATGCCGTGCTGCGCGGCTCCAAGATCTGGTCCGGCGAATGGCTCGACCAGCGCGCCTCGACCTACAAGACGGACAAGGAGGGGCTGGAGGAAATGTACCGCCAGCGCTCCATGCTGAAGCGTTCGGTGCTGCCGGAAGACGTTGCGGAAGCGACCTACTTCTTCGCCTCGGAGGCCTCGTCCAAATCGACGGGCAACATCATCAACGTGGACGCCGGCAACGTCCAGGCGTTCACGCGCTGAGACCGGCTGCTCTGGGAGGACGATGATGACGGGAATCGAAAAGAGCGTCGTGGACGCACATAATGACGGGGCGGCGGCGGCACTGAAGGCAGATTATGCCGCGCTCGGTGAGCATCTCAACCGCCGCGGCATCGATATCGATGCGATCAAGGCGAAGGCGTCACGCTATGGCGTTGCCGTCCCCTCATGGGGGGTGGGAACCGGCGGCACGCGTTTTGCGCGTTTTCCGGGCGCCGGCGAGCCGCGCGACATCTTCGACAAAATGGACGACTGCGCCGTCATCCACCGGCTCACCGGCGCGACACCCTCGGTCTCGCTGCACATCCCGTGGGACAAGGCCGATCCGGCCGCGCTGAAGGCCAAGGCCGAAGAAACGGGTCTCGCCTTCGATGCCATGAATTCCAACACGTTCCAGGACCAGGCGGACCAGACGCATTCCTACAAGTTCGGCTCGCTGTCGCATGCCAGCGCCGCGACGCGCCAGCAGGCCGCCGAGCACAACATCGAATGTATCGAAATCGGCAAGGCCATCGGCTCGAAGGCGTTGACGGTGTGGGTCGGCGACGGCTCGAACTTTCCCGGCCAGACGAATTTCACCAGGCAATTCGAGCGCTACCTCGACGCGATGCGGACGGTCTACAAGGCGCTGCCCGACGACTGGCGCATCTTCACCGAGCACAAGATGTACGAGCCGGCCTTCTACTCGACCGTCGTGCAGGACTGGGGCACCAACTACATGATCGCCGAAGCGCTCGGGCCGCAGGCTTACTGCCTCGTCGACCTTGGTCACCATGCGCCCAACGTGAATATCGAGATGATCGTCGCGCGCCTGATCCAGGCGAAGAAGCTCGGCGGCTTCCACTTCAACGATTCCAAATATGGCGACGACGACCTCGATACGGGTTCGATCGATCCCTATCGCCTCTTCCTCGTCTTTAACGAACTGGTCGACGCCGAGATCCGCGGTGCGGAAGGCTTCCGTCCCGCCCATATGCTCGACCAGTCGCACAACGTCACGGACCCGATCGAAAGCCTGATGGTTTCGGCCATGGAAGTGCAACGCGCCTACGCTGCCGCCCTTCTTGTCGACCGAAAGGCGCTGGAGGGCTTCCAGGAAGGCAACGATGCCCTGATGGCGACGACCACGCTGAAAAAAGCGTTCCGCACCGATGTCGAGCCGATCCTGGCGATGGCGCGGTTCGAGAAGGGCGCAGCAATCGATCCGGTCACCGCTTTCCGCGCGTCCGGTTATCGCGCCAAGGTCGCCGCGCAACGCCCGGCAGTATCGGGCGCGGGCGGCGGCATCGTCTGATGCAAGGTGCCGGCGGCCTGCGCGCGCAAGCCACCGGCATTGTCTGCTCCGTCAGGCCGGAAGGTGCGCCTGGCGGACCAGCGCGTCCTTGAGCCGGGCCGTCTCGAGGCCCAGTTCGATGAAGCGATGGGCGTGTCGGGCAAGCGCGACATTATCGTCCCACAGGTTGCGCCAGATCGCGGTCTTCAGCGACAGGTCCTTGTCGACGATGGTCGTCGAGAAGGATTCGAACGTCACGTAGTCATCCCAGCCGATGGCCACCAGCGCATCGAAGATCGCGGCGAAATCGATCGTGCCTGTTCCGAGATAGCCACGATGGCTTTCACCGATATGGATGTAGCCGATCTTGTCGGCGGCGTGCCGGATCGCGAGGCCGACATCCGCCTCTTCGATGTTCATGTGGAACGTATCGAGGTGCAGCAGCACGTTCGATGCACCGGTATCGCGGATATAAGCCATGCCCTGCGCTGCGGTGTTGAGCATGTTGCTCTCGAAGCGGTTGACGATCTCCAGATTGAGGGTCACGCCGGCCGCCTTGGCGCGCTCTGCGACCTTGGTCAGCGCCGCGACACTGGTATCCCAGCTCTTGCGTGTGAGCGCGTGTTCCTGCTTGCCATGGGCGGAGCTCAGGATGCCGGCGAGCTTCGTGCCGCCGAGATCGCGCACCAGCGCCACCGCCCTGTCGAGAATATCGGTGCCGTTGGCGACGACGGAGGCGTCATCGCTGGAAATGTCGCCTTCCGGCGGCAGGCCCATGCTGATTGCCACGTCGAGCTCGAGCTCCCGCAACCGCCCGGCGAGCCAGTTCACATCGACCTGCCTGGGATCGAGATAGGAAAACTCGATGAGCTTGTAACCGAGCCTGTGCGTGTTCTCGAGCGCCTTTTCGAGCTCGTTACGCGAAGAGCCTGCGCTCCAGACGAAGGAGTGAACACCGATTTTCGACATGATCCCGGCTGCTTTCTGAAAGGAAGGAATGAAACACGGTCGGCCGGACACGCCGCTTTCGCAAGACGCGCCCGGCCGTCGGGGAGGAAGGCTTAGCGGGCTGCGGTCCAGCCCTTGTAATCCTTGACGTTGTCGGCCGTGATGAGCTGCGGATCGAGCAGCACGACGGGCTCGGCCGGCTTCTTGCCGTTCAGAACCTCGACCCCGAGCTTCAGCGCCTCACCGGCCATGACATAGGGATCCTGCGAGGCGGATGCCTTGATCATCGAATTGCCGCTGGCAAGCGCCTTCTCGATATCCGGCGCGCCATCGACCGCAGTGAAGAAGAACTCGCTGCGGTTCAGCTGCTTGGCGGCAAGTTCCGCGCCGATCGCGGTCGGGTCGTTGATCGCGAAGACGGCATCGATCTTGTCGAAGCGGGTGAGCAGGCCCTGCATCACGGCAAGGCCGCCATCGCGCGAGCCCTGGCCGTTCTGGTCGTCGGAGAGGATCTTGATATCGGCATGCTTGCCGAGCGCTTCCTTGCAGCCCTGCACGCGCTCGAGGATCGACGAGGAGGCCGGACCGTTGATGATGACAACGTCGCCCTTGTTGCCAAGCTTCTCGGCGATGTAGTTGCAGGCCTCTTCGCCGGCCTTGACGTTGTTGGTCATGACGGTGACGTCGGCGCCGGGAGCGGAAACGTCGAACGCCGCGACGACGACGCCGGCAGCCTGGGCCTTCTTGACGGCGGGCGCGATCGCCTTCGCATCGACGGCGTTCAGCATGATGATGTCGACGCCGGCCGCGATGAAGCTGTCGATCTGCGAAACCTGCTTGTTGAGGTCATAGTCGGCCGAAACCGAGGTGACTTCGACATTCGGGTTGATTTCCTTGGCGCGGTCCTCGATGCCCTTGATCGTGGCGACGAAGAACGGGTTGCCGAGCAGGCCGACCGAGATACCGATCTTGTTGAGGTCCTTGGCGGCGGCAGGCATGGCGAGTGCGGCAGCCATGGCGGTGCCGACGAGCAACTTGGACATAAGACGCATGTTTTCCTCCTTTGGTGACGCTTGTCGCGCCGTTGTCTCCGGTTGTGACCGGTTCTTTCAGCCGGACCTCACGTCCGGCTAAGCCCTTTGAGCCTGTAGCGATCAAGGCCGACGGCGACGATGATGACCAAGCCCTTGATGATGTATTGCCAGATATCCGAGACCCCGACGAGAATGAGGCCGTTGGAGAGCACGGCGATGATGAGCGCCCCGATCAACGTGCCCCAGATCGAGCCGACGCCGCCGACGAAACTGGTGCCGCCGAGAATGACGGCCGCGATGGCATCGAGTTCATAGGCCTGGCCGAGCTGCAGGCCGTTGGCCGCATAGAGGCGGGCAGCCGACATGGCACCGCCGAGGCCCGAAAGCAGGCCGGACATGGAATAGACGAAGAGCAGCACCAGCGGCACCTTGATGCCGGTCAGACGCGCGGCCTCGGAGTTGCCGCCGACGGCATAGATCCAGGTGCCCAGCACGGTTCGCTTCAGGATGAACCAGGAGACGATGATCGTGGCGATGGCGATGATGGCGAGCCAGGGAACGCCGAACAGCGAGCCGTTGCCGATGAAGTCGAACGGCAGGTCCGGGTTGAACACGGTCGTGTCGCTGCCGAGCAGGCGTGCCACGCCGCGGATGGCGGTGAGCGAGCCGAGCGTCACGATGAAGGGCGGCAGCTTCAGCCAGGCGATGATGGCGCCGTTGAGGAAACCGCAGGCAAGGCCGGCGGCGATCGCCGCGGGAACGCCGAGCATGCCGAGGTCAGGTACGAGCGAGACGATGACGGCGATCATGGCCGAGGCCGCGAGGATGGATCCGACCGAGAGGTCGATGCCGCCGGTCAGGATGACGAAGGTCATGCCGGCGGCCAGCACCGTGTTGATCGATGCCTGCTGCATGACGATCGACAGGTTGTTGACCGAGAGGAACCGGCCGCTCAGCACATGAAAGCCGATGGCCAGCAGCACGAGCACCGGCAGCATGCCAAGCGCCGTCAGCGTCGAGCGGAACTTCAGCTTGTCCATCCGGGTCTGTTCGGTTTCGCCTGCAGTCATGATGTCCGTTCCCGTCTTCGTCTGTCTGGTTTCTGCTTCAGGCCGCGGTGCCGGTCGTGCCGGTGGCAAACGCCATGATCGCTTCCTGCTCGATCGGCTGGTTCACCTCGCCGGCAATGCGCCCTTCCCGCATGACGAGCACACGGTCGGCGATGCCCAGGATTTCCGGCAGGTCGCTGGAGATGACGACGATGGCGATGCCGTTCTGGGCGAGTTCGTCGATGATGCGGTAGATTTCGGATTTCGCGCCGACATCCACGCCGCGCGTCGGTTCGTCGAGGATGATCGCCTTCGGCCGGGTTTCGAGCAGGCGGGCAAGCAGCGCCTTCTGCTGGTTGCCGCCAGACAGCGCGCCGACATTAATCTGCGTGCCGGCGGTGCGGATGGAAAGTGACTTCACCGCCTGCGCTGCACGCTCCCTGGCCCGCGCAAAATCCAGAACGCCGCCGGCCTTCGCATCCGCCGCGATGACGCCGATATTGATGTTGTCGCTGATCGACATGTCGAGAAACAGGCCGAGCGCCTTGCGGTCCTCTGTGAGATAGGCGATGCCCGCGTCCAACGCGTCGCGCGGCGATGTGACCGAAATCGGTTTGCCGTTCAGCATCACGTCGCCTGTGGTCCGACGATCGGCACCGTAGACCAACCGCGCCAGTTCGGTGCGCCCGGAGCCGACAAGGCCGGCAATGCCAAGCACTTCGCCCGCGCGCACCTCGAAGGAGCAGTCGTGCACCTTGACGCCGTCGCCGATGTTCCTGACTGACAGCACCGCCGCGCCTCTGCCCGTAACCTGACGGTGCTCCTTCTTGTAGAAGGAGGACAGATCGCGGCCGACCATCATAGAGACCAGCTTGCTGGCGGAAAGATCGGCGCGGTCCAGCGTTCCGACATAGGCGCCGTCGCGCAGCACACTCACCCGGTCGGAGAGCTGGTAGATCTCCTCCATGCGGTGGCTGATATAGATGATGGCAATGCCATCGGCCTTGAGCCGGGCGATGACATCGAACAGCTTTTCCGTTTCCCGGCTGGTGAGCGAGGTGGTCGGCTCATCCATGACGATGATGCGGGCATTGGTCGTCAGCGCGCGTGCGATCTCCACCATCTGCCGCTCGCCAAGCGACAGTTCCGCGACACGGCGGGAGGCATCGAAATCGATGCCGAGCTGCTTGAGGATGGGATCGGCGCGACGGCGCATCTCCGCACGGTCGGCCAGGCCGAAGCGCGACGGCTCGTTGCCGAGGAACATGTTCTGCGCGACGGTCAGGTTCGGCGCGAGTGAAAGCTCCTGGTAGATGACGGCAATGCCATAGGCCTTTGCCTTCAGCGGATCGCTGAGCGTCGCCGGCACGCCCTCAATCAGCACCGAGCCGCCGGGATCGGCCGTGTAGGCGCCCGACAGGATCTTCATCAGCGTCGATTTACCCGCCCCGTTCTCGCCCATCAGCGCGTGAACCTCGCCGGCTCGAACCGTCAGGCTCACCTGCGACAGCGCCTTCGAGGCCCCGAAGGTCTTGCTGATGTCGCGCATCTCCAGAAGCGGACGCTGTTCGTTGACCGTCGCCGTCATGCGCGCTTCTCCTCTCGCGAAACGGCCTCAGCCGATGCCATGGCATCCACATGGTGCCGCCATTGCAGCCGGTATTCGTCGAGGCCGGGAATGGATGCCGGTTCGGCCACGGCGCAATCGTTGACGAAGGGATTGTCACCGATGGCATCGAAGACGAGCGCCGCCGCGCCGAAGGCGCTGCCTTCCGGGTTGGCGCTCGTGTGCACCGTCTGCCCCGACCGAAGCGCGGCAAGCACGGACGCGTAAAGCCCCGTCTTCACCAGGCCGCCATCGATGACGATGGCATTTTCAGACCCGATGAGATCGAGCGACAGGTCGGTCATCAGCGCCACATAGAGCATAGCGACGGCTGCGCGCTCCTCGCCCGCGACCGCCGGGCCGACAAAGCGGCCCTCGTGTCCCGGCATCGGCCCGCCCGCCGCAAAGGACGGCAAAGCGAACGCCTTTGCGGTAATGACACTGGCAACGGCTTCGGCCGAGACAGGTTTCGTCCAGCCGCCGCTGGCAACATCGTACTCCCGGCCGCCCATGAAGCGGATGGTCGCGACCGGCTGGTGATCGACCGTGACATTGGCCAGCATGTCCCTGTCGGCATCGAGCCTTTCCAGCGGACTTGCGGGATTGAAGATGATCACCCAGGTGCCGGTCGAGACCAGGGTGAAATCCGTGAAGCCGAGCGAGCGGTAGAAGTAGAGCGCCGCGTTGCTGTCATGCACGCCGTTATGGACCGAGATCTCCACGCTGCGCCCATCGTCGCGCGTCACCTTGTGGGTGCCGACGACCTCACCGGCTTTTGCGAATTCCGGCATCCGGCTGCGCCAGCCCATGCGGTCGACAAGGCTGCTGAAATCATCCCGCAGCGGCGCCCACAGGTTGGAATGGCAACCGAGATAGGAGACTTCCGAGACGGGACGGCCGGAGAATTTCCAGGTCCAGAATTGCGGATAGGCGAGAATGGCTTCCGCCTTTGCGATCAGGTCCCCATCGCGTTCGTTCAGCCAGAGCAGGTGTCGCCCATAGTTGAAGCCCAGGGGCAGCGGCGGCGAGAACGTTTCCTGGAAGTCCGGCGCCATCGCATCGATGCGGCCGGCGATCTCTACGGGCGGCTCCTGCTCATAGTCCAGGATGGGGTGAACGAGCGACCCGCCGGCAACGAGCGCGAAGGTGCAGCCGTGACCGGAAAACGTCATGCGATCGACACCGTGCGCTGCGACGGCCCGGGCCAGTTCAGCCGTCATCCAGCCGAACAGCGCCGCGTCATCCAGCACGCGCAGATCCCCTTCGTCACGCCAGACGGGGCGTGTTCGCGCCTCGTCGATGACCCGTCCCTCCGACGAGACGACGAACAGCTTGGAATTGGTCTTGCCGAGATCGAAGACGGCGATGGGGGACCCGCTCAATTCACCCCTCCCGTCTTTGCGATCTGGATCGTGACGCCCGCATCTTCCAGTATCTTGGCCGCCGCGTTCGTCAGGCCGTCATCCGTGATGATCGTGCCGATGCGCGACAGCGGCAGAGCCACGTTTCGCGGCTGGATCGAGAATTTGCGGCTGTCGGCAAGAAGCACGATCTCGTCCGCGCAGGCCGCCAGTTCACCGATCACCTTGACGAGCAGCGGATGGGATTCGAGCAGCCCCTTGCTGCTGATGCCCTGCGTGCCGACGAAGAAACGCGAGGCGAAAAAGCTCGGGGAGCCCCCCGACGGATCATGGATGATACCGGGCTCGCGGTAGAGCTCGCCGCCAGCAATGGAAAGCTGGCAGGTGCCATGCTCGCCCAGGTAAGCGGCGAGCGGCATCGAATTGGTCCAGACGCGCAGATTGCGCCGCGAAAGCAGTGTGCCAAGCTGATAGCAGGTCGAACCTGCATGGATGATGAGGGAATCGCCGTCACGCACCAGGTCCGCTGCGGCGGCGGCGATGGCGCGCTTCGCCTCGACCGCGATATCGCGGTTCTCGTCATAGGGCCTGGCCGAGAGCCGGCCGCTATCGCCCGCCTCGCTGGCGGAAATACCGCCATAGACCTTCCGGGCCCGGCCCAGTTCGTGGAGCTTGTCGATATCGCGGCGGATGGTAGCGGGAGAGGCGCCGAGGCGCTCCTGAAGGTCGCGCACGGATGCGAACGGCGTCTCGCGCAAAAGCTCAATGATGGCCTTGTGGCGTTGCGTGTCGTTCACGAATGCTCCTCCCGGCGTCTCCAGCGCCGATGAACGAAGATAATCATACTAATCCAAAACGATCAAGCATCATGACGTATTTTCTTCACAGTTGACGATATGCGATCATATCAATACCATCAGCCAAAAAGTTTGATCACCTCTCATCGCGATCTGCGGTGAGCGGTGGCGCAGGGTCGTCTAGAGGAGGAGGCTGGCATGGCTTCGGGCAATCGGTCGGGCGGTGATCCGGCCTTCGACGCGTTTCTCGCGCTTTCAAGGGACATCGGCAGCGACATCCTGAAGACCCAGGGCGCCGGCGGGAATACCTCGTTCAAGCGCGACGGCGTGATGTGGGTCAAGGCCTCGGGGACATGGCTTGCCCATGCCGGCGAACGCGACATCATGGTGCCGGTGACGGCAGCACCCCTGGTGACGGCGCTGCGGGCCGGCGAGCCGAGCGCGGAGAAGGCAACCGACTTCATCGTCACCGAGCTGAATGCCTCCGGTCTGCGCCCGTCGATCGAGACCAGCTTTCACGCAGCCCTTCCCCAGGCCGTCGTCGCGCATTATCACTGCGTCAATGCCATCGCGCTCTCGGTCCTCACCGACCGGGACGTCGTGATTGCCAAACTGATGGCGAAGCTCCCCGACCTGCGCTGGACGACCATACCCTATCGCCGCCCCGGCACGCCGCTCGCGCTGGAAATCGACCGCGTCGCCGCGACGCGGCCGGACGTACTGGTCCTCTACAATCACGGCATCATCATCACCGGCGACACCGTCGAAGAGGTGCGCGAGCGCATCGCGCGCGTCACCGAAGCGCTCTCCGTCGCCGTCCGCGCGGAGGCGACAGCCGACACCGCCGCCTTGCAGGCGTTGGCGGAAGGCTCCGATTTTCATGTGGCTGACGATGCCGAGAGCCACAAGACGGCGCTCAACCCGGCCAATGTGGCGTTTGCGGCAGGCGGTTCGCTCTACCCGGATCATGTCATCTTCCTGGGTACGGAAATCGGCGTGCTTTCCCCCGGCGAAACGGTGAGTGCCTATGTCGATACGCGACGCGCGCGCGATCTTTCCATCCCGAAGATGCTGCTCGCGCTAGGGCTTGGCGTGCTGCTCTCGAATGAACTCACCGCAGGTGGCCGCGTCATGGCGCGCTGCCTTGCCGAAGTCGTTTCACGCATACCGGATGGTGCGTCCGTCGTCTATCTCAGCGCCGATGAGGAATATGAACTGACCCATTGGGAGGCCGAGCAGTACCGCCAGGCACTCGACCGCAAGGCGAGCCGGCAGGCATGAGCACCGGCACGCAGCCCGCCATCGCGCTTGGCATCGACCTCGGCACGTCGGGCGTGCGCGCCGCGCTGCTTTCGAAAGACGGAGAACCGGTCGATATCGCGGCGTGCCCCTTCCCCGATGCCGCGTCCGCACGCCTGCCCTCGACCTGGTGGAACGGCGTCACGTCATGTCTTACGGAACTCGCCTCCCGCAACACCTTCTCGTCCCTTGAAGGGGTCGCCGTCGACGGGACGTCCGGGACCGTGCTTGGCGTGGACGAAGCCGGCGTTCCGGTGGGCGAGGTGCTTATGTACAACGACCCATGCCCCGATCGCGCCATCGTCGACCGCATCGCCGCGGTGGCACCTTCGGATAGTCCCGCGCGCGGTGCCACGTCGGCGCTGGCACGCGCAATCTACCTCTCACGCAGGCCGGGCGTGCAGGCCATCGTGCACCAGGCGGACTGGATTTTGACGCAGCTTGGCCTTGCCGCCGCAACCAGCGACGAGAACAATGCGCTTAAGACCGGATACGATCTCGACGCCGAGCGCTGGCCTGACTGGCTGGAAGCATGCGGCATGGACATAGCCCTGCTGCCGTCCGTCGCACGGGCCGGCGCGCCGCTCTCGACGGTGACGGCGCACGGACGCGCACTCGGTTTGCCGCCGCAATGCCGCTATCATGCGGGCACGACAGACGGCTGTGCCTCGTTCCTGGCGACCGGCGCTGCGGCCATCGGCGACGGCGTGACCGCGCTTGGATCCACACTGGTGGTGAAGCTTGCCTGTGCACGGCCGCTCAGTGCTGCCAGTTACGGTATCTATTCCCACCGCATCCTCGACTTCTGGCTTGCGGGCGGCGCGTCGAATTCCGGCGGCACCGTCATCCGCACGTTCTTCGACGGCGAACAGTTGAAATCGATGACGCCGAAATTGCGCCCCGATGTGCCGACGGGCCTGTCCTACTATCCTCTGCCGGCGCCCGGCGAGCGCTTCCCCATCAACGATCCCGCCTACCCGCCGCGGCTTGAGCCCCGCCCGGTCGACGACGTCCTGTTCTTCCAGGCAATCCTCGAGGGCATTACCGCAATCGAGAAATCCGGCTACGACCGGCTGGCGGAGCTCGGCGGCCCCGAGGTGCTTTCCGTGCGCACGGTCGGTGGGGGCGCGGTCAACGAGGCCTGGACGCGGATGCGGGAAACGGCGCTCGGCGTGCCCTTCCTTGCAGCGCGCTCGGCGGAAGCATCCGTCGGCACCGCCTCGCTTGTGCTTGCCGGAAAGGAGCGCTGGCCTTGAGCATTGCGCCGCACACCACGCTCGCCGACCTGGCGGATCGTTACGATGCCTTCTTCGTCGACCAGTTCGGCGTGCTGCGCGACGACGACGGGGCCTATCCGGGCGCCAACGCCGCCCTGCTTCACCTGAAGGCCCTTGGCAAAACCATCGTGATCCTGTCGAATTCGGGCCGCAGCGGCGCCTATAATGGCGACCGCCTGGTCAAACTTGGCTTCGATCGTTCCGGCTTCGACCACTTCCTCACCTCCGGCGACGTCGCCCATCACATTCTGGCTGAGGAGACGGCCGGAAAGGCCGGCATCACGCGGTGCCTGACGATTTCAAGCGGCGGCGACCGCAATCTCGCCGAGCGTCTCGGTTTCGAAAGCGTCGAGGACGCGGCGCTTGCGGATATCGTGATCATCTCGGGAAGCGAAGCGGAGCGCATTCCGCTGTCGGCCTATCGTGACCGGCTGAGGCCCGCGGCGGAGCGCGGCATCCCCTGCTACTGCACCAACCCCGACCGGCATAAGCTTGTGAAAGGCGGCGGGACCGCCCCGGGTGCCGGCAGCATCGCCCTTGCCTATGAGGCGCTCGGCGGCCCGGTTCGCTGGTTCGGCAAGCCCCATCCCGCAATATACCGGCAGGCGCAATCCCTGCTTGGCAACATGGAAGCCGACCGTATCGTCTGCGTCGGCGACAGCATCGAGCACGATATTGCCGGCGCCGCCGGCGCGGGACTGGCGTCGTGCCTCGTGCGAACCGGCATCCTCGCTTCCACGCCCGAAAGCGCCCTTGCCCCGATCTGCGAAACGCACGGCGCGCGCCCCGACTTCGTGATGGCGCGTTTCACGATCTGAGCGCCGCTCTTCGCTTGCCGCAGGCCTGCTTGAGCGCTACGCACGTCCTGTTATCCTGCCATCACATCGGGCCAGACAGGGACGCGAATTGCAATGCTCATTCATGAAGGCGACACGCGGACACCGGCCGTCGATCTCCTGCTGGCAACCATTCTTGCCTTCGTCGCGGGCGGCATAAACAGCGTCGGCTTTCTGGCTTACGGCTACTTTTCCGCCAACATGACCGGCAACGTGTCCCTCGTGTCGGAGCTTCTATCCGATTGGAAGCTGCGCGCTGCTGCTGCGTTTTTCACCATCGTCCTGATGTTCATTACGGGCGCCTTCCTGGCCTCCCTGTTCATTCAGATGGGCAAGCGCCACCGGCTCAAGACGGTTTACGCCCTGACCCTGGGTTTCGAGGGCGCCATCCTGATGCTCGTCGGGATCTATGTCTCGGCACTGCCTGACACCGTCAACGGCTTCACCATCGTCAGCCTGCTTGCGCTATCCATGGGCATCCAGAACGCGGCCTCGACGCGCATATCGGGCGCCCGGGTGCGGACGACACATGTGTCGGGACTTGCAACCGATATCGGCGTCGGCATCGCGCTGTTGTGGGGTGCGAAGGGAGATGTCCAGCGCGAGGAGATCGCCACACGCCTTCGGCTTCACGCCGCAACGATTCTGGCCTTCGCTGTCGGCGGGGTCGTCGGCGCGCTGATGTATACCAGCTTCCAGGGGCTTGCATTCTGCCTCCTTGCCGCCTTGCTGTTCGCGTTGTGCGCGATCTACTCGAGCGGCATTGTCGCGGCTGACTGAACGGCGCTCACAAATGCGTTTGCCATGTGCGAAGGCCATGGTAGGCAGGCCGCACCTGAGAGTAGAGCCGGATGGTAGCCATGACAGTTTCGTTTTATGCCGACTACATTGCGGAGCTGCGCACACTTTTTGCGGAACTGAACAACGAGAGCGACCTCTTCCAGACCTTCGATGTGCATATCGAACTGATCGCCGCCGGAAGCCTTGTGGTCTATGAAACGAAGCGGCGAAAAGGCCAGACCGACACCCTCTTCTACGGCCGCCCGGCTGAAGCGACGTCCAACCGCCAGATTTCGCGGGAAACAGCGTCGGCCGCGATCACGCATTTCCTCTCGCTCGGTCAATTCATCGCCTTGACCGGCCAGACACGGCAGCCCCTCGAAATGCAGTATCCGCACTGTGCCGTCAATTTTTCCTATCGCAAGAAAGGGCACCCAGCCGGACGTTCCATGTTGATGGTATTCGTGGGCTTCAATGACGATGCGGACGCATCCGCTTATGCCGCTTCCGCCAACGATCCGGCGGCCTTCGTTTCCGCACGGCCCTATCACACGTCAAAGGCCTATGAATGGACGTGAGCGGGGATCGCCGGGCGAACTCTGCTCCAATATCCCATACGCCTTTCCAGGCGTAGGGACGCTCAGGCGCGAATGCCCGATACCCTTTGATCGCCCGCGGCAAGTGTGATGGCGGTCGAGCGTGGCAGAGGTTTCGACAACAGGAAACCCTGCAGATGGTCACAGCCGAAATCCTGCAATGCGCTTCGCTGCTCGTCTGTTTCCACGCCCTCTGCCGTCACCAGCAGCCCCTTCGCTTTCGCCATGCTGATCATGGCGGAGACAACGGCCCTGCTGGCGCCTTGATGCATCTCGCCGATGAACGATTTGTCGATCTTTATACGATCAACCTCGATGCGTTGTATGCGGGAGAACGTCGAGTAACCTGTTCCGAAATCGTCGATCGCAAACCGGACGCCAGCCGAGCGCAGGGTCGATATCGTCGTTTCCAGCTCGCTCTTCTCCGGCGCCATGGCACTTTCCGTCAATTCGATTTCCAGCCTGTTCGGCTGGACCTGCCACCTGGCGAGGATGCCGAGAACGCGCAGCGCATAACCGGGCGAGGCAAGCTCGAGAGCCGACGCATTGACCGCGATGTGAATACCGGGAACTTCCGCAAGCATCCGGCACGCATCCTCAAGGACAAGCGCACTGATCTCGTGGATCAGGCCGCTTTCCTCGGCAAGGGGGATGAACTGGTCAGGGCTGACATAACCCAATGTCGGATGCTTCCACCGTGCAAGCGCCTCAAGCGAACTCAAGGCACCGGTGTCGGCTGCATAAACGGGCTGGTAGAACGTTTCCAGCTGCGAATGGGTTTGAAGGGCCAGGCGCAGGTCTGCTTCCAATGCCCTTCGATCGCTCAGCAGCTCATCCATGTGGCTGCCGAAGATGGCGTGCGTATTTCTGCCCGCCGCTTTGGCGTGATACAGCGCGATGTCCGCTTTTCGGGTCAGCTCGACGGGATCGCAAGGCCCCGTTGTCACGGCAGCGCCGACGCTGGCGCCGATCGCGATCTGTACGGTGTCGATTTCAAACGGCGCCCTGATCGCGGCCACGATGTTCCTGGCGATCTCATCTACGTTATGCGCGTCGGCATCGCTCAGGAGTATGTTGAATTCGTCACCGCCGACACGCGCGATCAGCGATTTCGGCAACAGGTCCCGCATGCGAGCCGCTGCCATCATGATCAGCCTGTCGCCGACGGGATGGCCAAAGGTGTCATTGACCATCTTGAACCGGTCGAGATCGACAAAGAGAATGCAGTAGCTCTGATCCGCGGCCGCGTTGGCCAGCGTGGATGCGAGCCTGATGGCAAAGAAGTTCCTGTTGGCCAGTCCCGTCAGGGCGTCGTGCGATGCCTGATGTTCAAGCTCTGCACGGCTTGCGGCCAGACGGACCGAGCGGCGGAACAGGGCATGACCGGCAAGGCTCGCGCCTGTAAACAGGGTCACGAATGCCAGCACGAGAGCCGGAGCGGTGGCGCGAAGAACGTAGTTTCCGGGTTGAAAGGGCTCCCAGCGAAAGAATCCCACAGGCGCGCCGTCGCGCGATGTCACCGGAATAAAGGTGGCGTTTCGTTCGCTCGGCTCATCTCGCGTGAAGCGAAGGTTGGTGAACGCGTATTCCTGACCGATATCCGCCGGCAGGTCTCCATCCAGAAACCGGATGGCGACGTGGAGGAATTCAGCGCCGGGCGCCTGCACGATATTTCCCGTGTCCGATATGAGCGGCTTGATGCTGACGATCGCGGACCGGTTCCCGATGCGCGCCAGGTCCGACTCCCCGATTGAAAGGACCTTCGCACTTGTGCCTTGTGTATCGCCGCGTGCAAGGCGGGCCCGCAGTTGTCTCGCGAGCGGAAGGTAGGCGTCGCGGAACTGCTGTGCGTCAGGCGAACGTTCGCGATCTTCAATGAACTGATAGATGAGCGATAAATCCGGCGACAGCAGCAGGGATGCGTCATGATCGAAATAGGTGCGCATCCAGGAGCCGAGGTTGGCGTCGATCCAGGCCATGTCGCCACGTTGGCTTTTGCCCACGGCGTCGTCCCAGACTGTGACACTTTCCTGATCATGGGCAATCGCCGACTGCAACTTCGTCACGGCACGCGTGATGAAACCCCGCTGGCGTGATGCAGCCGCCTCATCCGCCTTGCCTGCCGCCCAGGTCAGTGTCAGGAACAGGATGCCGCAGATTGCGAGCGACGCGCTGGCCGGCAAGATCCATTTCAACAGAGATGAAGACTGGAACTTTAGGGTCATCGCCAGGTCCTGATTGTCTCTGGGATATTAGAGCAATCGAACTTAAGCCGATGGCAAGGAAAGCGGTTAAGCAATGGTTAAAACCGATGCTCAGGCGCTGGCCCTTTCGCTGATTCAGGGTGCAGACAGAACCTTCAGTCGATCTGCGGCAGCGGCAAAACCTTTCAGGGACAGTGCGAGCGGAATGGCGGGCCCATCGGCGCTTGTCGCCTGGATTTTAAGAGTAGCGCCCGCCCGCAAATTCGTCAGCATGGCTGGTTCGAGGCTCAGCGGCACCAAACAGCCGCCCGGCAGGCATGTCCTGAACCGCAACGGCTGGCCAGGCGATTTGTCATCGATCGCCAGTGTCACACCCTGATCCAAAAGCAGGCCGAATGGAAGGATCAGCGAGCCGTTCAGTTTCCCGTCCCGTGTCTGCTGCAATTCGACGGCAAGCACCCTCTGGCCATTTTGCTGCACCTGTTGTTGCGACAGCGCGCAGCGCTTCGCATTGTCGATGACCTGACAGCTCACCTGCCAGTCCTGGTAGCTTTCCTGCAGCGATGAGGCTCCGTTTGGAAGCAGAGGCTGTGCAGGCTGCTGCGCTGTCGCAGGACCTGCAATCGATGCGATGGACAACAGTGCAGCCGCTGCGAGCGTCGTCAAAGGGCGTTTGCGTGTCGTATGATACATCCGTCGCATCTTTCAGAACCTGATCCCGAGATTTGCCTTGAGGCCATGCTCTTGCGCCTGACCTGCGATCTGGCCTTGATACGATACGCCGAGTGTCGCGTTGGACGTGAGGTCCAAGCTGAGGCCCACCTCGACGGCAAGGGCGTTCTGCGCGATCGGGCTGCCCGCTATGGTGAAGGCGTTCGAGCCGGCAAACGCATGGGTCATCTCTGGCGTAGTATCGCCCAAAGCGTGCCGCCAGCCGAGCATGCCGGTCAGCCGTGCACTGACATCCCCGAAATCGATGGTGCTGTCGCCACGGATACCGAGCGTCGTGAATGTAACGACGTTGTCGTTCGAAAGACCCGCCAATGCCGCCGCGCCACCCCGTTCGCTGAAGCGCCCCGTATGTGTATTGACGTAAGCAAGGTTCGCGAAGGGCTCAATGCGTCCAAGCGTTGTGTCGATGGCGTATCCGAGTTCCCCGAAAGCCTGGACCGTGCCGGCATCATTGGAGCCCGTCAAACCATCGGCGAAACCGACGAAATCGACCGTCCGTCTGGTGTCGATTTCATGCCGGCTATAGGCGAGCCCTGAACGGAACGACAGCGCGTCCCAATTTGTGCCGCCATAGAGGCCGAGATGATAGCTGCCGACAGAGGCTGAAGAGGTCCGTGCGTCAGCCTCAACAGAGGTATGGCTGTACCCGCCGAGCAGGCCGAGACGCCAGCCATCGAACATGGGCGCATCCACACCCATCAACAGCCCGCCTGTGGCGCGGTCGATTGCGTCGGCATTGCCGTCGCTGTCGGTCCTGCCCCACGAGCCATAGGCGCTCGACCAGACGGAAATGCCCTCTGTGGATATGGCCGGGGCCAGGACCGGGCCATGCTCGCCATAGGTCGTGACAGGGGCGGTGGACGCGCCGACATCGCCGAAGGCGGCGCGAATGCGGTCATTCGCGCTGTTGCGAACAAAGCGGCTGTCTTCGATCAGGCCGGTGACAGCGGAAGCATAGATTTCGCCCGACAGCTGATCGAAGGCCGTACGGGCCGTTGCCGCATCGAGCTGCACCACCTGTTCGTAGAGCGCGTTGCCGAAGCCAAGCGTTTCGAGCGCCTCGGCCGTGGCGATCTGGTTGCGGGTTACACCCGCATCGGCAAAGCCGATCTGGTTGCGTGTCAGCGACAGGGTAACATCGTTGCCAGTGTAGGCGAGCGTCGGGTCGAGAAACGCGAAGTCTGAGGTGACCGCATCGAAGCGACCGCTTACGCCACCGGCGGCGGAGAGGATCGTATAGGTGGCGGTCGGGCGATAGGCGCCGGTCATACCGACATGCGCGACGGTGCCGCCATCAAGCGTGGCCGTGCCCGTCACGACGATCCGGTCGCTCGCCGTCCCGCCGGGCATCACTTCGACTTCAAAGCGCGACCCGGCGTTCATGACGAGACTGCCGTTGATCGTGAGGGTACCGATCGAGTTCCCCGGTGCGAGCGTGCCACCGTCGGCCACGGTCACGACCGAGCTTGCACCAGAGCCGAGCGTGCCGCTGCCCTGCAGGCGGCCATCCCGATCGACCAGCGCCGAGCCGCCGAGATTGCCGTTGACGGCCAGCATGCCACCCGAAATGGTCGTCAGTCCATCAAAGCCTGAACTGTCGCCGGTCAGCTTGACCGCGCCCCCGCCTTCGAAGGAAAGGGTGCCGGCACCCGTGAGTTTTCCCGCATAGGATCCACCGTAAGACTGCTCAAAGGTGAAGCTCGCACCGGATGCGATGGCGACATCGCCCAGGAAGCGGTCCGAAGCGGAGGTCAGACCGCCGGCTTCCACGGTCCAACCCAGCGTAGACGTGCCGGTCAGCGTCAAAAGGCCGGAACCCCGCTTGATCATCTGCCCCCTGACGCCGGAAACGTCGCCGATGTTACCCGCGAAGCGCGCGTCGGACGCCTGTTCGAAGACGAGTGTTCCGCGATTGCGGATATTGTTGCGGATGGATGCCGCATCGCCGATGAGCGTGCCGCCTTGAACCACGGTCGGACCGGTATAGCTGTTCGCCCCCGTCAAGATGAGGGTCCCGAGATCGGCCTTGATCAAAGACGATGCGCCTGTGAGGGCGGATGCTATGCTGGTCGTGATCGCGGCTCCGGCTTGGGAACCGTCGCCGACGCGAATGACAGTGTCGCCGCCGTGACCTTCAAGCATGACCGGATCACCCTCTATCCGGTATCCGGCGGACGCGAACTGCATGCCGGTCACACCGATCGATCCCGCAGCGCCATCGACCGTTACGGTGCCGCCGACGCCCTGGAATACTGCGAAGGTGGGGTTGGGACGGAACGGGCCGCTCACCATGCCGCTCTGGTCGGTCCAGTTCGCACCGCCAAGGCTCCATGTCCCGTTCCCGCCATCGATGCTGCCATTGGCGTGCAGGCTTGCGTTCCCTCCGTCCCAAAAGCCCAGCGGCGTGCCGACGCGGGACACCAGATTGACCTGCCCTGCGACCGCGGTTTGCAGCGTGAGCTCGCTTGGCGACACGCCCTGCGGCACCGCGCCGATGAGGAGGCCGTTGCCCGTGAGCGCCCCGCCATAATCGATCAGGCGATAGATGCCCGCGCCAAAACCGCCTGCATCTTCGACATTCAACGTGCCGTTCAGTGCCAGATCGCCGCTGACCGAAAAAAGCGCCGTCGACGATGGGATGCCCAGAGAAACATTCAGCAAAGCCCCCCGGGCCAGGATCAGCCCTCCCGTTGAAAGCGTGGTTCCGTAAGACCCTTCCAGCGTTCCGCCGCCGAATACGCGAACTGTCCCTTCGATCTCGCCGCTGCCGCGCAGGCTTGCGCCGGTTCCGACGTCGACGAGCGAACTGGCGAGCGAGCCTTCGACCGCCAGTGTCCCTGAAGAGATCTGCATGCCGCGCAGACTGTCGCTGACGCCGGTCAAGGTCAGCGTACCGCTTCCCGTTTTGGTCAGGCCATACGAAGGCGACGGGCTGATCGGAGTGGCGTCGCCACCGGAAATATTGCCGCCGAAAACGAAATCCGTGTTGTTGCCGCCAACGGTCAGGCCGGTAACGCCGGCATATGCAACATCCACTGTTCCATCGCCGACGAGTTCGCCGATTGTCTCCGCATCGTCCACGCTGACTTTCGCACCCGCGCTCACTGTCACACGCGCCGTGTCGGCGATCGAGCGATTGGCCTCGCCGGACCAGCTATCGAGCCGGAGCGTTCCTTCGCGAACGTGGACATTGCCGAGAAATGTATTGTGGCCCTCCAAGGTGAGCGTTCCCGCACCCGTCTTCGTCAAACCACCCGTGCCCGAGACGGGTTGCCACAGCCCGGCATTCTGTCCTTGATCGACGTCGAAGGTCACGTCACCATTGAGCAAAACCCCGCCGAGGCTGCGGTAGGGAGAGCCGCCGAAGCTCAGCGTCGTGCCGCCGGCCATGGTGATGTTGCCGCTCCCTAGCGTCGAGCCGGTACCGGCAAAGTAGCTGTCAAGCAGGCGCAGCGTTCCCGCCTCGACGGTCGTGCCCCCAGAATAGGTGTTGCGACCTGCACTGCCGCCGCCAAGGCTGAGTGTTCCGTCACCGCGTTTGATCATTCCGCCAGTGCCGGTGACGAGACCGGAGAAGCTCGCCTGTGTATCCGCCGAAATGTCGAAGACGGCTTTGTTTTGTCCGGTGATCTGGATATTCCTGGCGCTCGATAGGTCCGCCGCGGCAGACAGCGTTCCCCCGGAGAATGTCAGGCCGCCGGCCGCGGCACCGAGCGCGCTGTCGCTGGTGATGCTGAGCGTGCCCGCCCGCAACTCCGTGCCGCCCGTATAGGTGTTCGCGCCGGTAAGCGCGAGTGTGCCGAGATCGTCCTTCACGAGCGAAGAAGCACCGCTGAGAACCGATGACACGGTTGCGGTCATCGCCGCACCATCCACCGTTCCGTTCCCGACACGAATGACCGTCTGGCCATTGGCACCTTGAAGCGCCAGGCCATCTCCTTCTATCCGGTAGCCATCCACCGCAAACTGCATACCGGTGACGCCAAGCAGGCCGGTGGCAACGTCCACCGTCACGGTGCCGCCGGTGCCCTGGAACACCGCGAAGGTGGGATTGGGCTGGAAAACGCCGTTGGTCGATCCGCCTTGATCTGTCCAGTTGCTTCCCGTGCTATCCCATATCCCGGTCCCGCCGTCGACGCTGCCATTGTTGTGCAGATCTGGATCGCCGCCGTCCCAGAAGCCGAGTACCATGTTGCTCGCGACGACAAGATTGACCTGACGTGCGACTGACGTTTGCACCGAGAGGTCTGCGGGATCCACCCCACCCGGCACGGTGCCAATGACAAGCCCTCGGTCACCAAGCGCGCCTCGATAATCGACCAGCCTGTAAACCCCGGCGCCAAGGCCACCGGTACTGGACACATTGAGTGTACCGTCCAATTGAAGATATCCGGCCACATCGATGATCGGCGCAAAGGAGAGCCTGTTGAGCGTGACATCCATCACCGAGTTCGCGCTGAGCGCCATGTTTCCGGCGACCGTGAGCGTCCGGCCCGTTCGGCCCTCGATCACACCATCCATCACATTGACGGATCCATTGACCGTTCCTGAGCCGGCGAATATGCCACCGCCCGCAACCGTGACCGTGGCGCCGATGGTTCCTGAAGCAGCCAGTTTGCCACCCGTGATATTGACGGCGGCATTGCCCCATAGGCTGCCGACGTCTCCAAACACGCCATCCACGGTCAACTCGCCCCCGGACAGGTTCAACGTTCCCGTGAATCGATCGGCTGTCGTGTTCGAGCCATGGAAGATTGTGTTGCCGGCAAGGTGGTCGATCGTCCCGGCACCCGTCATTACAGATTCGAATGCATGATCGCTCCCATCGGGGTTTCCGGCGTGATTGAAGACGATGCGCCCGTCACCGTCTCCAAAAGCGATAACGGGAACCGAAATGGTTCCGGCATGCGCCGGTGCCATACCCGTGGCAGCGCCGATGTTCAGCGTGCCGCTGGAACCGGCGGAAGAGGCAATCGTGAAGACATCTGACGTAACCTGCGCACCATCGGAGACCGTGAGCGTTCCTGCGCCGCCGGCTCCTCCCTCTGCGTTGATGCCGAAGCCGTTTTCCCCTGCGAGTGCGATGGTGCCGGCCGTAAGCGTGCTTGCTGCAATGGTCATCGTGCCGGAGCCACCCGCGCCGCCCTGGGCCATGCCTGACCCACCGCCGCCACTACCCCCGACCAAAAGGGTTTCGCCGACAGTCAACGTGGCGCCGTTCACCAGCGTCAATGTGCCGTTGCCGCCCGCACCTCCTCCCCCCGCAAGGTTTCCGCCGGCTCCGCCCCCTGCGCCGCCGACGAGAACGGAATAAGCAGCCGAAAGATCTGCCCCATCCAGTATAAGCGTGCCGGCGCCACCGGCCGATCCAGCCGACTGATGGCTTCCGCCGCCACCACCGCCGCCGACACCCATGAAGCGGAAGGAGGACACCTCCGTGGGTCCGAAGGTGACAACGTTCGATGTCTGAGCGGAATTGGCGCCTTGGCCGGGTTGAGAGCCGGCAGCGCCACCCAGGATCGGGGAGAGCGCGCCACCCCCGCCCCCGCTGCCACTGGCGGTGAATGGATTCGCGCCGCCGCCGCCGCCACCGTAGAAGCTTCCCCTGCCGCCCTGATTGTCACTGCCGTTTTGGCCGGTACCTCCAAACCGTGTTCCACCGCTTCCACCGGGATTAAGCGTTGAGGAACCACCGGCTCCGCCGATCGCGCCTCCGCCGCCCGCATTGTTGCCGCCCACGCTCGCGCCACCGCCGCCGCCGACCCCGCCATCCCCGCCGGCCGACCACCCTCCTATCATATTGTTAGGGGTCCCGCCGCGTCCGCCGGCGATCCCGCTTCCGCCCATGCCGCCACCTGTTTGGCCACTGCCTGCGACTGCGGCGCCACCGCCCCCAACGCCGCCGCCACCACCGCCGCCGCCGGCGCCGCCACCGCCGCCAATGCCGCCACCACCGCCACCCGCTTCACCCGATTGCGTATCGCCGTTTGCAGCGCCATCGCCACCTTTGCCGATCAAAAAGCTGTTGAATTGCGCGTGGGCAAATTCGATTCCCCCGAAAAACACGAGCGACGAGGCAAGCAGTGCCGAGACTGCCGACCTTGCAAATTCAGGTAAATGTGCCGGCGCTCGGCTCGCTGGAATGTCGTCGAAAGGCAGCAGGTCGCGCGAACTCGCCACAGCCTTGGCTTGTCGGCATAACGCGCCCAGCGGTGCTCGCACGCCGCTCCGCGGATTGCGTTTTGTCGTGTCTCCGGTCATGCCGACTAGCCCCAATATACGACAGCAGGGGACCCTCTCCGTCGTGATCGTCTGATGGCAACGAGTTATTGAGGCGCAGCAGCAGGATAGCTAATCCAAAATCTGCACCATTTTCGTTTCCGCAATGGGGACGAGCTGATGCATGGTAAGGAGAGCATGAGCTCGGGGACATCGGCGGCCATGAAATCAGCGATCGCTTCTTATTGTTTGACGATGACGCATGAGAGCCCGCCTGGCTGGCCCGTGCGAAAACTGCTGAATGAATACAAGCGCTACTATGCGTGCTTCATGCTGATCCGAAATTACTATGCGTGGCACGAAGGCTGCGGGGCGATCCCGAATCTGGCGCGTCTGAAAGAGGTCTCCGGACTGAGCCCCCGGCAGACGATCGATCTCGTCAAAGTTCTGAGAATTGCCGGTCTGATCGACAGCGACTCGGTTTCGGGCGACAGCCGTCAGTCCATCCTGCGTCCCACGCTGTGGTTGCTGCAGGAAGTCGGCCGCTCATGTATCGCCTTTCTTCAGGCATACGACGGGCTCCACCAGACCGCTCATGCATCGCGGTTTCGCTCGACGGCGGACGATCTCGGCATCTTGATCCGTCGCTCGGGTGATCGTGTGCTCGAGGAAGGCACGACGATCGGCTTGTTTCCGACGGTTCAAAACATGGCCGAATTCGACTGCGGATATTCTATCCTGGTGGCGGTCATGGCGGCATATTACGGCCGAGCCTCCGGAGGCCCTCCTTTCCCCTTGACGTATGACAGCCTGGCGTGGCGGTTCCAGGTTTCGCGCTCCCACGTCGGCAACGTCCTCAATCATCTGCAAAATCAGCAGCTCATAGACGCAGAGCGGACACCGAGCCGTGCACTGATAGATGAGTTCGAAAAATGGTGCGAAGTCGAGATGACGCATTACGCCACCCTTGCCAGCAGACTCTCGCAGAGCGGCACTGGTGGTCGACAGGTGCAGTGAGCTGCCTAAGGACTGCGGAGGCGGCAGATGCTTGCGAGGCGTTCTGCGCTTCAGGTTGAAAGATGGCTCTCCTTCATGCGGAGTGTCACCACAACGCCGCCATCGACCCAGTTGTAATTGATCGATCCACCGAGCTGCCCCGAGATCGTGCGCTGCAAAAGCTTGCTTCCGTAGCCTTCCATCGCTTGTGGCGAGCGAGCATCCGCGCCGCCATGCTCGCTCCAGACGATCTCGATATCGTCTTCGACGAGCGCGCCGGAGATATCGAGCAATCCCTTGTCATTCGACAATGCGCCATATTTCAGCGAATTCGTTGCGAGCTCATGGATGACGAGTGCAAGGCTCGTCGCCGACTTTTCTCCCAAGCCCATACGCGGAACGGCCACACGGATGCGGCCGGCAAATGCGCCCACATCGTCGTAGGGCGCCAACAGCACCGTGAAGAGGTCGCCAAGCAAGGCTGCTTCTCCCTGACCATCCGGCAGGGGGCGCACCAGTTCGTGGGCGCGCCCGAGCGCCGTCAGCCGCTGTGTCAGCTGCTTGGCCATCTCCTCCTTCGTGTCGGTCGACCGCGACGTGATATTCGTGAGGCCTGCTGCCAGCGCGAGCAGGTTCTTGACGCGATGGCTCATCTCGCCGGCAAGAAGCTCATGGCCCTCCTCGGCCTGCTTGCGTCCTGTGACATCGAGGAAGATGCCCGTCATTTTCTGGGTTGTGGCATCGCCCTCGTTGCCCTCGCCCCGGGCGGAAATCCATCGGACGTCGGCAGCGTTCGTCAGAATGCGAAAGTCGATTTCGAACGGTCCATCGATCGCCCGGGTCGCGACGAACGCCGCCCTCACGCGGTCCCGGTCGGCGGGATGGACCTTGGCGGAAAGATGTTCGAAGGTCAGGTCCGTCTCGTGGGAAATATCCCAGAGTTCGTACGCCTTGGCATCCATGACGAATGTGTCGTCATCGATAATCCAGGTCCACAGTGCCACTCCGGCCGACTTGATAGCACGCCTGAGTTCCTCAGCGCTCCACTCAGGCTGCGACTTGGCTTGGCTCATTGATCATCTCTTCCATTAAACGCGAAAACTGACCTCGCTCCAAAATTAGCGGGTTGGTGAGCGTTATCAATGGCCGAGAACCGCCCCAGGATATCCGGGCGTGTTCATGTTTCAATTTCCAGCGGTCGGTGCCTGGTTCGGCATGAACGCCGGATGCCGGCCTAGCGGCTGGCAGTGAGGAACTTGCGCTCGAGATGGGCGCCATAGATCGTCAGCGGGCAGCACATCAGGAAGTAAAGCGCTCCGACGATGCCGAAGACGGTCAATGGCTGGAAGATCTGGTTCGAGATGATGTTGCCGGCACGGGTGAGTTCAGTGAAGCCGACGATCGAAGCGAGCGACGTTCCCTTGATGAGCTGCACCAGGAAGCCGATCGTGGCCGGCAGCGAAATCCGTATCGCCTGGGGAAGCACGACGTCCTTCATACGCGAGACATAACCGAGGCCAAGCGCCTTTGCCGCCTCCGTCTGTCCGCGCGGGACAGCCTCGATCGAGCCGCGCCAGATTTCTCCCAGGAAGGCGCTGGCGTGAAGCGTCAGGCCGACCGAGACCGCGGCCCACGCATCCATCTGGATACCAATCAAGGCAAGGCCGTAATACACCACGAAAAGCTGCATCAGGAGCGGCGTGCCCTGGAAGACCGCGATGTAGCCGGCCGTCAGACGCTCGACGATGGCGACACCGGACGTGCGCAGCAAGGCCACCATCAGCCCGGCAACACAGCCGCACACGAAGGCGACCGCAGACAGCGCGACCGTCCATTTCAGCCCTGTCAGAAGAAAGAGGAATTCTTCGCGTCCCATTCGGTTTCCTCCTATCTGAGCGGATAGCTGAAGTAGCGGGCGGAGAAGAAGGCGAAGATGCGCATCATCACCCAGGAAATGACGAGATAGAACGCCGTCACGGTGAAATAGACCTCGAAGCTGCGGAAGCTGTCGGACTCGATCCGCTGCGATACCGATGTCAGTTCGTAAGCCGAGATGGCGGACGCGATGCTTGTTGTCAGCGTCAGCAGGATGAACTGGCTCGTCAGCGAGGGATAGATCGTCCTCAGCGCGGGCTTGAGGATGATCAGGCGGAAGACCTGGGCCTTGTGCAGCCCGAGCGCCAGCCCCGCCTCCGTCTGCCCCTTCGAAATGGATTGCACCCCGCCCCGGATGATCTCGATGGCATAGGCGCCGCCATTGATGCCGAGCGCGATGATGGCGGTCGGCGTCGGATCGAGCCGGATACCCGCCAGCGGCAGCGCGAAGTAGATGAAGAAGATCTGCACCAGGAACGGCGTGTTGCGGATCAGTTCGACGAAGCCGATCACCAGCCAACGCAGCGGTTTGAACTGTGACTGTCGCAGGATGACGCCGCCGATACCGATGACGATCGCCAGGAGCATGCCGCAGATGGCCAGCGTGAATGTCCCGAGGCAGGCCCAGAGAAGGTTGGGAAGACCGTCGAGGACCGGAGTGAAATCAAGCGTGTAATTCATTACATCTCCTGCGGCGCACCCTTCAGGACGGCGTTGCCAGACCTGCCATCGCCTCGATAGCCAACTCGTATCCGGCCGCCCCGAAACCGAGCATGACCCCGGTCGCGGTGCGGGAAATCAGGGAATTGTGATAGATGCTCTCGCGTGCATGCACATTGGATATGTGCAGTTCGATCTTCGGGCCGTCGAAAGTTTTCAAGGCGTCAAGAAGAGCGATGGATGTGAATGTATAGGCCGCCGGATTGATGATGATGCCGCACGCATCCTTGCGCGCCTGATGGACGAATTCCACCAGTTCACCCTCAAAATTCGTCTGGCGGAAATCGACCGCAAAACCGAGGGAGGCGGCTTTCGCGTCGCATCTGGCCCTGATGTCACGCAGGGTCGTGGTGCCATAGATGGAAGGCTCCCGCTCACCCAGAAGGTTGAGATTGGGGCCGTTAAGGACAAAGATCGTGTTGGTCATGGACATACTCCAGGCAGCATCGGCGCGCGGATGAACGGCGCCGATGCCCGCACGTTGGTCGGTGCCGCCTCGCGAATTCAGGCTTTACGAAGAGCTAGAGCTCAGTTCGCGGTGAACGGAATGCCTTCGAGGCTGGTCGGGAATTCCGGCACCGGAACCTTCATCCACTTGTCGTAGATCGTCTTCAGCTCGCCATTGGCCTTGATCTTGTCGATGAACGCGTTCACTGCGGCGTTGAGCTCTTTTTCGCCCAGGCGCGTACACGCACCATTGTACAGCTTCTGGAATTCCAGCTTGTTTTCGAACTTGCCGGGAACGGCCTTCTCGACACGGTCAAGATAGAAGATGTTGCCGCCAAGCGCGTCCGTTTGGCCGGAGATCAGCGCCTGGACACTCGCCGCGTCGCCGTCATAACGCCGGATGGTGGCGGTGGACGGCGCATTCTTCGTCACTTGCGTGTCCTGGGCCGCTCCCTTCGCGACGCTGATGGTCAAGCCGGCCATATCCTCGTTCGACTTGATGGATTTGTCCTTGGGGCCGATCAGGACGATGGCGTTCGCGTTGTAGGGCTGGCTGAACTGCACGGCTTTGGCGCGATCCGGCAGCATGGCCATCGTCGCGAACAGAATGTCGACACGCCCGGAGGTCAATGCGGGAATACGATTGTTCACCTCGAGCGGAACGAATTCCACCTCAACGCCCAGCTCCTTGGCGAACAGGGCGCCCATATCCGCGTCGAAACCGTCCTGTTTGCCGGCGCTGGTGACGAAGCCCCATGGCGGGTTATCGCCCTGAATGCCGACAACCAACTTGCCCCTGGCCTTTATTTCCTCAGGCGTGATCGCCGAAGCGGGTTGCGAAAATGATACCGCGGCGACAATTGCCGCAGCGCCCAACAGGGCATGGCGCCGGTTCAACTTGAACTCAAACATAGCTTCTCCTCCTCTGATAGCGCAAAAGGCCGGCCAGCTCTCCTCCAGCTGGCACTATAGCAAAGCTGACATAAGGCTATTTTCAAATCAACTGAGTTTTTATAAAATCTCCGATAAAACGTGTTTCAGCATTCGCTTGTAAAAATTGCGATGTGAACCTTTAGGTCACGAAGAGAAGGAACCGGAACGCCAACGGCAGTGAGTTGAGTGCGGGTGCACGTGTCACCAAAGAGCGGGTGACTAAAGCTCGATATGGCAGAATGGAGGACTTGAACCTGTGAATTGTCACGCCAGCCGGGACAACATGTGAGACAGACAGCCCGCCGTCGGCCTCGCCCGACTGCTTCAGACGGGTTTCAATCGCCCGATAGAATATGTATGAGGAATTAGAAAATCTCCGAGATGCGTGCATGTCCTCTGACCTAGCGACCGAAACCATTGCCGAAAGCAGCTACAAGCGCATTCGGGCCGATATCATTTTCGGACGCCTTTCTCCCGGCCAGAAGCTGAAGCTTGAAAAGCTCAAGGAAGCCTACGACACGAGCGTCAGCACGCTGAGGGAAATCCTGAGCCGCCTTGCCTCGGAAGGATTGGTCGTTGCCGAAGGCCAACGCGGCTTTCACGTGGCGCCGATGTCGTCAACCGACCTGAAGGAGATTGCCGCGCTGCGCCTGCTGCTGGAAACGCACGCGCTGGAGCAATCCTTCGACCGGGGCGACGTCGACTGGGAGGCCCGGCTCGCCTCGGCCCATTACAAGCTGGCGCGCATGGAAGAGGTCATGGCAAGCGGAGACACCAGCCAGACGGAGGCCTGGAAGCGTTATGACTGGGAGTTCCATCAGGCACTCATTTCGGCCTGCGGGTCGAGACTGCTGATGGAAACCCATGCCGCCGTCTTCGATAAATATCTCCGTTACCAGATGGTCGCCCTCTCCTACCGCGGCAAGATCGCCGAGGACGAGCACAGGCAGCTCCTCGACGCCGCCCTCAAGCGCGACCAGGACACGGCGAAGAAGATCCTCGGCCTGCACATCCAGGGCGGCGTGGAACATGCATTGGCGGAGAAGTCGCCCCTTCGGGATTGATCATGCGGGAAGAACGCTCAGGCGAACATGAACGGGTAAACGACAGCGAAACCGTCAGCGATGCGGTCTTCCGGCGGTTGCGACATGATATCATCATGGGAATCCTGCTGCCCGGCTCGAAGATCAAGCTTGAAAAGGCGCGCGAGCGATACTCGATCAGCATTTCCTCCCTACGCGAAATCCTTTCAAGGTTGTCGGCAGAAAACCTTGTACTTGCGGAAGGGCAGCGCGGTTTCGAGGTCAGCCCCGTGTCCAGGCAGGAACTGACGGAGCTCGCCGACCTGCGCACCGTGTTGGAATGCCATGCTATCGGTCTTTCCTTTGCCGCCGGCGATCTGGAATGGGAAGGCTCGATCGTTGCGGCCCACCATCGGCTGGCCGCCGTGGAGCGCCGGCTTCTCGCGGGCGATGTCGCCCGAACCATCGACTGGGTCCGATGCGATTGGGAATTCCACCGGGCGATCGTTGCCGCAAGCAATTCGGCGACACTTCTGCAGAGCCTGTCGTCCGTGTTCGACCGATTTCTTCGGTATCATATGCTCGCCGGAAGTTTCCGGGGCAAAGCGGTCGTCGATGATCACAAGTTGCTGTTCGAACGTGCGCTCGCACGCGATGCCGATGGCGCAAAAGAGATCATAACCAGCCACGTGCAGAAGGGTATCGACCACATAATGAACGACCCGAAGTTCCTTTCAGGCCGATGAGTTTCATGCGTTGAGTTCTTGGGGGAGGCGCTACAAGCCCAATAGCCCTTCGAAGAAGGTCAGCCGCTGGGAGCCATCGCTGCTCGGTATTTCAAAGATCAGCCGTCCATCCCGGAGAACGGGGTCATGCCGCTTGGACAGTCCGGCGAGTATCTTGCGTGTCGGCTTTGCGGCAAAGCTGACAGCCATTGCCCGTGGGCCGGCGTCCATCTTCGAGATGCCGAAGGAAGCGGCAGCAATCCTTAGCCGCGCAAGCCGAAGCAGGATCAGGACGGCTTCTGGCACATCGCCGAAACGATCTTCGAATTCCTCGGCCATATCGTCGATCTCGCGCGGCGAGGAAACCCTCAGCAGCCTGGCATAGAGGTTGAGCCGGATCGCCGCGTCGCCGACATAGTCCGCCGGAATGGACCCAACGATCCCAAGATTGACGGCGACCGCCCCATTCTCATCTGCGGGCTCCTTGCGCAATGCGCGGACCGCCCGGGCGAGCAGCCGCTGGTAGAGACTGATACCAATGACTTTCATATGGCCCGCCTGGCTTTCGCCGGCAATGTCTCCGCCGCCTCTCATGTCCAGGTCTTCAAGGCTGATACTCAGCCCAGCGCCCAGGCGATCGAGTTCGACGAGAGAGGCCAGGCGCTGCCTTGTCTGTTCCGAGACATCCTCTGCGGCGTCGAGAAGCATATAGACGTTGCCCTGCGCCCTTCCCCGTCCGACGCGCCCACGCAGTTGGTGAAGCTGTGCGAGACCAAAACGATCGGCGCGCCATATGAACATGGTATTCGCCTGGGGAACATCCAGCCCGCTTTCCACGATATTGGTCGAAAGCAGGATGTCACCATCCCCTTCAGCGAAACCCACCATGATATCGTCCATCTCGACGGCCGGCAGGCGACCATGCGCGACCCGAACCGACAGTTCCGGCACGATATCGGCGATCATGGCCTGAAGTGCATCGAGATCCTCGATCTGCGGCGCGACGAAAAAGCTTTGCCCACCCCGGCGATGTTCCCGCAAAAGCGCGATGCGCGCCGAGCCGCGATCAAAGTCGGTAAGCGACGTCCGCACCGGGCGCCGTCTCGATGGCGCCGTCGACAAGAGGCTGACTTCCCTCAGTCCCACCATCGCCGCCTGGAGGGTGCGCGGGATCGGTGTGGCCGACATCACTAGCGTGTGCAGGGTGGGCGCCAACGCCTGCATCTTGGCCTTGTCGCGTGCGCCTAAGCGCTGCTCCTCGTCGATCACAAGCAGCTGCAACTTCGCAAACGAAACATCCTTCGCCAGAATGGCGTGGGTCGCAACCACGATTCCAACACCCGCATTGGCAAGTTCCGCCTTGATGCGCTTCACCTCGGCCGGCGGGACGACACGAGAGAGCATCGCCACCTTGACACCCGTGCCGGCGAACCGGCGCTTGAAAACCGAAAAATGCTGGCGGGCAAGCACAGTCGTTGGCGCCACCACTGCCACCTGGCCGCCGGATAGCGCAACCGCTGCCGCGGCGCGAAGCGCGACCTCGGTCTTGCCGAACCCGACATCCCCACAGACCAGGCGATCCATGACTTGACCAGACGAGAGATCGGCAAGCACCGCTTCTACGGCTGAAAGCTGGTCGGGTGTTTCCGCATGCGGAAAGTGGGCGATGAACCTAGCATACTCTGCGCGCGGCGGGACGATGGTAGCGGCTTGCGTCTCCCGGCGTTGTTTTGCCAACCGCATCATGTGGCGCGCGATCGTACGGATATCCCTGGCGATTGTCGCCCGCTTCTTCTGCCATCCCTCGGTATGCAGCCGGTCCAGATTGACCTTGTCTGCCTGGGAACCATACCGCCACAGCTTGCCGAATTCGTGCATGGGAACGAGCAGCATGGCGCCACCATGATATTCGAGCTGCGCGACGTCGCATTCTACGCCATCGGTCACGACAGTTTCGATCCCTCGCAGGACGGAAACGCCGTGATCTTCATGGACGACCACGTCGCCCGGCCGAAGCTCCGGCTCGGCAAGAATGGTATTGTCTACCACTGGTGTTGCCGCTTCGCCGAGGACATAAGCGGCCGGGATCGCCGTGAGGTTCAACTCGGCCTCCGCAAAGCCGTCAGCCAGATCGCTCGCACATGTCAGAATACTGCCTGGCTCCGCCGCCACGATCTCTTGCCAGCCACCGGCAGTCCGCGTCTTGATTTGCAGCCCCGCTTCCAGGCGGCGGCAAAGGCCCCGAAAACGCGGTCCGTGCCCGGTGATGACGACGCGCCGGTCCGCAGCCAGCTGTGATTTCACGTAATCGAGAAAGGCGCCGCGGGGATCGGCCTGCTTTGAAAAGCGAGGCGGCGCGGGTGCGGCCTCTTGTAGAAGATGAAAAACGTTAAGGCCCTTCATAGCGGTGCCCCATTCCGTCCGATCGAGATAGAGAGAGCGGCTGACCTTCGCTTTATCGAACTCTGCGCGCGCGATGCGCGCCTCATCGATGATGTCGAAGTAGGCCTCCAGCCGTTCCGTTACGCCCTGCGCGAATGCGATAGGGGCGCTACCGATAGCATCGAAGACGGTATCTAGGCTCGGATAAAGTTCGAGAAGCTGATCGTCGATCCGTCTGGCGTCCGGCCGCACGTCGCAACCCTTTTTAACCAAAGCTTCCGACGCCGGGCCCAGGACTATCTCTTCGACCAACTCCGTCGTGCGCTGTGTGGCAGGGTCATAGGCGCGCAGTTCCGAGAGCATACCCTTGTCATCGACCACGATGCGCATGGGGCCGCCAGCGCCGGCAGGATAGATATCCATGAGATCATCGCGAACCGCGTATTCTCCGGGATCGTCAACGATCGCCTCCTCGCTATAACCTGTGCGCGTCGCAAAGTCTTCAAACGCGGAGCGATCGAAACGTTTGCCAACGACAAGCCTGTAACGGCTCTGTCGGATCACGTCGGAGGGCGGCACGCGCTGCAACATCGCATCGAGGGAGGTGACCAGCAGACGAGGATGCTGGACAGGCTCGAGCCAGCTGCGCAGCGTGTCCATGCGCCGTCCCATGCAGTGGCGCGTGGGCGACACGCGGTCATAGGGCAAACAGTCCCAGGGCGATAGCATAAGCAGGTTCGCACCCGCATCAAGCGCGCGGATTGCCTCCGCAACCCCCGCCGCAGACGTCTCACCCAAAGCGACATAGACCAGATCGCTTTCCGAAGCGGAAAGGCGCGCAATCAGCCGCGCGGCGACGAGCCCCGGCCCCGGGCGCGCAGCGAAGCCCGGGCTTGGCGAAGCCGGTGGCCGAATTTCTTCAGGATGCATCTTGCGCAATGGAACCTCTCCCCCGCATCCGCCAGGAATGCAGATGGCGGCATGCGGCTTGGTAACCGCCCACCCGGCGCCAAGTTCCCTCACCGTCGAGAGGATTCGGCAAACCCGCAGAATATACTCGTCGGCCGGCGGCCCAAGCAGATCCCTGTAAAGTTGAAGATTATCGGAACCTTGATCTCTTTCTGTTGTTCGAAAGCGAAAGCACGAGAGGAGTACCTGATGGCGAAGCTCAAAAATGACGAACTTGTACAACGAGGCGGGCTTGGAAGCAGAAACAGCGAAGAGCCAAGGGCTCTCGACGTTGAACGCGAGCCCATGCCGGATGCGGCACCGGAAGCGACCTCAAACATCGTCACACAACCTCCGGCTCGCAGCGGACCTGGTTCTGAAGCGACGCTAAAACCAACCGTAGGCAGCGACAAGGACAATCCAGTCCATCACACCGGGCGCATGCCACCTCCGCGCGTTGATTGACGGCAACGCCGACCTGCGCGCGCATGCCGAAGGACGACGGCGCCCCACCCGGAGAGCAACAAAGATGAAACAGCCACCAAACCGGAACGAGAAGGATCACGGCAACAAAAATCAGACTGAGAAGAGTTATCGGACCGACATGGAGTTCGGCAGCGCTGAGAGCAGTCTAGATGCTGAGAAGCACACTGGTGACGATAAGCCCGATCCCGGTAAAGGAGCGCCCAGACATCCTGCCAGATAAGCATATGCCTCTTGAACATACTTGATCGGCCGAAAGCCTAAGCGGGGAAAACCATGTCTTCTCTTCCCCTCTCGGAGCGGACATACCTGCTCGTGGAAGACGAATATTTTACAGCATCCGAGCTGATGGCCTGCCTCGAAGAGGCCGGCGCACGGGTTCTTGGGCCGGTCGCGCATCTCGACCATGCACTTGAGGTCCTATCGCATATTCAGGCCGGAGACGCGGCCATTCTGGACATAAACTTGCAGGGAGAGATGGTCTACCCCTTCATCGACGGTCTCCTCGAACGGAATATCGCAACGGTGTTCGTGAGCGGCTACGAACCGGATGACATCCCTCAACGGTATCGTGCTTTGCCCTCTTTCCAAAAGCCCGTCGACAACGTGGCGCTGATCGCACGGCTTCTCGCACTCTAAGCCGTGCGTCGTGGGAGGTCCGAGATCGTGACAGCTGTTTGGGCAGTTTCGGTGTGCGCAAGTACGTGGTGCCGCCGTTCACCCCATCAGCGTAGTCTCCAGCCATTCTCAAATCGACAGCAGTCTGGAACAGTTTAGCGTGTTCGAGGTTAGCGAAGGCCGGTCCTGACGTCCCTACCGGCAAGCCGGCGCTCTCCTTGTGAACCGCCGGCTCCAGTGAGCGGCTGCTCGTTTTATTCGTGCTCCCAGCGAGCAGCCGCTCAAGGCCACCCGCTCCGTTGCGACAAGGCCCCCATCGAAATGCCGCCCGAGCAAGGTTCCGGTGGAGTGACCTCGGCCCGCAACAGAAAGCCATGCGGTGAGACGCGAGCGGCGGTGAAGGAGTGTTCAATGCAAGATAGACATCACCAGACAGGTCATTGGACGCACCGGCATCCCTATGCCGCCTTCGCCGTCAATATGCTCCTCAGCGCGGCCGTCATGTACCTCGTCATGTTCTCGATGATCGACGGATGGGGTGATTTCAGGAACAATATCAATATGCTCTACATGGCGCTCACCATGGTGGCGCCGATGGGGATTCTCATGTTGGCCACAATGAGCGGCATGTATCCGAACCGGACAGCGAACGTTCTTCTCATTGCCGGTTTCTTCGTTCTGTTCGTCGCGGCATTCGGCGCCACGCGCATCCAGGCGCTGGTCGGCGACCGACAGTTCATCGCCTCGATGATCCCGCACCATTCGGGCGCGATCCTCATGTGCAGAAACGCCGCGCTGAGCGATCCTGAATTAATGACACTGTGCGAGGAGATCACTCGCGGCCAACGAGCGGAAATCGACAAGATGAATGCCATCGGCGCGCGCCTCGGTGCCAACTGAGGAAGCCGATATGATACCCCCCGCGTCAAAGGGTGATGTACTGCGGATCAACGCCTATGTTTCCGACGACATGCCCGGAGGCTCCGGACGCGATGAGGTCCCGCGCAGCGAGAACGCGACGCGTTCAGCCTGTCGCTATCGGTCGTCGCGAGCGCTGCCCGGCGCTGATCGTTCACCGGCTCCGGCGATATCCAACCGGCACCCGTTGGAAATCTGGCTCTGCCATGCGACGAGCCGTTCGCGATCCGGCATTGCCCGCCGCTCGGCCACCACAGGTGCGAACCACAGCACTGTATCGGCGCCGAGCGTCCAGCGCCCTTGAAGGTCGACCGGGCGTATTCCGCCGCCGCCGTAGACAAGGTTCTCGCTTGACCAGACGAGTGCCCACTGCATGCCTTCCGGAGGAGCGTGCAGCGGATCCGCTATGCTGTCGACCGCGATATCCGGCCCCAGATTGGCCACCAAAAGGCGCTCGTCTTTCGGATCGCGCGCAAAACGTCGGAGCAGGAACGCAGAGGGTTCGAGAACGCTGCCATCCACGCGGCTACATGCGCCCTGCGCGAGAACATAGGTTTCGCGACGCAACGCGATCAGGTCCCTGTGAAGCGCGACGATGTGGGTATTCGTCTTGTATTGCGACCAGTCGAGCTTCGAGCGCTCGAATGTCGCGCGGTCGGCCGGCGCCGGCATCCAGCGGGCGAACGCATCATCGCTCAGGCTGGGAAACTGCTTGAGGAACTCGATCCTGCCCTCACGAACCATCTCGGCAAGACCGCCGGCCTGGTCTGCGAAGTAGAAGAATGGGCTGGAGGCCCCAAACTCCTGTCCCTGGAACAGCAGAGGTGTCTGCGGTCCCAGAAGCAGGAGCGCGGTGATCGCTCTCACTCTTGCGGGTGAGGCCAGCCTGTCCATGCGGCAGCCGCTTCCGGAATTTGCGATCTGATCGTGGTTTTGCAGGAAGTGGACGAAGGTCTCAGGCGCGAGGTCGCGGCCGGGCTGCCCGCGCGGCGCATCCTGCCAGTCGTAGCGCTGCCCCTGGAACAGATAGCCGTATTTCGCAGAGGACACGAACTCCTGCGCCCTGCCGCGATGGTCATGGTAATAGGCCTCGCTTCTGCCCGTCAGCGCGACCATTGCAGAATGATGGAAGTCATCGTTCCAGAGCGCATCCAGTCCATAACCGGACCGGTCGCGCGGTCGCACGAGGTGCGTATCTTGCGGCTCGTTTTCAGCAACGAGGTAGATCGACCTGCTCCTTGCCGCCGCACGCGCCTCCCGCGCGACAAGAGCCATGATGTGCTCATCGCTTGCGTCGTTCAGCGCCTGTGTCGCATCGAGCCGCAGCCCGTCAAAGTGATATTCGTCGATCCAGTAAGCGGCATTTTTGGCGAAGAACGCGCGCACGCCGGCACTGTTCTCGCCGTCGAAATTGATCGAGCAACCCCACTCATTCCAGTAGCGTTCGGTAAAGTAATCCGGTGAGAAGGCCTTGAAACGCCCGCCGGCGCCGAGGTGGTTGTAGACGACGTCGAGGATCACGCCCAATTCGAGCCTGTGCGCCGTATCGATGAAGGACCGGAGCTCATCGGGTGTGCCATAGAGCCGGGTAGGTGCATAAGGCAGAACCCCGTCGTAGCCCCAACCGAAGGCTCCGTAGAATTCGTTCAGCGGCATGACCTCGATGCAGGTGACACCGATGTCCTTTAGGACGCCGAGGCGCTCCGTGGCGGCCGCATAGGTGCCCTCCTGCGTGAAGGTCCCGATATGCATCTCGTAGAGAACCTGGCCTTGAGCCTTGAGGCCCCGCCATCCATCGTCCGTCCACGCGAACCGTCGCGGATCCACGACCGCCGAATATCCGTCGGGTCCTTCGGGCTGATAGCGGGAAGCCGGGTCGGCCACCGGTTCCGCCTCGCTTCCGAGACGCAGCCGATAGAGCGTGCTGGGACCGATGCCGTCGAGATCGATGCGAAAATACCCGCCCGGCTCGGCAAGCATCGCATGCATGCGCCCGTCGGCCAGAAGAACGCTGACGCTATCCTGCGCGGGCGCCCAGACACGGAAGGATACGCCAGCACCCAGACACTCGGCTCCGACCGGATAACGCCGTTCCGGCCGTGGAGAAAAATTGGCGGTAGGGACATCGTCTGACGCGGGCATGGATCGTTCCAAGACCAGGATTGCGGCGCACGGATCGAAATATCAGCGCCGTCTGATGCAAACCGCGGCTTGTTGCCTTTGTTCCCTCGTTCAATCCTCGACGGACACCCGGTATCGCGCCCCGCATCGCTGATGCCTTCACATCGACGTCGGCGCGGCGAGCTGCTTCGCCATGTCCCTGACCGCAGTCCAGCCGGGCCGCTCACTCGAAGAGGTCTGGATTGTCGGCCTCGATCTGCGGCAGGTCGGCGAGGATGCCATTAAGGTGACCGCGCATGGCGGCCTCGGCCGCATCGGCGTTGCGCGTGTCGATGGCGTTTATGATCGCCTCGTGCTCGGCAATCAGCCGGACCATGGAATCGGGATGGCGGAGCTGAAGATTGCAGACCCTGTCCATATGCGCCTTGATGTCCGATATGGCGCTCCAGGCAAGGCCGCAACCCGCACCCTCGGCGATCGCGATGTGGAACTGCTCGTCCTCGCGGCGGAAGGCATTGTGATCGTGCGCCGCCATTGCCGCCTTCTGGCGGTCGAGGACTGTATCGATCTTGCGGCGGGTCCAGCTGTCGAAGGCCTCGCTTGCGCGGCGGGCGACGGCGGTCTCTATCGCTTCTCTCACGAAGCGTGCCTCCATCATCTTACGCGCCGAAATCCGTACGACGACCGTGCCGCGATTGGGCCGGATATCCACCAGCTTCGATTTGCCAAGCGCAATCAGTGCCTCGCGCACGGGCTGACGTGAAACACCCATGCGTGTGGCGATTTCCTGTTCGGACAGGCGCATGCCGGGGGTGAGTTCAAGCTGGATGATGGATTCGCGCAGATCTCGTTCCACCTGCGCTGCGGCGGTTTCACCGGTGTCGATCTTCAGGGATTCAAGGTTCACGTCTTTTCCCGCCGCCATGCGTTGACATCCATTTTGAGCCACCATACAGTACCATACAATTCATGCGCAACAGAAATCCGGTGGCCTTAGAACCGGATCAACAGGGAGGGGCTGGCGCGCTGCCGCCGGCCGGAAGACGATATTGCTGTCCAATTTCATAGCACCCGATTCCCATGACCCGCGGCTGAACAGTAAAGCCCGCTATCAGATGCTTGTCGATGGCAAGTCCGTGGATGCGGCGTCCGGCAAGACGATCGAACGCGTGAGCCCGGGCCACGCGGGCGCGGTCGTCGGCATCTGGCCGGAGGCCTCGGCGGATGACGTGCGCCTGGCGATTGCCGCCGCGCGCCGCGCCTTTGATACCGGCCCGTGGCCGCGCATGTCGGGCGCCGAGCGCTCTCGTCTGATGTTCAAGGTGGCGGACCTCATCCTTGCGCATCAGGAAGAACTGGCGCTGGCCGAGAGCCTGGAGGTCGGCAAGCCGATCAATCAGGCGCGCGGCGAAATCGGCTTCTGCGCCGACCTCTGGTCGTATGCCGCAGGTCAGGCGCGGGCGCTGGAAGGCCAGAGCCACAACAATATCGGCGATGACCGTCTTGGCCTTGTGCTGCGCGAACCGGTCGGCGTCGTCGGCATCATCACACCGTGGAACTTTCCCTTCATCATTGCCTCGGAGCGCGTGCCGTGGGCGATTGGCGCCGGTTGCACGGTGGTGCTGAAACCATCGGAATTCACCTCCGGCACATCGATCCGCATGGCGGAGCTGGCACGCGAGGCCGGCATCCCGGACGGTGTGTTCAACGTCGTCACCGGCTACGGCGATCCAGCCGGCCAGGTGCTGGCGGAAGACCCTGATATCGACATGGTGGCCTTCACCGGTTCCGTGCGGGTCGGCACCAAACTCGGCGAGATCGCGGCGCGCAGTGTCAAGCGCGTCGGGCTGGAACTCGGCGGCAAGGGGCCACAGATCGTCTTTGCCGATGCGGACCTCGAAGCCGCCGCCGACGGCATCGCATACGGCGTCTACCACAATGCCGGCCAGTGCTGCATTTCCGGCAGCCGCCTGCTGGTCGAGGAAAGCGTCCGCGACGCGCTGATGGAACGACTGCTCGAGATCTCGCGCAATGTCACCTTCGGCGATCCGCTGAACGAGGGCACCAAGATCGGCGCGATGATATCGGAGGCGCATGCGCAGAAGGTGCATTCCTATGTCGAGGCCGGCATCGCCTCCGGCGCGAAACTTCTGCTCGGTGGCGAACGGGTCGGCAGGGAGGCCGGTCTCTATTACGCACCGACGGTTTTCGCCGGGGTAACGCCGGACATGTCGATTGCCCGCGAGGAAATTTTCGGGCCGGTGCTCTCGACGCTGACCTTCAAGACGGCGGATGAGGCCGTGGCGATGGCAAATGCCACCGAATTCGGCCTGTCGGCCTCCGTCTGGTCCACCAATCTGGAAAGGGCGCTGCAAAGCATCCGCCGTATCCGCGCCGGCCGCTGCTGGATCAACAGCGTCATCGACGGCACACCGGAGATGCCGATCGGCGGCTACAAGAAGAGCGGCCTCGGGCGCGAGCTCGGCCGCTACGGCTTCGACGAATATTCGCAGTTCAAGGGCGTGCATGTCACGCTCGGGCGCCCGGCGCCCTGGTTCGGTTAGCAGGGCCGCATCCTGCGGTCATGAGGAGGAAAACCTCGGCTGGCGAAATCTTTGGTCGGAGCCCGCCAGCCGAGACTTGGGTCTTTTGGACCCGCATTGCACATCCAAAGGGAGGATACGCAAATGAAGTTGACCAGGTTGAAAGCCGCGGCAATGGCCGCCGGCGTTGCCACCATGATGGCATCGACGGCGCTCGCCGCAGACGTCAAGGCCACGATGATCATCTACCTCGATCCAAGTGTCCAGTTCTTTAATCCCGTGGTGAAGGGCGCACAAGACGCCGCCAGCCAGTTCGGCGTCGATCTCGACGTGCAATATGCCAACAACGATCCGGTGCGCCAGAACGACCTGATCGAAAGCGCGACCGCCAGCGGCGTCGATGGAATCGCCGTGGCGATCTCCTCTTCCGACGCGTTTGACGAAAGCATCTGCGCAGCCACAAAGGCCGGAATCATCGTGATCGGCTTCAACAATGACGACCTCGACGGCGCCAAGGGCAATTGCCGACAGGCCTATGTCGGCATGGATGAGTTCGCTTCGGGCTACGAGCTCGGCAATCGTATGATCAAGGAGTTCGGCCTGAAATCCGGCGACGTCGTCTTCAACCCGCGCGAAATCCCGGAGGCGAGCTTCGCCGTGGCGCGTGGCGGCGGTATCGAGAAGGCGATGACGGAGGCCGGCATCAAGGTCGAGACGGTGCGTGCCGGTCTCGACCCGGCCGAAGCGCAGAACATCATCGCGCAGTTCCTGATCGCCAATCCGAACGTGAAGGCGCTGTTCGGCACGGGCTCGGTCACCTCGACAGTTGGTGCGGGCGCCATAAAGGATGCCGGCGTCAACATCCCGTTCGGCGGCTTCGATCTCGCCGTCGAGATCGTCAATGCAGTCGAGTCCGGCGCGATGTTCGCGACCATGGACCAGCAGCCCTACCTTCAGGGCTACTATCCGATCGCCCAGATCGCGCTTGCCAAGAAGTACGGCCTGACGCCGACGGACGTCGATACCGGACAGGGCGCCTTCCTCGACAAGTCGCGCATCAGCTCGGTCAAGCCGCTCATCGGCAGCTACCGCTAACCGGATGTTGCGGGAGCCTGTCGAAGACCCCGGCCGGCTCCCCACGCCCCAAAATCGAGTGCCAGACCGTGACACCTATCCTTGCTGACAACGCCGTGCACCGCTCGCGCACGCAAAGACAATCCGTTCTCAAGCAGATCATGGCGATGCCCGCTGGAGCGATCTTCCTCGTCTTCATGACGTTGCAGATCGTCTGTATCGCCGGCGCGCTGCTTTATCCGAACGAGTTTCGCTATCTTTCGCCGCAGAACCTGACGATCCTCATGAAGGCAATCCCGGTGCTCGGCTGCCTGGCGCTTGGCGCCGGCGTGCTGATGATCGCGGGTGAATTCGACCTGTCCATCGGCTCCGTCTACACCTTCACCGCCGTGCTTATGGCGAGCTTGGTCGGGGCCGGTGTCAGCGCCTTTCTTGCCGCCCCGCTCGGCATCGTCACCGGCCTGCTGATCGGGCTGCTCAACGGCCAGATCACGATCCGCTTCGGATTGCCGTCCTTCATCGTGACGCTCGGCGGCCTGCTGTTCTGGCGCGGCGCGGTGCTTCTCTACAATGGTGCGGTGCAGGTGCGTTTCGATCCCGAGCCGGCCTTCACCAGCCTGTTTTCCGGCACGCTGTTCGGCATCAACGCCGCCTTCATCTGGATCGTGCTGTTGGTGGTCGGCTTTCATTTTCTGCTGCATCGCCACCGCTTCGGCAACCACGTGTTCGCGACGGGCGGCAATCGCGCTGCGGCCGAGGCCATCGGCATCAATACCAGGCGCGTGAAACTGATTGCCTTTGCCGTCGCCGGCGGCATGGCGGCCATGGCCGGCATCCTCGCCACCGCACGCGTCGGCAGCGTCCAGCCGGGCCAAGGTGCCGGTCTCGAACTCCAGGCGATTGCCGCCTGCGTTATCGGCGGGCTTTCGCTGCGCGGCGGTCGTGGCTCGATCATCGGCATCTTTCTTGGTGTGCTGCTCATTCACACCATCACGGATGTTCTGCTTCTCCTGCGGGCGCCCGGCTTCTATCTCGACATGTTCATCGCGACGCTGATCGTGCTGGCCGCCATCTTCAATCATCTCATCGAGCGGCGAGGCGTGGCGTGATGTCCAATCTTCTCGAACTGCACAACATCTCCAAGAGCTTCGGCGCGCTGACGGCGCTGCGTAACCTCAGCTTCCACATTGGCGAGGGCGAGGTGGTCGGGCTGCTCGGCGACAACGGCGCGGGCAAGTCAACGACGGTCAATCTGATTTCCGGCATCCACAAGCCGACCGAGGGCTATCTCAGCGTGGACGGCAAAAAGACGCTCTTCACCTGCCGGTCCGATTCCGCGGATGCCGGCATCGAGACGATCTACCAGCACACCGCCCTCGTCGACAGTCTCTCGATCACCCGCAATATCTTCATGGGCCGCGAACTCACCGACCGTTTCGGTCTTCTCCGGCAGTCCGAAATGCGGGAAATCGCCATGGAGGTCCTGCAGAACGCCGTGCATATCTCGGGCATCGACAGCCCGGACACCCTGGTCGGCAATCTCTCCGGCGGCCAGAAGCAGGCGGTCGCCATCGCGCGCGCCGTGCACTTCAAGAAGCGCGTCCTGCTGCTTGACGAGCCGACCTCCGCACTCTCCGTGCGCGAAACCGAGGCGCTGTTGAACCAGGTGTTGAAGCTCAAGGCCGAGAACGTTTCGAGCGTGCTTGTGACGCACAACATCTATCACGCCTACCAGGTCTGTGACCGGTTCGTGATCATGAGCCACGGCACCAAGGTCTTCGATGTCGACAAGGCCGACACGACGATCAACCAGCTCACCGAATATGTCGTGCTCAACTGATGTTCATTCCCGAAAGAAAGAGGCAGACGCCGTGACACTCTCCGTATCCACTCGCCAGGTCGTCGGGCCTGAAGACGCCGCAAGGCGCAACACCCAGGGTCTGCGCGACGGCTTCGTCATCGAGTCGATGTTCCATCCGGGCCGGATCAATCTCACCTATAGCCATCTCGACCGTATGATCGTCGGGGGCGTGGTGCCAGCCGGTGGCACGCTCAAAATCGACCGTGTCGCCGAGACCGGCACGGACCAGTTTCTCGAACGCCGTGAGGCCGCGATCCTCAATATCGGTGGCGCGGGAACGATCAGCGTCGGCGGAAAGAACTACGCCCTCGGCTTTCAGGAAGCCATCTATGTCGGCAAGGGCTCGGGCGCCCTTAGCTTTGCGAGCGATAACGAGGCCGAGCCGGCGCTATTCTATGTCCTGAGCGCGCCGGCCCACCGCGTCTGCCCGACCGTGCATATCACCCGCGACATGGCGAAGAAGGTGCATCTGGGTTCGGCGGAGGAATGCAACCACCGCACCATCAACCAGTATGTTCATCCCGATGTCTGCGAAAGCTGCCAGCTCGTGGTCGGGCTCACGACATTCGAGCCGGGTTCGGTGTGGAACACCATGCCGGCGCATGTGCATGACCGGCGCATGGAGGTCTATCTCTATTTCGGCATGCAGGAGGCAACGCGTATTTTCCATTTCATGGGCGAACCGGGCGAAACGCGCCATGTCGTCCTGAAGAACCACGAAGCGGTGCTTTCGCCCGGCTGGTCGATCCATTCGGGCGCGGGAACCGGACGCTACGCCTTCATCTGGGCGATGGCCGGCGATAACATCAGCTTCACCGACATGGACAAGGTACCGATGGAAGCCCTGCGATGAACCCGTTCGATCTCTCCGGCCGATGGGCCATCGTCACCGGTGCGAATACCGGCATCGGGCAGGCCATTTCCATCGGGCTGGCAAAGGCCGGTGCAGATATCGTCGGTGTCGGCCGCTCCGCCATGACGGACACGGAAGCAGCGGTGAAGGCGGCAGGACGGACATTTGTCGCTGTGTCGGCCGATCTTTCGCAGATCGGCAGTGCCGCAAGCGTCATGGCCGCCGCGCTGCAAGCCGGCGCGGCGCCGGATATTCTGGTCAACAATGCCGGCATCATCCGGCGTGCCGACTCGCTCGACTTTACCGAGGAGGACTGGGACGCGGTCCTCGACACCAATCTCAAGTCCGTCTTCTTTCTTTGCCAGGCGTTTGCAAAGGCGGCGCTTGCCACCGAACGCAAGGCCAAGATCATCAACATCGCGTCGATGCTGTCCTTTCAAGGCGGCATTCGCGTGCCGTCTTACACCGCGGCGAAGAGTGGTCTCGCCGGCATCACCAAGCTTCTGGCGAACGAATGGGCCGCGCGCGGCATCAACGTGAACGCCATCGCGCCCGGTTATGTCGAGACCAACAACACGGCGGCGCTGCGCGCGGATGCCGACCGCAACGCCGATATCCTGAAGCGGATACCGGCCGGCCGGTGGGCGCGGCCGGAAGACATGGTGGGCGCCACAGTCTTTCTTGCGAGTGCCGCATCCGATTACGTCCATGGAACCATCCTGCCGGTCGATGGCGGCTGGCTTGCGCGATGAGAGGCTGAAATGTCCTTCTATTCCCTGCCCCAGCATACGACCTGGACCGAAGTCGCACCTGGAAATCGCCGCGCGGTCTTGAGCGAGCGTCCGGAAATGATGCTCGTCGCCTTCAGCTTCGAGGAAGGTGCGACCGGCGCGCCGCATTCCCACCCGCATACACAGGTCAGCTATGTCGCCGAGGGCACGTTCGACGTCACGGTCGACGGCGCCACGGCGCGGCTAGGCGCCGGAAGCAGTTTCATCGTCGCTCCGAACCTCGTTCACGGCGTCGTCGCGCTGACGAAAGGCCTGCTGATCGACACATTCACACCGCGACGAGACGATTTCCTGTAACGCAAGCGGGCTGCCGCGATACCGAGGTTTCACGGCAGCCCGTCAGGTCACGGCTTGCCGAGGAACTCGATCAGATCACGATTGAGGCGATCCGGTGCGGTCGCGAAGAGGCCGTGCGGTTCGCCTTCGTACTCAATCAGTTGCGCCCCGGAAATACCCTTCGCGGCAGCGCGCCCGGCGGGATCAATCGGTACAGTCTTGTCCGACGTGCCGTGAATAATCAGCGTCGGGACTGTGAAGGACTTGAGATCCGGCCGGAAGTCCGTGCGCCCGAATGCATCGATGCAGTCGATCGTGGCCTTGGGGCTCGCCATCACGGCGAGGATGAACGACCAGTCCAGAACGCCTTGGCTGACAGGTTTGCTGACGATACCGACACCGTAGAATGTCTTGGCAAAGCTCTGGAGGAAGGCAAAGCGGTCTTCGCGCACTTGCTTCTTCATGTCGGCGAAAACACTGGAGTCGACACCGTCAGGGTTGGTGGTGTCCTTGAGAAGGTAAGGCACGACCGAGGCAATCAAAACGGCCTTGGAAACGCGACCTGCGCCATAACGCGTCAGATACCGGGCAATCTCCCCGCCCCCCATGGAAAAGCCGACCAGATGCGCCTTGTCGATATCAAGACCTTCCAGGACGGCGCCGAGATCGTCAGCGAAGACGTCATAGTTGTAGGTGTCCGCCGGATGTCCGGACTGGCCGAAGCCGCGGCGATCATAAGTGATGACACGGTAGCCGGCCTCGAGAAGTGCCAAAGACTGGTACTCGAACATATCGCCTGTCAGCGGCCAGCCATGGATCAGCACCACGGGATGGCCCGATCCGATATCCTTCACATGAAGCTGCGTGCCGTCCTTTGCCTCGATATAAGCCATTCCTGAATCCTCGGTTTCGTGGAATGACCAAACGACGGTAGCTGGGCGATCGTTCCCCGTGAAAGTGGCGTGCCCGTCGATCGCTGCCCCATTCTCTCTAGCTTGGCAGATACTCCTCGCTCCAGGTCTCGCTGATCGTGCCGGAGGCGATCAGCCGGTCGACCTCGGCGTCCACGTAGTTCAGGGACCGTAGCACGGCGCGTGTAGAGGCTCCGTACTTCTCCGCCGGAGCGACAGCCTTCACCTTGCCGACAGCCGGACGGATGGCGAAGGGGTCGAGCTGCGTGACGGTGTGTCCGCTCGGATGATCCCGGAAGATCGAGAAGGAATAGCTGCCCCGGTCGATGCCCGGCGTGCCGTCGGCAATGCGGGCACTGCGGCTTCGGATCGTTTCGATGTTCTCGCAGAGCGATACGCCGATATCGGCGTCCCGCAGGCGCTGCTGCCAGGTTGCCGCCGGTGCCGTCATGAAGGCATTCGCCAGGTAGGCTTGCCGATCGGATGCTGCCATCTCGACAATCCCCCTCAGACCTTCGACCTTACCGAATCGCGGGAGATCGGCTTCCGAGGCGCACAAAAGGAGGTGATCGCCGCCTGCCGTTTCGTATAGCCGCGACAGGGCATGATACCCCTTTGTCTCGCGTCCGGACGGCTCGTCGAAGGGGCCGCGCCCGTCATAGTCGTAGCAGAACGGTATCTGGGCGAGGCCGGTCAGTGCCGACAGCGATGTGCGCGGGCGGCCGACGATCCCGGTTCTGGATTTCTGGTAGAGGGCGGCGGCGACGCCCAGCGCCGCGCCGAAGCCGCACATGACATCGATGGTGCCGACATGAGCATGTTCCTCCGGCGTGTCCATCGAACCGCCGAAGCGCAGCATGATGCCGGTTGCCGACTGCACGAGGTCGTCATAGCCGAGATAGTCGGTGCGCGGGCCGGTGCGAACGCCGCCGAAGCAATCGAGCTGGCAGAAGATTGCTTGCGGGTTGAGCGCCTTCAGGCTTTCGGCATCGAGCCCCATCGCCTTGACCTGGCGGTCGGTGGCGTTCCAGACCACGACGTCGACGGAGCGCACCAGTTCCTCGAAGACGACGCGGCCGTCGGGCGAACCGATGTTCAGCAGCACGGACTGTTTTCCGCGCATGTGCGACATGCCGAAGATCACGGTGTTCCAGCAATCGTAGAGCGGCTTGGCCGGGTCGATCTTGATCACCTCCGCGCCGAAGCGGGCAAGATAGGCGACCGAGTGCGGACCGGCGATCACGTTGCACAGATCGAGAACCTTGACGCCGTCCATCCAGCCCACGGGGGTGTCGGTCGACGGCGCCGGCAAGGACGGGCGCTCCACGCCCGAAAGCGTCGCCAGAGCGTCCTCAAAGGCCCCCCAGCGCCTCGGGCTTGGCGTCAGCATGGCTTCGGCACTCTCCTGCAGCCAGGCCATCGGCCCCGGCTGGGTCATGCGGCCAAGGATCGGATCGTCGACCTCGATCATCAGGCCGGCGGCCTTGGCGTGATCGTCGGCGATCCATTCCTTCAGCCAGCGTTGCGGCGCACCCGGAAACAGCCCCTCCCCGAAGACGCGCTCCCATTCGGCAGCCGTCCTGGTCACGAACACTTCCTTCATGCGGGCCGCGATCTTGTCGGCCCAGAATTTCGGGAGCGGATAGACGCCCAGCGACACGTCCGACGACCATTGCGAGACCGGAAGATAGGTGTCTTCCTCCTCGCGCAGTCCTTCGGCCACCAGTTCATCGTAGATGCCGAGAGCTTGCAGGCAGCGCTTCGCATGGTTCTTGTGGCTGGGGCAAACGACGTAGAACATCCGTCCGTCGGCGCACATATAGCTGCGATAGAAGGGATCGAGAAACTCCTGGAGGTCGTCATAGGACATGTCCATCGGCAGGCCTTCGCCGCGCCGGCGCTCGATCTCCCGCTCGCGCTGGGTCTGGTAGCGCAGCGGATAGTCGTCTATCAGGATCGAATTGTAGGACAGCCCCTCCATGACGGCGCTTGCTAGCGGCACTTCGATGTGATCGCCGTGCCCGGTGCGCTCGCGCGCCTGAAGCGCCAGCACCGTCGCGGACGCCGCAAGCATTGTGCCATAGGCGGAAGAGAGCGGCAGCGGCGAGAAAGACGGATTGATGCCCATCAGCACGCGGTTGAGGCCCATATCCGTGAACACGCCGGAGGAGGCCGCGATCACCGTCTCGAAGGCCCGCCAATCCCGGCGCAGCTCATCATCGGAGGCGAAGCCAGGGATCGACAGGGTGATCAGTTCCGGCCGTGCCTTGCGCAGCGCCGCAAAATCGATCCCGAGCCGGGCGAGCACGCCGGGACGGAAATTCTCGACGACAATATCGGCCTCGGCCACCAGCGCTTTCGCCTCATCCACCCCCTTCTCCGTTTTGAGATCGAGGGTGACGATCAGCTTGTTGCGGTTGAGGATGGCATTTGCGGGATTGTCCCAGAGCGGACCGCCGGGCGGATCGACATGCACGACGGTCGCGCCAAGATCGCCAAGGATCATGGCCACGGCCGGGCCGGCGATGTATTGCCCGAAATCAACCACCCGAACGCCGGAAAGCGGAAGCGCGGAACGCGCGATCGATGTCATTGCTCTTACCTCCCCACGAATTTTCTAGGCGCGCGCATCGGCAACGATCCAGCCGGCCGCCTTCTCGGCGATCATCAGCGTCGGCGCGTTGGTGTTGCCGCTGGTGATCTTCGGCATGATGCCGGCATCGACGACCCGCAGCCCCTCGATTCCACGCACCTTCAGCCGGCTGTCCACTACCGCCATCGGATCGTCGTCACGGCCCATCTTCGTCGTTCCGACGGGATGGAAAATGGTGTTGGCGATATCACCCGCAAGGCGCGCCAGTTCATCATCGCTCTGGAACTGCACGCCGGGCTTCCATTCCTCAGGCTGATATTTAGCCAATGCCGGCTGCGATACGATCCTGCGCACCTGCCGCAAGCTCTCGGCGGCAATTTTGCGATCGTCTTCCGTGCTGAGATAGTTCGGCGCAATGGCCGGGGCATCCGACGCACTGCCGGAACGAATGCGCACGCTTCCGACACTCGTCGGATTGAGATTGCACACACTCGCGGTGAAGGCGGGTACGTCGTGCAAAGGTTCGCCGAAGGCGTCCAGGCTGAGCGGCTGCACATGATACTCCAGGTTGGCGTGGGCCTGGCTGTCATCCGACCGCGTGAAGGCCCCGAGCTGCGAGGGAGACATGCTCATGGGACCGCTACGCTTCAACGCATATTCGAGCCCGATCATCGCTTTGCCGACCAAGCTGTTGGCGAGTGTGTTCAGCGTCCTGGCATTGCCGACCTTGAAGACCGCGCGGATCTGCAGATGGTCCTGAAGGTTCTCACCTACGCCCGGCAGGTCGTGCGCAACCTCAATGCCATGATGCTTCAGCAGCCCGGCCGGGCCGATACCCGAGAGTTGCAGGATTTGCGGCGAACCGATTGCACCGGCGGAGAGAATGACCTCCCTGCGGGCACGGACCTCTGCGCTCCGCCCCTGCCGTTGGACCATGACAGCGGCGCAACGCTTGCGGCCGGAACCGTCGGTTTCCAAGCTCAGTCGTTCGACATGGGCTTGCGTCCAGATCGTCAGGTTCGAACGGTTTTTCGCGGGGCGCAAAAAAGCCTTCGACGTGTTCCAGCGCCAGCCGGAGCGCTGGTTGACCTCGAAATAGCCGACGCCTTCATTGTCGCCACTGTTGAAATCGTCCGAGCGTGGAATCCCGGCCTCGACAGCCGCCTCCGCAAAGGATTCGAGGATATCCCATTTGAGCCGCTGCTTCTCGATCCGCCATTCGCCACCATGGCCGTGCATGTCGGAGAACCGGCTGTTGTCGCCAGTCTTCGGGTCCGCGCCATGGTCCAGCCGGTAGTGATCTTCATGCGCCTTGAAATCGGGCAGGCAATTCTGCCAGGACCAGGCGTCGTCACCCGTCATCGCCGCCCAGCCGTCGAAGTCGCGCGCCTGACCGCGCATATAGATCATACCGTTGATCGAGGAGCAGCCGCCGAGCGTCTTGCCACGCGGATAGCGCAGCGATCGCCCGTTCAGGCCGGCATCCGGCTCGGTTTTATAAAGCCAGTCGGTGCGCGGATTGCCGATGCAATAGAGGTAGCCAACCGGGATGTGGATCCAGGGATAATCGTCCTTGCGGCCGGCTTCCAGCAGCAGCACGCGCAGCGCGGGATCGAGGCTGAGGCGGTTGGCAAGCAGGCAGCCGGCAGAACCGCCTCCGATGATGATGTAATCGAACACATAATCGGACGGCGGGGAAGGTGCGCGTGTCATCGGGCCGTCCACCCGTTCCGGCGGACCGGCCTATGGGCACAATGTTCGCTGACATCTTTCATCATCACAGCCGTCTCCTCGTTTCCACATCAGGAAATAGCGGAGGAATGAAACGGAAATCCAATGACAAATCACATGATGCATTATAAGTGAAACTAATATGCTTCATACGGTCGATCTGAAAACATTGAGGGCATTCGTGACCGTCGCACGGGCCGGAAACGTCACGCGCGCCGCCGAGGAACTGTATGTCACCCAGCCCGCCGTTACGCTGCAGTTGAAGCGCCTCGCCAGGGAGACCGGGCTCACCTTGTTCCGGCGCACGTCGACCGGATTGGAAATGACGCAGGAAGGAGCCCTGCTCGCCGCCAAGGCGGAGCAAGTCCTCGCGGCCCTCACGGACTTCGGGCAGACGGCCGGACATTTGGCGACCCGCGTGCGCGGAAAGCTCAGGATCGGCACGATCATCGATCCGGAATTTACCCGCCTGGGTGCGTTTCTGAACGCACTGATCGAAAGCGGACCGGGTATCGAGACGACACTACGGCATGGCATGAGCGGAGATGTGGCGGAGGGCTTGCGGCGGAACGAGCTGGACGCCGGTTTCTATCTTGGCGATCCCAGAGATCACGACCCATCGTCGGACATGTCAGCAGAAGGCGCTGCACCTTTGTTTCACGCGCGCGAACTGGCTCAACTGACCTATCGCGTCGTCGCGCCACCATCCCTCGCCGGTTTCGTAAGGGAGGCTGACTGGACGCAGCTTGCATCCCTCCCCTGGATTGGAACGCCGCAGGCTTCCGTGCATAGCCGGTTGCTGACGCGCCTGTTCACCAATCTCGGCCTTCGGCAAAACATCGTCGCCGAAGTCGACCAGGAGGCATCGATGGTTGCCATGGTGCGGACCGGGATCGGTTTGAGCCTCTGTCGGGAATCGATAGCGCTTCACGAACAACAATCCCATGGCCTTGTGATCGCTGAAAACGTCAGGATCTCGACGAAACTGAGCTTCCTTTGCCTGGAGGCCCGCACGAAAGACCCCGCGATATCGGCCGCATTGGACGCAATCCGGCGGGTGTGGGGCTGACCGCGACGGCGCTCGGGCGGCGATTTCCGACATTCGCATCCCGCTAGAGGCGAGATTCCGGGGAAATCGCGCGCCTGTAAACCCCCTTGTGATCCGCGTCGAAGCCCTACGCTGCTTTACCCGGCGGAATGAATCGCCAAGGTTCCGCTTGACCATCTTGACGATGTCTAGGCGCGATGATTGGATAAGTGGATACAAAAATCCATGACGTGCTTCCATGACCTTCCTGACCGCCTCTTTAGAGCAGAGCCCGTCCACAGCCGAAGAAGAAGCTTATCTCCACCTCCAGCGAGGCCTCAGGCTTTGCCGCTACAAGCCGGGTGATCGCCTGATACCGGAGGAAATCGCGGCTGAGATCGGCATGAGCCGCATGCCGGTGCGCGAAGCTTTCCGCCGTCTGGCTGCGGAAGGGCTTGTGACGCTTCGCCCGAACCGTGGATGCATTGTGGCGGGTCTGACGTTCGACGAGATCTACGAGACGTTCGAGATCAGGTCCGTGCTCGAGGGCCTGGCGGTGCGCCTGGCAGTGCCGAAAATGGACGCCGACGCCTTTCTCGATCTGGACCGGCTGTTGGATCGCATGGAACGCGCCGGCCAGACCGGCAGCAGCGACTGGGTCGTCCGGCACCAGGAGTTCCATGCACTCATCTACATGCTAAGCGGCCGGCCAAATCTGATCCGAAAGATCAACGCGCTGCATGTCGTGATCGAACCCTACATGCGCTTCTGGTTCGACTACGTCGATAAGCCCCTGTCGGCACGCGAGGAACACGAGCGATTGATCCGTGCTTTGGCGACGGGCGATGCGGTTCATGCAGATCAGATCATGCAGGAGCACATTCTCGGCACGGCGCCCTTGCTGGCCGAATTCGCAAGTCCCGCCCGGCGCTGAGCGTCGTGCGTCTATATGTACGAAGATGGTGAAACATCCGGCAAGGCAAAACGCGACGCGCCCCTTGCCAACGAGGAGATAACATAGGAATGCGCAACTTCGAGAAGCCGACACGCTCGGTTGCCGTCGCCCGCCATGCGATGGCGGCGACATCGCATCCCTCCGCAACGCTCGTCGCGCTGCAGATCCTGGCGGCCGGCGGCAATGCGATGGATGCAGCGATTGCGGCATCTGCCGTGCAGTGCGTCGTCGAGCCGGGCTCGACGGGCATCGGCGGCGATTGCTTCGTGCTGTACGCGGCCGGCGGCTCCGACAAGGTGGTCGCCTATAACGGCTCCGGCCGCACCCCAGCGGCGTTGACACTCGACTGGTTCACCGAGCGCGGGCTTGCCGAAGTGCCGCGGCACTCGCCCTCGGCGGTGACCATTCCAGGCGCCATCGATGCATGGACGAGGTTGCATGCCGATCACGGCCGCATGCCCTTCGCCGACGTCCTGGCGCCGGCCATCCGTTTTGCCGAGGAAGGCTATGGGATCAGCCCGCGGGTTCATCACGACTGGCAGCTGGAGGAGGAACTGCTCTCCTCGGAGCCGACCGCGGCACGCATCTTTCTGCCGAAGGGGCGAGCACCCGGGATCGGCGAGGTACACCATCAGCCGGAACTTGCCGCCACATTGAAGCGTATCGCGGCCGAGGGGCGTGACGGTTTCTACAAGGGAGCGGTTGCGGAAGACATCGTGTCCTATCTGCGTTCTCTCGGCGGGCTGCACACGCTGGAGGATTTCGCCGCTGCGCAGGGCGACTATGTGACGCCCGTCACCACGGATTTCCGCGGCCATACCATCCACGAATGCCCGCCGAACGGCCAGGGCATCATCGCGCTGCTGATCCTCAACATCCTCTCTCGCTTCAACGCCAAGGGCGATCCGCAGTCGCCCGACAGGCTGCATCTGGAAATCGAGGCGACACGGCTTGCCTATGCGGCGCGCGACGCCTGGATTGCGGACCCGGAGAAAGCGTACGTGCCTGTCGAGGAGTTGCTGTCGGACGCCCTCGCCGACCGGCTCGCCGGCATGATCGACCTGAAGCGCGCGCTGACGGACCTGCCGGCCTTCGACATGCCGCTGCACCGTGACACGGTCTATATTTCCGTGGTGGACCGCGACCGCAATGCCGTCAGTTTCATCAACTCGGTCTTCGACAGCTTCGGCACCGGCCTTGTCGCGCCGCGCTCCGGTGTGGTGCTGCACAATCGTGGTCAGAGTTTCTCCTTGAAGCCGGGCCATCCCAACGTGGTGGCGCCTGGCAAGAGGCCGCTGCACACCATCATCCCCGGCATGGTCACGCGCGGCGGCCGGGTGGAAATGCCCTTCGGCGTCATGGGCGGCTACTATCAGGCGATGGGCCACGCCCATCTCATCTCCAAGGTCTTCGACTATGGCATGGACCTGCAGGAGGCGATCGACCTTCCGCGTCTCATTCCAAAGTCCGAAGGCACGCTCGTTGAAGCCGAACACACGCTACCGGCGGCCACCGCAAGCGAACTCGAACAACGCGGCTTCTCGCTCGTACCGGCCGAAGGACCGATCGGCGGGGCACAGGCAATCCGCATCGATTGGGAGAACGGCACGCTGATCGGCGGCTCGGAATCGCGCAAGGACGGCATCGCGCTGGGTCTGTAGAAACGCAGTACCGAAGGCAGGATTCCGCGGTTCAGTCTATCCTTTTGCATGGAGCTGAAGACGTCCTACGGAGCCGCCGCGCCCGACGCGGTTTCAGCGCAGGACGGCATCGCCCATGGCAGGCTTGCTGCGATAATGGCTGGGTGGCGCTCCCATCATCTTGCGGAAGGCGCGGCTGAAGGAGGCCTCGGAATCGTAGCCGAGACGATTGGCGACGGAGGCGACGCGCTGCCCCTCTTTCAGCCATTGATGCGCCTGATGCATGCGCATGCTTGCGATGTAACGCGCCGGGGTCTCGCCCACCACATCGACGAAACGCTGGGCAAAGCCGGAGCGCGACGCGCCCATGAGTTTTGCCAGCTCGGCGATCGTCCAGCCGCGAGCCGGCTCCAGATGGATGGCGGCAAGGACACGGCCGATGTCCGGATTGCGCACCGCGGCCAGCCAGCCCGTCGCTGTCCCGCAGCCATGTTCCACCCAGGTGCGGATGATCGTTGCCGTCAACACATCGGCCAACCGCGCCAGAATACCGCCGGAGCCGACGCGGTTCATCTCCACCTCTCGCATCATGGCGTCGAGAAGCGGTGGGATAGACGGCTCGTTCGATGAGAGGTCGCTGGTGCGCATGACCGAAGGCATAAGCTGCAGGAGCGGATGCATCCGGTCCACATTGAAGCGCATGACGGCAAAGAACATGAGATTGTTCTTGTCGCTGCACGGGCATTGCAGATCGATGATGCCGTCGCAAAGCTGGCGTTTCGGCAGGTCGTTCACAGGGACAGGCGGGACGCCCGGCTTGCTGGCCAGCACATGGGCATCGCCCTTCGGCAACAGGACCGCATCGCCGGCAGCAAGTTCCATCCACTCGCCATCCGGTGTCTGGAGATAGGCGGAGCCGGCGGCGAGAAAATGAAACCGGGCAGGTTCCTGCGACGGATATGCCGTTGCCCAAGGCGCCGAAGGCTGGCATCGCCCGTACTCCACACCGTCCAGGCGCAGGCCGCGCAAAATTTCGCTCAAGGCATCACTCAACGAACACTCCGCAATTTGGAGAAACGGCATAGTTTTATGGATTTCTTAGCATAGAAACTCCGATCCGTCACGCCTACCTTTTTGCCACCTTCATTGGAGATGGAAAAATGGATTTTGTATCAACGTCCTCGCACACGAGCGGTGACGAGCGGGCGGCCCGTTGGGGAGCCGTGCTTTCCCTGTCGCTTGGCGTCTTCGGCCTGGTGACGGCGGAATTCCTGCCGGCGAGCCTTCTGACGCCGATGTCGGCGGACCTCGGTGTCAGCATCGGCGCGGCCGGACAATCCGTCACCACGACGGCCGTCGTCGGCGCATTCGCGGGACCGGCGATCGTCATCGGCACGGGGCGCTTCGACAGGCGCACCGTTTTGCTGGCACTGACCGGCCTGCTCGTCATATCGAGCCTGATCGCAGGCTTTGCCTCCAGCCTGTTTGTCCTGCTGGTCGCGCGCGTCCTGCTGGGGATCGCACTCGGCGGCTTCTGGGCCATGTCACTGGCGCTTGCCATGCGGCTCGTGCCCGACCGGCTGATGCCGCGCGCCATGGCGATCGTGATGTCCGGCGTATCGCTGGCCACCGTCTGCGCGGCACCGCTCGGCGCGTGGATCGGCGCCACCCTCGGCTGGCGGTATGCCTTTCTTCTGGCAGCCGCGGTCGGGGTCGTTACCTTCCTCGCGCAGTTGCTGACCGTGCCGCCGCTGCCGCCCAAGGGCACGACGAGCCTCGGCACGATCCTGCGCGTCATCAGGCGGCCCGCGGTGCGGCTCGGGCTTGCCACAATCCTGCTGGTCGTTACCGGACACTTTGCCGGCTTCACCTACATCCGCCCCTACCTCGAACTCGTGCCACACTTCGGCGTCGAAATGATCACCGCCATCCTGCTTGCCTTCGGCATTGGCGGCTTCTTCGGCAACATTGCCGGCGGCTTCATCGCCGAGCGCAGCACACGTCTGTCGATCACGCTTGCGGCAAGCGGCGTCGCGGTGACAGCATTGATACTTGCCTTGTTCGGCGTATCACCGGTCATCGCTGCCGTCGCTACGGCGGCCTGGGGTTTCGCATTCGGCGCCCTGCCGGTCAGCGTCCAGTCCTTCATCAGCCGTGCTGCGGGTGACGAGGCGGAAGGCGCTGGTGCGGCAACCCTAACGACCTTCCAGATCGCCATCTCGACGGGGGCGATCCTCGGCGGCCTGATCGTTGAACTGCAAGGCCCTGCCGGCGTGTTTCTCTTCTCGGCACTCGCCGCGCTGCTCGGCGCCTCCCTGGTCACCGTCTCTCGCAAGATGCTGGTTCAGGTCGGCTGAAACAACAAACGATATCGAGCTTCCGAGCCCGGCGTCTGAAAAGGCGCCGGGTTCGGATTGACATTCGAGGAGCGTGATTCAGACGATCACGGTCCCTGCCCGTCTTCAAACCGCCGAGGCGTAAACGGCTCGAAGCAGGCTGTCCCCATACCGCGCAAAGCACAGCTGGCCCCAATCGCCGATCAGCCGTTCTTCGGGTGTGACAGCGCGTCGGTACTCGACCGTCCTTACAACGCCCCCATCGTCTGCCTTGACGTCCGCAAGGGTCTTCTTCGGAGTTGCGTCGGAGAAGTAGAGGTACATGTACGCGAACACGATGAGGTGCCGCTTGCCCAGCGCGTTTGCGCGACCGTCTATTATCTTTACGGCGCGTTGCACGGCGTCGAAATCGGCAATCCTGACCGCGCGCTCGAGACGAACGAAGCCCAAAAAGAGGTGTTTGTTCTCAATCGTAACCCGTCCGTCGGGCGTCCGATCAACGCCGTGGCTAATCAGCTTTCGCTTCACGAATATATAGATCGAGCCCTGCATCACGCATGCTTACACCGCAAGAACGCCTGTCGCCAGCATCACTCGCCTCGATCCGCCCGCGTCATGGCGGGCAGCGCGCGTATGAAGTTCATCTTGGTTCGTGGATCGACGCCGCCACCCGCGCCGGAAAGTTGGGTGGCGGCGTCGGCGCCGTCAGGCGTAGCGCGCGACGGCGAGGTCAGTGGCGTCGATCTCCGGCTTTTTGCCGGAGACGAGGTCGGCGATCACACGGGCCGAGCCGGAGCTCATCGTCCATCCGAGCGTGCCGTGGCCCGTGTTGAGGTAGAGGCCGGCGACCTTCGTCGGGCCGATGACGGGCGTTCCATCGGGCGTCATCGGGCGCAAACCCGACCAGAAGCTCGCCTTGGACACGTCTCCGCCGGGGAAGAGATCGGTGACGGAATGCTGCAGCGTCAGGCGGCGCGGTTCACCGAGATCGTTGGTATAGCCGGAGATTTCCGCCATGCCGCCCACACGGATGCGGTCGCCGAGCCGCGTGATGGCGATCTTGTAGGTCTCGTCCATCACGGTGGAGACCGGCGCGCGCGTCTCGTCTGTGATCGGGATGGTCAGCGAATAGCCCTTGACCGGATAGACCGGCAGGCGGATGCCGTGCGGGCGCACGAGCAGGGGAGAGAAGCTGCCGAGCGCCACGACAACCGCATCGGCCTCGATGCGGCCATGCGCCGTGACGACGCCGGTCACGCGTCCCGCCTCCACATCGAGCCCGCGGATGATGCTGCCATAGTTGAAGCCAACGCCGAGTGCAGCCGCCTTGGCGGCAAGCGCATTGGCGAACTTGAAGCAGTCGCCGGTCTCGTCCTTCGGTGTCAGCAGTCCGCCCACGATCTTTTCGCGGACATGCCCGAGCGCCGGCTCGACGCGGATGCAGCCTGCGGGGTCGAGCACCTCATAGGGAATGCCATCAGCGGCGAGCGCCTTGACGTCCTTCGCCGACGCGTCGAGCTGGGCTTGCGTGCGGAAGAGCTGCAGCGTGCCCTGCATGCGCTCGTCATAGGAGATGCCCGTCTCCTCGCGCAGTGCGGCAAGCGCGACGCGGCTGTAATCGGCCAGACGCAGCATGCGGCTCTTGTTGAGCGCGTAGCGAGCGGACGTGCAGTTGCGCAGCATCTGCGCCATCCAGGACAGCATGGCCATATCGACCTTGGGGCGCAGGATAAGCGGTGCATGCTGCATGAACAGCCATTTCATCGCCTTCATCGGGATGCCCGGCGCGGCCCAGGGCGAGCAGTAGCCGAAGGAGACCTCGCCGGCATTGGCGAAACTGGTCTCGAGCGCCGGTCCGGGCTGGCGGTCGACGACCGTCACGTTGTGACCGGCGCGCGCAAGCTGGTAGGCGGATGTGACACCGACGATGCCGGCGCCGAGAACGATGACTTTCATGATGCCCTCGAAGGAAGGAGACGGTGTCAGCGATAGATGCGCTGGTAGCGGTTTCCGAGACCGGTCAGGATCTCGTAGGAAATGGTACCGGCGTCGCGGGCCACATCCTCCAGCGTCTGGTTGGGTCCGAGCAATTCGACACGGCTGCCGAGCGTGAGGCGGCCCTGCGGCAGTGCGGAGATGTCGATGGTGATACTGTCCATCGAGACGCGTCCCACGATGGGCAGCCGCACCCCGTCGCAATAGACGGCGCCGCGGCCCGAGAGACTGCGCGGCAGGCCATCCGCATAACCGGCGGCGATGGTGGCAAGTCGCGTCTCGCCCGTCACGACATGGGTGCCGCTGTAGCCGACGCGCGCGCCGACCTGCACCGTGCGGGTCTGCACGACCGCTACGTCGAGGCTGACGACGGGCTCCATCGGGTTCGCCCGGCCTGAAACGGGCGCGCCGCCGTAAAGCGCGATACCGGGGCGGGCGAGCACGCCGTGATAGGGCTGGCCCAGGAAGATGCCGCCGGAATTGGCAAAGCACAGGTCGAATTGCGGGAAGGCGGCGGCGATGGCCTGCATCTCGGCAAGCTGGCTGGCGTTCTGCGCGCTCTCCGCGTCGTCGGCGCTGGCAAGATGGCTCATCACGAACAGCACGGCGATCCCCGCTTCGGCTTTCACCAGAGCCGCGAGCGCTTCGCGCTCCTCCGGCGGCACGCCGAGGCGCGACATGCCGGTGTCGAACTGGAGGACGGCGGGAAGGATGCGGCCCGCAGCCTTCGCCGCGTCGGCCCATTGCCGCCACTGCTCAAGCGAGTTGATGACGGGCACGATGCCGTGGCGCGCGCAGGCGCTTTCATTGCCGGGCAGCAGGCCGTTGAGGACGAAGATGCGGGCATCATCTGCCAGCAGCGGACGCAGCCGCAACGCCTCGACGAACTGGGCGACGAAGAAGTGGCGGCAGCCTTCCGCATAGAGCCGCGGCGCGACCCGGTCGGCGCCGAGACCATAGGCGTCGGCCTTGACCACCGCCGCCGCACGCGCCGGGGCGACGTCGCGCGCCAGCCGCGCGTAATTGCGAGCAAGCGCGGCCAGATCGATGGTGAGATAGCCGGAGGCGCCGTCGATCTCCGCGCTGATGTCTCGTGATGTCATGCCGTCCATACCCGTCCCCCGAGCTTTTCTCGAAGCCTAGTGAAACGATCGCAGAATTTCCGGTCGATGTGTGCTTGATTGTTGCGTGCGTGCATGATTGTTGGAAGGAACGGTGACTTTTCGGAACAATCTGGCATGGCCGCTCTCGATACGATCGAGAGCGGCCATGCCAGACTTCTGCGTCTCGATGCCCGCATGAGCAACGCGGCACTCGCCGCCGAGGTCGGGCTGTCGCCCTCCGCCTGCCTGCGGCGCATCCGGCTGATGGAAAAGGCCGGCGTCATCAGGGGCTACACGGCGCTTGTCGATACCGGAAACGCCGAGGCCACCATAGCCGTCATCATCAATATCACGCTGGAGCGCCAGACAGAGGATCATCTGGATCGCTTCGAGGCAGCGGTGCGCCGCCACCCGGAAATCCGCGAATGTTTCCTGATGACCGGTGGTTCGGACTATCTCCTGCGCGTCGAGGTGGCCAATGCCGGCGACTTCGAGCGCATTCACAAGGAAATCCTGTCTGCGCTGCCTGGTGTTCAGCGCATTCATTCCAGCTTCTCGATCCGCAACGTGCTGGCCACGCGCCCACGGGGCCGGCGCTGAGGCATTTCCGGCCGAAGCGGGATCGCCTCGGCTCATGGCGAGATGATCAGTCCGTGAGCGCCATGCGCAGCTCTGCCTCTCGGCCGAGCATGGTCATCCATTCCGTATATTTCGGCTGGACGCGAAGCTGCCTTCCGTAGTGACGGCGCAGGGCTGCTGTCAGATCGCCGCCGCGGCCGAGCTGTTCGTCGGCAAAGCTGATCATCTGCGAATTCGGCCAGGCCTGCGGCCGGATCTCGACGAGCCGCCGGAACAGGTCTTCCGCTTCCTCATCCGGGTTCGCCTGCGCCATCAGTGTCAGCATGGCGGCCGTGGAGCGCGATATGCCCATATGGCAATGGACGAGGAGGTGGCTCTGTGCATCCTGTTCCTGCCGGGCGAGGAAATCGCTGCCGAAGGCGAGCACAGCCGCGACGTGATCGGGGTGTGGCATCACCCGGTCGGGTATCGCGGATATGATGTCGTGGAAGCGCAGCGTCGTGCGATGATGCTGCGCATAGCTCGCAAAAGCTTCAAGCTCCGGCAGATCGGGGTCGACGATGGACAGGACATGGGTGACGGCACGGTCGCGCTGCCCGGGCAGTTCATCGATGCCGCACACAGTCAGCACGGGTGAAAAGATCATGTCCATAGCCGTATCCTCGCAAATTCCTGCCCTGACCGACAAAGCGTCGGAGGACGATAGATAGTCAAATGCGGGCTGCGCGACAACGGAGCGTCTTGCCGATGAACGGCAATCTTCATGCCGCAGCCACGACCATCTTGCAAAATGCCGGTCCGGGGCGCACTGATCCGTATTGCCCGGGCAGGGATGGCCCGGTGGCGAACCGCGACATTTGAGGTATGACGCATGGAAATTCTGACGGCTGCCGGGCTGACGGCGCTTTTGCAGGTGATTGCAATCGATCTGGTGCTGGCGGGGGACAACGCCGTGGTGATCGGTCTGGCGGCGGCGGGGCTTGATCCCGCCCAGCGCAAGAAGGCCATTCTCGTCGGCATCATCGCAGCGACGGTGCTGCGCATCATCTTCGCCACCGTGGCGGTGCATCTTCTGGCCATCATCGGCCTGCTTCTGGCCGGCGGGCTTCTTCTCCTGTGGGTCTGCTGGAAGATGTGGCGCGAACTGCGCAGCGGCCACACGGATGCCGAAGGCCTGCCGGCCGAAGGCGCGCCGAAGAAGACGTTCTTTCAGGCGGCGACGCAGATCGTCGTCGCGGATGTCTCGATGTCGCTGGACAATGTGCTGGCCGTTGCGGGTGCGGCGCGTGAACATCCAAGCGTTCTGATCGTCGGCCTTGCGCTCTCCATCGCGCTGATGGGCATTGCCGCCAACTTCATCGCCCGCCTGCTCAACAAGCACCGCTGGATCGCCTATGTCGGCCTTGCCATCATCCTCTATGTCTCGCTCGACATGATCTATCGCGGCGCGATCGAGGTGCTGCCCTATGTTCCGATCGACTGAGGCGGACGCAAAAAGGCCGGGATGAACCCGGCCTTTTCGTTTGCGCTTAGTGCTGGACCGCGGGCGTGCCTTCCGGCTCGTCACCGGACATGGTCGACCGTCCGTGCTGGATAAGCGGGCGATTGCCCGCGATCCGGCGCAGCAGCACGTAGAAGACCGGCGTCATGAAGATGCCGAAGAAGGTGACGCCGATCATGCCGCAGAACACGGCAAGACCCATGGCGGCGCGCATCTCCGCGCCCGCGCCGGTCGACAGGACCAGCGGCACGACACCCATGATGAAGGCCATGGAGGTCATGAGGATCGGGCGAAGGCGAAGGCGGCTCGCCTCGATGGCCGCCTGCACCGGGGTTCGGCCCTCGAATTCCAGCTCGCGGGCGAATTCCACGATGAGGATGGCGTTCTTCGCCGATAGCCCCACCAGCACCACAAGGCCGATCTGGGTGAAGACGTTGTTGTCGCCGCCCGTATACCAGACCCCGGCAAGCGCCGCGAGCACGCCCATCGGAACGATCATGATGATGGCGATCGGCAATGTCAGGCTCTCATACTGCGCTGCAAGCACGAGATAGACGAGCAGTAGCGCCAGCGGGAAGACGACGATGCTCGAATTGCCGGCCAGGATCTGCTGATAGGTCAGGTCCGTCCATTCGAAGTCGATGCCTGCGGGAAGCGTTTCCGCCGCGATCTTCTCGATGGCAGCCTGCGCCTGGCCAGAGGAGAAGCCCGGCGCGGGTCCGCCGTTGATGTCGGCGGCGAGGAAGCCGTTGTACCGCGTCGTGCGTTCGGGCCCCGTCGTCGCGTCGACCTTCAGGAGGGCCGACAGCGGAATCATCTCGCCCGACTGCGACCGCACCTTCAACTGGCCGATATCTTCCGGCTTGGCGCGGAAGGCGGAATCCGCCTGTACGCGTACGCTGTAGGTCCGGCCGAAGGCGTTGAAGTCGTTGACATAGAGCGAGCCGAGATAGATCTGCAGCGTCTCGAACACATCCGTCACCCGCACGCCGAGCTGCTGGGCCTTCGCCCGGTCGAGATCGGCATAGAGCTGCGGCACGTTGATCTGGAAGCTGGAGAACAGGCCCGCCAGCTCCGGCGTCTGGTATGCCTGGCCGAGGAAGGCCTGCGTCGCTTCGTTCAGGGCCGCATAGCCGAGGCCTGCACGGTCCTCGATCTGCAGCTTGAAGCCGCCTGTCGTGCCGAGACCGTTGACCGGCGGCGGCGGGAACATGGCGATGAAGGCGTCCTGGATGCCGGCGAACTTCTGGTTCAGCTGCATGGCAATGGCGCCGCCGGAAAGATCCGGAGTCTTGCGCTTGTCGAAATCATCGAGAACCGCAAATACGATGCCTGAGTTTGAGCCGATGGTGAAGCCGTTGATCGACAGGCCCGGGAAGGCGATGGCATGCGCCACGCCCGGCTGTTCCAGCGCAATCGCGCTCATTCTCTTGATGACGTCTTCCGTGCGGTCGAGCGTCGCGCCGTCGGGCAACTGGGCGAAGCCGACGAGGTACTGCTTGTCCTGCGCCGGCACGAAGCCACCGGGCACGGCGTTGAACACGGTATAGGTCGCGCCGACAAGGGCGAGATAGACCAGCATGACCAGCGACTTGCGGTTCACCAGCGCGCCGACGCCGCGGCCATAGCCGTTGCCGGCCGCACCGAATGCCCGGTTGAAGCCGCGGAAGAACCAGCCGAACAGGCCGTCCATCACACGGGTCAGCCAATCCTTGGGCGCATGGTGATCCTTCAGGAGCAGCGCGGCAAGAGCCGGTGACAGCGTCAGCGAGTTGATGGCCGAGATGACCGTGGAGATGGCGATGGTGAGCGCGAACTGGCGGTAGAACTGGCCGGACAGGCCGCTGATGAACGCCAGCGGCACGAAGACGGCGACGAGCACCAGCGCAATCGCGATGATCGGACCGGATACTTCACGCATCGCCCGGTAGGTGGCGTCGCGCGGGCTCAGGCCGTTTTCGATGTTGCGCTCGACATTCTCGACAACGACGATCGCGTCGTCCACCACGATGCCGATCGCGAGAACGAGGCCGAACAGCGTCAGCGCGTTCACCGAGAAACCGAAGGCATACATGACGGCGAAGGTGCCGATGATCGAGACGGGTACGGCGAGCAGCGGAATGATCGAGGCGCGCCAGGTCTGGAGGAAGAGAATGACGACGAGCACGACAAGTGCGATGGCTTCCAGCAGGGTATCCACGACCTTGTCGATGGAGGCTCGCACGAATTCCGTCGTGTCGTAGACGATCTCGTACTTCACGCCGTCGGGCATGGCGAGCTGGAGCTGGTCCATCGTAGCACGCACGCTGTCGGCGATTTCGATGGCGTTGGACCCCGGCGCCTGAAGCACGGCGACGGCGACGGCTGGCTGCCCGTCGAGCAGCGAGCGCAGCGTATAGTCGGCGGCACCGAGTTCGACGCGCGCGACATCCCTCAGGCGGGTGATCTGTCCCTCAGGCCCGGCCTTGACGATGATGTTGCCGAATTCCTCCGGGGTGCGCAGGCGGCCCTGGGCATTGACGTTGAGCTGGAGGTTGACGTCATTTGGCGTCGGGGAAGCGCCGATGATGCCGGCGGCCGCCTGCACATTCTGTTCGCGGATGGCGTTGCTGATATCGCTCGCAGCCAGCGCATGTTCAGCGGCCTTCTGCGGATCGATCCACACGCGCATCGCATAGTCGCCGGCGCCGAAGACCTGCACCTGCCCAACACCCTCGATGCGCGCGAGCCGGTCCTTGATGTTCAGCGTGGCGTAGTTGCGCAGATAGGTCACATCGTAGCGGTCGGTCGTCGAGACGAGGTTCACCACCATGATGAAGTCGGGCGAGCTCTTGACCGTGGTCACGCCGAGCGAGCGGACCTCCGCGGGCAGGCGCGGCTCGGCCTGCGAAACGCGGTTCTGGACGAGCTGCTGGGCCTTGTCGGGATCGGTTCCGAGCTTGAAGGTGACCGTCAGCGTCAGCACGCCATCCGACGTCGCCTGGCTGTTCATGTACAGCATGTCCTCCACGCCGTTGATCTGCTCTTCAAGCGGCGTGGCGACGGTTTCGGCGATGACGACTGGGTTTGCGCCGGGATAGACGGCGCGCACCACGATCGATGGTGGAACGACTTCCGGATACTCGGAAATCGGCAGGGCGCGCATGCCGATCAGGCCTGCGACCACGATGAGGATCGATAGAACCCCGGCAAAGACCGGGCGATCCACGAAGAAACGGGAGATGTTCATTTTGCACCCTCTCCAGGATGAATTCGGACGAACAAGCCTACCCGGCGGGCAAGGCACCGCCGGCGGACATGGATTTGCATGCAATCGAGGCGGGGCCTTTACGTTGCCCCGCCGGCTGCCGTTACTTCACGGCGGCGACGTTTTCTTGCACCTGCGGGTCGACCACGACACCGGGGCGCACGCGCTGCAAGCCGTTGACGACCACCTTGTCGCCATTGGAAAGGCCGCTTTCGACGATACGCTCGTTGCCCGACAGGCTGCCGAGCACGACCGGCCGGTAGGCGACCTTGTTTTCCTTGTCGACGACGAAGACGAACTTCTTGTCCTGGTCGGTTCCGACGGCCTTCTCGCTGACGAGGATCTTGCTCTCGGCCTTCGGCTCGCCCATGCGGATGCGCACGAACTGGCCGGGGATCAGCCGGTTGCCCGGATTGTCGAAGACGGCGCGCACGGCGATCGTGCCGCTGGCCGCGTCCACCTCGTTGCCGATGAGCTGGAGCTTGCCGTGAATGGGCGTGCCCTCATCGGCGAGCGTGCCGACCTCTACCGGGATCTGCTCGATCGGCGGCAAAGCGCCTTCGGAGGCAGGCAGAGCGGCGAGCGCCGCCGAGACCGTTTCCTCGCTGACATTGAAGCTGGCATAGATCGGATCGACGGAGACGAGCGTCGTCAGCGCCGGGGAGGCCGAGCCGCCCGCCACCAGGTTGCCCGTGGTGATCTCCACCTTGCCGACGCGGCCGGCGACCGGGGCGCGCACATTCGTGTAGCTCAGTTCCAGCTCGGCGGCATCGAGCGTGGCGCGCGCGGTGGTCAGCGCCGCTTCGGCCTCTGCGACCGCGTTCAGGCGCTGGTCGATGTCGCTTTGCGAGATGCTGTTGCTCTGGGCGAGGCGTTCACCGCGATCAAGCTGCGTCTTGGCAAGCTTCACCCGGGCCTCGGCGGACGCGAACTGGCCCTTGGCCTGCGTCACCGCGGTCTGGAAGGGTTGTGGATCGATGGTGAAGAGCAGGTCGCCGGCCTTCACCAGCGCACCCTCGCGGAAGTGAACCGACTGGATGGCGCCTGAAACGCGCGAGCGAACCTGCACGCGATCGATGGCCTCCAGGCGGCCGGAGAATTCCTGCCATGTCACCACGTCGCGGTTCTCGACCACGGTCACGGTGACCGGCACCGCGGGAACCTCCGCGGCGGTGGTCGCCTCGGCCTTGGCGGCGGTGGCGGGAAGTTGGAAGATCAGGGCTGCGGCAGAAGCAGAGACAACCAATCCCAGGCCGGCGCCTGTGAGGGCCCAGCGTTTGCGCTTCGATATCATTGTTTTCTCCAGTGCGGCTTGGGTCCGCGTTATATTTTCAATTCAAATCAGGCAGTGCTTATCGTGTGAACGAAACCGGCAAACTGGTCGGCGACGACGCCTGCCCAGTGCTCGGCCCCATTGGGTGTCCCGCTATAGATCGTTGGCCAGCCTGTTCCCGCGGGAAGGACATGCTGCTGTACTTTGACATCGGCCGCACGCAGGCTTGCGGCATAGCCCAGGCCCTCATCGAGAAGCGGATCGTCTTCGGACGATATGATGAGCGCCGGTGCTAGGCCCGACAGGCGCGAGCACATGGACGGCGCGGCATAGGGATGGCAGACGCCGCCGCTGAGATAGTGGTTCCAGCCGTCGGTCCAGCGGTCGTGCATGCCGATGGCGTCCGCTTTGCGGAAGGACGGCGTGGCCATGAAGGGATCGAGCAGCGGTGACAGCAGAACCTGGCCGTCCAGTTCGTCGGCGAAGTGGTCGCGCGCCTTCAGCGCGACGCCGGCCGCGACGTTGCCGCCGGCTTCCTCGCCGCCGATCAGGAGAAGCGACTTTCGGTCGCCAAGGCCCGCGCGCTTCTTGGCCAGATAGGAGAAAATGGAAAAGCCGGCTTCGAGCGGCTTGGGGAAGACGCCACCCTCATTATAGTTCGGCACGGCGACGATGGCGCCGATGCCGGCAATGCATTCGGCGAGCGGGCAATGGGTGAGGCCTGACTGCGTGAACGCACCGCCATGGAAATACAACAGGACCGGTGCGCCCTTGGCGTAGTCGGCTCCCTGATAGACGCGCACCGACACGGGGCCGGAGGCCACCTTGTCGAACGTCATATCCTTGATTTCCACCGGCATCGATTTTGTCCTGCAGCCCCGTTGGAAATAGGAGGGGCCCTCACCATTTATATCGTTAGTCATTGCACCCAGATAAGTGTGGTAAAATTGATTTCACTGTTCGATAACTCGAACAATCATAGCTTCCATAGCGGGAATGTTCCATGGATCAGCTTTCTGCGATGCGCGTTTTCCTTCGCGTCGTCGAGATGGGAAATTTCACCCGGGCGGCGGACGCCATGGGCATGCCCAAGGCCACCGTCAGCAATCTCATTCATAATCTGGAAGCGCATCTTCAAACCAAATTGCTGAACCGTACGACCCGACGCGTCATGGTGACCACGGATGGTGCTCTCTACTACGAACGGGCCAACCAGATCATCACCGAGATCGATGAACTGGACGGCAGCCTTTCGCATTCCCGCACCAATCCAAGCGGCCGGCTGCGCGTGGAAATGTCCGGCGCCTTTGCGGATCTGGTCGTCATTCCGGCATTGAAGGATTTTCACGAGGCTTACCCCGATATCAGCATCGACCTGGGGGTCGGCGACCGGCCGGTGGATTATCTCGCGGAGAATGTCGACTGCGCGCTCAGGGCCGGCGCGCCGGGCAACACGTCGCTCATCGCGCGGCGGGTTGGCGAGGTCGACCTGCTCGCCTGCGCGGCACCGGACTATATCGCGGCCTTCGGCACGCCGCAGCATCCGTCGGAGCTTGAGGCGGACCATCGCCTGGTGAACTACTTTTTCGCGCAGAACAACCGCATCATGCCCTTCGTGCTGACGCGGGGCGAGGAAAAGATGGAGATCAACGGCCGCTACACCGTATCGACCAACGATGCCCGCAGCTATTCCGCAGCCGCGCTTTCGGGATTGGGCATTGCCCTGCTCGCCCGCTTCATGGCGCGCGGGGCACTGGAAGACGGCCGGCTGGTTCCTGTGCTGGCAGACTGGCAGGTCGAGCGCCTTCAGCTCTACATCGTCTATCCGCCCAACCGGCACCTGAGCAACAAGGTCCGGGTCTTTGTCGACTGGCTCGTGCGGCTCCTGGCGCGTTCGCAACTCGCCCCGCCCGATTGAGCCTTTCGCTCGCCGCCGCGCGACCCTAACCCTGCCTCGGTTTCCAGTCGGCCGACGGAATCGTATTGATCATCCACGGCACGCCGAACTTGTCGGTCAGCGAGCCAAACCCCGGGGACCAGAAGGTTTCTTCAAAAGGCATGCCCGGCCGTCCATCGTCACAAAGGGCGTCATACCAGCGTTTCGCCTCGGCCTTGTCCGTTGTATGCAGGGTGACGTCGAAGCCGTTCTTGGGCTTGCCCACATTCGGCGCCCAGGCAACGTCCATGTCCGCGCCCATCAATGCCTGATCGCCGACTTGAAGCCAGCAGTGCATCAGCCAGTCCTTGTACTTTTCGTCGCTGATGGGCATGTCCGGCGGTGCGGCACTATAGGGCATGGCGGCCGTGATGGTACCGCCGAGAACGTCGGCATAGAACTCGAAGGCTTCCCGGCACTGGCCCTGGAAACTCAGGCTGGTCACGATCTTCATGACGCTATCCCTCCTCCCTGGAGTGAGGCGCCACTATCCTCCCGATCGACATGGAGGTCAACCTGATGGCATCTCGGCACGCGCGCGGACACGGGGGAAGCCTATTGCGCGCCAGCCGCCAGCCGCTTCTTCAGCCCGTCGATGATGCGGCCGGCAAGCGCCTCGTAGTCACCGTCGAAATGGTGGCCGCCTTCGATCGAGATGGATTCCACGCCCGAGGCCTTCAGTGTCGGGCACGGATCGTCGTCCTCCTCGCTGCCGTAGATGCATTGCACCATCTTCGGATCGATCTTGGCAATGTCCTTTACGGGATCGCCGCCCGCGCCCTCCCCGGCCACGCCGAGCCAGCCTGTCACCGATATCTCGTAGTCCACCTGGTGCGACAGCGCCATCAGCGTCACCTGCGGCACCCGCTTTCGGTCGTCGGCGGAGAGCAGGTTGTAGGTCGCCGGCAGCACATCGGCACCGAAGGAATAGCCGACGAGCAGCACATGCTTGACGTCCCATTCCTTGCTGAAGGCATCGATGATGCGCGAAAGATCGTCCGCCGTTTCCTGCGGCTTTCGCTCCGACCAGAAGTAGCGCAGCGAATCCACGCCGACGACGGGAATACCGCGCTCTTGCAGCGCGCCGGCCACCTGCTTGTCGATGTCGCGCCATCCGCCGTCGCCGGAATAGACCACAGCCATGGTGTCATAGGCCGGCGTCGCCTTCAGAACGCTGAGCGGCAGGCCAAGGGGCGTCTCGGTACCGCCGGCGGCGTCGACGCGGTCGGCCAGAGCCTGGGAAAGGACATCGGCGGCGCTCGCCGTCTCGTCACGCACCTCGATATCGGCATGCGCCGTCTGCAGCGTCGCCACATGGTCGCGGCCGGCCTGCGGGGCATCGGCGGTGAACAGCACCGTAACCGGCGCCGGCAGCGGCCCGTCCGTCAGGCCATAGAGTGTGCGGTCGCCGGCCTTTGTTTTGCTGGCCGGGGTGCAGAGCACCTTGTCCAGCGCGATGCCGGCTTCCGGATCGACGGCGATCGCCTGGTCGAGCGTGGCGGCGGGGCTCTGGGCGATCATGGCGAGCGCCAGGGCACCCCCCTCCCCGATGCCGGCGACAATGGGCGGATTGTACTGCGTCGCCCCGCCGGCGCGCTGCATCTGGTGGGCGAGCGCTTCCACGTCGGAGATCATGTACACGCAGTCGCCGGTATCGGCCGAAAGCGTTTTGAGATAGGCCGGCAGGTCGATGCCGACGACGGCCGCCCCCTTGGCGGCCAGGTCCGCGGCCTGCTTGTCTTCCTGCGCGCCCCAGCCGTCCTTGCCGGAGATCAGGAACACGCTCGCCTCCGGCGCGCCATCGGGCATGGTGATATGATCGCCGGGGATCATGCCCGTATCGAAGTCCTGCGCCATGGCTGCGCATGGCAGGAGGCCGGCGAGCAGCGCGCCGGCCGTAAGACGGGACAGAACCTTCATTTCGAGATTACTCCTTTGACGCCGCCGCCGATCAGAAAGGTCACGTCCATCAGGGCCAGCACTGCCCCGGTACCGTTGGAGACCGCAAGATAGCGCGGTTCCCAGCGGGGATGAAACTTCGATTTGAAAGCCCGCAAGCCTTTGAAATTGTAGAACCGCTCGCCGTGTTCGAAGAGCGCGCCGCCGACGCGATCCCAAACCGGTGCCGCCTCGCGCCGCGCCATGCCCGACAACGGCGCCATGCCGAGGTTGAACTGGGCATATTTTTCGTTGCGCAGATAGTCGAGAATGCTGGCGAACAGGAAATCCATGGTACCCTTCGGGGCGTCGGGCGCAAAGCGCATCAGATCGACCGTCGCCTCGGCTTTCGTATCCGTCACCATGAGCGTGGCGAAGGCCACAATGCGCTCTGCGAGCCGCACGACGGCAACGGGCTGGGACAGCACATAATCGTCGTCGAAGGCCCCCAGCGAGAAGGTCTTTTCCTTGGCGTTGTGATGGTCCAGCCATCCATCCGAGACGGTACGAAGATCGTCCAGGATCGGGGCGACCTCGCCCGGCGGGACGACGCTGAACGTCAGGCCATCGCGCAGGCCCCGGTTATAGGACTGGCGCAGATTGGCGAAACGGCTGCCCTTGAGCTCGAACTCCGCGAGGTCGATGGTGGCGAGTTCCCCGAGCTTGAAGGCGCGCAGGCCGACATCCGCGCAGGCACCGAGCAAGGCTGGCGAAATCTGGTAGAAGGCGGCGCGTCCCCCGCCTGCCCGCGCCGCGCCAACGAATTGCCAGACGAGTTCGGGAAACTCCTCTTCGGCACCGATGGGATCGGCGAGCGCAATCCAGGAGCGGCCATGGATGCCGTACATGATGTAGGAACGTCCGGAGGGCGAGAACATCAGCCGCTTGTCGCCCATGCGCACCAGATTGGCATCCGCCACATCCTGCTGCATCGTCACGGCGACGGCCTGCTTCAATTCCTCCGGCGTCGGCCCTTCCGTTCGGTAATGCGCAGGCCGGAGCAGGCTGGACAGCGCCAGCGTCGATGCAGCGATGGCAAGGCCGAGCAGCGCGCGCAATCCGCGGGGCGCCTCTTCCGAGAATTCGAACTGCCACCATAGGTCATGCGCATAGTTCGTGTCGCGATAGACGAAGAACAGGATGAAGGTAGCCGTCACGAGGATGACGGCGATGGCCATCAGCCAGGATGGACCGAGCGCCTGGCGCAGCAGCGAACTGTGGCGGTCGAAGGCGCGCGCATTGGCAAGCAGCGCGACGATGAACAGCGCCAGGAGTGCCGCCTCGAACACGGCGATGGCCTTCAGGAAGGCGAAGGCGAAGGCGATAGCAGCGCCTGCGAGCGCCACCCACCACGCGCCGTCAAGGCGCTGGCCGAGCCCGCGTGCGGCCACGATCAGAAGCAGGCCGATCAGGCTCGAGAGGAAATGCGCGCCCTCGACGATCGGCAGCGGCAGGTAGCCGGACAGGAAGTCCAGATCGGTGTCGGGCGTTGGCACCACGCTCGAGAAGATCAGCATCGCACCGAGCAGCAGCGACAGCGTGGCGATCAGCGCAGGGGCAAGCTTTCCGGCAAGCTGGGCCGCCTCGGCGACGCCGGGCCGCAGCGCCAGTTGGCGCATTTCGGTCAGGAGCAGGAGAAGCGTGGCCAAAAGCAGCGGCAGCACATAGTAGATCAGCCGGTAGAGCACGAGACTACCGAGCAGCTGATCGATGCCGATGGCGTTGGACAGGCCCGCCATGATGACGGCTTCGAAGACCCCCAGCCCGGCGGGAACATGGCTGAGTACGCCGAAACCGATCGCGACCGCATAGATCGCGAGGAAGGTCGGCCAGCCGACATGAGTTTCGGGCAGGAGCACATAGAGCACGGAGGCCGCGGCGGCGATATCGAGGGCGGAGACGAGGAACTGGCGCGATGCGGTGCCGCTGTCGGGCAGGCGCAGCCGAAAGCCCTTCATGGTGAGCACCCGGCCGTTGCGGCCGATATAGAAGACGGCAGCAAGCCCGGCCACCACCGCGCCGGCGATGACGCGCAACCAGAGCGCATCGACGCCGATGATGCCGGCGACGCGCGGCGCCACGGCAAGCGTGGCAAGGGCGCTGACGCCAAGCAGCCCGAGTCCGAAGGACAGCGTGACGAAGGCGATGACGCGCGCGATCTCGCCCGGCGTGAGCCCGAGCCTGGAATAGGCGCGGAAGCGGATCGCCCCGCCGCTGAGCGGGCCGAACCCCACCGTATTGCCGACCGCATAGGCCATGAAGGCGGTGACGGCGACGGAGGGGAACGGCGCCTTACGCCCCACATGGTCCAGCGCGTTCAAGTCGTAGAGGATGAGCGCAAAGAAGCTGAGGCCGGTGAACAGCGCCGCAAGCGCGATGGCGCTCCATGAGGTCGCCGAGAGCGCTGCGAGCACCTCGTCGTAGCGGACCTCGGCGGTCAGGTGGTACAGCGCGAACGCGACGAGCGCGAAAACGAAAAGGCTGGCCGCGCCGAGAATATAAAGTCTGTATGTAAGGAACAGCACAACGAGCCGGGACGACGTGTCCTCGGAAACCACACCTGTTTTATCCGACATGCTCAAGCCCGCGCTAATGTTACGGCGCCGCATCCTAGCCCCGTCTGTGGCAAATATCGGGCTGATTTTTCGCAATCGTGCAACAATGCCCGAGCAACGCGGCCCGTGCATGGCTGCATTGCACAATAAATGTTTTCCATCTGGTCAAAAAAGGAGCATAGTACACCCAGCTAATGCACATGGCGGCTTTTTTTCCTCCCAGTGCCGCCGCAGCAGCTGTTCCCCTCTGGAGGTTTTTTTGAACCTTCACACTTCATGGGCCGCGCAACTCGCCGGCCCATTTTTTTTGACCTGATAGTCCCTGCCCTCACCGGAAATCTCCCGCACCAGAGCCAGCATATCGAGGGGTGATGGGGCGATCGCCATTTTTGCCGAGCGGATGCGGAGTTTCCTCGCGGCAACGGTTCAAGTGTGCCCAGCACGGTCACCCTCGCCGCCAAGCTAGCCAAGACGGGCTTCTTCCTTGCTGTCTCTGCGGGTGCGGACAAGCCGGCCACCCATCTCCCGCCGGCAATCGACGTCTATGCGCTGGTATTCGTGTTTCTTCTTCATTTTCAATCTTCCGTTTCTGCGCTCGCAGCTATAACGACCCCGATGCGGCGGTCCGAAGGCCACGCGCCTTGCGGACGGAGCACGCGGCACTCATCCGAACTGACTGGAACAGAGCGCAAGCCTTTGCTGAAATCTCGGCCCCGGCACGAGCGAAGCCGAACAGGTCGCGGGCCTCGCCGCTTTCTCTTTTCAGACGATCTGGCGACACAACGAGGATGCGTTATAAATCTGACCATCTGACTAGGTGATGCTAATGGGCAAACAGAAACAACTGCTAGCAACGAAAAGGCCGGTGAGCCCGGCCGGGCGCTGGAAGCTCGAGGACGCGAAAGTCCGGTTCAGCGAGGTTGTCCGGCAGGCCCGCGAAAACGGTCCCCAACGTGTGTCCGTGCGCGGACACGATGCTGTCGTCATCATGAGCGTCGAGGAATTCGAGCGGCTGACGCCGGCTGTGCCTCGTGTGCCTTTCGTGCAGTTCATGGAGAATTTGCATCTCCGCGGTCTTGATCTCGAACGCGAGGCCGACCATGGCCGGGACGTCGAGTTTTGAGAGCTGGTTGGTCGACACCAACGTTGTGGCCGCCCTAATCAATCCGCAGGGCGCTCGTTCAGTGAAGGCCTCGCCGCAGGCCAGGAGGAGGATACGTTCCATCTCAGCATTTTGACCTTGGCGGAATATGACAAGGGGATTTTCAACCTGCCGGACAATCACCCCGACCGGCCGCGATACATCGCATGCGTGACGCACTTGCGGATCGTTTCGGCGAGCGCGTGCTCCGCCTGCATGACCAGGCCGTCCGGCATTTGGGGCGCATCTCCGGCGAGGTCAAGAAGGACACCGGGCACCCGCGGCCGGTGATCGATACGCTTCTCGCATCGACCGCGATCGAACACGATCTCTATCTCGTCACGCGCAACGTGAAAGATACGCGGCAATCCGGAGCCGAGGTGTTCGATCCATGGAACGATGACCCGGCGCGATTTCCATTGAGGCCGCGGGGCCGCAAGACGAGATAACGATACGCGAAAGGCCAGCCCTCGGACGGAAGGCTGGCGAAGACGTAGATCGCAATGGTGGCGGCCGAAGCCTTCGCCTGGCACGAACGCGTTGCTGCCTGACAGTTAGGGCACGGCGCGAAACAGCTGGGTCACGGCCCAGCGCGAGCGAGGCCGGTCCCGCGTCCTCTTCAGGCAACTTAGCGATCACAGCGTCGGCGCGCTTCGTAAGAACCTTTGTCGAGGCGGTGCGCAACTACAGTTTTCAATACAATCAGAGTCTCGCGTCGCCGCGATAGACATTTGGCTTAACGCCCGTCAACCGCCCGAATACCTTACGAAATGCCGCGGGATCCATGTAGCCGACCGCGCAGGCAATGCTCTCGACGAAGCCATTCGTTGTTTCCAGCAACTGCCGCGCTTTCATGATACTTACGTTTTGCAGATATTCGGTCAACTTTAGTCGTGTCGCTCGAAAAAAATGACGCTGAAGGGTTCGTTCTGAAAGACGCGCACTATCTGCCAGCTCGCCTATCGACTTTTGAAGCTCCGGTGTCGCATGAACTGGTGCTGGACCTGCAGGACCTCTTTGTTGCCGTGATCGAAGCGCGGAAGAAAAGCCTTGTACTGGCTCTGACTGCGACGCGGCGGATCGACTAAGAGAAAGCGCGCCGTTTCGAGCATCACGGCCTGTCCGACCAGCTTCTCAACAAGGAGCAGACCTGGATCCGCCCAGGCGAGAGGACCGGCGCACCGGTGGGAGCAGTGGCCGAACTGCGAATTAGATTTTCCGTGAACGCGTAGCCAAACGGAAATCCCGTATATCCAACGTTCATAACCGCTCGTCATTTATCTTCTGGCCCAAGGCTCCAGCTCCCTTTGTTCAGAATTCTGGGCATTAAATGGCCTTATGGCCAATCAAATGAACAAAGCTTGGCTGGAACAAGAGCTTCATGCCATAATGTCCAAAATTCTGGACGTGAGAAGGCCTCACGTGCACTCAAATGAACAAAATAGGTATAGCCGTGCCGCGTAAGAGAAGCTACTCCAGAGTCACGCGCCAAGCGCTCGCTATGCTCGGGAAGCTGATCCGCGTCGGCCGTGCCGAGCGCCGCCTGACCGCACAGGAACTGGCCGACCGCGCCGGCATCAGCCGCACGACCCTTTCCAGCATCGAAAAAGGCGCGCCCGGCCCGGAAATCGGCATCGTCTTCGAGATCGCGTCGCTCGTGGGCGTGCGCCTGTTCGATTACGACGAGCGCACCCTGCAGCTGCACAATGCCCGCCTTGATGAGAAATTGACATTGCTGCCCAAGAGCGTCCGCCACACGGTGAGGGAGGTCGACGATGACTTCTAAATCGGATGCGACAGAAGCCTTTGTCTGGATGTGGCTGCCGGGGGCCACGGAACCAGTTGTAGCGGGCCGCCTCGATCAGGATGGTGAGCGCCTGTTCTTTACCTATGGTGTCAGCTACAGGCGCCGCAAGAACGCTATTTCCATCTATGAGCCGGAGTTGCCTATCCAGGAAGGGGTCATTGCGCCCATCAACGGCCTGCCGATGGCAAGCTGCATTCGCGACGGCTCGCCAGATGCCTGGGGCGCCGGGTCATCATCAATAGGCTGACGGGCAAGAAGCCTGATGCTGCCGGCGTGCCGGAGATCAGCGAGCTGACCTTTTTGCTCCAGTCAGGCTCCGATCGGATTGGCGCCCTCGATTTCCAGGCCTCGGCCACGGAGTATGTACCCCGCCTTGCCGCACAGGCCTCGCTTGACGAGCTCATAGAGGCAGCCGCCCTTATCGAAAAAGGCGTTCCTCTGACCCCGGCGCTCGACCAGGCCCTCAATCATGGCACGTCGATTGGCGGGGCCCGCCCCAGGACGCTGATTGATGACGGCACAAAGAAGTTCATCGCTAAATTCTCGGCAGCTAGTGACACCTACAACGTCGTGAAGGCCGAATTTATTGCGATGACGCTGGCGCGCATCTGCGGCCTGAACGCAGCGCCCGTCTCGATGACCCGCGCAGCCCATAAGGATGTGTTGCTTATCGAGCGCTTCGATCGCACGCACACGACGAATGGGTGGACCCGACATGCCATGGTCTCGGCCCTTACAATGCTTGGCCTTGATGAGATGATGGCTCGCTATGCCTCGTACGAAAACCTCGCCGAACTCATCCGTCACCGGTTCACTGACCCGAAGGACACGCTCGAGGAGCTTTACGGACGGATTAGCTTCAACGTGCTGTGTGGCAATACCGACGATCGTGCCCGCAACCATGCCGCCTTCTGGGACGGAAGGATGCTAACCCTGACGCCGGCGTATGACATCTGTCCGCAAGGTCGTACCGGAAACGAAGCCACCCAGGCCATGCTGATCAAGGGCGAGAACCGCGCCAACACACTCGCCGCCTTGCTCGCCGCCGCGCCGGACTTTCACCGGAAAGAAGCCGAAGCCGCCGCGCTGATCGAGCATCAGATCGCAACCATTGCCCAGCAGTGGCAAGCCGTTTGCTAACTGGCCGAAGTCAGCCCCCTCGACCGGAAGCTGTTCGCCGGGCGGCAGTTCCTCAAAAGCTATGCCCTCGAAGGTTTCGATGCCCACAAGGCGCTGCAGAATACATTCAGTGCTGCGCGGAGCACGCTTCTCGAGAGCGCGGGCACCTGAAAGGTCGAACGGCGAGCGTGCCGATCTATTATGTCGGATAACCGCCCGATTACTTGGTTTCCAGCCGCGGCGTCGGGGGCACTGGATTTGCCACAGACCAAGCAGGACCAATTCAGAGAATGGCGGAATTCTGTGGGTTTCCGAGATGTGCGAATTTGTGGCAAATTTCACACCGGAGGCGCATTTCTTTCCGTAGTAATTCTCTAAGTGATTAATTTTCCTGTCGTGTCTCGCTCTCGATTATGATGTCGGCCCAGTATCGCGGTTCTGGCTGCTCTCACTTTCGGTGCATCCGCCAGTCCCATCGGTCGCTGGTGGCGTACCTTCGCGTCGCGCTAACTCATTTTCGACAGCCTCGCGGATGAAGGTGGCAATGCCATAATTTCCGACCAGGGCCTTGATCCGCTCTTTCGTCGCCTTCGGGAGGCGAACCTTCGTTTCTTTCAGATTTAGCGGTGGTCGTCCCATAAAGTGTATAGTTCCCCGTCGCCGTCTATCGAATTAAATCTATATATATAAACGGGCCCCTTTATTGACGGATTAAACGGGGACGTTTATCTTCATGTTATAGACGGCTGGATTGCGTGTTCGCGCACGCCATCCAGCCTAACCACAATCTAGCTTGATGGAGCTTGGATCATGGCTGATTCTGAGAATAGCAGAACTTTGCCTGCAATTTCGCGCGGAAAAGAACGACTTGTGCACGGCAAGTGCCAAGACCTTCCTCCAATCATCGATCGCCGAAATCTGCTCTCCGTGGCGGCGCGCCTGCTGAGCGTAATGATCGCGCATACTCCGCAGCGAAGGGAGAGTGGTCCAACGCCCGTCAGAGAAATGTGGCCTCGCTGGTACGAGTACCACCGAGAGCACATGAGGATCATCCGTCTTAGGGAAAAGCTGCAGGCGCAACTGCTCGAAGAGGCCGGTGGTCTTCCGGTCCTTATGCTTCCGGATGTCGGAAAGGATGGCATCGTCGAGGTTCGCTCATTTGCCGACATCAATCGAATGGCCACTCAACTTGATGCAGAACACCTGTCTCGGGCGCGAGCCGAGCTTCGTAGGCGCCGGAAACAGTGGAAAGAAGCGGATCGACGCTTGGGATACAGTGCGATCGTTGCCAAAGAACAGGAACTCGCGGAACGGGTTTTGATATCCGGACGTGTCATGTGGATCACACGGCCCTCCTCGTTGATCGAAGTCACGGCGAAGCTCCATTGCCTGATCGTCACGCACGATCCAGGCTTGAAGCTTGACGAAGCATCGTGGCCCGAACTGCGGACGATGCTGAAGGATCTCCTTCTCCTTATCGAAAAGGGCCGGCCGGAACCAGGCAATCGACCTGCAGATTTCTGCAAGGCAGCGGACGTACGAGGCATTCTAAATTTGGCAGCCCGATACCGAGACGCCGCCATCACGCTTGGTGAGCGCCTGTCGAAGCCCAACCACCTTACACGGCGTCTTCTGGCTCTCCATTCGATTGAGCTCTATCTGGATGCTCTTCTGCTTGCTAACGGCTATGATGGCGAGACAATCCGCGGCTTTGAGCGCGATTTTAACAAGCGGACCCGCATCGCTACGGATATTGGCCTGGTTCTGCGCAAGCGTACAGCGGCGCATTTGGCAACTCTCTCATCAAGCAGAGAGTATCTCGCCGTCAGTTATGGACCGGAGACGACGGCTACGCTCTCACAGATGAATCGAGTTATGGCGACTCTTGATGAACTCTCGCTAAAAGTACAAAGAATGTTGCAAGGGCTACACGGTAAATGAAGATCCCGCTGCTAATGGGCGAATTTTTTAGAACCTGCTCTTCCTCATTCTGGGATGTGCCAATTAAATACCAATACTGCGACACCGCAGGCAATGACCTGCGGTGGAAAGCGATGGTTCTTGTAGCTGACGATCGATGGCCTCATCGAGACGACAGTGAGCGAACCGTTGCTAGATGAAGGATGAGACGATAGCTTGTTCGGGGCGTGTATGCGAATGGCGTTCGCTGGCAATATGGTATAACCCCATGATCGAAAGAACAGAGGCGCCGGGTTACCGCGGTTTCAGTCCAATGTGCCAACGGAATTCAGGATCCGGCCGATGCGTCGTACCGGTAGCCCGAAGATCCGAAGTTGCCGCCCTCTACGAACGGCTCACCGCCGCCAGCCTGCGGCTCGCCGCCGCTTCCTTGACGATACCGGCGATCTTTTTCAGGAAGGCTAGGCTGAAGCTGCCAAGCGGCTTACTCGATTCGAAGTCGAAAGCCTTGTCGAGTTCGACACGGTTATACTCATCGAGAATGATCCAGCACGGAAAATCGAGGCCGACGCGGCGGCATTCCATCTGGCTGATTGATAAAAATAGGCGATCCTCAGACGGGACCTGCGAGGTAATGGCGAAGAGGAATAACGCACCCGGGACACCAGGTGTGCGGACGACCACGCAGACGGGACGAGCCTTGCGGCCGCTCTCCTCGCCGGCATCCGCCTGTCGCTTCCAGAGATAATGGAAGCGGACGACGTCGCCCACGTTAAACATTATCGTCCTCGAGTAACGCGTCGAGCCCGGTCATCAGTTCTGCATGGACGGAGTTTGGAGCATCGTCGAGGCCGTAGGCGGCCGTATGCGATCCGCCGACAAGCCTTCGATACTGTTCCGCCGTCAGGATGACGAGCTTTTCCTTGCCGCGCTTGGTGAGCGCGACCGGCTCTATCAACGCCGCTTCAAGGATTTCCCCGGAGGCCCGGTTCATATGGGAAAACGAAAACTGCTTCATGAGCACCTCCATCACTACGTAAAATACGTATTCCAGGTATTTCATGCAAGTCTGCCTCGACAGAAATCGACTTGCAAGACGTCGAACTGATGCTTCATGCCCACCCATCTCGCGTTGCCCCACGCGTAAGGCCCTGTGCTCGAGGGCTTCTTATAGAGCCCCCAGTGAAGATTCTGGACTAGCGGATGTCGACACCGCAAAACAGGACGGCGATTGCTGCCCGAATTCTGAATCACGTACGGGAGACGGCATACCTCGCTTTTTGCAATCTTGATGGATATAGCACTTAGTGCTATATGAGCCGATGTCAGAGCGATTGTTCAAAACAGCGTGGTTTGCCAAGCCAACAAAGAAGGCGCGAATCTCCGCCATGGCATTGTCAAAGGCAATCGATCAGGTTGCCCTTGGACAAGCTGACCATCTCGGCGGTGGCGTCTTCAAGAAGCGCCTCAACGACAATATGCATCGTTCAATCGTTCTGGCGAAGGCCGGAGAGTTCTGGGTGTTCGCCTATCTCTTCGCTAAGAAGGACCGGCTAACATGATGATGACGCGCTTCTGGCTTTCCGGAAACTCGCGGACCCATACCGGGCAAGGCGAAAGCCGACCTCGAAGCGGAACTTGAAATCGGCGCCTTACTGGAGATTGATCATGGCAACTAAACGCAAGTTCAAGAGCGATGCGTTCAAGGCAACCTATAGTGCTATCGAAGGCATGTTTGCAGCTGGGACTATCGACAAGGAAACGTTGCGGACCTTCGATGAGGATTGCCTTGTGATACCGCAGGAACTGTCGCCCGGCGAGATCAAGGCGCTCCGCGAGGATAACCATGTCAGCCAGCCTGTCTTTGCCCGGTATCTGAACACAAGCCAGTCGACGGTCCAAAAGTGGGAAACCGGTGCCAAGCGTCCGAGCGGGCCAGCCCTCAAGCTCCTCTCGCTCGTGCAAAAGCACGGGCTGCAGATGCTTGCGTAACTGAACCTGCACTAGGGGGGCAGCGTTCGAACGTTGAACACCCTTGCCGGTCTTATTGCCGACGCTGGCATAGCAAAGGTTCCGCGACACACTGGATATAGCGTCGCGGCCCTCTGCACCTTAGACGCGACCTGCGAGTATGTTTCTCTCTCCGTCCTTCTTGATTTTGCCCTTCCCTTGAATGCCGAGATTTCTGACGCTATATTGCGTCATAATTACTGGCGTCGACATTGAGGTAAAAGCCATGGGAATTGCGCAATACGCTGACGAGGGGCTTTTTTCGCCGCGGAAGATTGCCAATGTACTGCGGACGACGAGCGAGGAAATCGCCCGCACGGCCGGACTCGGCAAGGATGCGATCCAACGGAAGGATCGGATCCGGTCCGACAGGACGCAGCGCCGTCTGCGCGAGATGACCGAGGTCGTCAATAAGGTGGAACCGCGATTCGGATCGGCGCTGGTGGCCTATGCCTGGTATCGCTCCGAACCGTTGCCGGGCTTCTCAGGTATGACAGCGATGCAGTTGGTCCGGGAGGGCCGCGCCGAAGAGGTTCTCGACTATATCGACGCGGTCGATGCTGGCGTCCACGCCTGACAAGACGGTGCGGTATGAAGGCACGCTTTTTCGAGCACTGAACCCGATCTATGCTCGCGAGCCAATGTCCGGGCGCGGAGCGCAGTTGTATGGCGGCCGCTTTAACAAAAAGGGCACGCCAGCGCTTTACACCTGTCTGACGGTAATGACCGCCCTTCGCGAGGCCAACCAGGCCGGCAGCTTGCAGCCGACTACGTTGATTTCCTACGACGCCGATATCGGTCGGGTATTCGACTCCAGGGACGAAGCCGCGTTACTGGATGAAGGGATGGTGCCATCATCTCTCGCAGACCCGACATGGCGAGACCAGATGAAGGCGAGCGGCGAGGCCCGCACCCAGACTTTCGCCCGACACCTCGCCGCCGCCGGCTATCACGGCCTGCTTGTCAGGAGCTTCGCGCCGGGCGCAAACGCAGACGATCTCAACTTGGTCCTGTGGCAATGGGGCGCGGCCGCCCCCGCGCGCTTAACTCTGATCGATGATCAGAAGCGACTGTCGCGATAGCGACACCGATCGTCCCCGCCTGCTACCAACATCAGCTGGCTCCAGCTGGGCAGGATGAGGGTGAACGCAGGAGAAGACATGCATGGGATAACGGGCGACCCATGACTGCCACCACACACGGAATTTGCGGTTTAAGCTATTTATAGCGATTAAACCGCACCGGCTGTCTTTCGTATATCACGATGGATAATCTTGCATTACCATCATCATGCTGTCTGCCGCAGTCGTCGGGGGCCACTTGCCCTGCCGCCACCATGACGGACCGGGCATTGATACCGGCCGGAACAGCTGTACGAACATAGATCACATGGTCAATCAACAATGGTCCAACAAGGCTTGCCGCTTCGAGTTGCGCACAGACCAGTTCGCCCGGAGCGGATCGTTCGTCACCAGATCGAGCAACACACTTGTGTGAACGAGGATCACGTTTCGCCACGTGTCATCGACAGGATAGAGGCTGTGTCCAGGCCATCGCCGGCGTGGCCGCGGAGTTTCTGAAAGCGGTTTGCTTGCTGCTTTCTGTCAGCTCTAATGAGAACAACACTTCCATCAGCGGCTCGTTGAAAATCCGCCTCGGTAACTCGGGTGATTCCAAGCCAGCCTCTTACTGATTGGAATCGTTACCTAACCTTTCGCTGTGACCGATGTCGCCATAACAAACGCCGGATGATACCTCAGTTCCAAAGGTTATTACGACTTCAGATAAAATCAACATAACCGACGTGCACGGGCGTCCGTCAGGCGCCGAAGACCTGACGCAACGGAAAAAGTCAACGCGGTCTCAACCGATTCAGCGCTGACCTGAAGCCAGAGGCATCTGGCCTAGCTGACCGACTGTAGGATCGCTCGATAGCTGCCGTCACCGCCATATCGGCAATTTGCTAGCTCACCCCGCTAACCGGAAGGAGGCGATCCTGCCGGCGAACCTCATTGTCGTGGATTTGATCGACAGAAGCTCGTTCGGCGATAAAAAATACCGACGCCCCTCTTTCGCCCATAGCTGGCGCAGGACGCGCTTTGTAGGTTTTCGATGCCCGGCGCCGTCCTTACGCAAGAAATCCTCTGTACGATGGCGACTAACCATGGTCTTGCCCGCGAGACCGCTGCGCTCAACCAGTTTCCGGCGGAATTCACCGGGGTGGCTCGAAAAGGCCGGAGCACGGCCTTCGGACGATGGGAGCTGCATAGTCTTTTGCAATCGAACTGGATACTGCGCCAAACGGCGCGGTATCCCAAGATGAAGTCCCGGCCAGCGCGCCGCGCTAGGCTCAATGGGCGAGCATTTCCTCCAGGATCTGCTTGCCGTCGAGATTGGCCGGATAATAGGTCGGCCAGTTTGTCAGTTCCTTCAGCACCGCAGCGCGGTCGTTGCCCCAGTAGAGGTGGTAGTGGCCGGCCTTTTCAGGGGCGATGATGTGGTCGCTGAACTGGATGAAGGCGGGTGCTGCCGCGTCCCCCGCCACCTTCTTGAAAATGAAGCGAACGCCGCGATTGCCCTTCTTGTAGGTCAGGATCTCGTGGCCGTCTGTTTCATAATCGCCACTGACGGCCGTCTCGCCGCGGAAGAAGGTAACCTTCGACCCGGCAATCAGGATGCGATCGACATCGGTCTTGTAGCCGACGTCGTAATAGGCCCGGTAATCGGCCGCACTCTTGTCGCCATGCCTGGCCTTGTCCGCCATCACGGGGTCGAGTGTTCCGTCGACGAGGTAGGGATAGACGGACTGCCAGTGGCCCTCCCAGTCCGAAAGCGGACGTGCCTTTACCTGATCATCCGCGAAATAACCGTCATGGACCTTCTTCTGCGCCTCGTCGGCATGGCTGTGGCTGTGGCTATGTTTGTGTTCCGATGCGGCATGGGCGCTGACCAGCCCCGTAAGCCCGAGCGCCGTCGATATCGCCACGGCATAGCTGAGTTTTTTCAATAGTTTGGTCATTGCCTCTTCCTTTCCATTGTCCATTCCGGCGCTAGCAGCCGAATCGATATGTAATAACGTAACGTAACTCGATTAACGTGCCTCGAAGATGCTTTCAAGCTAAAAAGGCCTCGAATTTTCACCCGTCCATCACCAGCGCGCATCAGGCTGGCGCTAGCTTGGTCGGGATAAATGCGTGCAGGCGGCAGTTGTGCGGCAGCTTCCGGTTGGTGCGTGAAGAGAGAAACGAGATGAGCGAGATTCAGAACAAGGCTGTTGCCCTTGCCACGCAGAACGAAGGCGACCTCACATCGCAATCAGCCGCCGGAAGGGCCCTTCCCTACCTCGAGAGCGCGCTCAACCTGTATTTCGCTTTGGGCGGCGATCAGGCGCAGGCCGTGGTTCTCGCCGGGGCTGAGCGGTCGCAAACACCTCGCGTGGATGTTTCCGTCGCCAATCTGCTGGTGGAAATCGCTGTCGCCAGCCATCTGAGCGATATCGACATGATTCAGGCCACCTATAATCGCCTCGACTTAGAACTGATGCCCTTGCCCCGCAACAGGTAGGCAAAACCCCGCCCAATCGGCTTATCTCGCGGCAACGAAGGCATTCGCCTCAACCGGTGAACGCACCGTTCTCCCTGCTGGCCTTTTCAAGCGGGAGGCGAGCCTCCATCTTGCACATCAACTCCCATAAACGGACGCACGGCGTCGAGGCGGACTTACATGAAAAAAATCGGCTTTCTTTCCTTCGGTCACTGGACCCCTTCCCCGCAGTCGCAGACCCGGTCGGCGGGCGACACGTTGCTGCAATCGATCGATCTGGCGGTTGCGGCGGAGGAGCTGGGCGCCGACGGCGCCTATTACCGGGTGCATCATTTCGCGCGGCAGCTCGCCTCGCCCTTTCCGCTGCTGGCAGCCGTCGGTGCGCGGACCAAGAGCATCGAGATCGGCACGGCCGTCATCGATATGCGCTACGAGAACCCGCTCTACATGGCGGAAGACGCCGGCTCGGCCGATCTCATTTCGCAGGGCCGGCTTCAGCTTGGCATCAGCCGCGGTTCGCCCGAGCAGGTCATCGATGGCTGGCGCCATTTCGGTTATGCGCCGGCGGAGGGCATGAGTGACGCCGATATGGGTCGACAGCACACGGAAGTCTTCCTGGAGGTGCTGAAGGGCGAAGGCTTTGCCCAGCCCAATCCGCGCCCGATGTTTCCCAACCCGCCGGGCCTGCTGCGGCCTGAACCGTACTCGGAAGGCTTGCGCGAGCGGATCTGGTGGGGCGCCGGCTCCAATGCGACCGCCGTCTGGGCCGCCAAGCTCGGCATGAACCTGCAAAGCTCCACGCTCAAGGACGACGAAACCGGTGAACCCTTCCACGTCCAGCAGGCCAAGCAGATCCGGGCCTATCGCGAGGCCTGGAAGGAGGCCGGCCACACACGCACGCCACGCGTTTCGGTCAGCCGCAGCATCTTTGCCCTGGTCGATGACCGCGACCGGGCCTATTTCGGCCGCGGCGGCAAGGAAGACGATTCAGTTGGTTTCATCGACGACAAGACGCGCTCGATCTTCGGGCGATCCTATGCTGATGAACCTGACAGGCTGATCGCACAGCTTGCCGCTGACGAAGGCATTCAGGAGGCCGATACGCTGCTTCTGACCGTGCCGAACCAGCTCGGTGTGGATTACAACGCGCATGTCATCGAATCCATCCTGAAACATGTCGCTCCGGCGCTTGGTTGGCGCTGACAAGGCATCGGGCGGGGGGAAATACCGCCGTCCGTCCGGTCGTCCGGGGGGTTTTTCACGCTTCCGTCCATCATGCCCGCGACCGTTCCAGCGCCTGGAGCATCGGATAGATGCTAAAGGCCGCACGCCGGGCCTTTTCCGTCAGGTTTCGCAGATAGCCTCCGGGTGAGCGGACGGCCTCGCCCCGTTCCAGCAGCACAGTGATCACCACGGCCGCCGTCTGTTCACCCATCGCCGCTTTCGCCTTGCGCCATGCATCGGGCGTGATGCCGAGCATCGACCGTGCGAGGTCCGCAGCGGCCAGGAAATCGTTCCAAGACCGGATGCCATCCTTTGTGTAATCGGCAATCTGCGGGCAAATGCGTGTCAATCTGTCGAGACTGATCGCCATCTTTTGCTCAGGCACCGTCAAATTTGAGATCGTGGCGCTGCCTTCAGCATTTTCCCGGCCGTTCAGTTCAAAAGAGAGATCTGTATTTGTATTCTGAATATGCTGCTCATTTTGAAGCTCATTGCCGCTCATTTCTTGTTCGGAAAGGCTTGAAAGATAAGCGTTTTCCACTTCGGCACGCAGGGTGATCAGTTCATCGCGCCGCCATGCCAGGAGATCGCGTCGCATGCGGCGGCCTAGGCCGGTGGTCATCGTCGCCAATCGGGCCTTGAAATCGAGCCAGTCGCCCGCCCTGCCCTCTTCCAATGCGCAGGCGATGATCTTGGTGATATCGCGCTGGTGCAGCGTTACCTCGCTCCGCAGCGCCCTGATTGCTCTTTCTTCGGCGCGTGCGGCTTCTGCCGCTTCCAGTATTTCTGTGGCCCGGAGTGCGAGCGGCGCCAGGTCGAAACCGAAGGCGTCCTCTATCGCGCCTTTGTCGTCGCGCCGGCAGAAGCGCTTTCCGTTGGCGCTGTCGCGGCGGAAGATCATGCCGGCGTCAACCAGTGCTGCCAGGTGGCGTCGGATCGTCGCCGGCGAAATGCCGCGCGTGCGCACCGACAGTTCGCGATTTGACGGAAAAACAATGATCGGTGCCGAACCGTCGAGCTCCCGTGTGGTGGTGAAGGAGACGAGGGCTTCAAGCACGCTGATTGCGCGATCTCCGATACCATAGGCCGCGCGTGCCTCGGTCAAGGCGCGCATCAGCTGCCACTTGTCGGCCCGGCCGGTATCATTACCGGCCCCACCAGCCCGCAGTTTTTCCTGTCGGCCGGCCGTCTCGCGCTGTCTCTGGAACTGGCGCGCAGTTATCCGTCCGCCGCCAAAAGGCGTCGTTGCAATATGCTCCATCATTCGGGTCCCCTTTTCCGAGGCAAGGAGGTCCCGTCGACGCCATCCATCCGTCCTGTCGCATGATCGAGCGGGGATTCCGCTCTTGAGACAGGCCATTTGGCAGACGAAGTTTCACATTCGCACGACGCTAGCGTCGCACGACTCTTGACTTTGACTGTAGGAAGTGATTCTCTCGAATTGCTACATAGAAGAGGGCTTCCGAAATGGTGACGTTTTGGGGGCCTTTTTTCTTGTCTCTGCGCTTCCTTTCGCTGGTTTCTCAGGCGTTCTCCAACCGCTCACGCGGCCGAATCACAACAATGTTGTCAGGTCTTTCCCGCCTTCGCGTCTTTGCGCGCGGCTAGAAAGTCTGCGTAATCGTCCTTCATGCGTGCTGTTAAGGCCTCGATGAAGGCGGGATCGACTTCTGGGGCAAAGGCAATGCGCACCGCCTTGCCCTTGCGTTCGACATGGGCGAGTACGCCGCCGTCGGGGCGGATAATCGCCTCGGTCGCTGGCGCCGCCTTGGGCGCGCGCCGCATCAGCCGGTCGAACAGCATCTGAAAACGCTCATCGCTCGTCGCCGACCGGAAACGCTCGGAGTGGACCTCGTCCTCCGATTTCTCGATCTCCGCGCCATTGCCGTTCTCGTAAAGCGCGCCAAGCGCCATCCAGCGCTCACGGCCGGCCTTCGGCGCCGGACCGATCTCGCGCACGAAGCGGAACGGCACGGCGTCTGCGACCTGGAGAAGGCGTGACAGCTCGCTTTTCTGCACCGCCAAGGCATCGCAGACGAGCTTGCGCTCGAAACCGCGCCGAACGAGCGTATGCGCAAACAGCGCGCGTTCGATGAAGCTCAGGTTACGGCGTTCGGCATTTTCCTTGCCCTGTGCCAGAACCAGTTCGTCGTCGCTCAGTGTCTTGACGATCGCCTTTACGGGCTGGCCGAGGCGGCGAGCGGCACGTAGGCGGCGGTGACCATAGGCCACCTGATATCGGTCGCCTTCGCCTTTGTCGGCGTTCCCGGCGGGCGCGGGTCGCACCAGGATCGGAACCTGCTGTCCGCTCTCGCGGATGCTGTCGACGAGTGCGAGGAAATCCGGATCGTCACGCTCCTCATCGCTCAGGCGGTCGTTGACGAAGGAGACGTCGATCTTGTCGGTATCGAGTGAAACGATGCGTTCGCCATCCTGCAGCGCCTGGCGAAGCGCCCGCGCCTCCTCCGCCTCGCGGGTAATCGAGGTCAGCGAGAGGCCCATCGCCTTGACGGCACCGGATGACGTCCGCACGGGGGCGGCGGCCGGCTCGTTTGCCGTCGGCGCGGCTTTCGTTTCGGGTGCTGCCTCTCCGGCCGGCAGGATATCGCCGCCGAACAGGGCCTTGATGGAGTTCTTTCGATCGCGCCCGGCCATCACGTGCGTCCCCATGCGGTATGAATAAGCTGTTCAATCTCGTTGTTGACGGCGTCCAGCGCGTCCATCGCGCGGTCGTAGGTGCCGCGCGAGAAGTTCTCGCGCCCGACTTCGTAAAGCGTCTGCTTCGTCAGGCCGGCATCCGAGACGGCGGTGGATTTCAGCATCGGCGCCGTCAGAACGCGGCTGCCGAACAGCGAGCGAAGGAAGCCCGCGATCTGCGCCTGTGGCGCGTCATGCGGCTCGTAGCGTGTCACGAGATAGCGCAGGAAATCGAAATTGAGCTGCCCGCCCGCCTCACGCACCACACCGAGCAGATCCGCCGTCATGAAGAGGAACTGGCTCATCGAGGCGACATCCAGCATCTGCGGATGCACCGTCACGATGACGGACGTCGAGGCGCAGAGTGCAGACAGCGTCAGATAACCAAGCTGCGGCGGGCAATCGATGACGACGACGTCATAGTTGTCGGCCACCGTGGCAAGGGCCGCCTGGACGCGTGTGAAGAAGAAGCCATGTGCGTCGCCAGCGCGACGCTCGGCGAGCGCGCGGGGTGTCGCATGCTCGAACTCCTGGAGTTCGAGATTGCCGGGGACCAGGTCCAGATTGTGGAAGTAGGTCTTGCGGATGATGGCCGAAAGCGGTCGCGCTTCGTCGTCATAACGGATTGCACCATAGATCGTGTCGTTGCCGACCAGATCAAGTTCCGGCTGGTAGCCGAAGAGTGCGGAAAGCGAAGCCTGCGGATCGAGATCGATGGCCAGCACGCGATGGCCGGTCATGGCTAGGTGCTGCGCGAGGTGGACGGCCGATGTCGTCTTGCCCGAGCCGCCCTTGAAGTTGGTCACGGAGATGATCTGGAGATGCTCGCCGCGCGCCTCATCACGCCATTTCAGATAGGAGCGGGCCTTGGCGATGTTGCCCTTGGCGCGCGCCTGCTCGGCGAGGTGATGGCGAAGCGCATCGATATCGGAGAGCGAATACATGCGACGGCCACCGGGACCTGTGGCAAGTTCCGGTCCTTCTCCGGCAAGCGAAATCTGCCGGAGATAACCATCGGACACGCCGATCAGCCGCGCGGCTTCCCCTGAGGTGAAGCTGCGCAAGGACTTTCGCGACGTCGGCGAGAACAACCGGTCGCGCATTGACTGGAGCTGCGTGGAAAGGGCCTGCGCATCTTCGGCAATGGTTTCGTCGGCCGGGCGAAGCGGCTCCTTGTGTTCTTCCATGGCGGTATCCGAAGGCAAAGCCATCAAAGTCTCCGATTGTTACCCGATCGAGTCAGCGCCTCATGCGTGACCGACCGTAATGCTATTATCGTCCGATTCTCGGCACCGTGGATATGCGGCAGCGCGAAAATCTACAGATACGTCTCGCAGTTACGGCGAACTAACCATCCTTCGCCTTATTCCGTAGGCACGCTGGGCCAAGCTCTGAGTCGCGTCAAGCCTTTGCAGGAAAGAAAAATGGTGATTCACAGAGATGGAAATGCTGGAAAATGAATCGTTTGCGGGGATTTTTGGCGAACGGGAATGGCGTGAGTTGACAGCTGTCAACGATGATCCAAGGGCAACGTAAGCCGTCCGGCTTGGGCCTGTTCAGAACGGTCGGTAAAAGTCGGCTCGTTGCTTGGCCGCTTGGGCGCATGGACTACTGCCACCGCAACAGAACGTATTCCGACGCCACCCTATGCGCACCGTGCTCCGTCTCTTTTGCCATTGCAATCTTCTGACCGAGACGTGCTCGCTCGTGAGCAAGGAAACTCGGCTCGGACGTTGCGCGTGACGCGACGAGCCTCCGCCGATATAATCCGGTGCCACCCCGAGGTGTGGGTTAACGAGTGGCCTGTTGACAGCTGTCAACAGCGACAGTGATGCTCATCGGAGCGTGCCGGTGCGTGTGTCGTACCCATCATCCATCTACCAGTCATTTAGCGGGCTCGTTGCCTCAGCCTTCGCCGCAAATTGGTCGTGCCGCGAAAGCGGTCGCATTGTGGATGACCTAAGCGTGCCAACCACCGAATATCTCGGCGGGTATCGGCAACATGCCCGGACCGGTCTAACCACGACCCAGCCTGACATCGCCACGGGACATCGCCGCGATGGCGTCGAATTTCTGAACTGGGCTGCGATCTGCTTCAAGTGGGGTGTTAGACGGGATGGACTTGGGTCGGCTCGATATCTGCGGCGGGCTGGTTCTCGCGGCCCACGCCTTTCGAATCGAAAGGTTCTCAACGTTTCAGCAAGTGCTGGGGCGAGGGTAGGGTAGGGTAGGGTAGGGCCGCGGCGGGCACTTTCGCCAAACCGCCTTTTATTGATGTGTTCGTTGAGCTCTAAGCGAGGACGAATGATCGTGAAGATGGGTGCTCGGCGTTCTCGTCATCTATCCTCAAGGGCGTTACGGCGCGTTGGCTAGCTTTTGCGAAAGGGTCCGTCGCTTAGGGACCGATCCTGCAGGATGGTCGGTTAGGGCGCAGGTGTGGCGATCGAAACGTCTTTTTGCCGTTGGTGGGTTTGTCTCAAAGATATCGCGCCGTTTGGCGCGATATCCACTCGATTGCAGGAAGGCTATGCGGCTCGCATCGCCCGAAGACCGTGCTCCGAACCTTTCGATCCCCCAAGATTGAATTGCGCCAGGAGCTGGTTAAGCGCAGCGGCTTCCCGGGCAAGGCCATGGCTGGCAGCCGTCGACTGCTCGACCATCGCCGCGTTCTGTTGCGTACCTTGGTCCATCACGTTAACGGCGGTGTTGATCTCCTGAAGGCCGGTCGCCTGCTCACGGGAGGATTCCACGATGGCGTTCACGTGCAGGCTAATCTCCCGGACTTCCGCCACGATCGTCTCGAGCGAAACGCCGGTCTGCTTGACAAGCTCGACGCCGGTTTGAACCTGAGAGCCGGACGCCGCGATCAAGGCCTTGATTTCCTTGGCCGCGTTCGCCGAGCGTTGGGCAAGTTCCCGAACCTCTTGCGCGACCACCGCAAAGCCTTTCCCCGCCTCGCCGGCGCGCGCCGCTTCCACGCCCGCATTCAACGCCAGGAGATTGGTCTGGAACGCGATTTCATCGATGACGGAGATGATATTACCCATCTCACCCGCTGATTTCTCAATGGCCATCATCGCTTCGACAGCATTCTGCATCAAGGCACCGGATTGTTCGGCGCCTGTTCGTGCCTTCGATACGAGGCGACCTGCATCATCCGCACGCTTGGCCGAATCCTTGACCGTCGTGGTGATCTGCTCCAGGGCTGCTGCCGTTTCCTCGACAGAGGCCGCCTGTTGTTCCGTGCGTCTCGACAGATCGTCTGCAGCCGCGCGGATCTCATTCGCACCGGCATTGATCCCTTCCGCATTCTGCCCGACCGAGCGAAGCACGGAGTGAAGCTTCTCCACGGAGCTGTTGAAGTTCGAGCGCAGTTCGTCGAGCGTGCCGGTGAAGGGCGTCAGGATGCGGTGGGAGACGTTGCCATCGGCGAGAGCTTCCAACCCGTCGCGCAGCGAATCGACGGCAAACTTGGTGTTGGCGGCGTCGGCGGCCTTCTGTTTCTCCCGCTCCAGTCTCTCCTGTTCCGAAAGCGCCCGGTCGGCGTCGCTCTGCTTTTCCAGGCGATCCTTTTCGATGGCGTTATCGCGAAAGACGGAGACGGCCGAAGCCATGCTTCCGAGCTCGTCCCGGCGGTCGACGCCGGGCACAGCCTCATCCACCTGCCCGGAGGCAAGCGACATCATTCTGAGGCGAAGCCGCTCGATCGGATTGGAAATCTCGCGCTTGGTGACGATCACAGCGAGAAGCAGCAGGGACGAAAAAACAGCGGCCAATGCCAACAGAGTATACAGGATCGTGTTGTTGGTTTTCTCAGAAAGGACTGCAGCCTTCTCCTTGAGCCTGTCGCTCGTATTGTTGATCCATGCGCGCATCGCTTTGATCGTCTCGGCAGCCTTTTCATCGGCCTGGACGAGAAGGGCTTTGGCTTCGTCGTTGCGGTCGGCGGACCCCGCAGCGACGGCTTTATCCGTGATGTCGATGACGCTGTTGGATTGCGCCTGGAGAGACGCCAGCGCCTCGCGGTCTGCCGGCATCAACGTCATCGCGTTATCGATCAGCTCGTTGAGCCGTGTCTTGCTGGCCGCGTAGTCGCCCTCCGCTCGTTTCATTCCTTCGGTTCCGGCGTCATAGAGAAACACCTGGTAGGCGTCGTAAACGATCGAAACGAGACGCTGGCTGGCAATGGCCATGTCTATCTCGGCGTTCCCGTCATTGGTGACGAAATCCGAATACTCGGTGTCCGCAGACTTGAATTTTCCCGAGACATAGAGCGTTCCGCCGATGCCGATAAGACAGGCGGGAAGGACGAGGGACAGGACCTTTGTTCTGATCCGCAGGTTTTGCAAGAGCGACATAGTATTTTCCGTTGAGGGAGGGAACAAACGCTAAGATAGGGGGTGAACATGATCGTTCGCGTTATGGACCGAATACAATCGGCGCGCCTCTACCCCGGGATCTGTCACTTAATACTTTAGAAGAAAGCTTAAGGTCCTGTTAAGCTTATTGTGAGTTGCGTTCGCGGCGCTTTCCGATGCAAAAATACAACCTCTATTCTGCGTGACATCGAATTTCCCCGGAATGCCAGCGTTTAAAAGTTGTGTTCACTTCGCTCAGTTCGCCCCAAAAAGCACAAGTCTAAGGAAAAGCGGACTCCGGGTGCGTGGTGGAACAAGCCCGGGCGATCATGGCAAAACGGCTCGCGCGAGCCTCGGCGGATCTCCACCTTCCGCCACCCGCTATCGATGAAAAGCGTTGCGAGCGCCCCTTGTCGAAGATCGTGATCTGGGAGCATGCTGCAGTGCCAGCCGATGAGCAACCGTGGGGCGGGGACGTGGATCACGCAGGGTACTGCGCTCCAATGTCTTAGGCAGGGCGTTCAGATCCTAAGACAGGTCCGCCGCCTTCTGATGCAGCGAGGCGGTTTGCTGAATTGGATGAGGGCCAGTGAGCAGCGATCGCGCGGCCGACGGGCCTGGCCATGGCGTTGCAAAAGTAACCAGTTCGGCCGTTCGTCGGTCGGAGCCATATCGGACTGAGGCGTTACGCCCCCTCATGATGGCGCCTCGCTATTCGCAACCAAGCTAGCAAGGCATAGTCTCCGCAATCAAAAAGTAAAAACGCCGAATTTACCGACCCTCACAGATGGCCGTACAGAGGATTTCTCGCATAGGAATGACCCGTGGCATGGAAAACGCGAAAAACGCGTCCTGAGCCATCTGTGGCCGAAAGAGGGGCGGTTGGCTTTTTCGCCTGACGGCCCGGTCGATATCCCCTCAAGTACGGAAGGAGATCATCAGGCAGGGTCTTAGTTCGGGGAAGGGGGGTAAGTGGGCTATTGCGGAAAGCGGCGGCTATAGTAGCCATCGAGCGATCCTTGCACTCGGTGGACTGGTTCGCATGTGTATGTCTCAGAGAGTCGTAGCCGCGGCTCATAGATCGAGACCGTGTTGGGCTTGCCGCTGCGCGCTTTAGGTGTTCGGTCCCTTCACAGATTCTAGGCGGCGGAGCCGGCGCGCAAGGAGTGCGCGGCGAATTTGGCGCCACGCTCGGTTTCAGACAGGTCACCCCGCACGCCGGCGGCCAGCGCCGTCTTCTTGACCAGTCGGGCTACCTCCTGGTCGTTCAGCCGGCCCGGTCCGACCTCCTTGCCCCGGCCGGTCACGCGGCGAAAAAGGGGGCCTTTCGCCAGCCTGGCGAACCGGATCCATGCATTGACGGCGGCAACAGGGCAGGTGGCCTCCGAGGAGCCGCGGCCGATCTCCACCTCGCGCCACCCGGTCTTGCCGCGCAGCGTAACAAGTATGCCCTTGTCAGAAATCTCAATCCAGCCCCGGCCGTCGTGCGTTTGGTCGCGACCGAGATCGAGCCCTGTAATGTCGGAGCGCCGCAGGCCGCCAGCAAAGCCGATGAGCAGCATGGCGCGGTCGCGCAGGCCGCGGAGCGTGCCGCGCTCCAGCGTCTCGATCATGGCGACCAACTCCTCAGGCAGGACAGCCTCTTTTTGGCGCGGCGGCGCGGCGCGGGTGTTGCGGATGTCGGCCAGGACGCTGGCAATCGCCGGGGCACTGCGGTCGAGCGGCAGACCTGCCTGGGAATAACTCGAGGAGAGCGCTGAGAGCCGCCGCTCGATCGTCGAGACCGTATTGGGCTTGCCGCCCCGCGCACCGGCACTGTTGCTGCTGCCGGAGGCACAAGCTCTTATGTAGAGCGCGACAACCGCGGGATCGGGAGGCATGATTGGAAGACCCTGCCGCCGGCACCAGGCTGAAAAATGCTTCCAGTCGGCGGCATAGGCGCGTCGTGTATTGGCCGAACTCGCCGCCTCTCCATGGCCGACAACTGCGCTGTCAGGCGGTGCTGAAGTGTGCTTGGGATGATTTTTAATTTGCTCAACGATAGGGGGCATTGCTCTATTAAGGAGCATAATGACGATAATGCAAGATTATCCATCATTATACGCGAAAGACAAGGCGTGCGGTTAGAGCATAAATCTATGGCATGATCCGCACATCTGACCTAGGACCGGTCATGGATTTGCCCGTCGCCGCGCCCGTTGCCGCCCCGACCTTCATCGCCGCCCTGCCCGGCTGGGCGTTGCCGCGCGGGCGCGAGCCGGACGCGCTTGCTGCGACCATTTCTGCCGGCATCGCCCTGAAATCGCTGGATGATATGGCCCGCTCCACGCCCGCCTGGGCCGGCTGCTGGCGGTCGCGCCAGGCCCTCAAATGCGCCGCCGTCGCGGTCCAACCGATGGCGCGCGGCGAGGATGCGGCAGCGTTGCGCGATGCCGTTCTGCTGACGGCCGACGGTGACGATCCCGGCCCGGCCGGAAAGGTGTTTTTGGCCACCAGGAGATTGTCCACCCACAAACCCGCCTTCTCCTCGAAGGTGGTGGCCGAGCTTGCCGATCTGTTGGGGCTGGCCTGGGACGATCGGCTCACCGCGGCGGTCGACCATGCCGACGACGCGCTGGAATCCGGCCGTCCCGCGCCGTTCGCCGCTGCCGACCTGGTCACGGCCGTGCATGCGGTGCGGCCGGATGCCGAACCGCTTGCCTGGATGCTGGCTGACGTGCTGATCGCTGCGCTGCTGAAATGGGATTGTGCCGTGCCGCTGCTGATGGCCGGGCGCTATGGACCGGCCTCTAAGACGCTTGGGGGCTTGGGCCGCGTGCGCCCAGGCGAGCCGGCCTTTGCCCGGGCCGTTACCAATTTCCGCGCGAGAGCAAGGTGCCAACATGCGTTGACACAAGTTATCATCATAGTTCTGCCTGGGCTGAAGGCGTAGGTGCAGACCCAAACCTGGGAACACTGCGAAATACCAATTTGTCCTGGACATCTCGCTAAAGCTAGACCGGCAAAACGATCGCATTAGATCGTGCCTATCACTATGTTCATAAATATGAATTACGAGGCGTAGAAACCGGCAAAATGGTAACGCTCGCGAGCATCGAACCATCCCTTCCCGAAAGCAATCGGGATCGGGTAGTCGGAGGTCCGGGATCAAACGGCGATAATCGGCGACATTGGCGTCCGGCAGGACCGCTTTCATTCTATCGCGTGTCGCTACGAAGCGCTCGATGGGCAAAGTCGGTGTGTTGGCTGCGAGATTGCGGATCCACTCTCCATGTATGTCGTCCGTCCAGCGTGCTTCGACCAGACCGTCGAAGGCGCACTGGACCAAGACATTGCGTAGGTGAAATGGATACAGGACGCAGGCATCATAGACCGCGACGGGCGGTTTAGAGGCCATGGGTCTGAATGAGATTCTCCGTGTCTTCGGCAAGCGCATCCATCGCGGCCTGGCGTGTGTCGAGCCTGGTCTTCAACGCGAGTACGTCCTTGAGGAGAGCGCGACGATGCTTGCCCACGTAACGGAACGGCAGATCGCCGCGATCCATGCGCAGAACGACCAGAGGACGGGAGATGCCTAGGATCGCGGATGCTTCTGTTGGGCTCAATTCCTGCTCCTCAGTGAGGAGCGCAACTCGTTCGCCGCGCAACATGTGGGCCAGAAGGGCCTCAACCGCGGCGGCGGCCGACGGTGGAATCGAGAGCTTATGCTCGCGTCCCCCTTCTTGATGAACATGAAGTTCCAACCTGTCGCCAGCAGTAAGCTTTGGCAGCGGCGAGGCTGCCATGCGGTCCCGATCCGACAACCCGGCGAAGTGAATGATTTGGCTGGCCATGATGCGGTCTCCTTGACGGCAATATAGGAGCTGCGATGCCTAACTGCAATAACTGAAATCTCAACTCGTATCATGCGAGCGTGCCGTGTCATCGAGCATCGGAAGGCCCGGAGGTGAAAGGGTCAAACATCGTTGAAACGCAACGATGCTGAATATCGCACCCATCCTCTCGAGCACTGAGTCCACGTGCGTAATGAAAAGGCCTCCTCCGACGCTTGATTTGCTTGAAGAATGTAGCTTTCCTCGAGCCAGGCGAAGCCCGCCTGCTTGTTGTTGAAACAGATGAGGCACATCGGACCAGACGGTGATCAGAGCGATCTCGTCTGGGGTTTGGGTAGAAGTGAAGCCCGCTCGGCGCTTTCGAGGCGTGCGGTGCAAACCGATAAAGCGGTTCTTTGCAGCACGGTCACACGCTTGATCAGCCAAGCCAAGTCTTCTTCATCGATTCTATAATGGCGCGAATATCGGGCCCCGATATAGGCTTTGTCGAGGCGAGCAAAGCGCTGCGCGGCAAAGAAGCTGTCGCGGGGCCAGACCGCGATCAGCCGCGGCGTGACCCGCTCCGCATGTGTACGCAGCCAGGCAAGTCGATGCGATTTCGGGCTGTGAAGCGTCAGGACACGTAGGGTACCATGGTAGAGCTGTTCGGCCGTCTGATGAAGGTCAAAGGCTGCTTCCCTGTTGTAGCCACGCCCCACAGCATGCTTCGCCAGTTCGAAGCGATACTCGGCGTTCGGGAACCAGTGATCGAAATGCTGGAGCATCTCGGCTCTGGCCACCTCTAAATCCAGCGGTTTGGGTTTAACGAAGGGAAAGCCTAGCCTGTTATGGATCATGATGCCGTCGCGGACGATGTCCACGAAGAAGGGACGACCGTGAACAAGCTGGTTGTTTAAATCCATGATTGAATAGACGATGAAGTTGACCGGCGTCTTCAGACACCTCGTGACCGTCAGTTCCCACCACAGGCGATCCCTGGCCCGATCCCAGAAACCTGGATCGGCAAAGGTTTTTGTGCTGACGACGACGAGCAGGTTGTATGCAGCGCGATCGTCACCCTCGTACGCTTCGACACCCAAACAGTTTGCGCAGGAGCCAAACAGAACCAGCTTCACGATACTGCCGGCCGTGCCCTTCTTCAGTTGCTTGTCTTTCTGTGCCTGCTCGAACTCCTCAAAGAGGATACGCGCGACCGATCCCAGTTCACGACGCCTGTGCTCGGGGAGATGACCAATATGTTCAGGCGACGTCAGTTGAACATGCGCCCTCGTTGCATGCATATGGCGGAGGGCTTCGGAGTGCTGTTCGCCAATAGCGCCTTTCATAATGCGTCCCCGTCGGACTCCAGGAAGATCTCGGCGCCGCTGCCAAACATGAAGAGGTTAGGCTGCAGGGTTTGCCCGATGCGTATCAGATCGGCCTGCGCTGAACGCACGTGCTGCCAGGGGAAATCCGGGGGCGATCCATAGTACTCGCCCTTGCGCAGGACCGCATCAAGCTTGCCCGCAACGCCGGCAAGTGTCGCGGCCGGTGTGCTCATCAGGGCGTCGGCTGTCATCATTTCAGTACGATCAGCTCGTACCTCGGCTTTCGCGGCCCGAGTATATCCCAAGGCATCATCCAAACGATTCCACGCGTCCTGGCGGTTCCGGAAGGATGCTATTGCGCTTGCCCGTATGGCCTCATGCCCAGATGCATCGCCACAGATCCGATCTACCTCTTCCAGGCTGAATGCGCGGACCGGCTTCATTTCTCCGGGGAGCATGATTTCGACGTGTGGAAATCCGATAGCAGCAACCATCCGGCGTTCAAGATCCAGCTGCAATTTCCAGAGGCGCTGTGTTTCATTGAAGGCTTCAAACCATTGTCGCCAAACGTCCAGCGCGGGGTCGCAGATCTTGTTGGTGGCAAATGCTTTTACACTCTCCGTGCCGGGTCCAAATGGCAACGTTGCCATGGTCGCCATCGTACACGTCAGCAGCATCCTGCGCGTGACGGAAGACAAAGTCGTGGTATCGTCCGAATCAGCCATTGATCCGAGCTCCTATCAGCTTGGGTTGTGGTAAGGCTGAGTGGAGTGTTACCGCACTCCGCTTAGCCGCTTGGTTAGGCCAAATTATATCACTGGCATAATTTGGCGGTTCTAGAGATTATGTCAAGGTAATAATTTTGATCACTGAAGAGCAAATTCGGATGGCGCGAGCGGCACTGAGATGGGGTGTCCGAGATCTGGCCCGCGAAGCTCAGGTGACGGCAGCGACTATTACGCGTATTGAAGCTGGAAAGCCCGCGCATGCCTCCACATTGAAGGCAATTCAGGAGGCGTTTGAAACCGCTGGTGTGGAGTTCATCCCGGAAAACGGGGGCGGTCCTGGGGTGAGGCTGGCGAAGAAGACTATCCGCTAATCATAGCGCCGATGATACGTGGGGAAAGGGCTACCGCGCTCTGAACGGCTCGATCATCGCCTTTGTAACATCGCCGGGGAAACACACCGGCGAATATCCGCCCGGCTTGGTATAGGCGCTCCGCTTGCCGCAGCGCCGCCCAGAGCGGTCGCGGCTATACGGACATGCACATGAGCTCGGATAGGAGTCGAGAGATTCCGCAATAATGCGCTGGATCAAGACTGAGTCCGGAACGACGGGGACGGCAACCTCGATTTCCTCCGGCTTTTTCTCCTTCTTTGCCGGTGCGGCCTTCATGCTGGTCGCGGTTTCGGAAAGAAAGCGAGTGGCGATCCATCCCTCATGCTGGGTGAGATCATCTCGAATTCTGGACCAGTCTCCCGCCTCGTCCATCAGGAAGACCTTTCTCCCGGCATCGAAACGATCGATGATAGGATCGGTCGTCGAAGGACCTGATCGAAACCCCACACGCTTGCCCGACACGTAGCGAATAGCCGCATCGACAGGCCGAAGCGCCAGGCCATCGCTGGATGGCGTCTCGACCTTTGCGCCCGAGAGTTCGCGCGTCGGCTTTGCGGAGACCTCTACAGGTTCGATTTCTACCGCCCGTTCAACGCGGGAAGGCACAACATCCTGGGAAGAGGGCACGGTTGATCCATCGTCCGTCTGCCTGAAGAACGCATAGATCAGCAGCGCGCCAATGAGCCAGTATCGTTTCTTCATCCCCTATCCCCGCTCGAATTCTGGCTCACATGAAGCCGGACGACAAGTCTAGGGTGAGAAAGAAACCGGATTTCCCGTTGATCGTGAACTTGCTACAATGCCACCTCGTAATCGGAGGCTGGACAATGACAGGATGGGATCGCTCGCCCGGACCGGACAACGACTATGCTAGTGCACAGCCCACATCGTCTGTCTGGCGCGGTACCCTCGTCATGGTGCTCGTGCTCTCCGCTGCGGGGCTTGTCATCGGCTGGCTCTCATAGGGTCGGCGGCCATCAACCCCAACGCAGCGCGATCGAAACGCGCCCGAGCGGATGGACGTTTCCACATCCGCTCGGATTTCAAGAGATCCCTGCTCGGTCTGGCCAACCTATGCCGCTTCCCAAACCTGGTTCAAGATCTTAGCGGCCAGTGCCGCCTTGTCCTGTGGCAGGAATCGACCGTAGTGCTGCTGCACCACATCCGGCGTATCCTGGATCGCATAGCTTGCCTGTTCATACGAACCTGTTTGCTTGAGAATGTGAGTTGCCAGAATGTCCCGCACATTATGCGGCCCATGAGGCAGCAAGCCTCTGATGGCGCCACGACCTGTATAGGGATTATAGATGCCGTACCGCTGGATCACGGTCCGCCAGGCTTCATAGAAGGTTGCTGAATTATACGCGGCATCCACGCTGTTCGTCTTCACCGTCTTGACGAACAATGTTCCGGGGTCCTTTGCCGGTCCAAGCAAGACGCCGCGATGCCGGTCGATATAGGCTTCGAGATATTTGTAGAGATCGAGCAGGTCCGGCAGAATGAGCCGGAACGGTTTCTGCCCGAAGAAGGACGAGCCGGCATTCTTGAAGGCGACAGACGGAACGAGCACCTCCCATCCTTGCTCGCGGTCGCTCCAACGCAGTTCCCCGCATTTCATATCCTCAAGGCGCCGTTCGGATGTCGGGAAATGTCCGCGCGGGCAGACGCGCAGCTGGCGTAGGTTCTTTTGTCGAAGACCGAGATGCATCCCGAGACGGAGCAGCAGGAAGGATCGAACGGCCTCCGCAGCAGCACGTGGGTAGCGGTTCTCGTCCGGCATCCGGTTCAGAATCTCGTCTGTGATCTTGCGATATTCCGCCAGCGGGCTTTCCGCTTCCAGAACACACATGATTGGCTCGAACGGGTCACGATGCACGCGCATGACCCGCTGGATTTCCTTCGAGCGGTTGGCGGCGTGGCGATGAAACGTGTCACAGGCGCCATGCCAATCGCGCTCGGCGAATGCGATCTCCTCCCGTGCGATCAGACCATCGATGGGCCGCACATTCCTCAAAAGCTCAGGGTGCTGCCTAATCCAGCCGACCTCCGCGCGGGTTAGGGCCTGCGCGACCATCAGCATGTCTTCTTCCCATTTGGTATAGAAGCCGCGGCGCTGCTCGCGCCATTGCAGATACCAGTCCCAGACGCCGGGAAAGATCAGCAGGCCAAAGGTCAGTTGGCTGAGCGGCACGCCACGGCATTTGACGACGCCGGCGGGCGACGCTGCCAGCGCGCCGAACATCAGGCCGAGATGCTCGATCTTCTGCGCGGCCGTCTCTTCGCCCCATACGCCATTCCGCTGAAAGCCGATCGCCGTCAGTGTCGAGGTCTTGAATCGGATCAGGTCGGCCATTTCAATGGCAAGCCGCGGCGGCGCGTCGACGACTCCGGACAAGAGATCCGGGTCTTCCAAGGTTTCCGCAGTATTGTTGTTGGCATTCGCGATCAGGGAATTGGTCCGCGGAGACAGCGCCCCTCCGCCATAGGTGACGCCCGGAAAGCGAATGGCGTAGCGCTGCTTGCTGGCAGCCGCTTGATACCGCCGATAGTCGGTCGCCCCCGAGATGATGACCCGGCGTACCCAGTCGAGGATTTCCTCTCGCTTGCTGAAGGGCAAGCTGTTGAAATCATCGGGAAGGTGCCAAGCAATCCGGCGCCGCTCCGCCGGGGTGACGTCGCTCAGGTCGTGGCCGTGCAGGGAGCGGGCCTGGTGCGGGAGCTTTGCCTTGAAGTATCCCGCCGGCAGACGGTATCGCCGTTCAATGCGGGCGAGGATGTCGTAGCTGGCGACGGACCGCGGCACCCGCTCGCCCTGGATCCAAGACAACAAGGTCTTGTCGTCAAACGTCTCGCCGAGGCGGACGACGGCACGAAAGAGCTGCCAGTAGTTCTCGCCGAAACGGCGCATCTGATAGACTAGCGCATCCTGAAACGCCGCAGGGCCGTCGCTCGCCTCGAACAATGGCTCCGGAAACGGAGGGATGTGTTTAGGCTTTGGTCCTCTTTGCACTGAGGTCGATCGAGCGCGAAAGCCCTCATCGCCAGCCTGCGCCTTTCTGGTTGCAGTTGCGGCTTCTGCGGCTTCCGGCTGGCCTAATCCGCGCGATCGGGATGCCTGCTGTCTTGACGAGCGGATGTCCTCCGCAACGGGTGGTGCACCCAGCCATCGCAGGATGGCATCCAGGGCGATGCGGATCTGCTTCTTGAGGTCGCCCGTCAGCTCTTCACCGAGGCGGCAAGCGCGTGCGATCTCCGTCCAGTAGAAACGACCATTCAGGAGGGGGACTATTCGGTGCGCGATGAGTTTCGTGAGATAAGCCTCGATGGCGTTCGACGAACGCTTCGAGGCGATTGGCGCGATGCGCAGCTCGCAGAATTTTGAGATCTTGCGCTGAAAATGCCGTGATGAAAGGTCTGGTTTTGACATGCTCGCATTCCCATTCGCTCGACATCAATGCCGAGGGCGAGCGGAAATAGGGGCTGACGTTTAACAAAAAATGTACCGCAGCCGGCGCGATGAAAAGAGAGACATCGCTATGGAGCGACATATCAGCGACGGGAAGAACAGCTCTGGGCATGCTTCTCGGAGCGCAGAAGTGGCATTCTTTGCAGTATAAATTCCGAGGAGGAGTTAGAAATTCGGTACAGCCCGTAAATGCTCGTGAAAGTTAAAATATAAATTCGGGTGGCGGAGGCGCAGTTCTCTGTTAACAAGCCTAGCAGGCGTTTTATAACTATCGATAAGGGGTAGTTATCGATGGTTAGAACGTCAACCAGCAAGCATACCATGTGAGGAACCACAGTATTAAGATAGCGTTCGTTTAGCAAATCATTTACCATGATTTCAATGGCTTACGATCTCGCGAAAATTAGCATGACAGCCCTGTGGCGACCAACTTTCGACGCCGGTCTCACACTGACGCGTCTGGACGAACGGATTGCACGCTCTCCGGTCGGCGCGGGCTTTCTCGAACGCATGCATTTCGCCGACGCCTGCGCCTCCCTTTGGATTGACGGCGAACTCGTCCACCTCGAAGACCTCGTCCTCCATGACGCCACTCGCGACACCCGCACCCCGACCCACGAGCTCACCATCGCTCGCGACGTGTTGCGCACCCGCCGGCGCATCGCCGTGCAGTCGCCGGACTGGGCGTTGTCCGCCGACGGTATCCGAAACTTGCGACAAACGTCGGACATCAAGTCGGCCGACGCTGGCGAGGTGGAGCCGGCCGGCGTCGTTCGGCCAGCGGTCGCCATCGATCCGGAAGGGGAGGGGGACGATGGTGATGACGCGGAGAATTTACCCGGCGTCGACTATGCCGCCATTGATGCGCTGCTCGCCCGGTCGAACGCCGCGATCGAGAACGCAACGCGGCTCGGCCGTGGCGGCGGCCAAGAGAAAGATCCGATGATCTACGATCTCGACTGGGATGAGGACGCGCGGCTCAAGGAATGGCGCGCTGTGTTGCGGCAGGCCGAAAACTTGCCGGCGGTGCTGCAGGCAATCGTCGCCCTCGATGCCTGGAACGAGCTTTCCGTGCTGCAGCATGCGCCCTGGCTCGGCCGGTTGTTTTCCGCCTCCATCCTGCGCCAGGCTGGCGTCACCACCGGCGCCCATCTCGCGGCCTTCAATCTTGGCCTGAAAACCATTCCCGTCGATCGACGTCGGCATCGTGATCGGGAAACCCGCTTGCTCGCTATTGCTCACGGCCTGATCGCGGCCGCCGAGCTCGGTCTGAAAGAACATGACCGGCTGTCGTTGGCGAAAACGATGATGGACCGGAAACTGGAGGGGAGGCGGACCTCTTCAAAACTGCCGGCGCTGGTTGAGTTGGTGATGGCGAAACCGCTGGTGTCGGCCGGCATGGTGGCGAATACGCTGGATGTGACGCCGCAGGCGGCGCGGCGGATCGTTTTGGAGCTGGGGCTCAGAGAGATGACGGGGAGGGGGAGGTTTCGGGCGTGGGGAGTCTTGTAGTTCGGCATTTGAGGTCGTTACGGACCGCCCAATCGTCATATTGCGAGAGGTCGTTCGCCGGCTATGGGAGCTTGGCTGGCATCGAAAAGAATCCTGCCTAAACGTTCGAAATATAAGCTATGAGAATCACCAAAGCTTCTCTAGGTTGCAAGAAATGACTCTGTCGGCCGTTGTCTAACCTTGGAAAGCCTGACGGGCGATCGACGTGTACGAGGGCAGGGTGGACTCTAAGCTTGTGGCGCATCTGGCGCGTTGCGATTCAACCGCGCTGATGGCGCTGCTCGGTGAAGCGACTATGGCGTTGCTGACGCGGGTTGGCAGCGAAGCCATCGTTCCTTCGGGCTTGGCGGAGCTCGTTGTTCATATACTTGGTGAGAGTGGGGCCCTCGATGACTCGGTCGTTAGGAGCCTTCTTTTTGAGAAGTTGACTCCTGAGGAAGGGCAGCATCTCTGCGAGCTTCTGATGGTGGCCACTTACGCGCCTGCGACGACGCTCGCCGGGGTCGACTTCGACAATGATCGGGTCAACGCTGACCTGTTACGGCGCTATTTCAATGTTGCGGCGGTCGGTAGTGACGCTTTTGCCGAGCCCACTCAAAATGCGACGGCAGACCACCAGCTCCGTGCACACCAGGTCAGTGCCTATCGCAAGCTACGCCGTTTAATCAATGATCCGACGTCTTCCGCACTCGTCCACATGCCCTTCGGGGCTGGTAAACTTCGTACGGTGGCGACGGCAGTGCTGGATCTTTATAGAGGCGAGGCGGATGGGCGTCTGATAGTTTGGATGTCGGCAGGAGAGGCCTTGTGCGACGAAGTGTTCGACGAATTGCATGCCGTGTGGCAGCAACTTGGCTCACGCAACGTTACGGCGTTTCGGGTCTATGGTCGTCACCCAACGCCGGATCTCGATAAGATCGACAACGGGATCGTGGTGGCGGATGTCGAGAAGCTGTTCGATAGCGAGGCCGGCTTGATGAGCCTCGGACAGCGAACACGCGCTCTTGTGCTTGGCGATGCTGAGCTGCTCAGCAATCCTAGGGCAGCTGGCATTGTCGATTCGATGTCGCGGGAAGGCGAGTTTTCAGTCATTGGCATCTCGGCGTCTCCGGCGAGTGTGATTAAAGCGCGGCCGACGCTGCAGGCGTTGGCGGGCAAATTCTCCGGGACTTGTGTTTCGATAGAAGCCGATGATCCGGTGGCGTTGTTGCGCGCGGCGGGCGACGCGGACCCGATAGCTGTTGAAGTCATGAAAATTTCGTCGGCAGGTCCAGACCCGCTGACGGCGACGGGCGTCGACCTCAGCACCGAAGAGATGAACGAGATAAGTCGGGATGTCGAACGCAATCATGCTCTCCTGGAAGTCGTGCTGGCTGAAGCCAGGGCATCGGCAACGCGGATTGTTTTCTACGCTACGACAGCAGAGCATGCCCGGTTGTTCGCCGGGTTGCTTCGCCTTCGCGGTGTGCGAGCAGCGGCTATTACCGGTGAGATGTCCCCGCAGCAAAGGTCACTCGCACTGCAGAAGTTTGTCGCGCGTTCAGACAAGGTCTTGTGTCTGCATGATTGTTTTGTCTCGGGTGCCGAGATTCCCGACGTCGCGACAGCGATTCTCGCGCGCCCTACCACGTCGAGCGCCTTGATCAACGAAATGGTCGGGCGGCTCGCGAGTGGTAGGGGTGACCCCGAAAATCCCTTAAGGATTGTCGTGGCCGGTGATCCTCTTCCCGATTATCTGGTTCTGGCGCAAGGACTAGGCACCTGGGACGCCCTTAACATCTAGGAGCAACTATGCCGTTTCCTATCATTCCACAAAATCTTTCAATTACGGCGATGCGAAGCTCCGGTTATCGGGATAGCGCGCACGCCTTGGCCGAGTTGATCGACAACGCCATCCAGGCCGGGCAGGAATCGGGAGGCCAGACGCAGGTGGAACTGATCTGCGTCGATGAGGCGCCGTCGGATGGTATGCGCAAGCGCATTTCTCGCATCGCGGTCTACGACAACGCTGCGGGCATGGATACCGAAACGCTGAGAAAGGCGCTCCAGTTTGGCAATGGCTCCAGACTCGACCCGAAGAACCAGAAAGGTATCGGTAAATTCGGAATGGGCCTGCCGAACTCTTCAATTTCCCAGTGCAAGCGCGTTGACGTGTGGAGCTGGCAGCACGGAAAGGTCTTCCATTCGTTTCTCGACATCGACATGATCCAGAAGGGACGGATGATCGAGGTTCCAGATCCTACGGCATCTGCCATTCCTTCTGAATGGTTGACACTGATTGCCGGGGAGATCGCGCCGCACGGCACTTTGGTGGTCTGGAGTGACTTAGATCGGATTACATGGAAGCAGAGCTCGACGCTGCTCCGCAATACCGAGTTTATTGCCGGTCGGGTCTATCGACGTTTCATCACAAGGAAGTCCGTGAGAATTCGGTTAGCGGCCTATGAACTTTCCGCTGGCAAATATCAGCCCAGTTACGAGAGCTTCGTGCGGCCAAACGATCCTCTATATCTGACCACAGGCACCAATACGCCGGCGCCGTTTGATCAACTGGCTGCGTTCGAACTCTTTGGTGAGCCGGTGCCTTTGACCGTAGGATATAACGGCCAAGAGCATCTGGTTACCATTCGCGCTTCTATTTCCAAGAAAGAGGCGCGGAAGGAGGGCGGGAACCGTCCGATCGGACGCCATACAAAGAAGAACCAAGGCATTTCGGTCGTCCGTGCTGACCGCGAACTTGAACTCAATCGAAGCTTCGAAAATTCGTATGATCCGCGTGAACGTTGGTGGGGCATTGAAGTTGAGTTCGAGCCTGCGCTCGACGATGTATTCGGTGTGACGAACAATAAGCAGGCCGCGACCGGCTTCTATAAAATGGATCTGGGCGACGATGCCTTGGCCGAGGGTATGGACGAAAGCGAATATCGTGACATGCTGAGGGCCGACCGCGATCCTAGACTTCCCATGTACCGGATTAGCCGCGAGATTGATAAGCTTCTGGACGCAATGCGCGCCCGCATCGCCAAGATGAAGGAAGGTGAACGGACAGCCAAGCGGCGTGAATCCGATGAAACAAAGGCCGAAAAAGCAGCCACCGACGCTGTCAATCGCCGGCGCGAGCGCATCGGTGACGCTGGCCGAAGCGACCGCGGTGAAAAAGAGTCACCGGAGGCCCGCACTCAGGCTCTAATGCTGGAAATCGTCAACGACGGTGTTGAGGAAACCGTCGCACAGCAGATCGCGGTTGACTATGTCGGCAAGAAAATCAAATTCCGCTTCCGTCATGCCGAAGTTTCCGGTCAGACCATATTCGACATCTCGACAACCGGAGGGATCATTCTCGTAACGCTCAACACGCGCCATCCGGTCCATGAAAAGCTCTTTGAAGCTCTAAGAGACGAGGAAGCTCCGAGCAACGCATATGCTAAAGAGGTTTTATCGCTGATCGCTGCGTGGGCCCGACTTGAAGATGAAGCGCCAACTGAAAAGGCCCGAAATGCGATTGAAGACATACGGCTGCAATGGGGCCGTATGGCCATGGATTTTTTCGAGCTCGAGGAAGATTGACGGTTTCTAAGTCGAGGGAGCGTGCCAATGAGCGGTCAAGACGCTGTCCGAGGGTTTGCAGTGCAGACGCTTATTTGCTTGCTGAGTGCGCTTGAAACGGGCGCAACACAATGGCGGTTTGTCACCATCGAGCCTGATATTGCCGGAGATAAGGTAGACATTCTGTGGGCCTTTGAGAACGACAGCCTTGCCCAACAGGTGAAGTCTTCGAAGAACCAAATCGGTCGTGCGGCCGTCGAAGCGTGGTGTCTCGAACTAAGCCAATCCAAATCCGCCAACCGATATCAGTTGATGCTTGCAGGGCCAATAGCCGCCGCGGTCCTCGACGACGCTCCCTTCCATGGGGTCGAGGTTCCTACACCGACATCGATGGACACCCTGGCGCTGATAGATCAAGCCGTTACCAAGCTCGATCGCTATCTTCTAGCGAAAGCGTTCCCTCCAATACCTCTTCCAATGCGCGAGGCAATGGTCAGCTTGGTGTCGGCGCGGCTTATCGACGGGTCAATAAGGGCGGAAAAAGTCTCCAGGGAGGTTTTCGACGGTTGGCTGCAGGAGTGGATATTGATGGCCTATCCTTCCGCCGTCGAACAGAGACTGTCGGCCAATTGCGATATCTTATGGAGCAGCCTGCAACTTGCGGGTCCTATGAGTCTCGGGAACCAGGCCTATGAGATCGTCCTGCCGCTGCAAGTTATCAATGGCGGGCTTACCGTTGCTGTTGTCGAATGGTTCTTGTTGCGGGTGCACCACAAGGATCGCCAGATGCTTTACCGGCCAGAAATGAGACTGCCCGCGGACGGTGGCTCAGTCGATAATCTGCGCCTTGGGGCGGTCCCATTTGCTGAGTTCGCGGTGAACCCCGGGACAGGCGAGGCAGTCCGCGTTTTGCTTACATCGGTCGAGAGGACTGGGTTTGATACCGGCCTTTGGCCCGACGGTACGCATGAACTGGAACTTTGGGTCAAATACGCAGCCGTTCCAGATCCGCGGAAGGTTAAGACGGTGTCCGCTCATATTTCGGTCGACCATCGAGTAGTGCTCGGATCGAGACAAACGCGGACAATTCGCCTCTCGTCGCTCGATAGCTTCCTTGAAACACTCTGATTTGTTTCAATTCGGCTAGCCGCTTGCATTTTAGTGGGGCCGAAATTGAGGGCAGCGTCAGGTAAGAGGAGAATGCGGGAGAGCTGTTTGCGGGGGTAACGCTTTATGCATGCAGTTTAAAGAGTTGTATTGTGACGGCGTTTTGGACATTGATCGAATCAATACCTCGTCTACAACTTTACAGAGTCACGGGGGCGGAGCGTGTCAGAAACAGCATCTATACATACCTGGGTCAGGTTTCTTAGGAATTACGGGCCGATCCCCACCAATGACAATATGTATGACGAGACGATCCAGCGCGCGCTCCGGCGCCATAAGATCCGACCGATAGCGCTTCCCGCGCCACTTCGCGACGAGCTTGTTGAAAACTTTCGCGGCCGTTCCCCAGTATCATACATCATCACCGGCACAGCCGGGGATGGAAAAACATATCACTGTCGAGAGGTCTGGATCCAGCTTGGCGGTGACGGGAACCTCTGGAACCAGGGCGACAAGGTTCAGCGAATGGCTCTTGGTGACGGCCGCTCACTGGTCGTCGTCAAAGACTTGAGCGAGTTGCGCGACGATGAAAGTGCATCCCTTATAGCCGATTTCTCGGCCGACATAGCGAACCCAGCCGCCGCAACATCCTATCTCCTTGCCGCCAATCACGGGCAGCTCCTCGAGAAATTCAAATCCGCGCCAAAGACGCCTGAGATCGAACGGGCGGGCCAGGTCGTCGAAGACCTCTTGGTGACGGGCATGACGAGCGATGCGGGAATTCGTCTCGAGCTGAGAGACCTCAGCCGATCTCCGGCGGCTCAGATGATAACTGCAATCATCGAGGCGATAACCGAGCATGAAGGTTGGCAGGGGTGCGACGGCTGCTCCGAGCGCAGCGACGGCGCGATCTGTCCCATCTTCGAAAATCGCCGACGGCTCATGGGCGTCGGCGAAGAGGATCCGTTCAAGAAGCGGCTCGCAGCGATCATTGAACTCAGCGAGCGCAACGGAAGCCATTTTCCGGTGCGTCAGCTCTTGGCATTGATCGCCAACAGTCTCCTCGGTCATCCCCACGCCCGGGACGGGTTGATGACATGCACCGATGTACCCACATTGCAGGACGCCGGACACCTCGATCTTGCGAGCGTTTACCGGAACATTTTCGGCGAGAACCTGAAGCCAAGCAGGGCGGAGAAGACAGAGCTTTTTCGCAAGCTCAATGCGTTTGGAATTGGAGCGGAGACAAGCAACCGGGTTGACAATCTGCTGGTCTATGGCGCCGACGACCCAGCGTACAAGGCCGACTACGATGAACTTGTAATCTCGGATCCTATCTACGGAGCGACGGCCGCGTTTACAAACGCTCAACGCACTTATCTTGAGGGCGCGGATTCTAATGAACGCGCCGCTTTCCTTGGGGCGTTACGCGCTCAACGGCAGCGTCTATTCTTTACGATGCCCCAGTCAAAGACCGATGAGTACGATCTCTGGGACCTCAGTGTGTTCCGTTACGCCGGGCTCTACCTCGAAACTTCTCAGAAGATCGCCGCCGGACAAGCCGCACCCCGGCAGGCGGTCAGCATGATCGTCCGCGGTCTTAATCGTATCTTCACGGGGATGTTGATCCAGAACCAGGATGAGCTCGTGCTTGCGACATCTGGCAGCTTCTCACAGTCGAAGCGCAGTCCGCTGCTCGATGAAATCATCTCCGTGCCTAGGGCGAGCGGCGAGGAGGTCAGCATTGTCCCGGACAAAGCTGGCCGAAACTTCGGAGTATCGGTCAAGCTGGTGCGCGGTAGCGAAATTCCGCCCGTGTGTCTGGCCTTGTCTCCGACCCGGTTCGAGTTCTTAGGGCGGGTAGCCGAGGGCGCCCTGCCCAGCAGCTTTTCGCTTGAGTGCCACGAGGACCTACTTGCTTTCAAAGCCCGGTTGCTGCGGGAGACTGAAAACCGCCGCAAGCTCGATGGGGATGATGTGACTGCAGATGGTGAACTTGTACTACGATTTATCGACGTCAGTTCCGATGGCCGCGCTCAGCCGCGACGTGTGATCGTGCGAGTATGACAATGGAATTTCTGGATCGCCCCACCCACTTTGAAGAACGCACCGGCCCTGCTTATTGGATCGACGAAGCGATCTGGGGACATCGCCTCCATGATGAGCAGTCACCGTGGCTGACATTCCTCGAGTTTTTGACAGTCCTGCTTTCGGAGCATCGTGAAGGCCGCGCACTTAGCGAGGAAACGTATAACAGCCTCTCCTATAAGCCGCAGCTTCAGTTGCGCCTGCGCAACCTCGTGTTCAACAATCCCCATGTGATGACCGTTCGCGCGGAAGCGGGGTCAGACGACGCGGCATGGTCGCTTTGGCTCGGCAAGATGGCGGAAACAGCAGGCGGCATCGACAAGCCTGATTTCAGTTATCTTCGCGATCGGTTCGAAACTTTTGATGATTTTGCGGCGGTCTTGAACTTCCTTCAAGGTTCGGCGATTGAAGGGTCAAGCAACAAGCGGTGGAGCTCCAAATTCGTCTTCCCGTTTGGCCCCCATTCTCTGTTCGAAGACGTTAACGTTAAGCCAAATGGTAGCGTGTCGAACGATCGCCGTTTTTTCGCCCGCACCGGCGAAATCCTCTATCTCATGTTAAGCAGGAGCAAACACGCTGACGAGCTTCGCGCCCTGCTAACCTCACGTTTCCTGGACCAACCGGCGCCCTATGATGCGATGGCGCGCGCGCTTCAGGGAGATATCCAGCTCGCCAAGGCTGAACGTGGGGGGGCCTATCTGCCATGTGCACGCCATCAGGTCTTCGACCGGATGGCGGAAGATTGGCTTTCGATCCTGAAGTTGCCCATTCCCGGCCACGACGCAATCCCCCACCTTGTGACCACTGCTGGTCTTAATTTGCTTCTTTATCAACTCGATCGGGCACGAGAGTTGCTCGATCGCTCCCGTGTCGAGCTCGTTTGCGAAATTGTCTCGCCTAAAAAGTCCGTTGTTCGGGATCTATCCGCCGACTCTTATCAACACAACAACCTGCTACCGCATCTGGCGATTGAGCGGTTTATCATGCGCATTGCCGAGACGCCCGCTTGGACGGCCGCCGTCGCATCAGAGGAACCCGTCTTGAGGGCCAGTGACCTGATGCAGCGCGAGTTTGGATGGCCGGACGGCGAAGATGACGAGACTGTCGGTGATCCACAGCAACTGCTCGACGAACTGCTTGGGAAGGCGACCACTCGTCACAAGCAGCATGTTGGTAAGATCCACGCGACATGGTCACGCGCAATCGGATTGTCATCGCGCCGATCAAGCCGGAGGGTGCGCTATGCCCCTACCGATCGACTGCTAAAAACCTTGGTTGTGGCCTGCGTCGACAACAGGCTCGAATTCAAAGACTTCCTGACGCGCTTGCACCAGCGCTACGGGATTATTATCGGCGACGCGCAGGCCCGGTCGTTTGTCGATGCCGGTACCGCAGATCAAGAAGACTTTTCGGACAACGCGCATCGCCTTGAAGAGAGATTGGCGAGCTTGGGTCTTCTCAGACGACTTTCTGACAGCTGCGCCTATGTCGAAAATCCATTCCAGAGAGCGAGAGCCGAGTGAACCCCTCTGATCTCATTGGCGCCGCCGGCGCGACATCGATCCGCTTGCGTCTTGACGCCCTTTCACCCGAGGATGGCATGGCGCGCTACCTTCTTGATCGTCTGACCGGCGAACAGGTGGCTGCTATCACCCGAGCCTTGCTCACCGATGCGAAAGTAACCGCGCTCCTCAAAATCGCGTTGCCGCGCAGCCTGGTCTTACCGTTCGGTCTCCCGGACAGCGTGATGACTGACGAACGGATGGTGGCGATCCGGCACGCCGACTATGACCGACCCGCACTACTTTTTGCCAACACGGATGAAGATCAAGGTGCCTCTCTCGGAGATGTCACCCTTATCGGGGCGAAGCAACTGACAGAGGAGCCGGGCCCTTGGGTCGAGGCAGCCGCCGTCGGGCTTGGTCTGAGCGGCAGCCAGATCGCGACCTGGGCGGCCGCGTTGCGAGGTCTGACAGCAGCCGATGACTGGACGCTTCATCAGATTGCGACCTATGTCGCCATGACCCGCTCCCGGATTGAAACCGAAGCGGTACCGGTCACGGACGCACTCGGATGGGCCCTTCCGGCGCTGCGTCTACCTCGCGATAGCGGTTTCTTCCTTGGGCTTGGCGAACGCGATCGCGAGGTGCCGCGTCGGTGGAAGAAACTGTTCGAAAAGCTTGTGGCTGACCGAAAACCCTTGATGGTCAAGCAGCGCCCCAATCGCCAGCTTATTGAAAATGAAGAGTTGAGGGAACAGTTTGCCGAGGTAAGGGACGATATCCCGGCCGATGTCCATCCTGCGATTAAAGCATTCATTGAGGCTGCACCGGGATGGGGCCTGGAAGCAGAAGCACTGAGCGTCTTCGAATGGGAGGCCGAAAGCGTTCTGCAGCTGTTTTCAGGGATTAAGCTGAAGAAAACCTCGCTTGCTCAAGAGACAATCAATTTCTTCGAGTTCACATTCCCGGACCGACTGAGTCCAGCCGACAACGAATACCTGCGCGTTCTCAAGGGGCGATCGCTGAAGGAAACGCGCGAGGACGATCGCGAATTCTTCGAGGCTCATCGGGACGATCTCGCGCAAGACAAGGCTCTCAGGGTCAAATGGGAGCGTTTCGTCTTCGGTCGCCCGATCGAATGCACCGACTTCCTTGAAGGCTTGCTGCGTGTCATTGAACGTCTTTTTGGCCAGGTCAACCTTGGAGGCGGACCGCGCAAACTGAGCATCAAATCGGCCAGGCGCTCGCGTAACCAGTGGCTCGACCTCAATGCTGACGTTGGCCTTTATTTTGGCGTGCGCCACCGAGGGTTGCCGGCGCTCTTCGGATCAGCCGTGGACTGGGACGTACCGCATCTCTTTACCTACGAAGAACTGCTCGATCGCGCCAAAACCCGTCAGAAGAAGTACCGGCGAAACGAGTCGACGGCACGAAGTGCCTTGCAGATCAAATTCGATGTGGCGCTAACAGCTGGACGAGAAAGAGCAACCGTTCAGCTCGTATGGACTGGCCAGCCAGCAGCCATCGGTCTGGAACTTCCGAAGGATCTCGGCCGCCTCCTTAAGCGACCATTCGGACGCAGCAGCGTCGCGCGCCTCTCTGTCAGTCGAAAAGGCGCTCTCCAAACGGTATCTCTGAGCGATACCGGGACACTGCAACCAGCCTTCGGCCAGGATTCCGGAACGCTCATCCCGCGCACCAACACCGGCATCGACCTTGCGAAGGTCTTCCCAACGCTCTTGAAGGAAGCAAAGGAGGCAGGCCGGATTACGCAGCCAGGTGCTGACGAAATTGCCGCGGCATGGAAGGAATTCGCCTCCTTGTACGCAGACGCACTTAGCTCGCTGCAGTCGTCAGGGTACGCGTCCGCTACTGTTGTCGCACAGGCCGATGCCTATGGCGCCCTGCTGAACAGCTTGGCCAAGAATGCCGTAGGTGATCTCAACCGCCGCGATATTTGGGAACCGGCGCTGCGGATCGGGACGATCGAAGTCCTGGGAAGCACGCCATCGGCCATTGTTGCACCGTGGCATCCGCTGCGTCTGGCCGGTGTCGCCGCGAAAATGCGATCGGTGGCAGGCTTGGCCGACTATCTATTGTCGGATGTTGATGTGAACTTTGGCGACTCGCGGCTGTTCAGCGATCTTCGCGACGAACTTAGCCATCCGCTCTATCCCGAACTCGCCGTGGGCTATGACAGCGGCGAACCTGTCCTGCTTACAGAAACAAGCACGGTCAACGATTATAGCCTGCTCGAGCGGCCCGTCCGAGATCCGACCGAGGCAACCACGGATGTTGATCCATCGGAAGCCGCGCGCCAGATCCGCGCTTTGCTTGAACGTTACCTTGACCTCCAGCCGCACGAGCGGTCGAACCTCAGCATCATGCTCTACAATTGCGACGCTGCCGGTTTGCCGCTCGCAACCGTAAGCGCACTGAGTTCCGTGCAAGACCAGGAAGAGGTCCATTGTAACGTGCTGGTGCGCCATCGCGACCGCACCCGATTGTCTGGCGTTTACACCGAGCTGCTTGAACGATCGGAGAATGATCCCGATGCGGTGGTGGTCAGCGAGACATCACGGAATTTCATGTCTAAGCTGCGTATCGGCGTCATGCTCGACGTCGCGGGCGCATCAAAGTCGGGTGCAGCACGCGAGATAGACGTGGCATTCCTGCATGACGTTGTGTCCCGTCAAGCGCGCGAACAGTGGTTTCCGGTCCCGGCTCTGCCGGATAATCCATCGTTGCTTGAACACGTACCGGCGCGTTGGTCATACCGGCGGGTCACCGCCGAAGACGAACTCAAGGCGACGAGCTACCTTACGTGCCCGCGTCAGCCAGATGCTGGTTGGGCCTACATCGACGCCGTCGCGAACATTGTTCGTCGCCAGTCGCACGGGCCAGACGAGCACTATCTGCCGGCCCGCCAGATCTCTTTCCAAGATGGTGGGCTGAAGGGGATGTTCGACGAGGTGCATAAGATGGCGGAGTGGGTCGCCACCTACGATGATCTTCTCGACAAGCGGCAGCTTGCCGCCCAGGGGATCAACGTGATCCGGTATCGTCGCCAACGCACGCACGGCCGCAACATGGTAGTGTCGTCGACATCGGAGCTGCGAATACTTCACGTCCTGGTCAAGCGGCGGCTTGCGGAACTCTCCTTGGGTCTTGACGACGACCGCCTCGCAGGTCTCGCGCGACGAATGATCGAAGACGCCAATGCCATATCGGGCGATATCGTTCTGCGGGCAGCCAAACGGGGCGTCTCGGCCGGCGAGTTGATCGGTTTGGTGCTAAGCCGGTCCCTGATCGAAGAGGAGCTTGGTGAGCGCTCCGCCGTTGCCTGGTTCCTCCTTGATGATTATGCGGAATGGCTTGGGCAAAAAGAAGAGGGCATCGCCGACATCCTTGGCATCAGCCTCTCGACAGGAGAGGATGGTCTTCCAAAGCTCAGGGCAATCGTGACCGAAGCAAAATACGTCGATCAATCCGGTTTGGCGGAGGCGAGCCGCAAGTCACGCGGCCAGTTGCGGCAGACCGTTGCTCGCATTGATGATGCCTTGTTTGGCGATCCCGGGCGGCTTGATCGCGACCTATGGCTCTCCAGGATCTCCGATTTGTTGCTGGACGGTACGGCAGCACTGGGCCAGGCAAACCTTCTCGAACGCGTCCGCGACGGAATTCGCCGGGGAGCGGTCCCTATCGATTTGCGCGGTTACTCACACATTTTCGTCTCCGGTCCGGCAACTGACAGCAGTTCGCCGGGGGAGCAGGATGAGTTGCCGGAGATTCATATGGGGCTTCAGGAGACATTTACGCGCGAGGGACTTCGCAAACTGATCAAGGCCTACGAGGCGAAACAAAGCCTAACAGAGCTTCGCAGTCAGCTTGGCGAAAAAAACACCTGGAACCTGGTCAGTTATCGTCATCCGGCGCCGCGGGTGGATTGGACCAAGGCCATCCAGAATGAGCCGTCTATTGCTGCGACCGAACAGGCCATCAGCCATGACTATGACCAAGATGACGACGAAGGGGATCCTGAAGGCGGGATCGTCATCGAGGCCATAGATCTCGTCACCGGTAATAATCCTTCGCTCGCCGCGAGTGGCGATCGCAGTGGCCTGTCCGGCGGAGAGACCATGCCCACCTCTCTTTCGGTACAAACCAAGGACGAGACACCCATCTCAGCACCGTCTCTTCATAACACGCAGCCGAGTTCCCTGGAATTGTCGAGCGTCCAGACGACTGCACCGACACCCGACGAATTTGCCCACGCTCGTATCGCTGTCAGTATTGCTGACCTGGTCGAAGCTCGTTCACAGAAAGTGCGAGAAAACTCGTCGGACGAACGCGACTGGCTGGACAGCACCGCACAAAAGCTCCGCTCTGCATTTCTCGGCTACAATCTCCAGGCCAAAATCGCAGGGACGCGGCTGACCCCAAATGCCGCACTCATCCGGTTCATGGGGTCGGATCGTCTGCGCGTTGAAGATATCGAAGCGAAACAATCATCTCTTCTCACGACGCATGGGCTTAGGCTCATCTCGATTTCACCGTTGCCGGGCGAGATTGTCGTTGGCGTTGCGCGCCCGCAGCGACAGGTCGTTTCTCTTTGGGATGTTTGGGGCCGACGGGAAATCAATCGCAATGCCGCAGGCGTGAACACCTCGTTTGTGCTTGGCTTGAAGGAACTCGATGGCGATATCCTCTATCTGAACCTTGGCGGTCCATTCGCCGGCGGCCAACAACACGAGCCTCACACACTCGTCGCGGGCGCAACAGGATCAGGGAAATCAGTGCTGATCCAAGCGCTCCTCCTCGACATCGCTGCGACCAACTCAAGCGATTTGGCGCACATCTACCTCATCGATCCGAAGATGGGTGTCGACTACGCCGCAATCGAGCGGCTGCCGCATCTGCAGGGCGGGGTGATTGTCGATCAAACACGCGCGGTTGACGTTATGGAGGGTCTCGTCGCGGAGATGGAGCGCCGCTATGAGCTGTTCCGCTCAAAGGGGGCTCGAGACATTCGTGCATTCAATGCCAAGGTGGAGGCTGGCGAGCGGCTGCCATATATCTTTCTGGTTCATGACGAATTTGCTGAATGGATGCTGACGGAAGATTACAAGTCTGCAGTGACATCCAACGTCTCGCGATTGGGCGTTAAGGCACGCGCTGCCGGCATACATCTTATCTTTGCGGCGCAACGGCCAGATGCCAATGTTATGCCAATGCAGCTGCGTGACAATCTCGGCAACAGATTGATCCTGAAAGTAGCGAGTGTTGGAACATCCGAAATCGCACTGGGCGTGAAGGGAGCGGAACAGCTCTTGGGGCTTGGTCACCTTGCGGCAAGGCTGAGTGGCGAACCAGCGATCATCTATGCGCAAGCGCCGTTTTTATCGGATGATGATATCGATATTGCAGTTGATTCAATTTGCTCGAGCGACGCGGATAGCAGATGAAGAGAGAGCAGTCTGCTATCCAGCCCGCGATTCGAATTTTCACGTGCGGTTGTGGAAAGCCGGATTGCGAAATGGCTACACTCGATCCGTTCCGCGAACATATAGCAGCCTTGATCCATGGGATATTTTCAGCGGGACACTTTGGCTTGATCGATGGCTGCGATGACACACAATATCCGTGGCCGGGTGTGACATTTCCCCTGCAAATGGCTGCCAGCATTGAGGACGTCTTCGCAGACCCGTCATATATCGACGAGTCGGATGCCGGCCTTTATTGTGGAAGCGCTTGGGATCGCGATGAAGAAGATAGGCATGCAGCGTCAGAGTATGTTGCTGCTTTGACAATCTTCAATTTTGTCTGGATGGCATACGAAGACGCTATACGGCAGTCGAATATTCTTGCCTTTTCGCGTGAGAAGCTTCCCGTGCGAGCCAGAAAGCACTTTGCTGAACATGCCAGCCAAATCGATCAGATACCTGCATTGACGTATCTTTACAGGATTGCTCGAAAGTGCTGCCTACATGCAGAACCTATAGCTGACGAGGTTAAAGCGATAGAGACCAAGTACAAGCTGACTGGAGCCTCTGCGGCTGCTGAACTCGGGCGCGTATTTAGGAACTACGTGGTGCATGGTTCTGATCCGATTCCATTGGACGGATTTCCGAAGGGCTGGGGACTCGCGCGGTTCTACACAGTGTCTCGTATGATCTTGGTTCTCATTCAGTGTCTAGTCAGATTGCGCTTAACCGACGCAGGAATGCCGATACCTCTCTCGCTCATGCGCGATGAAGAAGTAGAGGAGGCCGGTGTGATTTTCACGCGGTTGCATCAAAAAGCTAATTTATGGCGCCGATATCCATCGCAACAGGTGAGATAGCTGGCTATTTGTGGCATACCACACAGCTACTTGTTGCTTCGTCAAGACCATAAATATCGTCGACCGTTTCCGCGGTCCTGCCAGATAGTGGGTTGATCCGCCGGCCGCGCCGCAGCCGTTCCCGGCGTTTCTCGTAGTCGGACTTGATCTGTTCAACCCGCTCGGGTGAGATCAGATCCGTCAGGCTTTCGCCTTGGCTCCATGTGAACGGTGAGCCATCTCGTAGTGCAGTCTTTTCATAGTCAACGGCCTCGGCAAATCGATCTGGGTGGTGCTCGGCGAGCCGAACCCACTCGATCTTCTGCTGGTAAAAGCAAAATGTGCAGCCGGACCGGGAGCGCCATTGATAATAGGCCGGCTCGCCAACATCTGACTGCTCGAGTATTTCGATGACCCCGGTACGGTCCACGCCTGCTTCACGAAGCGGAAGATGGACCCGCATATTAGGGTGTGTCGCCTGGTAGCCCTCGCGGCTTGGCTCATCAGCGCGGATGGCAACGTAGGAGTGGACGACCGTTCCGTTTTCCAGATCCTTTTGCAGCCAATGCTCCAGCGGCCGGAGTTTGAGCTGTCGCGTGCACCAGCGGGTGCGGGGCGAGGGCAGGAAATTGCCGTACTCGTCCAGCCAGAAATCAAAATCGCGATCGGGGTTAAGCCGGCGGATCGGCCGGCCAAGAAAGCCTTCGAGCTTATCGAGGAAGGTATAAACCTCAGGCAGCTCCTTACCGGTGTCTGTGAAAAAATACTCGATCGGCAACTCTGGATGATGCTGCCGCATGTAAACGGCGAGCGCGGCGCTGTCGCGCCCGCCTGAGAGACCGAGAATATGACGTTCCCCGCTCATTACCTACCAACCTCATCTTCGCCATCGGCGGCCATCATCGCAACTGCACGCGCCAATGCTGCAAGTTGCAGTCGTCCACTCTTGTTTTCTGATCTGAGCGAAGCCACCAGGCGATCAGCGATTCCCGCGGCAGCCACCTTTTCGCTCTCGCTCAGCTCGAAGCTGCGCATCAGCGGCGGTGTCTTTGGGTCGAGGCCGACGACAAGTGCGAGGGCCTCGGTCTGAGAGCGTCGATCTCGTACGATCGCTAGAGCCTCAAGCTCCCGGAAACGGCGCCCGTATCGCGCGATTTCTGTCAAAGCTTCCTGTCGGTCTCTATCAGACCAATTTCGGGCGGGGCGGTGCAACAGAACGCTCACAGTGCTCTCAATGTCGCCCTTCCCGAGCTCCATCGCCGCAACGCGATCTGCGAACGCATCGAAATTGTAATCGTTCGTCAAGCCCTTCAGCAGCGATGCGCGTTCTGCAATTCCAGCAAAAGTCGCGGTATCGATGCCGAGCGCCTTTGCAAGTGCCAGACGCAACTCCTCCAGAAGCGCCGGATAGCTCGCTTCGGCCGCTTGGAGGGCATGATAGACCGCCTCGGGGGAGAGATCCTCACCGAGAGCAGCCGGAAGATCGTCAAACAAGAGACGCTCGGGGTCATCCGACTTCATTACGATCCCGCGGATTTTCACCGCCATGGGATCAAGATTGGTGGTCCGCTTTGCGAACTGTGAGAGCTCTTCGAACCGCTGAAAGAGAGCAGCGGCAACAGGCAATGACCCCCCATGATGGTCAACGCCGAGGAGTTGCGCGAGTCCGCTGAGAAAGGCAGTTTCGCGCACGGACCGGTCGATCCGCCTCAAACGGAAGAGGCCGGGCTTCTGCAAAAGCTTGTCGACGACGACGTCATCGATTGCTGTTTGATAGACCCCGTCGATATAGACAGCGACGCTTTCGTGTTTGGCGAGCATATAGGCAAGTGCCAGCACCGGCATGACACCGGCTTTGATGCCGTAGGGCGGCCGAGCCCATTCCGCATAAACAGCGTCGAGAGGCTTTTCGCCCGCAAGGTCGATTACCTCCCACGCAGGCCGAAGCGATGCTCCCTCTTGGCTATCGTCTGGCTCTGAAAAACCAAACACGCCGCCCTTGATCTCTTTGTGCAGTCCGAACGGTCGAAGCAAAGTAAGATAGAGGCCGAGCTCTGCAGGATACTGGGTCATCCCCAGCTGCTCATCTGCATACGAGTTGACCATCGCATGAGCCAGTTCACGCAAAGCCGCCATCGAATTCGACGATGGTTTGTCTCGCTGCAGCAACTCGCTTTTGATAATCGGCGCGTTGAAAAAACCGGCGTCGGCCAGCGCACTTGCGACGACCGTTAACGGTGCGCGAATGGCGTGGCCCGGTTGAGGCGCCAAGTACCAGCTTGCATTCTCAAATGCAGTCTCGAGTGTCCGATGAAGCTGATCGATACAGTGGGATTGTCTCGCGGCGATCTCCCGCCTCGCTATCCTGTCTCCCTCCAGCTGCGGGTGCTCACGGAAAACACGTTCGACCGCCAGCAACTCTGCGGCCGTTGACCGGAGGGCAAAACTGTCATTTGCACCCCCTACGGCAATCACACGCTCCTCCGTTGCCAGGGCTTCGGCGGCTTTTTGCGCAAATAGATTGACTGATTTTGTCGTCAAAGAACCATCGCCGAGGAGCAATAGCAAAAGGCCGCTTGCACGAAGGGGACGAGCCAAAATGGCGCTCGTCAAGGACTCAATCGTATCTTGTGGACCGACGACCTGCAGCGCTATCTCAAAGGTCCTGAGCGCGCCTTTCTGGAAATAATGCCGCTTGGCTGTGGCAAAGCCCATCCCGACCCGGCGCGGAATATCCGCGAGTTCAAGTGCGTCCGCCGGCTGAATAGCCCGCCCAATCGCCTCCTCAAGATCGAAGTCGCTACCGGCAAAGAGGGCATATCCACCTAGGCGTGGCTGCCGGATAAGAATAGCCCAATCGACGAGATCCTTGATCGCTCCGCTGATTGCTTTCATCGTAAAGCCTGGCACGGACGCGCTCAAAAAGTCGTCTGCAAGCACGACGCCAGATCCGTTCCGGAAAAATTCGATGATCGCGGCCGCTTTCGTCAACGCGACGTGTAGACCGGTTCCTTTAACACTGGCCCGCTCGATGGCCTCGAATGCGAGGCTGAAGCGGTTACCGTCCACACCCGCGGTGAGGGCCATTCCGAAGTTTGCAACAAGATAGTCCCAGAGCATTGGGGGATCATAGGTTCCGGCCTCCAGATCGGTGGTCTCGAGAAACTCTTTAAAGCCGGAGGGTTCAGCTGAACTCAAGAAGCCAAACACGCTTCGCTCATTCTGGGCAAACCGCGCTCGCGAGATCGGCCCGAGCAGAAGTGCGCTCACCGGGTTAAGAGGCCATGTGTGCGCAAGCGCGTCCGCCAGAACGTCAACGTCCGTGGGACGACGTTTGGCGACCGCTTCAGCAACAACGCGGGCGCCGGACCTATTGTGATCAGAGCGCTCCGTGGCGATGGCCCGGCCAAGCAGCGCAACTGTTTCGTCTGCACCTGAAAGAAATGCGATGTCCTGGTAGCGGCCTTGAACCTTGCGCCACTCCTGACGAGCATCGCGGGCGGCACGCGCGGTGTACTGGTCAAAAGACTGGTGCAGAATGCCGATGACAACCAAGCGGCCGCTGCTGCGCGACGCATGCTCGGCGAGATCCTGAAGCAGATGAACGTCGCCACCCTCAAGTGCTTCGTGCTCAAGAAGCTTGCCAAGTTCGTCGAGAATGAGGAGTGTTCCACTTGACGCGTCTTCGCCACCCTCGACCAAAGCCTTGATAAGGCGATCATCGCTTGCTGCGAATTGTGACGCAATATCCGGCGACCAGCCAAGCGCGTTGCGTGCGGCTTCGACGATTGCATCCCGGAGCCGTGTACGGCTTCCGGTAACGGCGACAACTTTCCAGGCGCCGCCGGTTTCCGGGAACGCCTCGTCGAACAGAGTCGAAAGAGGCTCCCCCGCGATGTCTCGAGCAATCTTCCTGTTCTTCTTTGCGCCCGCCACCAGGTTCGCGAGCAGCAAGGCAGCGCTCGACTTGCCGCCGCCATAAGGACCGGTCCACGTGAAGGCGCCTTGATGGTGGTCCCGCTGGCTCTCACCAAGGGTACGCAGAGATTTCGCAACGCTTGCCTGCAAGACGTATCCCACCAAAGGCGGCGTGCCGTTCAGGTCCGCGTCGAGCCGGGCCGATCGCGCAAAACGGCGATCAATGGAAACTACGCTGGAAAGCTTGCTCATGCTGCGATCTGACGGTCGAGTTTGCGTGGGTAAGCGAGAGAAAGAACCGTCGTTGGATCGAACTCGGACGTGCGCTGGATCTGGCGAAGACCGGCCGTGTCTACCCATTGCCAAGCGCCTGCAGTCAGATCGTCAAGCCGCATCAGTCTGGAAACTACGCTGTCTTCGTCCAGTTTGAAAACGCGGCCTGGCGAGCCCGCTCCATAACATATCTGCTCAGCCGTCAATGTAGTCGCGCCGCCGGATCGTTCCCAGAACTGACCTAGTGCGAAAGCGAAAACGGCGTCATGGAGGCTTGGCTTGGGACCGCGAACAAACTCGTACCAGCCGCCAAGCCGCGCTTCTCGGATCAGTGCAAGTTCTGCCAATAGAGGCTCTGCGGCGTCTTCGTTAAGAGTATCTGCGCGCCGCACATAACTGCGTAACAAAACCTCGATGTCGCGTTTTAATGTTCCGCGCGTTGCCCGCCATCCGTTGCTCTCGACTAGGACCATGAGCTGGTCAAGCAACATCGCCGGGTCAAACTCGATCGCATTGAGCAAGTTGAATGCGTAGTAGGCAGTTGTTGTCATCACCGGCGTGCTGGCGATATGCCAATGAGCAAGCCAAATTGTCGACGATTGCTCCAGGTAGGGGTCGAGACCGTCGTCGCTGAGAATCGCATGACCAACCCGGGTCGGGGCAATGACACGATCAATTTCGGAGAAAAAGCCAGAAGCGAGCGCCCAATACCGCATCGACACGGCCATATTGCGCCCGACGCCGAAACGAGTTATTGCATCTTGTTCTTGGAATGTTCTAGAATCAGCTCCGCTTCCGACTGCGTCGAAGGCTTTCTTCAACCACAGCAATCGAAGCGGGAAGGTTTCGTGTCCCGCAAATTGCCCTCTCGAATCGATCTTTATCATAGCGTGTCCCATGAAGGGACCTTACTGGTGAAGCTCTCCAGTTTCAAGCTGAGACAGTGCGGCAGCCTCAACAATGTAGTTGGCGGCGGTCAGTATCTCGTCAGGATCTTGGTAGCGATTACAGAAAATCCGTACAATGCCGCGCGCAGCTGTCTCCGAAAGGCCAATGGATTCAAGTACATGGGAAATTCTGATTTGCCCTGATGAGCATGCGGAGCCTGTTGAGAGCGATACATGGCGCGCAATGCGAGCGCACAGCTCGTCTGCATCAACGTCGAGCAACTGGATGGACGCGGTACCTGGAACCGTTGGCGCATCGCCGGTTATCCGCCGAAAGCGAAGCTGCCGTTGTTGAAGGGTTTGAAGCAACTGCTCGATCAGCCCGGCGCAGTGGTCCTGATCGGATTGAAGACGATGGGTTGCAACCTGTGCTGCCGCGCCAAAGCCTGCAATGAGAGCGACCGGTTCAGTTCCTGGTCTTAGACCGCTTTGCTGACCGCCTCCGAAGGTAAGCGGAAGCGGCTTCGGCGCTGAAGCAGCGACAAAAAGCGCGCCTATTCCCATCGGTCCATAGCACTTGTGCGCCGAAAGTGTGAGATAGTCGACATCAAGTTCGAGGACGTCGCAGTCGATCTTGCCGGCAGCCTGCGCCGCATCGCTGTGGAAGAGCGCGCCGCTCGCATGCGCCAAGGCAGCAGCTTCTTTGACCGGTTGTATCACTCCGGTCTCGTTGTTGACCATCATCACGGATGCAAGGAGGAGGTCTTCGTCGACAAGGCGTGCAAATTCGGCAAGATCGAGCCGGCCGCGATGATCGACGGGAGCGATGCTGATTTCAAATCCTTCGGACTTAAGGGCCTGTGCAGGTTCCAATACGGCTTTGTGTTCGACCGCCGAAACAAGGATTCGTTTGCGTTTGGGTTCTAGCGCGCGAGCCGCCCGCGCTACTCCCACAATCGCGAGATTGTCGGCTTCGGTTGCGCCCGACGTGAAGGTCATCTCGCTTGCCGCAGCGCCGATGAGATCGGCAACCGCTTGGCGGCCATCGGCAATTGTGCGGGCGGCAATTTCGCCTGAAACATTTGGCGAACCGGCGTTGCCCGGGCGTGCCCAAACGGCAAGCATTGCATCGCGAGCTTCGGGCGCAAGTGGCAGAGTGGCAAAGCCGTCGAGATAGATTGGCTGCCCCATTTGAAAATCTTCCCGCTCAGAGCTCGCTTTCGATGCTAAAAAGAATCGAATGGTGAGGTTTAAGATGTCGAACGATATAGCGAATGAGCCACTACAAGAAAATTCCAATAATCACAGCGCCGCAGAGCGCATCCGGATAGCTGATGTCTATCGAGAGCAGTATGCACATTTCCGGTCGATGAACGACATCTTGTATAAGATCCCTCCGCTTTTTACCGTCGCGCTAGGAGGCCTGTGGTATTTCGCAGCTTCTCAGCTCAAAACTGATCGGATTATCGCGGCAGGTATCTTCATATTCTGTGTAATCCTGAGTTTAGCGTTTATAAACATCATGGACAGGTTCGGCCGGGCGTTCAACGGTTATCTGAATAACCTTAACAAGCTGGACGGGGAGTATCGAGTAACCTTGAAGCCTTCAAGGATGCCATCGACTGTTAAGACAATCAAACTTCTTCTTCTGGCTTCGGCGGTTGCTTCGCTCGTCGGCGCGGGGCATGCGATCAGAATGCAGTCAATACAATCGATCTCCATCAATGAGGCGGCAAAACCTTCCGCGACGCCCTAAAGCGAGATCCTGAGAGAGGTCAGAAGAACCAAGTCAACCGGTACAGGTTCTGGTGGGGAGGTTCGTATCGTTCGAGATCTAGAGACATAGACATTGGGCGATTTTTGGGATGTTACGTCCCATCTCCAGCTGCGCTATCAAGGGTAAAATTCACGGTGTCAGATATCTTGCCGAGGGTCCCGTCTTTGCGAAAGCGCCTGCCGGAAACGACAAAGGTGACACGTTTGTCGGTAGAGTAGAGTGAAATCGACTCCGCTGAAATACGCGTTAGCACCCCATTCTGCTGCGACGCGACGATGTCGCCAGGCCTGATGCCGAGAACGGCTTGCGCAAGCTGCGATCGCTCGGCCTCGATTTGCTGCTCCCAACGCTCCAAGTCACTTTCAATATGAGCAAATGCTTCGCGGGCGACCTGAAACGGCCGTTCGGCCCCAAACCAGATCCGGTCAGCCATGGCCAAGGTCTCTTTTGGAACCGACCTGTCCAGGGCGTAGGCTGCGTTGGTGATCATTTCGAAGATCCGCTCGGCCTCATCGAGTGCCTGCAAACGCGCCAGATAGGGTTTGACTTTCGCTTCGGAAATGGCGGGCGGCAGCACCTTATCCCCTTCTCCGTCCAGAAAGTCGATCGGCATGACGTCACGTAATTTCATCTTGCTTGTGAAGTGTCGCTCCGGTGGGTTCTCGTCGCGCCACGATCGCCGATACCACTCTATCCAGGCAATGTCAGACGAAATGCATAGGTAGCTATTCAGAATGAAATCTGACTCCGGCTGATAGAGATGCGTGCTTGACCACGCATGGTCCGCGGCCGACCGCGGTTGGACCACATGGCTGAGATTCTGGTCCCGCGCGATCCGCGCAAGTGTCGCTATCCTGGCCTGGAGTTCTGCCGTCCACCTGACGAATACGATCGGACCTGCAGCCGAAAACGAGTGTCGCTTGCCTTCTGTCTCGAAGGCCAGCAGTTGCGGACGGGCAAGTGGCATCAATCGCTCGACGAGCTTTGCGATGCTTGTCCTGACCGACGTCCCCCATTTGACGTCGACCCGACCACTCTCTGCCCATTTCTGTGCCTGCGCTTGGATCAAGAGCAGCACCTGGGCGGCGACATCCTGATCAAGGCTCGAGATATGCTTCAGGCGGGTGGTTTCGACCGGAGAGTCGACGCCACGTTTTCGAAGTTCCTCAAGTGCTGCATCGAGGAACTTCGATTGAAGTTCAGTGAAATGTCCGGCGGTGCGGGCTTGTAACGCGCTTTTCCGCTTCGCTTCCAATTCCTCTCGAAATGCTTTCAAGGCCGGTCGTCGCGGCGTCTGGCCGGCCTCCACACGCGCCCAATATCCCCGGGGAGGCTTTGGAACCTGCAGTTTCTCGCAAAGCTTTCCGACTGCGACGTCTGAGATGCCGAGCTCGTTGGCGATCTCGCTGGTCGGGCGCTCCCATACCAGTGCGAAGAGCTCTTCTCTCGACAGGTCGTGTTTCGCCATTCGAGGTTCTCCAAACGGCTGTCAGGCTGCAGCGTTTGCCTTGCCGCAAATGGCGGCACACCGTTCGAGCAACTTGTCGAACGTTTCGGCGTCATCGAGAAGGAGACCGTCCCCTACCATCCTGGAGTAGTCTTCCTCGAGGGCTTTCCGCCCCTCGCCGACAGGCGTCAACACCAGCTTGCCGTTTACCGCCGCCTCGTAGTCAATTGGTGATCGATCGGCGGCTTTCTCGGCGAAGAACATCGCCTTGTGCGTGGCGACGGCGCTCGCCAGCCCGCGGTCGGAGATCGCGCTGTCGGCCAGGCCAATGTCGTCAAGCCGCACGATGTCGTGCCAATGGCGCGAGAAGCGATCGCCCCGGAGCCGCTCCTGCAGGCAGAAGACGTGGATAGCAGTTGCCTTTTCCCAGAATGTCCGCTCGGCGTGCATTACCCTCGGGTTGGCCGTAGGAAAGTCGACTCCATCAACGATGCCGGCTGCATCGCACGTGATGTCTCGAACGCTGGCCGGCTCGCCCGTCGAGCGGGCTCCAAACTCGAGCATGACGCTGGGCGCGACATAACCAGATCCTGAACCGATGGCCTGGTAGTCGATGTAGAGCCTGTCGGCCTCAATACGGATCTCCGCGGAAAGGGACTGCTTCTGGAGTTCACCGGCGATGACAGGCGCGACCGTGTCAGCTACCCAGGTCGGTAGTCGCCGGCGCACCTCGCTCGACCAGCGCTTCTCCTCGCTCCGGGTTTTCGGGAGCGCTTCTTCGTTGTCCCCGACAAGATCAGGGGCAAGCGCGCGGATGTCGTATGTGAGGTCCACGTCTTCCGAGAATCGTCGAATGGCACCGTAGGCCTTCGAAAGCGAAGTCCCGCCCTTGAAGACAAGGCTCTCGCTGAGCGTTGTGGCGTAGAGTGTGGAAAGCGCCCAGACGACCCAGACGTCCTTTTCGAGCAAGTGGACCGGACGCTTCGATCGATCTGCCGCAATGGCGAGAACTTCTCGCTTATCCTCGGCCGAGAGCTGGAGGAATTGATCAGCCATGCGCTGCCTTTCCGACGCTTCGGGCGAGCCAGGTCGGAAACTGCGATGCTGCAGCGACAAGCTCGTTGAACGCCTCGGGGGGCAGTTTCCGCCTGATGTTCACGAGGGCCTCGTCCGCTCGCTCCGGCCCAAGCCAGGCGAGCGCGCGTACAGCGACGCCGGCCGGCCGGCTGGCGAGGGACAACTGCCAGCGAGGGACATGCTTGAGCTCGACCTTTTGACTCCCGACACTCATTGTCCGGCTACGCCCGGAGGTCAGGTAGATGGAGCGAACCGGAACCTGCGTCGTGAGTCCGAGGGCATTGGCCGCTGCCGCTCCATTCGAAACGATGACCTCGCCACGTTGATGTGCGACTGCCTCGACCGCTTGCTCGACAGTCGGCGGCCGGTTCCCGAACCGGCTTTTAATGGCCTTCATGTAGATACCACGCCCAGCCCTAACCAGTTCTCCACGCTCATTGAGGCGCGACAAAGCCTGGTCCACTGCAGCCCGGTTTCCGAGATGCAGGAGACTTTTTGCGGACAGGGCCGCGCCCTCCGGCAAATGCTCGGCATAGCGAAGAATTTGAGATGTCAGTCGTTGCATGGCACTTCTCCTGTCAGAAATATATGCCGATTTCTGACACTTCACAAGTGATCCGATCAATAGATTTCTCTGGGCATCCACGTGACCTTGTTCGGGATTCGTGCGGCAAAGGCAGCTCTGTCCTGTGGCAAGAACCAGCACCGATGCTCCTGGACATATGGGGCGTATGCAGGATCGCTCAGTAGAAGCCGAGAGATCAAGGATATTTAAGAGGGCACGCGGCTCTCACTGATATTGGAGCCTTGCTCCTTTATTATGCGAGGTCCAATTGGGACGGTCTAACGCCGCAGGTCTTGATGCAGTTGCAGTTAAAGTCGCAAGCCAACATGTTGATCAAGCCTGCCGGCATATGGCACCCAATCGCACCTATGAAAAAGCGGAGCGCAGGGAAAGGAGCAATCCGCTTCGCTTTGGACCGCTAGGCTGACGCTCCTGCAGCTGCCATTCTTCCGTTCCTTGCGCGGCGATAGTTCCCGAAATCGCGGCCTCGAGCCGGCGCAATGCTGATTTCTCCGATACTCTTCACTCTTGTTTGATCCCGATTACCACAACAACTGGTTGGCTACTCGGAACGATGAGCGCTTTGCTCCAGACCGTGACAGCATTGCCGGTCTGTGGGTTTCCAAACGTTGTGCCAGGTTGGAATCCGGCTTTCTTGAACATGCCTTCACTCGGGCCGTTCCCGGCACGGATAGTGCATTGTATCAAACGCGCCCCATCTTCCCGCGCCCTTTGCTCCGCGAGAGCGATGAGACGGCCGCCGAGGCCTTGGCGAACAAAATCCGCATGCGTGGTCACATGAGAAATCTCAGACTGATACCACTGCACGCGTTTGAGCTGGCAACAGCACTTTATGCGACCATCTTCCGAGAGATCGAACAGATATTCATCTGCTTTTTCCAGAACACGTTCGGCGTCGTACTCTATTGCCAGTTGATTGTGCTTGTTTAGCAAATCGGCGATCTGCGAAGCGTGGCCATGCTCCATATTCATAGTCCCGTCTTCCAATGCTCGTAGATCGTTTTGCGACGGGCGAATGCCTCCGGACCGCCTTCCATGATCCTGATGATGCGCGTCTGGCAGTCGGCGACGTCGATGCTTGCAGACGAAACGGCTATCTTGTCGTCACTCGAGCTGAATGCCAACACCAGTTCCGAGTCTCCAAGGACGGGAAAGTTCGCGTTGTGTGTGGCGAAGATGAACTGCCTGCCAGATTTGATGTCGCGGATGCGCTTCACGACCTCTTCGTAAACTGTCTGGCTATCGAGATCGTCCTCAGGCTGATCGATGAGAACGAGGTCAGCCTCAGGCTCATCTCCAAGATTAAGTTCAGACCGCGGGAATTCTGGGAGCGGAGCGGCATAGGTGAAGCCGCTGATGAGCATCTCTATCCCGAAGAGGACGAGGGATTCGGCTTGTTGATCGACGAGATGAAGGAACGATTCGCTAGGAGTTAAGAGTCCCACTAACAGCAGTTCTACCAGCAAAATCGTTGCCTCCGACGAGGTAAGCCCGTAAAATCGAGTGAATTAGCATGGACGTCTCTGAAGCCGTGGACCAACTTTTTTCCGGCGTCGTTCCTGAAAGGATAGACGAGCTCCGGTTGGTATGGGGAAATGAGGAGGATCGCGTCCGTTTGATCGATACGCCTCGTTTCCTGCTTCAACAAATGTGGGGCACAATCCAGGTAAGCGAGCTGGCTCTTCGCCAACTATGGCTCGCAGGATATGCCGCTTGGCGAGCAGTTGACGCCTACAACATTCCTCTCGCGCTTTTTCCGCTGAAGGACTTCGATGCGGACGCGTGGCGTCTATCACCTTCTCATGCAGAGAAAGAGGCGGTATTTGACCGTCTGTTCAATAAGATTATCGAGCTCGGGGAGCATGGCGGTGTCGAAGGATTCGAGTGGCCTGCGGAAGCACCAATCCCGGAGGAAGGGCTGAAGATTTCGGACCCCGAGATGAAGGCAACCTTCGATCTCGTGTGTATGGCAGGAGCGTATGTATTCGCGCATGAAATTGCACACGGGCTTTACAAACGTGTTGGGGACTCTTCCGATGACAAGATTGAGGAGGAGCGCGCCTGCGACGGATGGGCACTCTCACTGATGCTCGACCAGGCCGACGCATACGCTGTTGCAAACGGCTGGCTGTCTAAAGATGTTCGTTGCAAACGCATACTAGGCATAGTCATCGCGCAGCTTACGATCGTCGTGCTCACTCCGCGAGAAGTATGGGACCAGTCCGATGATCACCCTTCAGTCAGCGAGCGGCTTCGCTCGGTGCTTTCGGCCGCGTCTGAGCCTACGCCGGATTGGTTCTGGATCACGGTCACTTCGATGCTGCTAGCGTTCACCCGTATGACAGGAGTGAACATAGATCGCAAACCGAGCTCTGAGAGCCTGCGTGATTTTGCGTTCGAGATTTGTGGTCAACTCAAATCCGAATAGGTCGGCACAACGTTGCTGATTGGCCGGCAAGCAGTGGAGCAGCCCTTGGACGCAAAAGTAATCGAGATTTCAATTGGTTATACATCCAATGACTGGGTCGTTGGTTCGAGTCCATTCAAGGCGTGTGTAGCGCGAAATTCTCGATACGGATGCCGAGCGGCGCGAGCCGCTGGTGCGAGGCCTTCGATAAGCCCCACACACGAACTTCGTTGAGGGTTCGACGCCAAAGACTGCCAGTGAGCAGTGACCGAGGCGCTTTTGGTCTAGGCGGGCCGCCTTTGGTTCCCGCTGAACATGCCGCCGCGATAGACGTCCGCCATAAGATCGAACGAGAACAGCACGACGTCGGCTTCAGCCAAAGCGGTAAGATGGCAATCACCCTCGGTCGTAAGGATGCTTTCGCCCTCCGAAATGACTTCGTTTCCCAAGGCCACCCTCCCGCTGTAGACGTAAAGCAGCATATTCTTTGCGAATTCGGCGGTCGGCAGCCGCAACTGAAGATTTTCACTGATGCGAGCGTCGAAGACCTCTACGTCGGATCTGACCGTCAGCGGGGCAGCCCTTGGTCCGGCGAGCAGCCGCCAGTTATCGATGCTGGTCTCTTCTACAAATTCGTGGAACTGTACGATAGGCTCGAGGTCGGCTGCGCTGGGGCGCAGGAAAATCTGGAGTGCCCGCACTGACTCTTCGCCGAGCATCAATTCCTCGTGCTGGAAAGTGTGTCCCGCGTTCATCATCATGAAGTGCGTCTTGTCGAGCCTCTTCTCGTTACCCATCGTATCGCGATGGAGCATCTCGCCGCCGCGGATATAGGTCAGGATCTCGTCGTCCTTGTGCGGGTGCATACCGATGAGGTGGCCCGGCTGAACCTGGGCTCGGTCGATCCTGCCAATCGGCCCGATGCCGCTATCGTCGGAAGTCAACGCCAGTCCAGGATACAGTATCTCGACCCCGAAGCCCTGCCTGAAATCGCCGCGCATCCGGCCCGCGTGAATCTTGGTGATGGTCATTGTGGTGTTCCCTTCATCCGGGCGCGGGCTCTGCCGCCCGCGCCGAACGGGCCTGCTGTGCTCAATGATAGTTCAGGATGCCGACCAGCTTCTGTCCAAGCAGGCTGGTCCAGTCGACGGCGAGTTCGGAGATGATCTGGTCGACGGTGGTGATGATCGCACCGGCCTTTTCCATGCGGCGCAGGGCGATGTCATCGCCGTATTTGGTGTAGGAAGCGGAGGCGTCGGCCGAGACCTGGACTTCGTATCCTTCGTCGAGCATCTGCAGGACGGGGAAGGTGACACAGATTTCCGTCGTCACGCCGGCGACGAACAGCTTCTTGCGGCCGGTCGCCTTGACGGCCTGGTTGAATCCGTCGTGGTGCATGGCGTTGACGATCCCGGGACGCTTGATGCGAGCTTCGAAGGCCTCCGGAAGGATCGTTTCGAGTTCCGGCAGGAGCGGCCCCTGGATCTGGTCTTCCATACTGGAGGTCAGAATGGTCGGGATGTTGGCAGCCTTGGCGATGCGGGCAAGCTTCAGCGCGTTCTGCTTGACCAGATTGATGTCGTGCGAGTGCGTCCAGGCCATCGTGCCGATCTGGTGGTCGATCAGCAGCATGGTGGAATTCTCGGGGGTGAATACGTCCTTATGCATTGTCGTGTTCCTTTTCCTTGTCGGCGGCTGTTGGTGAACTTCGTTACGATCCGCTCGATGATTTAAATTTAGCGTTGCGATCGACGGCACGGTAGCTCTATGGTTGGCCACTCTGTAGAACGAAAAATGGAACGCTAGGATGATCAGCTTCGAGGACATGCAGACCTTCGTCGAGGTGGCGGACAGCGGCGGCATCACGGTTGCCGCCCGGCGTCTCGGACTTCCGAAGTCGATCGTCAGCCGGCGGCTCGTGCGTCTCGAGAGCGAGCTTGGCGTTCAGCTTCTGGCGCGAACGACCAGAGGGGCTTCGCTCACGGAGGCGGGTGTCTCCTTCCGCGAGCACGCCGCCCGCATGTGCCTGGAGATGGACGTGGCGCGCGAAGAGATGCTGCCGACCGGGGAGCTGCGGGGACGGCTGCGCGTGGCGGTTCCTTCGTCCTTTGGCCCTGGACACTTCGCACCAGCGCTTGCCGAGCTCGCCCGCCGCCATCCGCTGCTTCAGCTTCACGCGCATTACAGCGATCGGTACGTCGACCTAGTCGCGGAGGGCTTCGACTGCGGCATCCGCGTCGGCTATCTGAAGGATTCTAACCTCACGGCGCGAAAGATCGGCGCCTTCGCGGCGGGTCTGTTCGCGAACTCGGACTACCTGCGTGTCCACGGTGTTCCGCAAAAGCCGTCAGATATTCTTGAACACCAGGCCATACTGCAGGGGACCGAAAGCTGGAAACTTTCCGACGGCAACCGGACGGTGGTCGTCAACGGCCAGGGGCGGTTCAAGGCGGACAGCGCCGCGGGCATCGCCGAAGGTACGGCGGCAGGGCTTGGTATCGCGGCGCTGCCTGTCGTCATCGCGCAACCCTACCTGGAAGCTGGTACTCTCGTGCCGATCATGACGGAATACGGCCTGCCGGAGATTGGCGTCTACATCGTGCGGCCGCCGGGATCGCATGTGTCGCGAAAGGTCAGGGTGCTGATCGACTTCTTCGTGGACCGGTTTTCTGCAAGCGCTGGATGATGCCGAGCGTCAGGCCTCTCCGGCAAGGCCTCTGTCCTGAAACGTCTTTCCCCAGTCGCGCATGGCCATCAGCACCGGCCCAAGCGTCTGGCCGAAAGCGGTCAGGGAGTATTCCACGCGCGGCGGTACTTCTGCGAAGACTTCGCGGGCGACGATCCCGTCGGCTTCGAGCTCGCGAAGTTGCATGGTCAACGAGCGCTGGCTCGGATCGCCGACCAGACGTCGCAGCTCGCCGAAGCGGCGCGGCCCGTCCAGCAGCCGGTAGATGATCATCGGCTTCCATTTTCCACCCGTGACATCGACGGTGGTTTCAACGGGGCATTTCTGGCCAGCAGTCAACGGGTTCTCCAATAGTGTACTTTCTATCCCTATAGGCAGAACTGTTGCCTACTTGCAAGCGTGCTTGTGTCGCGCCTAGTTGAAGGCAGCTATTGACGAGGTGCACCATGCGAGCTGCTTTTTACGAGCGACAGGGAACTGCCAAAGATGTGCTGATGGTCAGGGAGCTGCCCGATCCAGAGCCGGAAGCAGGCGAGGTCCGGGTGAGGGTGGTTGCGTCCGGAATCAATCCGTCCGACATCAAGACGAGAACCGGCTTCGGCGGCAAGGCCATGCCGTTCCCACGGATCGTGCCGCATCAGGACGGGGCGGGTGTCATCGACGCCGTCGGCCCTGGCGTCCTTGCGTCGCGCGTCGGCGAGCGCGTCTGGATCTACATGGCGCAATGGGGCAGAGCGCAGGGAACCGCGGCGGAATTCGTCGTGGTGCCGTCCGTGCAAGCCGTAAAACTTGCCGACAACGTGTCCTTCGAGATTGGTGCATCGCTCGGCGTTCCTGCGATGACCGCGCATCGGTGTCTGTTCGCCGACGGGGACCTGAGGGGCAAGCGGGTTCTCGTGCAGGGAGGAGCTGGCGCCGTGGGCAATGCGGCAATCCTGCTTGCGAAATGGGCGGGAGCGTGGGTGGCGGCGACGGTGAGCCGCGAGGAGCAGGCTGAGGTCGCGCGCGCGGCGGGGGCTGACTTCGTTGTCAACAGGCACGAGGAGGATGTCGCTCAAACCGTGCGATCGGCGACCGGTGGCCACGGGGTCGATCGAATTGTCGATGTGGACATCTCCGCCAACATTGACGTGGCAGTCGCCTGTCTGGCGCGCGACGGCGTCGTCACGGCCTATTCGACGGAAACGCCGCAGGCCATGCTGACGATCCCCTTTTTCCCGGCGCTGCTGGGTGGCTTCTCGTTCCGTTTCGTCTACGTCTACTCCATGCCGCAAGAAGCGATGGGTCAGGCAAGTGAGGAGGTTTCAGCCTGTGCCGCGTCTGGGGCATATGCTCCGCGGATCGCGAAGACATATGCCCTCGACGAGCTTGTCGAGGCACACCAGTTCCAGGAGAGCGGCACGGCCGTCGGAAAGATCATCGTCCGAATTCAGAACCCGTGACGCCGCCTGCTCAATCTTAGCTCATCAGGCGATGACGGCCTTCGGCTCCAGAAACGCTTCGAGGCCGAACACGCCATACTCGCGACCGATACCCGATTGCTTGAAGCCACCGAAGGGGGCAAGGGGCTCATGCGGCGCGCCATTGACAACGACGCGTCCGCTGTCGAGCCGGTCCGCAAGCGCCTGCATGCGTGCGGCGTCGGTGCCATGCAGATAGGCCTGAAGTCCATATGGCGTGTCGTTGGCGATCGACACAGCTTCGGCGTCGTCGCTGTAGGCGATAATCGACAGCACCGGCCCGAATATTTCCTCGCGCGCGATGCGCATCTGGTTGTCGACATTAGTGAATATGGTCGGCCTCGTGAACCAGCCGCGATCCAGTCCGGCCGGCCGGCCGAGCCCACCCGTCAGGAGGCTTGCACCCTCCTGCGTTCCCAGCTCGATATAGGACTGGACCCGATCGTACTGCTTACGGCTGACCATCGGCCCAATCATCGCGTCCGGATCGTCTGGCGCGCCGACCTTGAATGTTTCAATCTCCTGCTTCAGCTTGGTCAAAACGTCGTCGAGCCGATGGGCGGGAGCCAGGATGCGGGTGCCGGCGATGCAGGCCTGGCCGCTGTTGATGAACCCCATCCGCAGTACGGCGGGAATAGTTGCGTTCAGATCGGCATCGTCGAGAATGATGTTCGGTCCCTTGCCGCCAAGCTCCAGCGTCACGCGCTTGAAGGTGTCGGCACCACTTCGCAGGATTTCTCTGCCGACCGCCGTAGATCCGGTGAAGGTCACCTTCGCGATGTCCGGATGCCGGCTGAGTTCCGCGCCGACGACATTGCCGAGCCCGTTGACGATATTGAACACGCCCTTTGGCAAACCCGCTTCATGAAGGCACTCGGTGAGGATCTGCGTCTGTATAGCGCTCATCTCGCTGGGCTTGATGACGATGGTCGTGCCGGCGGCGATGGCGGTTGCGAGCTTCGAGGTGATGAAGCCGATATTGCTGTTCCACGGGGTGATGGCAGCGGCGACGCCGGAGGGCTGCATGACGACGCGGGCGCGGCCCATCTGTTGCTCGAAATCATAGTCCTTGAGGACATCCGCCATCGTCAGGAAGCTTGAAGCAGCATGCGGGATGGCGAACCGTGTGAAGGTTTGCGGAGCGCCGTATTCAAGCGCCATTGCTTCTGTCAGATCGGAGACGCGCGCGGCGACGGCTGCGTTCAAACCCTTAAGCGTCTCGATACGCTCGGCTTTTGTTGTTCGTGAGAACGCCGGGAAGGCGCGTTTCGCGGCGGCGACAGCCTCACGCGCATCTTCGATGCCGCCAAGGCTTACCGTGCCGATTTTCTCCTCCGTGGATGGATTATGGAGGTCGGCAGTCTCCGATCCCCTCGGTGTGACGAAGCTTCCGTTGATATAAATCTTGTCGATATTGAACATCTCAAACTCCTTTTGGCTGTTCCGTCATATCTGGCACTTCGACACTGTCCTGATAAGCTGGTGAAAAGCGCTCAGGCTGATAGGAGATTACGGACAATGATGCGTGGCTCGCTCGCAGAACTCGAAGCGGTTCTCGCTGTTTCATCCCAGGGCGGCTTCCGAGCCGCGGCTCGCGAGCTAGGGATGTCGTCGTCCTCGCTCAGCCAGCAGATCGCTGCGCTGGAGACGCGCATGGGCGTCAGATTGTTCAACCGGTCGACCCGGAGCGTAGTGCTGTCAGCCGCGGGGGAGCAGTTCGTGGCGAGCGTCGGTCCGGCGCTGGAGGCAATCCGCAGTGCCGTAGAACACGTTGACGAGCACCGGGCAGAAGCTACGGGAACCTTGCGCATTAACACGTCGGTGGGCGCGACCCGGATGATCCTCACTCCGCTGATCTTGGACTACATGCGGCGGAACCCGCAGATGTCGGTGGAGATCGTCACGGAAGGGGCGCTGGTCGACGTCAACGCCAAGGGCTTTGACGCCGGCGTCAGGATCCGAGAGGCCGTTCCTCCCGACATGGTGGTCGTCCCGATTGGCGACAGCATCCGACCGGCCATAGTTGGGTCGTCCGATTACTTCCGCCGCCATGGAAAGCCGCAGGTCCCGGCAGATCTCGAAGACCACATGTGCATCCGTGCCCGAATGGCGAGCGGGACCATCTATCGCTGGGAGTTCGAGCGGCGAGGCGAGAGCTTTGCGCTCGACGTTCCAGGCAAGCTCGTGCTCGACGATAGCGACCTGATGCTCCGGGCTGCCTGCGACGGAGCCGGACTTGCCTATCTGAACGAATGGCAGGTCGGGGACGACGTTGCCGCCGGAAGGCTGGAGCAGGTCCTCTCAGATTGGACCCCGCCATATCCGGGACTGTGTCTCTACTATCCCGGCAGACGCAACATCCCGGCGAAGCTGCGCCGGTTTATCGACTTGATAAAGGAGCTGCGGGCAAAGGGAACGACGTAACCCGCTCTTCTGCTTGGACGAGGGCTCAACGGGATGGATGCGAAGTTCCGCCCGTCATCCTGACGCTACCGGACTATTCCGCTCAGCGTAACAGTCCAATGTCAAACATGGGTATTCAGCCGAACCATCGCGCGTTGCATCCTGCGTTCACGGATCTGGAATGGACCCGGCCTTCAATCAGGAGCGATCACATGAAACTTTATCACCATCCGCTGTCAGGTCACGCGCATCGCGCCCGGCTCTTCCTTTCGCTGATCGGGCTTCCCCACGAGCTGGTCGAGGTCGATCTGAAAGCTGGCGCGCACAAGCAGCCCGACTACCTTAAAATGAATCCCTTCGGTCAGGTCCCGGTCCTGGCGGATGGCGATGTCTTCATCTCTGATTCCAACGCGATCCTGGTTTACCTCGCCAAGAAATCGGCTGCGACGGAATGGCTTCCCGAAGATGCCAAAGGGGCCGCCGACGTTCAGCGGTGGCTTTCGGTTGCAGCCGGCGAGATTGCTTACGGTCCGGCAGCGGCGCGTCTGGTGACGGTCTTCGGCGCTAAGTTCAATCCCGAAGAGGTCATTGGCCGTGCACACACCATCCTCGGCCGGATCGAAAGCCAGCTGCACGGACGCGAATGGCTGGTGGGCAACCGCCCGACGATCGCCGACGTCGCGATCTACAGCTACGTCGCACGTGCCCCGGAGGGCAATGTCGACCTTAGCGCCTATCCCTCCGTCAACGCCTTTCTGGCTCGTGTCGAACAGCTCCCCGGTTTCGTCGACTTCGTCAAGACGCCCGTCGGTCTTGCCGCCTGAGCTTCGATAGGGCGTGCGATGCCTCGCACGCTCTTCGCCCCTTATTCTGGAGAACGCCGATGTCCATGAAGCTTTCGAAACTGCCGACTTGGCATGAAGGCGAGACCTTTATTCAGGAAAAGCTCGGCGTAAAGGAACGCATGGCCTCCGTCGGCCAGCGTGTCGTTCGTGACTTCATGCCGGACCAGCACCGGGACTTCTACGCCCAACTGCCTTTTATCGTTCTCGGGAGCGTCGATCAGGCTGGTGACGCCTGGGCAACTTTTGTGGAAGGCAAGCCGGGGTTCATGTCGTCGCCTTCGCCCGTCGTGCTGAATATTGCCGCCACTCGCGATCCAAGCGACCCGGCAAGCGAGGGATTGGCGGACGGCTTGCCAATTGGCCTCCTTGGCATCGAGATGCACACACGACGCCGCAATCGTATGAATGGTTTTGTCTCGACGATCGACGGTGGTTTTCGCGTTGATGTCGACCAGAGTTTTGGCAATTGCCCGCGCTACATTCAGCTGCGTGACTTTTCTTTCGAGCGTCAGCCAGGCGAACCATTTACCGGTGAAGTCGAGGAATTGCCCGCCCTCGATGACGAGGCGCGCGCGATCATTGAGGACACTGACGCGTTTTTCGTGGCGTCCTACGTCGATCGCGAGGATCGGCGTCAGGTGGATGTGTCCCACCGCGGCGGCAATGCGGGGTTTGTTCGTATCGGTGACGATGGTGTCCTGACGATCCCCGATTTCGACGGAAATCTCTTCTTCGCAACGTTGGGCAATATCCTGCTGAACGGAAAGGCAGGACTTCTGTTCGTGGATTTCAACACGGGCGACATGCTGCAGATGACGGGAACGGCCGAAGTCATTTTCGACTCGCCCGAAATCGCCGCTTTCCAGGGGGCAGAGCGGTTCTGGACGTTCAAGCCGACGCGCATTGTTCGGCGCCGCAATGCGCTGGCGTTGAGATGGGCTTTTCAGAAGGATGGCTGGTCGCCGAGTTCCCTGATGACAGGCAGCTGGCAGCAGACGGCCGACCGTTTACTTGCCACAGAGCTTGCCGCGACATGGCGGCCAATGACCGTCACCGCGATCGTTGATGAAAGCGCGACGATCAAGTCTTTCCACCTCCAGCCAGGCGATGGCGCAGGGCTCCTTCCGCACGCGGCCGGCCAACATCTCCCCATACGGCTAAAGCTACCCGGCGAAGAAAAGTCGATCATTCGCACTTACACCCTCTCGGTCGCGCCCTCCGATGGGGTCTATCGCATCAGCGTCAAGAGAGACGGCTGGGTTTCGCAGTTCTTGCACGATACTGTTGTCGTCGGCGATGTGATCGAGGCCCGTGCGCCGGCCGGTGACTTCAAGATTGACGCACGCTCGACACGTCCGGCGGTTCTTCTGGCAGGCGGCGTCGGCATCACGCCGATGCTCGCGATGCTCCGTCACGTCGTCTACGAAGGGCTCCGCAAGCAGCGTATCCGTCCCGTCACGTTGTTCTATGCGGCACGCTCCAAGGCCGATCGGCCTTTCGATAAAGAGATCGCCGACCTTGTCACCGCGACGAAGGGCGTCGTGCGCCTGGTCAGGGTCCTCAGTGACACCACGGCTGCTGAAGAGGGCAGGGACTTTGACGCCGCCGGGCGGATCGACATGGCGATACTGACTCGGTTCCTTCCCTTCAACGACTATGATTTCTATCTCTGCGGACCTGCCCAGTTCACCCAAGGGCTCTATGACGGACTGCGGGCTCTCAATATTGCCGACGATCGCATTCAGGCTGAAGCCTTCGGCCCGTCGTCGCTGGTCCGCACAGGGCAACCCGCACCAGCCGCGTTGTCTTCCGCCGCACAGCCTTCCGGAAAACCTGTGCCCGTCGTGTTCACGAATTCCCTGAAAGAGGCGCGGTGGGCACCTGGTTCCGGCACGCTTCTCGAACTTGCCGAAGCACGTGGCCTTGAGCCCGAATTCAGTTGTCGGGAAGGCAATTGCGGGACGTGCCGGACCAAGCTCGTCAAGGGCGCCGTCGCTTACGTCAAACAGCCCACGGCGAAGATCGACGCCGACGAAGTCCTTCTGTGCTGCGCTGTTCCTGCCGACCAGGAAGGCGGCCTGCAGCTCGCTGTCTAAGGGCCGATTGCTGCGTCCAGCGTAACGGTCCCTTGTTTCCTTTCGATGTTCAGCAATTGTCCCGACCGGATCATATTCAATCTCAAGAGAGCGATGTCTCTCTCAACCGAAAAAGGAGAATACAATGTCACGCATTCCTACTCCCGCAACGATCGGCGAAGCTCCGGAAGCGTCTCGTCCGATCCTTGAGACGATCCAGAAGCAGATCGGCTCCGTCCCGAACATCTTCCGTCTGGTTTCTAACAGCCCAGCCGCATTGACGGGCTTGACGTCGCTCCAGGGCGCGCTCGGCAAGGGCAAGCTGCCGCCGGCCACCCGCGAACGCATTGCGCTTGCCATGGCTGAAGCAAACGGCTGTGACTATTGCCTCTCGGCCCATACCTTCACCGGGACGAAGTTTGCGAAACTCGACGAGCTTGAAATCGCTGCCAACCGCAGCGGCACGTCGAACGATCCCAAGGCAGCTGCCGCAGTCGAATTCACCCGGGCGCTGACCGTGGCTAGCGGTTCTGTCTCGCCAGCCGAAATCACCAAGCTTCGTGACGCCGGCTACAGCGATGCCGAGATCGTCGAGATCATCGCCCATGTGGCCCTCAACACCTTCACGAACTACGTGAACGAGGCCCTCGACACCGAGATTGACTTCCCCCGCATCGAACGCGCTGCTGCTTGACGCCGGGCTCCGGAGGCGGTGCCAGACGTACCGCCTCCCGCTCCAAATCATCCTGAGAGGAATTTTGCCATGTCCCGTCCCCCGCTTCCCCCATTCACCAGAGAGAGTGCCATCGAAAAGGTCCGCCTTGCAGAGGATGGCTGGAACAGCCGCGATCCGGCCAAAGTGGCACTTGCCTATACGCTCGATACGCGCTGGCGTAACCGGGTAGAGTTCGCGAAGAACCGTGCCGAAGCTGAAGCATTTCTAACCCGCAAGTGGAACAAGGAGCTCGACTATCGCCTGATCAAGGAACTCTGGGCCGTCACCGGCAATCGTATTGCCGTCCGCTATGCCTATGAATATCGCGACGACAGCGGCCAGTGGTTCCGCGCCTATGGCAACGAGAACTGGGAGTTTGCCGAAGATGGCTTGATGCGGGAACGCCATGCCAGCATCAACGAACACCCAATCGCCGAAGCCGATCGCAAGTTTCGTTGGCCGCTGGGCCGCCGGCCGGACGACCATCCTGGCCTGAGCGATTTCGGCTTTTAGACGACTGATCAAGGAGATGGGAAAATGGCCAGCTCGTCGATTGATCCGCGGGTAAGGCTTTCAATAGAGCTGGCTCTCACGGGAACCAATGCGAGCAAGACACTGCTTGCGAAACAAGAAGAAGCCGGTCGTGCCCTTGGCATGACAGGTGCAGAGATGGACATGGCGCGTCGGGGCTCAAGCTTCGACTTCGAGACGTCGATCGCAATATCCCTTGCGTTGAATACCTGTCGGGAGACGCACCAGCGCGCCCTGGGCGCCGGTCTTTCCGAGGAAGCCTGCGCGGAGATAGAATTCATCTCGCAGGCTTGCCGTTCTCAATCGGATGATCTCCTTCCTCTTGAGGCTTTGTTCTCAAGCCCCTAAGGTCTTGGAAACGCGAGTGCTTCGGGGGAATGGATGGATCGCTGGCAAGCAATGAGGATCTTTGTAAAGGTCGCCGAAACCGAAAGTTTCGCGGATACCGCACGCCAGATGTTCATGAGCGCACCGGCTGTCACACGTGCCGTTGCCTCGCTCGAAGACCTTATTGGCGCGCGCCTGCTCGTGCGAACCACCCGCTCGGTGAAGATGACCGAAGCGGGCGTTCGCTATTTTGAAGATTGTCGCCGGATCCTTGCTGATATCGCAGAAGCAGAGGCGGCTGCCGGCGGTTCCTACGCGACGCCGACGGGGACTCTCTCAATAACCGCGTCCGCGCTGTTCGGGCAGATTTACGTTCTTCCAGTCGTGACGGATTACCTCGATACCTTTCCGACTATGAAAGCGAAGACGCTGTTCATCGACCGACCGGTTAACATTGTCGAGGAAGGCATCGACGTCGCTGTGCGCATCGGCCATCTCCCCGACTCTAATCTCTCTGCCGTGAAAGTTGGTACGGTCCGTCGCGTCATGTGTGGTTCTCCGAAGTATTTTGAGCGCTTTGGTGTTCCCAAATCGCCAGCGGACCTCAAAGACCACCGTATCGCGGCTTCCACGGCAGCCTGGGCTTCACCAGAGTGGAAGTTTGGCGAAGATCTGCGAGTATCCGTGGATGCGGCTTTACAATGCAACACCAACGAAGCGGCGATCCAGTCGGCACGCGAGGGGTGGGGCCTGACGAGGGTTCTCAATTACCAGATCGGCCCAGCACTCGTTGCTGGAGAGCTCCAGATCATCCTCAGTGAATTCGAAGAACCACCTTTACCCGTCCATATCCTTCACCCGGAGGGTCGGCACGCTCCAGCAAAGGTGCGCGCCTTCGTCGATATGGCGGCGGTGAGACTGCGTGAGAACCGGCTACTAAATTGACGTCGGTCATGCACCAGATGGACGAAATGTCCCGTGCGTAGACACATAGCGATGGCATGAGCTTTTAAATCGCCCCTAGAAGGTTTCCATGCTGTTCGTGCCAGGCGGGCTTCACGGCTCCAGGCGTAAAAACGGCTTGAAGAATGTGACATCATATCCATCGGTCGACGCTCGCAGCTCAGGATCGGAATGAGACCAGACCTCAGCTTGCATGTCGACGATCGCGAGCATGCCGGCGACATTTTCGCCGAGGTTTGCCAGGTGCTCCAGTCGCGCGCCGGGATTGACGAACTCTTCATAGACGACCGCCTCGGTGTCGTTGTCATTTAGAAAGATGTCATAGCGGATCGTGCCCGTGTCTTTTTCCCGCGCCAGCCTGATGCTATCTGCAGCGATACGCTTGAATTCGTCCAGTTTCCCGGGGTGAATCTTCAGTCGCACCATTGCCTGGAACCGATCCGCCTTCGCCGCCCCAACATCAGGGAGGGCAGGGAAGTCCGTGTATCCTGACGCTGGCCCGTCCGGACCTTGACCGAAATAGACGCTGTGGTCGGCTGTATTGAGCGGTGCGCCAGTGGAAACGCGCTCGATAAAGTCGGGATTGGCCAGCAGCATCGCACCGTAGGATTCCAGATCGGCAAGCCCGGATGCTATATCCTTGCCGATGTCCTCGCGGGGCCGGCCAGGGCGGTTGAGGATCAGCGCCCGACCCCAGAGCTTTCGGAAATCATGAAGGATGTCATCGTCGCCATAATGGACGATGTGAATATAGGCGAGGCCTAGTTTGCTGAGTTCCGCGACCAAGTAACGGAACAGGTCCGGACCTTCGTCGCCGTGATTGAGGCCAAAACCGGTAAAGCCGGGAGACAAACGGATCCCCGTCCGATCGGCACCGATCTCGGCGACGATCGCCTGCGCGACTTCAATTGCGAAACGCGCTCGGTTTTCCAGTGAACCACCATATTGGTCGGCGCGCTGGTTGGCGCTGATCGCGAGGAACTGGTGGATCAGGTACGCGATCCCATGAATTTCAACCCCGTCGGCGCCGGATTCGATCGCGCGCTTCGCAGCGTAGGCGTAATCTTTGACTGTCGACTGAACTTCTTCTGTCGTCAGTGCTCGGGGAGTCGGAATGTCTTTCATGCCATCGAGCGTGTAAATCTGCTCTCCAGGCGCGATCGCCGATGGTGCAACACCTTGCCGATGGTGGGGCGTATTGTCGGGATGCGACATCCGGCCGGCATGCATGAGCTGGTAGAACACGTGACCGCCACGAGCATGGATGGCGTCATTGACCGTTCGCCAGGCCGCGACCTGCGCATCCGTATAAATCCCCGGCGTCATCGGGTATCCCTGGCCGTCGTCTGACGGCTGTGTCCCCTCGGTGACGGTCAGTCCGACGCCCGCGCGCTGGCCGTAGTATTCCGCAGCAAGCTTGCCGGGTGTGCCGTCGGCATTGGCGCGCGCACGTGTCATGGGCGCCATAACAAAGCGGTTCTGGAGCTGAAGTTTGCCCAGCGTGAAGGGCGAATAAATGTTGGTCATTTAAGTTCCTGTCGATTGTCCTTGGAGGCTGCTGAGGCGATCGGAGAACGGAGCCGAAATCGGTCCCGCTCTCGCTTTAGTTCAGGGCAAAGGGCTGTCGATCTTCACGAAATCATGAGCAATCAACGGGCCGCCCGGCGATTGGAACAAGCGGCTGCCATGCTCGATATCGCCGAGGTCGAGCCCGAAAAAGCCAAGCTCATCGATCAGCTTGGCGACCTCTGCCTTTGCGGCCGCGTCATCGCCGGCGTAAAACAGAACGCGTCGGCCACCATCGGCATCCGGTCCCTTCTCCAGATTCATGAAGTAGTGGTGATTGAAGGCTTTGACGACGCGCGCACCCGGGGCCCATTCCTGGATGATCGAGCTCGACGCCCGGCCGGCGACGTCGATCGGCGGAAGCGGCGGTCGCTGCATCGGATTGTTGGTGTCGATGAGGATGCGGTTATTCCAATAGGGCAGGCCCGCGAGTACGCCTTGCAGCTTCGGCCAGTTGACCGACAGGAACACGATGTCCTTCGATGCCGCTTCTTCAACGGTGCCCGCCGTGATCGAAGGGCCAGCCTTGGCGACGAGCTCGTTGAGTGTTTCAGGCCCGCGACTGTTGGCAACTGTCGCAGCGATGGCTTTGGCGCCAAGTCGCAGGGCAATGGCTCCGCCGATCATGCCAGTACCGATGATACCGATGGTGGGCATTTGAAGTCTCCTGATTGAGGTCAAAAAAGTCCGCTGCCAGAAAGAGGTTCTGGCTTGGAAAACAAGGACGGTCGTGAAGAATCAGCCGCGATAGACCGGGATCGATCTGGATGCGCGCTGCCTGTCGCCCAGGGCGAGCATCTTTTCTTTCAGAGCCTGAATGTTGCTTTCCCCAGCGACCAGACCCTCCGCCGTCGCATGAACGGAGTAGTAGCCAAGGTGCAGGTCGTGCGGGTGCGGGATTGCCGACCCGAGAACAAACGTTGCACCATCGGCCCCACCTTCGAGTGAAATGACACTGTCATCGCTCGAAAAGATAAGCAATTCGCCGTTTGAAGCAGAGGCGGAGCCAGTCAGGCTTCCTTTTGACACGGCAAGCCAGCCGACCGTATGGCCGGTCGGGGGAACGTAGTCCCAGCGCTGGCCTGGTGCGAGGGAAACAAGAAGGTAGTTCACTCCCTCAGGAGAATTGACCGGGCTGGTCACCCCATCGTAACTGCCCACGATAACATAGGCGGGGCCGACCTCCGGCATGGCCGACGCCTCGAAGTATTGGCTTTCGACCTCGGAGAGTTCCAGATTCTCTGGCAGAGCCAGCCAAAGCTGGAAACCATGGATCCGTTCAGATTTGCCTGAGGAAAGCTCCTTGCCGTGCCAGACGCCACCCCCGGCTCGCATCCACTCTACGCCGCCGTAACCGATGTAGCCCTGACCCGCCTCAGGATCGTCGAACTGGACGTCGCCTTTGGTAAAGACGGTGACCGTACCGATACCGGAATGAGGATGCATCTTGCCGCCGGCAGCAAATTCGTCCATCACGCCGCCAAAGCTGTCCAGGAACACGAACGGCTTGAGCTGTTGGCCAAGTTCGCTCGGACTGATCAGGCGAAAGACTTCGCCGTGACCACGCCCGGGTGTGCGAAACACGACGGGCCTGTCGATCGCCAATTCGTCGGCCGGGAGGGGGTTTTGGGTGGGCCGGGCAATGTCGAGAACAGACATGAGTTTCTCCTTCGGGGGAGTCGAAAAGGACCGCCCCGTCATGTGATTGACGAATCCAGGGGGCTTGTTTTAGGCCAAAGTCGCTGCGCGGGCCGCCATGGTCGCCTTTGCCCACCAGACGAGTTCGTCGAGTGCAGCGGTGGCCGACGGAATGAGGTTCTGCTCGATCGTTTCGATCGGCTGGTTGCCAACGGCCGGGAAGACAGTGAAGAAGTCACTGCCGCCGATGTGAACGGCAGCATGCGTTGACACCATGTGCATTTCGATGCCGATGAGGCGAAGGTGCTCGATTGCACGCGCAGCGCCAACACCGCCGTAACCGATCGCGGTGAACGGCTTGTGGTTCCATTCCTTATAGGCGTGGTCAAGCGCGTTCTTCAGAGCGCCGGTCAGCGAGTGATTATATTCGGCTACGACGAAGATGAAGCCATCAAACCGGGCAAGCGTCTGCTGCCAGCGGACCGCTTCAGGGCTCTGGCTCGGCACCCAAGCGCTCGATGCGACTTCGTCGAAGAAAGGGAGGTTGAAGTCACGCAGGTCGATGAGCTCGACATCGAGATCGGTGCGCGCCTGGGCCTGCTTGAGCATCCACTGTGCGGGCACGTCTGCAAAGCGGGCTGCGCGGGTCGAGCCGATGATAAGGGCAATCTTCGGCTTAGTGCTGGAAGTGAGTGACATGGTCTTTTCCTTGTGTTGCGATCAGAGCCGCTGCGGCGTCGGATGTGTTCTGCAAAGGAAAGATGCCGTATCGCGTTGGATGACACTAGCCAGCGAAACAGGCACGCGCTGTCGCTTTTCGAGGGACACTTCATGCGTGCTATTTGGACGCAAAGAAAGAACCGGACAGCAGTCACGCTTGTCCGGCTCTTTGATAGGTTCAGCGGTGGATAACGTTCAGTTTGCGTAAGCCGCCGCGGTCGGTGTTTCGTTACGCTTGGCAAGGTAGGCGTCGAGGCTGAGGGCGCCTGCCCCGAACGCGACAACTTGCAACAAGCCGCCGGTCATCATGACGTTCTTGAAAAAGTGAACCATGGTGTTCTCGTCGGCAAGATTGCTGTGGAAGTAGTAAGCAGTGACCATCGTGAAGATGGCGAGCAGGACAGCGACCGGGCGAACTTTCAGTCCAGTGACGAGCAGCAATCCACCACCGATTTCGAGCGTGATCGCCCCGATCGCACCCAGCAGCGGGAAGGGAATGTCGACCATCTCGACGAGCCCTACGGTCTTGGCGAAGGTCGCGGCTTGGCAAGGCCGAAGAACAGGAAGGGGAGACCGATGAGAAGACGGCCGGCGAGAGGAAGATAGCGAGTGTCAGACATGTTCATTCTCCTTTGGTTGAACTGGATGTTTCCGCATCCGTATTAAGACGATGCCTGCGGAACGGCACTTCCACTAGCCAGCGAACCTGCTACGCGATGTCCCCGAAAACGGGACAGGGGACTGCGACTTTGCGAGCACTGTGTTCCCACTCGACAGCCCATTCGCGAAGAAGGGTTCGGCCGTGTCTGTTGCGACAAGCAAAACGTCTGCAGGCTTTAGGGCGACGAGCGAGTTTGCTTGGTCGCCGACCGCAGCGATGTCGCCTTTCTGGAAGCGTTCGCCTCCAACCCTGACGTTGCCGTTCATGATGACTAGAACACGGGCAACGCTGCCACTGGTATGAGCTGGGAAAAGATGCGTACCGGCTTCAAGATGCGCATCATACAGCCATGCTTTCACCCGTAGAGTAAGCGGCGCAGTTTTTCGCGCGGCAAGCAGTCTCCACGACTTAGGCTGTACGATGGTGAGATCGGCGAACTGGACCATGGGTTCGAGGTCTGAGCGTTCGGGCCTCAGCACGACGTGGAACGCCTCAACCGGGTCGCGGCCAAGGACCCGCTCCTCGTGCTGAAACGCCCCACCCGCATTGATCACCCTGAGCCGGGTCGATGAGATCTTCTCCTCGTGCCCCATGCTGTCGAGATGAAGGATCATTCCGGAGCGCGTATAGCTGAAGATCTCGTCATCGCGATGAGGGTGCATCGACGCTACGAATCCTGGTAAAGCATAGGAGCGCTCAATCTTGCCAATTGACCCAAGGCCGCTGTCGTCCGATCCCACGGCGAAACCCGGATAAGTGGTTTCAACTGTGCATCCTTGCTGCCAACTCCCGCGTCGGCGATTAGGTTTGATTTTCTTCGTGTCCACGCAACGTGCCCTCGATAATTCGGGCGCAAACGGCCAGCGCCGCGACCAATCACGAAAATACCGTCCTCTGGACTGGCACAGTAGCCAGCAAAAATGCTATCCGCTGTCGCAGTTAGGGGGACAGGAGCAGCCGATGGAAATTGAAGATCTGAGGACGTTCGTCGAGGTGGCGGACGCAGGCGGAGTGAATTCAGCGGCTCGCCGCCTGGGACTTGCCAAATCAATTGTCAGCCGGCGGGTGCTGCGCCTCGAAGAGGAACTTGGCGTACAATTGCTCGCCCGCACGACACGCGGTGCAGCGTTGACGGAAGCTGGTGCTCTGTTTCGGGATCGGGCTGCAGACATCTGTTCGACCATAGAGGCGGCGCGGGAGGAGATGTCGCCAGAGGGAAAACTTCAGGGCCTGTTGCGAATTGCGGCTCCCGCTTCTTTCGCCGCGCAGCTTGCGCCATCACTTGCGGAGCTCGGGCGGCGCCATCCCGCCCTCCACGTCCATATCCGGTTCAATGATCGTTACGTCGATCTTGTCGCGGAAGGTTTCGATTGTGGGATCCGTGTCGGCTATCTGCCTGATTCAAATCTTGTAGCGCGCAAGATCGGCTCCCTTGCCGTGCGGCTTTACGCCAGCCCCGACTACATCGATCAGCATGGCGCTCCAGGGACGCCAGCTGATGTCTTGAAACACAATGCGATCACGCCGGGAACCGACGCATGGACCTTCACGAATGCCGACACGACCGTCACCGTCCATCCGCAAGGGCGCTTCAAGGCTGACAGCGCACACGTTCTTGTCGAGGCTGCCGTCGCTGGAATTGGTATCGTCGCCATGGGTGAGATCGTCGCCGAGCCGTTTGTCCAGAAGGGTGCTCTTGTTCCCATTATGACTGATTACGAGCTGCCGCCGGTTGGCATCTATATCGTCAGACCTCCTGGACAGAACCCGGCGCGCAAAGTGCGGGTGCTTATTGATCTGCTGGTCCAGGAGTTTGCAACTGTGAGGGTCGTGTAAGAGGCCCGACCAGAAGGTCGAATTAGTCGTCGCATCTATTCCGCTGAATGTAACAATCCCTTGCTCAATACGAACATTCTCCTCGTGTGTCGAAAGGGGCGAAGGTGTTCCCAGGCAAAACTAGCCGCCTGTAACCACTCTGAGGAGAGCCACAATGTTTCGCACCCTTGCTACCCTGCTTCTCGCTTCCGCCAGCCTTTTCATATCCGCTTCCGCCAGCATAGCGATCGCCGAAACGCCTACGATCACTCAGCAGGCGCCTCCTACGATCCACTACCGATCCATGAAGATCGATGGCGTCAACGTCTTCTACCGCGAAGCCGGTCCGGCCAACGGCCCAGTCGTTCTCCTGCTTCACGGTTTTCCGACCTCATCTCACATGTTCCGCAACCTGATTCCGCTGCTCGCGGACCGCTACCGCGTCATAGCCCCTGACTACCCGGGTTTCGGCCAGAGCGACGCTCCCGATCACACAAAGTTCGACTATTCCTTCGGCCACTACGCCGATATCGTCGATACGCTGCTGACCGAGCTCGGTGCGACCAAGTATGCGATGTATGTCATGGATTATGGCGCACCTGTCGGCTACCGGCTGGCGCTCAAGCACCCGAACCGCGTGACCGGCCTGATCGTCCAGAACGGCAATGCCTATGAAGAGGGCCTGCGGGATTTCTGGGATCCGATCAAGGCTTATTGGGCCGAGGATACGAAGGAAAGGCGAGATGCTCTTTCCGGCCTTGTCGTACTGGAGACGACCAAATTCCAGTATACGGATGGCGTCAAGGATCTCACCCGCATCAGTCCCGATAATTGGGTTCATGACCAGGCTCTGCTCGACCGTCCCGGTAACAAGGACATCCAGCTCGATCTGTTCCACGACTACGGCTCGAATGTGCCGCTTTATCCGCAGTTCCAGCAGTTCTTTCGTGACCGCAAGCCGCCGACGCTGATCGTCTGGGGCAAGAACGACAAGATCTTCCCGAAGGAAGGAGCGCATCCGTACCTGCGTGATCTTCCCGAGGCAGAGTTCCATCTTCTGGATACGGGACATTTCGCGCTTGAAGACAAGCTAGACGAGATGGCGCCGCTGATCCGGAGCTTCCTCGACCGCAAGATCGCCAAGTGAAGCAGATGGCTTCCTGAACTTGGATAGGACCGTGCAGGAAGCCTAAACTTCAGAGGGAGCCTTTACAATGGTCGCGCATTTCGTTGATTGGCCTATCTCCACAAACCGCATACATCCGCGGTTAACTGCGCTCTCCTGATTGGATCAAGTTCTCAGAGATTTGGGGCTGACCGGTCGTCTTCAACCTCGGCTGGTGCGCGCGGCTTTGGTTGGGTTCGCTAAACCCATTACGCATGTGCTGGCTTCTTATAAAACGTATAGAATTATCAGCTATCTAAGACATCTAAACGACTGGTCAGCAGTTCGAACCTACTCAAGAGCATTTAAGAGAGCCGTGAACGGGGAATGAAGGCGTGAAATTTCAGCTAGAAAACGTCATTCAATTGCATTACATTCTCCTTGAATATGGAGATAGCCATGGCCGCAAACGCTCTTGTACAAACACGTATTGATTCCGAAGTCCGGGATCGTGCTTCTGCCGTCCTTGAAAGCATGGGCCTCACGGTATCTGATGCGGTTCGTATCATGCTCACCCGGACTGCTAACGAAGGTGCTCTGCCTCTTGAACTTTTATCCGGCAGTGAGGCGCATGACGCCTGGTTTCGGACCAAGGTGCTAGAAGCGTTAAACGATACTCGACCGGATTTATCGGACGACGAGGCCGAGGCGCACTTTGCCAAACGTCGAGCGGCGGCCCGCCTTAAAGCTGGTGTGCCAGAATCGTGAAACTTACTTGGTCTGCTTTTGCGTTATCGGATCGTGACGCCATCTTCACATACATCGAGGCAGATAATCCCGCAGCTGCCGTCTTGATTGATGAACGGATAGCCGCTGGCGCCCGTCGCTTGCTCGATTTTCCTGCCAGTGGGCGCGTGGGTCGAATTGCCGGGACGCGCGAACTCGTCATCAGTGGCACGCCTTACATCGCCGCCTACACTGTTGCCGAGACGACAGTTCGAATTCTTCGCGTACTCCATGGCGCGCAAGAATGGCCAGAAAATCTGCCGCTAAGCTGATCGACTACGTTTATGTAGGGGCCGACGGTTCGATCCCCATCAAGAGCTTGGATGAGCTTTGGCGTCCGGAGTTTCGGGGTGGACATCCGCCGCGGACGCAGACAAAGTTCTGGCGCTCACCTTGATGCACTCAGACTTTTTTGACCGGAGGGAAGTGAGCTTTGAACCGGCACGGACATCCTCGTGGCGTATTTTGGCTTCTGTCGTTGATCGTCTTTCTCGGTTGTGCACTCAGCAGCGCAAGAGCGGAAGATCTGTCGATTATCACCTCCTATCCGCCGTCCTTCTACGAGCCATTCCAGCGGGCCTTCGAAGCTCGCAATCCTGACGTGCGCGTCACGATTGTCCAACGCAACACGGGCAGTGCGAGTCGCTTCATCCTCGAAAAGCCTGAGATTGCCGCGGATATCTTCTGGGCTTCGGCGACGGATGCCTTCGAGCTTCTGAAGCGCAAAGGGGCCCTGAGGGCGATCCGCCCGCGCCAGACCGGCGCGCCGGAACGCATTCTCGGTTATTCGGTCAACGATCCAGATGGATTCTATCTCGGTTTTGCGCTGTCGGGTTACGGGCTCGTCTACAATGCGGCCTATCTCGCGCAGTATGGCCTGCCGGTGCCGCAGAACTGGCAGGATCTGCTTAAACCCGCCTATGCCGGTCATATCGGCATCACCTCGCCCTCCCGCTCCGGCACCACGCATCTCATCGTGGAAGCCCTGCTGCAGGCCTATGGCTGGGAGCGGGGATGGGCGCTGCTGTCGGAGATTGGCGGCAATCTCTCGACGGTCACGGCGCGCAGCTTCGGCGTCGCCTCGGGCGTGGCGCAACGCCGCTTTGGCATCGGCGTCACCATCGATTTCCTGGCGAAGGCGCCGGATGTCGCGGGTGGCGAGAATGTGTTCGCACTGACGCCGGACCCGATCTACGTGCCGGCCAACATCGCCATTCTCTCGCGGGCGCGTAATGGAGAGGCGGCCGAGCGCTTCGTCGATTTCTTGTTTTCCGCGGAGGGGCAGGGCATCTTGCTGCGGCCGGTCATCAGGCGCATTCCGGTGCGCGCGGAGCTGAATGCCGGCCTGCTGCCGCCCGAAAGCACGGGCGGCCTGCTTGCCGCCAACGGGTTCGATGCGCGCCTTTCGGCCGAGCGCTACGGCATCGTCAACCTGATCTTCGATGACTACATCATTCGTCGACGGGCGATGCTCGCCCGTCTGTGGGCGCGGCTTCGGGAATTCGAAGGCCAGGCGCCGGGTGATGCCGCGCGGCAAAGCACGTTGGCAAGTGTGCGCCGACTGCTGGGCACGCCGCCTCTGTCGGCTGGAGATGTCGAGAAACTGGCCAATGACCTCAAGGGCGAGTGGCCGCGGGGAATTGCCCGCACGGCGGCGCAGCAGACCGTCGCGCGCGACATAAGGGGCGTCGTGGAGCAGAACCTTGCCCGGGCGGAAAGCCTGCTGGTGACGATCTCGACCCCGCCCGGCCGGCGATGGTAGAAGCCGGTGCTATGACCTATGATGGATCACGACGGAACGGGCCGAGGCGCTGGCGCTTTGGCATCGGCGCGCGCCTCGGTGCGGCCTTCGTCGCGATCGTCGGTCTTGCCGTCGGCGCCAGTCTTGTCGGCTGGCTTTCCTATCGCGAGTTGTCGGGCGAGCTTTCGCGCATTGCCGAAGTGCAGATGCCGCAGCTGGCTTTCGCCTCGCGGCTCTCCAAGGCGGGAGCGGATATCGGCTCGGTTACGACGGCGCTGACCGGCGCGGAGACACGGGCGGAATATAACGAGACCCGCCGCGTCTATGCCGAGCGGCTGGCCGCCTTGCAGGCATTGCTGGAGGACAACGAGGCCGAACCTTCCGTGCAGAAGCTTCTACCGCTGGCCGCCTCGATCAATGGCAATCTCGCCCGGATCGACCTGGCGGCCGGCAAGCGCTTCACGCTGGCCGAGGCGATGCGCGCGGATGTCGACGAACTGCGCTGGGTGCAGGCCGACCTGATCGAGGAGGCTGATCCGCTGGTTGACGACATCCGCTTCAACATCGAGGCGGAAACACGCAATGGCCGCAGCGCGGCCGCGCTCGGCGAGCAGCGGCGCAGCGAAGCGCTGCTGACCGTGGTGTCGCAGGCCAATCTTGCAACCGGGCTGATCGCCCGGCTCGTCAGCAGCGCGACGGCGGAGGAGGTGCAGGAGGCCAACGCTTTTCTCGGCGACAGCGCGGACGAGCTTGCTGCGCGCCTGGCGACGCTAGAGGGCTGGCCGGACAGTCTGACGGTGCGCCAGCTTGCCCGGCGCATCCTGCAGCAATCTGACCCCGCGACGGGTACACCCAACCGCAAGCGTTCCGAAATGCGCGAGGCGGAGCGGCTCGGTGAACTGGCGAAGGAGAACGGCCGTCTCGTCGCGGCGCTCGGTCAGCGCATCGAGGCGGAAGTGGTGGCCATCGAGGCGAGCGCCGGTGCGGCGGCGCAAAGGGCGGCGGCGGCCATCGATCTCGGGCGTAAGCTGCTTGCGGCCATCGCCGTGCTGGCCGTCGCGCTCGCCGTCGTCATCGGCGTCTTTTATGTGCATCGCAGCCTGCTTGTCCGCATCGACCAGCTCGCCCATGTCGCGACGGCGATCAGCGCGGGCAATCCCGCTGTACCCATCCCGCCGGGCGGCAACGACGAACTGGCGGACCTTGCCCGCGCTCTCACCCTCTTTCGCCAGACGCGCGACGAGCTGGTTCAGTCGGCAAAGCTCGCGGCGCTCGGCCAAATGGCGGCCGGCATCGGCCACGAGCTCAACCAACCGCTGGCGGCAATCCGCGCGCATATCCACAGCGGCTCCACGCTGATCTCGCGTGGCAACAGCGAGCAGGCGCTGAACAACCTGGAGAAGATCCGCGGGCTTACGGCGCGCATGGCCGGGCAGATCAGCCATATCCGCCGCTTCGCGCGCCGGCCGGATGCGAAACTGCAGCCCGTTGATCTTGCGGCCGTCGTGCACGAGGCGTTGAGCCTGCTCGACCATCGCTTCGAGGAGGAGGGCGCGACGCTCGCACTCGTGCTGCCGCCCGATCTGCCGCAGGTCATGGCCGAGCCGGTGCGGCTCGAACAGGTCGTGGTGAACCTTGTCGCCAATGCCCTCGATGCCGTGGCGGAGCGGGCCGAAAGGGTGGTGACGGTGACGGCGGTGGGGAGCGGCGAGGGGGCGAGCCTGATCGTCGGCGATACCGGTGCGGGCATTGCTGCTGGGAACCGCGATGCGGTCTTCGATCCCTTCTTCACCACCAAGCCGGTGGGTGCGGGTCTTGGGCTCGGCCTTTCCATTTCCTATAACATCATCAAGGATTTCGGCGCCGATATCGCCGTGCTGGAGACCGGACCCTGCGGCACGTCCTTCATCGTGTCCCTGAAAGGAGCGGCATGACCGCATCGATAGACGTCATCCTCGTCGACGACGACGCCAATGTGCTCGACGCCTGCCGTGAGCTTCTGGAGATCGAGGGGTTTCGCGTATCCGCGCACGGTTCCGTTTCGGGGGCGCTGGCGGGGCTTGCGGCCGATAGCGAGGCGGTCGTCGTCTCCGATGTTCGCATGCCCCGACAGGACGGTTTCGATCTCGTTGCCGCCGTGCAGGGGATCGACAAGGAGATTCCGATCGTGCTGATGACCGGTCACGGCGATATCCCCATGGCGCTGCGCGCGATGCGCGATGGCGTATGGGATTTTCTAGAGAAGCCAGCCGATCCGGTGCATCTCATCGAGACCGTGCGCCGCGCGCGCGACCATCGCGGCCTGCTTATCGAGAACCGGCGCCTACGCCTGTCCATCGCAACCGACGGCTGGGAAGCGCGGTTGATCGGCCATTCGGCGCCGATGGTGGCGCTGCGCGAGCGGTTGAAGCGCATCGCGGGCGCAGCAACAGATATTCTCGTGCTCGGCGAGACGGGCACTGGCAAGGAGGTGACGGCGCGGGCGTTGCACGATTTCAGCGGCCGCAAGGGCCGCTTCGTCGCGGTCAATTGCGGCGCGATCCCGGAGACCATGCTGGAATCGGAACTGTTCGGCCACGAGGCTGGCGCCTTTACCGGGGCGAAGGACAGGCGCATCGGCAAGGTCGAGCATTCCCATGGCGGCACGCTTTTCCTCGACGAGATCGAATCCATGCCGTTGCCCGCACAGGTGCGGCTGCTGCGCGTGCTGCAGGAGCGGGTCATCGAACGGCTGGGCTCAAACGACGAGGTGGCGGTCGACCTCCATGTCGTCGCCGCCACCAAGGCGGATTTGCACCAGCTTGCCCGGCAGGGCAGGTTCCGCGAAGATCTCGCTTACCGGCTCGACATTGCCCGTGTCGAACTGCCTGCGCTTTCGGTTCGCCGGGGCGACGTCGCGCTGCTTTTCCGCCACTTCCTCGATCTGGCTGCCCGCCGGCAGGGCCGCGCAGCCCCGCATGTCGATGCGAGCGTGTTGGCCGATCTCGACCGGCGCAGCTGGCCCGGCAATGTGCGTGAATTGCGAAACGTTGCCGAACGCTTCGTGCTCGGCCTCGAAGACCTGCCGACGGGCGGCGAAGTGGCCGGCGAGACGCTGGAGGCACGCATGGACCGGGTGGAGCGGGCTATCCTCATAGACAGCCTTGCCGAGCAGGAAGGCCGCATCGGCGTGACGGCGGACATGCTCGGCATCTCGCGCAAGACGCTGTACCTGAAGATGCGCAAGCATGGCCTCGGGGGGGAAGAGGAGGTGTAACGTTACCTTATTGACCCCGGAAAACGGCGGCGATGTTACCTTTCTTTCCCATCTTCCGTGCAAGAACGCTGGAAAACCGGCATTTCCGAAACTGGCACGGGCCTTGCTGATATTCCGATGACCGCCGGAGAGTCGGCGGTGCCATTGGGAGGAAACCATATGCTCAAGACCATTGCCGCGGCGATGCTGATGTCGGCCGCCATGATCGTTACCGTTCAAGCCCAGGACGGCGGAAAAGTCACCGTCATCACGTCCTTCTCCAAGGACGTCACCGATCCCTTCAAGGCCGGCTTCGAGGCCGCCAATCCCGGTTATACGCTCGACGTTCAGAACAAAAGCACGAGCTCGGGCGTCAAGTTCGTCGACGAGACGAAGGGCAACAACCAGGTCGACCTGTTCTGGGCTTCCGCGCCCGATGCCTTCGAGAACCTGAAGAGCCGCGACCTGCTGACCCGGTTTACGCCGTCCGTCACGGGCCTGCCGGAAAAGGTCGGTTCCTATTCGGTCAACGATCCGCAGGGCTACTACTTCGGCTTTGCCGCGTCCGGTTACGGCATCATGTCGAACGATCGCTATCTGGAGGCCAGCAATCTCCCGCAGCCGACCGAATGGAGCGACCTCCTGAAGCCGGAATATCACGACCATATCGCCATCGCTGCACCCTCGCGCTCCGGCACGACGCATCTGACGATCGAGACGATCCTGCAGGGCGAGGGCTGGGAAAAGGGCTGGGCGACGCTGACCGGCATCGGCGGCAATCTCCAGCAGGTGACGGAGCGCTCCTTCGGCGTGCCGGATGCGGTCAATTCCGGCCAGACGGGTATCGGCATCGTCATCGACTTCTTCGCCTTTTCCGCCAAGGCGAGCGGTTTCCCGGTCTCGTTCAGCTATCCGTCGATCACGACGGTCGTGCCGGCCAATGTCGGCATCATCGCCAATGCGCCGAACCAGAAGGGCGCCGAAGCCTTCGTGAACTACCTGCTGTCGGAAAAGGGACAGGCCGTTCTGCTCGAGCCGGCGATCCGTCGCCTGCCGATCAATCCGGCACTCTACAAGAATGCGCCGGAAGGCTTCCCGAACCCCTTCGAGGATCCACGCTTCCAGTCGATGATCGCCTTCGATTCCGAGGTCTCCAAGCAGCGTACGGATGTTGTCGACGCCCTTTACGACCAGCTGATCACCTTCCAACTCGACAATCTGCGCGATGCGACGAAGGCGATCCATGCTGCCGAAAAGGCGCTGGCAGCCAATGACCAGGCCGAAGCGCGCGCGCTGATTGTAGAGGCCCATGGCCTGATGGCCCGCATGCCAGTCTCGGCGGAAGAGGCAGCGACCGACGAAATGCGCGCGGCCTTCACCGGCGGCGAGGAAAAGACGGCCCGTCAGGCCGAACTGGAACAGACCTGGGCGGCCTTTGCGAGCGAGAAATACGCTGCCGCCAAGTCCAAGGCCGAGCAGGCGCTCGACCTGATCGACTGATGTTGCCAGGGCCGCCCGCCGGACGGGCGGCCTCCCCTCAGCCCTGTCTTTGCTCCTCCCGGCGCCCTTGGCCGCCGGGCCGGCCGATCTCACTCCGGAGACTGCCTCATGGCCTTCGCACTTTCATCCCTTCCTGTCCGGCGCATCACGGCGCGGCCCGGTCAGGTTCTGGCGGTGACGCTGATCGCGCTGTTCCTCGCGATCTTCCTCGTCATCCCCGCCGGAACGGTGATCTACACCGCTTTCACGGAGAAGGGCACCGGCGCGCTCACCGCCGTGAACTTCGTCGATTTTTTCAACACCGATCTTTTTCGCCGCTCCTTCTTCAATTCGGTCTATGTCTCGGCCATGTCCGTGGTCTGGGCGAGCGCCATCGCGCTGCCGCTCGCGGTGCTGACGACGCGCTTCGAGTTCCGCGGCTCGCTGGTCATCCAGACGCTCGGCTTCGTGCCGCTCATCATGCCGCCCTTCGTCGGCGCGGTGGCCATGCAACTGCTCTTCGGCCGCAATGGTACGGTCAACCTGCTACTCAATGACTGGTTCGGCATCCGCATTCCCTTCATGGAGGGGCTGAACGGCGTCATCTTCGTGCAGTCGCTGCATTACTTCCCCTTCATCCTGATCAACCTCTCAACCAGCTTGCGCAACATTGATCGCTCCATGGAGGAGGCAGCGCAAAACCTCGGCTCTTCCGGCATGCGCCTCTTCCGCCGTATTGTCTTTCCGCTTGCCATGCCCGGCTATCTCGCCGGCGCCTCGCTCGTCTTCGTCAAGGTCTTTGACGATCTGGCGACGCCGCTTCTGCTCAACGTCAAGGACATGCTGGCGCCACAAGCCTACCTGCGCGTCACCTCGGTCGGCCTGACGGATCCGATGGGCTACGTTATCTCGGTCATCCTCATCGTCGTCTCGATATTCGCCATGTGGCTGTCGGCCGTCGCCATGCGCGGCAAGGACTATTCCACCACCCAGCGCGGCGGCGGCGGCCTGTCGCGGCGCAAGCTCGGCCTCGGGGAGAGCATCGTCGCCTACGGCGTCGTCGGTCTCATCTTGCTACTCGTGCTCTCGCCGCATATCGGCCTGTTGATGCTGTCCTTCGCCACGGTCTGGTCCTTCAGCCCGCTGCCGGATGCCGTGACGCTTGCCCATTACGGCCGGGTGTTCGGCGAAAGCTCGATCTACATCAAGAACACGCTGATCTACGCCACGCTCGCCGGCCTCATCGACGTGGTCGTCGGCGGCGCCATCGCCTATCTCGTGCTGCGCACCAAGATCGTCGGCCGCCGCTGGCTCGACTGGGCTGCGACCTCGGCGCTCGCCATTCCCGGCGTCGTGCTCGGCATCGGCTATCTGCGCACCTTCTACGGCGTCTCGCTGCCGGATGGCACGCCGCTCGCCACGCTCTGGATCATGGTCGTTCTGGCGCTCGCGATTCGCCGCCTGCCCTACGCGCTGCGCGCCTGCTACGCGGCGCTGCAGCAAGTGTCGGAATCGCTGGAAGAGGCGGCGGAAAACCTCGGTGCGACCAAGCAGCGGACCATCCGCCGCATCGTGCTGCCGCTGATGACGGGCGGGCTTCTCGCCGGCTTCGTCACCAGCTTCTCGACGGCCGCCGTCGAGCTTTCGGCGACGCTGATGCTCATCCAGAGCAATTCCGACGCGCCGCTTGCCTATGGCCTCTACGTCTTCATGCAATCGCCCGCCGGTCGCGGCCCTGGCGCGGCCCTCGGTGTCATCGCGGTCGTCATGGTCGCGCTCTGCACGCTGATATCCCACTACGTCATCGAGCGCCGCCAGAAAGCGCTCGGCATCGGCAAATGATCCGGGAGGAACGGACTATGACCATCAATATCGACAAGGCTGCCCTCGCGGAAAGCCCCGCCAAAGCCATCAGCATTCGCGATGTGAACCTCTATTACGGTTCGCTGCATGTGCTGAAGGACATCAACCTCGAAATCCAGCCCGGCGAGTTCTTCGCCTTCCTCGGCCCGTCCGGCTGCGGGAAGACGACGCTGCTGCGCCTCATCGCCGGGTTCAACCAGGCCGACAACGGTGCCGTCGTTGTCGGCGGCGAGGATGTGCTCGACATGCCGCCATGGAAGCGCGACATCGGCATGGTGTTCCAGTCCTACGCGCTCTGGCCGCACATGACTGTGGCGCGCAACGTCGCCTTTGGCCTTGAGGAGCGGCGCCTGCCGCGCGCCGACGTGGAAAAGCGCGTGGCCGCGGCCCTTGCGCTCGTCGGTCTGTCGCATCTTGCCGACCGGAGGCCCTCGCAGCTTTCCGGTGGCCAGCAGCAGCGCGTGGCGCTCGCCCGCACTATCGCCATCGAGCCCAAGGTGCTGCTGCTCGACGAGCCGCTGTCGAACCTCGACGCGAAGATGCGCGTGGAGGTGCGGCGGGAGCTGCGCGAACTCCAGCAGCGCCTGAGGCTCACCACGATCTTCGTCACCCACGATCAGGAGGAGGCAAATACGGTCTGCGACCGCATCGCCGTCTTCAATGAAGGTCGCATCCAGCAGGTCGGCACGCCGATGCATCTCTACGAGAAGCCGGCCAACCTCTTCGTCGCCAATTTTCTCGGCACGGCGAACATCCTGGAAGGCAGCGTGAAGGGGAAGGGCGCGGTGCGCAGCTTCGAGGTTGCTGGCGGCGGCAGCATTCCAGTGCCGTCGGGCGTCGAGGTGCCGGCGGGCGCGAAGCTCGTCTTCCGCCCACAATATGCGACGATCGGCACGGTGGAAGCCGATGCTGTCCCTCTATCCGGCACCATCGCTCATCGCGAGTTCCTCGGTGCGACGGTGCGCTACGGCGTGGAGGTCGGAACGGCGACGGTGCTGGTCGATGCGCCCTTCCATTCTGGCGATGGCCTGCTTGAGCCCGGCAGCAGCACCGTGCTCGGCATCAAGCCGGCGTCGGCGCTGTGGCTTGCCGACTGATAAAGACGGCCTTCGCCGCGCCTGCGGCGAAGGCTCCCCATACAAGAGGACAAAACATGACTGAAACTCTGCCCACCCTCCTCGTCATCCGCCACGGGGAGACCCAATGGAACGTCGCCGGGCGCCTGCAAGGAAGCCGCGATACCCCACTGACCGTCAATGGCATGCGTCAGGCACAGGCCGTGGCCGTGCGGCTTTCGGAAACTGTAACGAGCCTTACAGATGCGGCTTTCTGGGTCAGTCCTCTCGGTCGCGCCCGGCAGACGGCCTCTATCCTCGCCGATCTCTGGTCGCGGCCTTTCGAGCATTTCGTGGAGGAGCCGCTGCTTGCCGAGCGTTGCTACGGTGTATGGGAAGGGCGCTTGCATGGTGAAATCGAGCGGGATCTGCCAGATCAGTACACTGCGCACGCCACCGAGCCGTGGGAGTACTCGATGCCCGGCGGCGAGAGTCGAACAGCGCTGACAGGCCGGCTCCGCGCATGGCTTCGCACGCTTGATCCTAAACGCCCGCATATTGCCGTCACCCACAGCGGCTGCCTGCGCGCGTTGCGCGGCATCTACACGGAAGCGCTACCTGTAGACATCCTCGCCTATCGGGAACCTCAGACCTCGGCGTTTTTTCTGAATGGGGGCTCGGAGTGCATGCTGAGCGTGTCCGCGGCAACCCTGCGTGCTTTCGGTTGCGACGGTGAGGGGCGAACTGTTTGGATCTAGGTTAGACGAGAGTAGTCGTGTTTCGTTTGCCACCAGTCATTCAAGGGATGGTGGGTTGAAATTCGTATGCAAGTGGTGGAGAGAGGCGCAGTTTATCGATGAAAACGCAGCATTATCAGTGATTTATTCCGGTCACTGGTTCGGATCTTCTAAAGGCGTGATATCGAAACAGACTGAATGCCCTGCCTAGTTCATGAGCCTCTTGAAGTTTGTAGGCGCTTTGCATATTTTGATATCAAAGACATCATTTATATAGAGGTGATATCAATGCCGGCAGTCACCATTCGAAACCTCTCTGACGAAACACATCGTGCTCTGCGGGTACGAGCGGCTCATCATGGCCGGAGCACCGAGGCCGAAATCCGTGACATTATTGAAGCCGCTGTTCGTCCTCATCAACGGGTTAAGCTCGGTTCGTTGCTGACGGCTATTGGTCGGGAAGCTGAGCTTTACGATAGCGACATTGAAGCCCTGCAGAAAAGCCGCGACAAGACACCTGCTGAACCGATGACATTCGAATGATCTTGCTGGACACCAATCTTATATCCGAGCCTTGGAAGCCAGTTCCTGATCAGGCAGTAATCGCATGGTTGGACGCTCAAGCTATCGAAACGCTGTTCCTCTCCGCAATAACGATCGCCGAACTTCGCTTCGGGATCGCTGCCATGCCGTTAGGGAAACGGCAAACCGTCCTTCGCGATCGCCTTGAGGGCGAAGTGCTGCCCCACTTTTCCGAGCGCATCCTGTCTTTCGATCTGGCTGCTTCTCAGTCTTATTCCGAACTAATGGCGCGTGCTCGAATATCTGGGAAAGCGATCGGCACTGCTGATGGTTATATTGCAGCCACCGCGGCAGCAAACGGCCTTGCGATCGCAACTCGCGACACGCGCCCTTTTGAAGCTGCTGGGATAAAAGTTATAAACCCCTGGTCTACATAACGACAGAATGTATGTAGATGTGGTGAGTTCGTATCCTATCAAGAGCGAATACGCGCGTGGAACTCGACAGAGTTACGCTATCAAGCCTGCCATTGAGCTGGCCATCGGGACTTCCCGTATGCAGCCGGTCTGCTGAAATGGGTCAGACGATTGCGGCTTACTGAATAACCTTCTCGAACAGAAACCCTTCGTCATCCGGAAGATCATTCGACGCGGTATGATGTGGGTCCGGGTACTTGGCGTGATGAAACGCGATGATCTTGAAGCCACATTTGTTGACGTAGAAGTGGATGTTCCTCTTCTCGAAATAGGGTGTATGGGTTCGCCACGTGATTGTCTTCGGATAACGGGCTTCGATCGCAAGCCAGGCTTTGTGACCCAGACCCTGCCCATGGTCGCCAACCTTCAGGAAAAATAGATCCAGCGTGTTGTGATGCGTGTTTTCATCGATGGTCACAACCGCGCCACCGATCTTCTCGCCGTCTGAGAGAATACGCAGTGCAACAGCTCCAGGGGCGGCGATAGAGCTGTCGATGTCCTCGTCGGCAGGTATGGGGCCATCGGGCAGCGCTCCGTATTCATCGATGACAGCAACAGAAAATGCCTCCTGGAGCTCTTTCTTGAAGTCAAGGAGATCATCCTGATCTGCAACGGCGAGGCTGACAGTTTGTATGGTCATAACGTTTCTCCAACGGCTTATCGAACGCGGGGCCGGATTCGGTGCCCATAGGTGCGCTTTACATAATCCGAGCAAAGCGTCTTGGTTGGGCCTGGGATTTCCAAGATTTCCGGTTCGACAACGGGGTGCCCGGCGAATGTCCACATTCGAGGACTGCGGCATTAAGCAGGTTTCCCATCAAGAACTCACCGTCCATTGGTCATCGGTGGTGCGGTCGACTCCCGTACGACGAGCGCATAATCCACCTCGTAATGGTTTGGCACCTTGTGTCCGTCGAGGCGGGCGAGGATGTATTCGCCGGCGCCTTTCCAGGTGAGGTCGGTAGGGATGTGAAGCGTCGTCAGCGCCGGACGCAGGTGACGGCTCCATTCCAGATCGTCAAACCCGACGACTGAGAGATCGGCGGGAATTGTCAGGCCGCGCCGCTCCGCTTCCAGCATGACGCCATAGGCAAGCACGTCATTGCCGCAGGCGATCGCCGTCGGTACGCTCCGGCCTATGAGGATCTGCCGCGCGGCTTCGCGCGCGTCGTCCAGAGTATAGCGTACTTCCACGTGCCATTCTTCCGGGAGGGCGAGCCCGTGTTCGGCGAGCGCGCGACGGAACCCCCTTATGCGCGCACTGGCGCGGTCGTTGTTGCGCTGGAGGGCGCTGACCACGCCAATGCGGCGATGGCCGAGATCGATGAGATGTGTCATGGCGCGGTGCGCGGCCGCCTCGTTGTCGACGCCGATGCTGGGGTGGGGCTGAGCCGGGTTGTAGATGCCGACATTGATGAACGGTATGTTGCGGGCCGTTAGCAGGTCGCGTAGCGCCTGATGGTGACAGTCGCCACGCAGGATCAGCCCGTCAACGCCGCGGCTGATTAGGTTGCGGGCCTGCTCCAGCTCGACATCGATATCGTATCCGTTGGTCGAGAGGATGAGCATGTAGCCGCGCGAGGAGAGGAACTTCTGCAGCGACTCGATCCCGCGGGCGAACATGGCGTTGTCAATGGTGGGAATGATAGCGCCGATTGTGCAGGTCCGGTTGCTGGATAGGGCCCGCGCCATGCCGTGCGGCACGTAGCCGGTCTCGTCTATCACCTGCTGGATGCGTGCGCGCAGGTCCTCGCTGACACTTTGCGGATTGTTCAGCGCGCGCGAGACGGTGGCTGTCGATACGCCCGAGAGCTTTGCGACCGCCCTGATGCCTGTTTTTTCCTTGTCTCTGGTCATGAGATCGCTCAGAGGATGTAACGTTACATTCCTTGTGTGGCAAGCAGTGCATGGTTGTCAATCAAAAAAGGCTTTGCAATTAGGCAGAATATTTTCACGTTTAGGCAGAATATTTTCACGTTGTGGCGTGTTGACAGGAGAGCCTTGCACATAATATGTAACCGGTTACATAAATATCGCGCTCGGGAGGAGCGCTTTGCTCGCCGCTTCGGCGTAGCTTTGTGGAGGAAGATATGCTGAAAAACCGTTCTGTCCATGCTGTAGTCCTTTCCATGCTCTTCGCCGGCACGGCGACCTCGGCCCTCGCCTTCGACTGGAAGGCGCATGAGGGTGAAACGGTTTCATTCCTGGCCAACAACAATCCCTGGTCCCAGGCGGTTCTGTCCTACAAGGACGAATTCACCGCTTTGACCGGTATTAACCTGAAGGTCGACTCCTATCAGGAACAGCAGATGCGCCAGCGTCTCGTTACTGTGCTGAATTCCGGCAGCGACGAGATCGACGTGTTCATGACCCTTGCCTCGCGTGAGGGACAGCAGTTTGCAGCGTCCGGCTGGTATTCCGACCTGTCGGCCTACACGCAGGGCGCTGTGGCCCCGGAATACGACTTCGCCGCCGTCAGCCCCGCTCTGGTGAAGGCCGCGACCTTCGACGGCAAGCTGACCAGCATTCCGCTCAACCTCGAAGGTCCGCTGCTCTACTATCGGACGGATGTTTTCGAGAAATGCGGTCTTGCCAAGCCAGCTTCGCTCGATGACGTGCGCGCCGCGGCCGAAAAGATCAAGGAATGCGGTGGCGGCATAACGCCCTTCGCCTCGCGTGGCCTGAAGCCGGCGATTGCCTATACGTTCAGCAACGTGCTGCACAACATGGGCGGCACCTATATAGTCGACGGCAAGTCGGCGCTTTGCTCACCCGCAGGCCAGAAGGCGATCGCGTGGTATGGCGACCTGATGCGCGAATACGGGCCTCCGGGCGCGGCGAACTACAGCTTCTATCAAATCTCGGCGCTCTATCGCAGCGGCCGCGCGGCCATGGCCTTCGAATCGTCCAATGAACTGCGCACGATCATGGAAGGTGGTGAGCGCCTGAACGATACGGACGTCGTTCCTCTGCCTGCCGGCGAGGTGGGAACTGTCCCAACGGCCATAGGCTGGGGCCTTGCGATTTCCAGTCGCAGTGCGAAGAAGGATGCGGCTTGGTATTTCGTGCAATGGGCCTCAAGTCCCGAAATGCAGAAGCGCCTGGCGCTCCAGGGTGTTGCCTCGCCGCGCGCCTCCGTCGCCGAAGAAGAGGAATACAAGGCCTGGATCGCCGAGGCGCCGGTGCGCGCCAGCTGGCAGGCCGCACTTGGCGTTCTAGCGTCGGACGGGTCTTCGGAAGTCGGCTATCCCATCATCGCCAACCCTGAATCGCGGGACTATATCGGGCAGGCCGTGCAGGACGTGCTTCTTGGCCAGCGCTCGGTCGCAGAGGCGTGCGCCGCCGCGGACAGCGCGCTCGATGGTCTGATCGCCCGCAAGTGATGCCTTTACCGGGCCCTGCTTCCAGGGTCCGGCATTCGCTGCAATCGCCCACTCGGAAAGATCGGATTCATGACACCAGGCTCGACCAACAGCCAGGGCCGGCAGCTTGCTGCCCTGTCCGCACCGGCGGTCCTCTTCACCGTTGCGATGATCGCCTTCCCGGTGGTCTATACGATTTGGCTCGGATTCCATTCGTTTTCCTCGACGGGGGAGGCCAGCTTTGCGGGAAGTGACAACTACGCAGCACTTGTTGCGGACGGCGAGTTCTGGAACGGCCTCTACGTCACTTTCGCGCTCTACTTCCTGTCGATGGCCCTGCAGCTTGTCGCCGGCATCTACCTCGCCATGCTGTTGTTTCATTCCAAGCGGTTGTCCGGGGTACTGCGCTCGCTGCTGATCTCGCCCTTCATGATGCCGCCGGTGGTGGCCGGCATGATGTGGCTTGTCATTCTCGACCCTTCCCTCGGCGCGGCCAACTATATCCTTGAGGCGCTCGGCCTTCCCGCTTCCGAATGGCTCGCTTCCCCAACCTGGGTGATCCCGACGATCGCCCTGATCGATACCTGGCAGTGGGCGCCCTATGTCGCGCTAATCGTACTGGGCGGGCTGCAATCCCTGCCGCCGAGCGTCTACGAGGCGGCGCAGATCGACGGCGCGTCCCCCTTCCGTATCTTCCGCCGCATCACCCTGCCGCTGCTATTGCCCACTATCGTGACGGCCGCCGTGCTGCGGAGCGTCGACCTGCTGCGCTTTTTCGACATCATCTACATCACCACCCAGGGCGGTCCGGGCAATGCGTCCAACACGCTCAATATCTACGGTTTTCGGGTGGGATTCGAGTTCTTTAACATCGGCTATGCCAGCGCGCTCATGATCACGCTTTCGGCCATCGTGCTGGCCGCCGTCCTCGTGCTCAACCGCCTGCGTAACGCAGTCGCCTGGTAAGGAGGAGACGACGATGAATGATCACTCTGGCCCCCGCCGCTGGCTTCACTGGCTGAACACCCTCCAGTTGACGATCGCGGGCATCCTCATCCTGGCGCCGACCGTCTGGATGGTACTCTCGTCCTTCAAGCCGTCCTTCGAGGTAACCGCCTATCCGCCGACGCTGTTCTTTCAGCCGACCTTCGAGAACTATGTGACGCTGTGGGAGACCACGCCGTTCCTGTCCTATGCGGTCAACAGCTTCGTCGTGACCATCGGCTCGACGCTGCTTGGGCTGGTCTTTGGCATCCCGGCCGCGTTTGCCGTTTCCTGGTCGCGCGTTACCTGGCCGGCCGTGCTGACGCTCGCCGCGCGCATGGCGCCCGGCACGCTCTTCCTGCTGCCCTGGTACATTATGTTCCGCGAGGTCGGTCTGATCGGTTCGTACACGGCGCTAATCCTCAGCCATGCGGTTATCACCATGCCGATCGTCATCTGGGTGTTGCTTCCCTTCTTCGACAACATTCCGCGCAGCGTCTTCGAGGCAGCGCAGATGGACGGCTGCTCCGTGACGCGCGTGCTCTGGCGCATCGCCATGCCGCTGGTCGGCTCGGGCGTCGCCGTCGCGTCGATCCTCGCCTTCGTCTTCTCGTGGAATTTCTTCCTCTTCTCGCTGATCCTGTCGAACTCCGACACGAAAACGCTGATAGCCGCCGCCTTCAACTTCGTTGGTGAAGGTTCCACCCAGTGGGGCTCGCTGATGGCAGCCGCCACGCTCATCGCGCTACCGCCGCTCGCGCTCGCGATCCTCGTCCAGCGTTGGCTCGTTGCAGGGCTGACCCTCGGTGCCGTCAAGGGATGACCAGGATGACTGACAGACACAATGCCCGCATGCGTGCCTCCGTCTTTCACGGCGACCGCAAGATCACCATTGAGGCGCAGGACCTGCCGCACGTCGGACAGGGCGAGGTTCTGGTGAAGGTGCTGCGCACCGCGCTTTGCGGCTCGGATTTCAAGCTCTGGTACAAGGGCGCGGAGTTCACGGCCGGTCATGAGATCTTCGGCGTCGTCGAACAGCCGGGCCATCTAAGCCACGGGCAGCGTTGCGCGGTTTATATTCCCGAGCATTGCGGCCATTGCGATGCCTGCGCGGCGGGCGACACGCAGATGTGCCTTGAGGTCTCCAGCCTCATCGGCTGGAATCGCCCGGGAGGCTACGCCGAATATGTGCCCGTGCCGGAAAACTGCCTGTTGCCCGTGCCGGACGACATCGAGGACGATCTTGCGCCGCTGCTTCTCGACACGATCGGGACCTCGGCCCACGCTGTTCGCTTTGCCATGCCTCTTGCTCCTCCCGAAGGATCTGTTCCGGTGCTCGTGATCGGTGCGGGCCCGGTTGGGCTCGGTGTGGTGCTAGCGCTCTCAAGCCTCGGATACGAGGATATCCATGTCAGCGATCCGAACGAAGAACGACTGGCGATTGCCGTTTCCTTTGGCGCGATAGCTCATCCGGTTGGCGCGCGAGACAAGCGCTTCAAGCTGATCTTTGAATGCTCTGGCGCCCATGCGGCCCGCAACCTCGGCATCGAACTGGTTCTGCCGCGTGGGGCGCTGATGCTGGTCGGCGAGAATGCCGCGCCCTGGACCATCGAGGAAGGCAAGATCTTCCGTCGCAAGGACTTCTACATGATCCGGACCTTCTATTTCCCGATCGGCGATTTTACGCCGAATGTCGAGCTTCTGCGCGCCAACAAAGAGCGCTACCGCCGGCTCGTCGATGCCGCTTTCGGGCTCGACGAACTGCCGGAAAATTTCGCCCGCTTCGCCGAAGGCAAGCTCATCAAGCCCGTTCTATCGTTTGGGTGATATCATGGCCTCGATCACAATCAGGAACATCGCCAAGAAGTTCGGTGAATTCACCATCATCCCCGGGCTCGATCTGGAGATTGCGGACGAGGAATTCATCGTCTTCGTCGGACCGTCCGGTTGCGGCAAGTCCACGCTCCTACGCATCATTGCGGGGCTTGAGCCATCCACGTCCGGCGAGCTCTTCATTGGCGAGACAAAGGTCAATGGCGTGCCGGCCGCAAAGCGGGACATCGCCATGGTCTTCCAGGATTATGCGCTCTATCCGCACATGACCGTCTACGACAACATGGCCTTCGCGCTAGAACTTCGCGGCATGACACGGGCGGAGATCGACCAGCGTGTGCGTCGTGCCGCCGGTCTCCTTCATATCGAGCCTTTCCTGGAGCGCAAGCCGAAGGCGCTTTCCGGCGGCCAGCGCCAGCGTGTCGCCATGGGTCGCGCGATCGTTCGCGACCCTAAGGTCTTCCTGTTCGACGAACCGCTTTCGAACCTCGACGCCAAGCTGCGCGGTCAGGTGCGCACAGAGATCAAGGCCCTCTCGCAGGAACTGAAAACCACCATGATATTCGTCACCCACGATCAGGTGGAGGCCATGACCATGGCAGATCGCATCGTCGTCCTCAAAGGCGGCGAGATCCAGCAGTTTGGCCGGCCGGAGGAGGTGTACGAGACGCCCGCGAACCAGTTCGTGGCCGGCTTCATTGGCTCTCCCGCGATGAATTTCTTCAATATTCGTCGCGCCGGTGAGGGCTTCGTGTTCGAGGGCGCGCCGCATCTCGCCGCACCGGTGCCGGAAGCGCTGAAACCGGCGCTTGGCGATAGGAGCGAGGCGGTACTCGGCATTCGACCTGAACATTTCGCTCCCTCTGAGGGCGCGGCCGGTGTGCTGTCCGTCACGATCGACCTGGTAGAGCCACTCGGTTCCGACACGCTTACGCATTTCTACCTTGCTGGCGTGCGGACCGTCGCCCGCATCAATCCCGAGCTTCGGCCGAGAGCCGGTGACAGGCTGGGCTTTGTCGCGCCGGCCGGCAAGGTGCATCTCTTCGACAGCACGGACGGAAGGGCCATACGATGATCCGCCCGCCGATCATACCGGAAGGTGCGTCGCCGTCGGTCGTGTGCCTTGGGCTGTCCGCGCTCGATCGTATCTGGCGCGTGGAGGTGCCGTTTTCCGGCGGCAGCGAGAAGATCCGCGCCGGCCAGCACGTGACGGAACCTGGTGGCATGGCGGCGAATGCTGCGGTGGCGGTGGCCAGGCTCGGTGGTACGGCATCCTTCTGGGGACGGGCCGGTGCCGATGAGGCGGGACGTCTGATGGCAAAAAGTTTTGCCGCTGAAGGGGTCGACACCAGCCAGTTTTGTCTCTTCGAGGATGGGGCGTCGTCCGTTTCAGGCGTCATCGTCGATGAACAGGGCGAGCGTCAGATCGTCAATTTTCGCGGACATTACCCGGTCGATCCGGGGTGGTTGCCGCTCAGCAGTCTTACCGCCGACTGCGTTCTGGCGGATCCGCGCTGGCCGGAGGGTGCGCAGGCGCTGTTCGCCGAAGCGCGTCGCCTCGGCATCCCGACGGTTCTCGATGGTGACGTCGCCGACACCGACGTATTCGAGCGCCTGCTGCCCTTGACCGACCACGCCATCTTCTCCGAGCCCGGCCTGCACGGCTTCGGCGGGGAGAACATCGACGGGGCGCTGGAGCGGGCCGCAGGCTTCGGCTGCCGGATGGTTGCCGTCACCCGCGGTGGTGACGGCCTTATCTGGCAGGATCATTCCGGCAGGCACCATATGCCGGCTCCTTCCGTCCGGATCGTTGATACGACAGCGGCCGGCGACGTGTTTCACGGCGCCTATGCCTTCGCGATCGGAGCGCGGCTCGCCATTGCCGATGCGCTCGGCTTTGCGAGCTCGGTCGCCGCCCTGAAATGCACGCGGCCCGGTGGCCGCGCCTCCATCCCCTCCCTCGACGATTTGAAATCATCCTGAAAGGAAACGTCATGCTGACACTTGGTAAAACCCGTGGTCTCGCCCGTCTCGCCAACAAGGACGGTCATTTCTGCATGGTGGCGCTCGATCAGCGCCCACCGCTTTTCGAGGCCATCGCTGCAGCGCGGGGCATCAACAAGTCGGACGTGCCGTTCTCGGACGTCATCACGGCAAAGCGGCTTCTGGTCGAAAACCTCGCCCCGCATTGCAGCTCCATGCTGTTCGACCCGAACTACGCCATTCCCGCCGCCATCGACGTGCTGCCGCCGGAATGCGGGCTGATCGTCACGCTGGAGGACCACCGTACACAGGAAACCGAAGGCGGGCGCAAGTCCAAGGTCATCGCCGACTGGAGCGTCGAGAAGATACGCCGTCTCGGCGGCGATGCGGTCAAGGTGTTGGCGTGGTACCGGCCGGACGCGTCGGCCGACGTGCTGGAACACCAGAAGGAATTCGTGCGCAAGATCGGTGAAGAGTGCCGTCGCCACGACATCGCATATGTGCTGGAGCTGCTCGTCTTCCCGTTCCTCGGCTCGGCGAACCACACGGCGGACTATGTCGAATCTCCGACCAAGCTGCCGGAACTGGTCATCGAAAGCGTGCGCGAATTCGCAAAGCCCGAATACGGGGTCGATCTGCTGAAGCTCGAAAGCCCGCTTGCCGCAAACAGCCTGCCTGTGCGGGATGGAAGCGAGGCCGCTCAGGCCGCGCAGCGGGAGTTCGATGCGATCGGTAAGATCTGCGCCGGCGCGGGCATCCCGTGGGTTCTGCTTTCGGGGGGCGCGGCGACGGAAAAATTTGAGCGCGTGCTCGACTACGCCTATGCCGCCGGCGCTGGCGGCTTCCTGGCCGGCCGTACGATATGGCTCAATGCCATCCGCTCACATTTCCCGGATACGGCGGCCGTCGCCGCAGCGCTTGGGAATGAAGGTGTCGCGGTGGTGGAGCGCTTGAGCGGACTCACCGCCGCGAAGGCCCCGCGCTGGACCCCGCCGGCTCCGGCCTTCCAGGGTATCCGCAATGAAGGTGACTTCGCCAGCAGCTATGCCGCTGCCTGAAGAACCATTGATGGAAGGAATGACTATGGACGATCGATCGACACGGCCGGTTGGTGCCCTGACGGACCGGTCCCTACTGACCGACAAGGCCTATGTAGGTGGGCGCTGGCTGGATGCCGAGGATGGCAGGACCATCGCGGTCAAGGACCCTTTCGACGGATTGGTTATCGCCCATGTGCCCGATCTTGGTGTGGATGTGGTTCGACAGGCGATCGACGCCGCAGCCGTCGCGCAGGTGGATTGGGCACGGCGGTCCGCAAAGGAGCGGGCCGTCGTCCTGCGCCGCTGGTACGAACTCATCATCGAGAATGCCGACGATCTCGCCCAGATCTTGACTGCCGAACAGGGCAAGCCTCTCGCCGAGGCCCGGGGCGAAATCGTCTCCAACGCTGCCTATCTGGAATGGTTTGGCGAGGAGGCAAAACGCATCGACGGCGACATAATCCCCGGACCGAACCGCAACCAGCGCGTCATGGTGCTCAAGCAGCCCGTCGGCGTCTGCGCGGCCATCACGCCCTGGAACTTCCCGAACGGGATGATCACGCGAAAGGCGGGTCCGGCTCTTGCTGCCGGTTGCGCGATGGTGCTGAAGCCTGCGGCCCAGACGCCGCTGTCGGCCTTTGCACTCGCGGTCCTTGCTGAGCGTGCGGGCGTGCCGGGTGGTGTCTTCTCAGTCGTCACAGGCGAGGCGCGGCCGATCGGGATGGAGTTCTGCCATAACTCCAAAATTGCCAAGATAACCTTCACCGGCTCCACCGGCGTCGGGCGCTGGCTGATGAAGGAAGCCGCCGACGGAATCAAGCGGCTGTCGCTTGAACTTGGCGGCAACGCGCCTTTCATCGTCTTCGACGATGCTGACATCGATGCAGCGGTCGAGGGGGCGATGATCTCGAAGTTCCGCAATGCGGGCCAGACCTGCGTGTGCGCGAACCGCATCTATGTACAGGAGAGCGTGGCAGAGACCTTCACGACAAAGCTTCTGGAAAAGGTCTCGGCGATCACACTCGGCCGCGGCACGGCGGTGGGCGTTGGCCAGGGGCCGCTGATCGACGAGCGGGCTGTCATGAAGATGGAGGAACACGTCAGCGATGCGCTCGCGAAGGGGGGGCGGGTTCTCACGGGCGGCAAGCGCAGCGCACTCGGCGGCACCTTCTTCGAACCGACCGTCATGACCGGCATTACGCAGGACATGAAGGTCGCGAAAGAAGAGACTTTCGCGCCGCTCGCCCCGATCATCACCTTCCGCACCGAGGAAGAGGTCATCGCCATGGCCAACGACAGCGAATTCGGGCTTGCGTCCTATTTCTATGCGCGCGATCTCGGCCGAGTCTGGCGGGTCGCCGAGGCGCTGGAGGCAGGCATGGTGGGCGTTAACACAGGCATGCTCGCCAACGAGATGGCGCCTTTCGGCGGCGTCAAGCAGTCGGGCGTGGGACGTGAGGGCTCATCCTACGGCATCGAGGGCTTCCTTGAATTGAAATATGTCGCCGTGGCAGGCATTTGAGGGACGGCATGGAAGATCCTTTTGCCTTTCCGTCCGGCTTCCACGCCGTCGTTGTCGGCGGTGTGGGAGGTATCGGCTCGGCGATCGCCAGACTATTTCACGCGCGCGGTGCAAAGGTTACTGCTACCGGTCACGATCGAGCAGCGCTCGACGATTCGCCGCTGTCCAATCTGCCGACGGTCGACCTCGAGGTGTTGGATGTCACGTCCGACGACGCGGTCGAGGCTTTCGCCGCACGCTTCGAACGGGTGGATGCGCTCGTCAATTGCGCTGGCATCCTCGCCCGGGACGAGGAGTACCGCATCGAAACATTCCAGCGCGTGCTCGACGTCAACCTGACCGGCACCTTCCGGACCTCCATGGCCTTTCGCCCGCATCTTGCTGCCAGCGGAGGATCGATTGTCAACATTGCCTCCATGAACGCCTTTGCCGCATTGCCGCGTCTTCCGGCCTATTGCGCCAGCAAGGGCGGCGTCGTCATGTTGACCAAGGCTCTGGCGCTCGCCTGGGCCGAGGAGGGGATCCGCGTCAACGCGGTTGCCCCCGGCTATATAGAAACAGCGATCAACAGCGAGGGCCGCAAGGACATCGCGCATCGCGACCGCATCGCCGCGCGTACCGCTCTGAAGCGCTGGGGCCAGCCGGACGAGGTGGCCGGCGCTGTGATATTCCTCACCATGCCGGCCGCCCGCTACGCCACCGGCACGGTCTATGCCGTCGACGGCGGCTTCCTTGCGGGTTGAGGTGCGATGACAACGGCTTTCCCATCCTGCGTTATCAGGTCCGTTGAGGCGCACGTCTTCCGCGTGCCGCTCGAAAAGCCGGTTTCGACGTCATTCGGTACGATGCGGGACCGGCCGGCCGTCCTGGTGCGGCTGGAGGACGATGGGGGGCTTGTCGGCTGGGGAGAGATCTGGTGCAATTGGCCGGGCTGCGGCGCGGAGCACCGCGCCCGACTGCTCACCTCCGATATCGCGCCGCGCGTCCTCGACAGGCCGTTGCCCGATCCGGCGGAGCTTTGGAAGGAACTGACGGCAAAGACCCACATTCTCGTTCTGCAGACCGGGGAAGTCGGGCCTTACGCCCAGGTCATCGCCGGCTTCGACATGGCCTATTGGGATCTCATTGCCCGTCGTCACGGTATTCCGCTCGCCGCCGCATTATCGCCGGATGCCGCCCGGGCAGTGCGTGCTTATGCCAGCGGCATCCATATTCGCGACGCCAGAACGGTCGTGCCGCAGGCACGCGCGGCCGGGTACCGCGACTTCAAGGTGAAGGTCGGTTTCGACTTCGACCGCGACCTGGCGCTTATCCGTGAGCTTGCCGAAAGCCTGCTGCCGAACGAAACGCTTTATGCCGACGCCAACCAGGCGTTTTCGCCCGATGCGGCGCGCGCCTTTCTTCTGGCGACCGCTGATCTGAGCCTTGGCTGGCTGGAGGAACCGGTGCGGGTCGACGCCGGGCCGGCGGTCTGGGGCGAGCTTGCGCGGGCGACCGAGACGCCGCTGGCCGGCGGGGAAAATCTTGCCGGCCTGAAGGCATTCCGCTCCGCTATCGGCGCGGGCCATCTCTCGGTCATTCAGCCTGATGCGGCAAAGTGGGGCGGGCCGACAGGATGCCGAGCGGTGGCCCGCGCGGCACTTGCCGCCGGCCGGCGCTACTGCCCGCATTTTCTGGGCGCCGGCATCGGCCTTGTCGCTTCGGCCCATATCCTGGCGGCAGCCGGGGGGGACGGCCTGCTTGAAATCGACGTCAATCCGAACCCGCTTCGCGACGCGATCGCGCCCGCCTGGCCCGCGTTGGACGGTGGAATGCTCGGGTTGCCGGACGGGCCGGGCCTCGGCGCTGTGCCGGACATGGATCGGCTGGAACCCTTCCGCGTCTGCGATCCGATGTCCGGCGTCGTGGCATGATCGCACCGGCTGATGTCATCGTCTTTGCCGCGCTTGCTTTCATCGCGGCGTTTGTGCAAACCTTGACAGGCTTCGCATTCGGCTTGCTCCTGATGGCGGCGCTGGCCTTGATCGGGCTCATGCCCTTGCCCGAGGCGGCTATCGTCGTCAGCCTGTTGACGCTTGCCAATGCCGTGATGGTGCTGGCGAAAGGCTGGCGGGACATTGCCGTAAAACCTCTCCTCTTCTCGCTTGCCGGTGCACTGCCTATGGTCATCGCCGGATACGGGCTGCTAGCGCTTCTGGCAGCTTCGTCGCTGTCGGTGCTGCGCCTCATTCTCGGCGTTGCCATCATCGTGTCGAGCCTTCAGTTGATCTTGCGGCCATTCCCGCTGGTGCGACTGTCCGGTGGCTTGTCTTTCATGTTCTTCGGCGGGCTTGGTGGCCTGATGGGCGGGCTCTTCTCCACGGCGGGGCCGCCGTTGGTATTCCAGTTCTACCGGCAGCCCTTGACGCATCCAAAGGTTCGCGAGACGCTCGTATCGATATTCGCGATCAATTCCTTGTTCAGGCTCGGTCTTGTGGCCGTGCATGGCGACTGGCAAAGCCATGCACTTCTATGGGCAGCCGCCGGACTGCCAACCGTCCTCCTCTCGACCTATCTGGCCCACCGCTTGGCCCCGTCATGCTCGGTACGGACCCTGCGTCGAGGCGCATTCGTGCTGCTGGTCTTATCCGGCGTCTCGCTGGTGGCGCCTGTCGTCCTCGGACTTTGGTCCGTCTGAAATCGGCCTCTGCCAATTGAAAAGTAATGCTCGGCAACCAAGACGAGAGGTGTCTACCGTTCATCTCCCTTCAAGAGCATTAAGCGGGAAATGTCCGATCATGGGTTCTATTTCGTGAACCGCCACTCGCTGTCACTGAGGTAGATAGGCATCTGCACCTGCAGCGATGATATCTTCCTCGCTGAGACACCGGTGCCAGTGCGAATAAAGCACGAAGCATCCCTGGGGAAGCCCGACCTGTTTCCTCAGATGCCGATGGATTGCACTGAAGGCTTTGTGTTCACATCCACCCCAGAAGAAGACGCTCTCTCGGCATGCCGGCCATCGAATGGAGCCAATGGCATCCTGGAGCAGCGTCGTGGTGCCTGCACTCTTGCCGTTGCGATATAACCATTGGATCGACATGCCGCTTTGCGAAAAAAGCGGTAGCTTGTCGGCTGAAGTGTCAACTTCGATGAAGGCATGGCCGATTGCCGTCGGCGGCAGATCCTCGAGAATTCTAGCGATACCGGGCAAGGCGGTCTCGTCGCCGGCGAGAACGTAGAAGTGCGCCTGCCTTGGGCCATTCGCTGCGGGCCCCAGAATGCCGACGATGTCGTCTGCCCGTGCATTCATCGCCCACGTGGTCGCGGGGCCGGGGTTGGCATGGAGCGCGAAATCGATTGTGATCGTCTGTCTTGCCGTGTCGATAAAGCGGATCGTATAGACGCGCGTCGGAACCGCAGTATTGTCCGGCCAGACGACATGCCCACGATGGTCAATTAGCGGCCAGCGTGGCGCGGCGATGTCGCGTGGCTGAAAAATAAGACGACAGTGGAGCTGATCCTTGCGATCGTAACGTTCGAGGTTCTCGCCCTCGAAAATGATCCTGCGAAAGCCGGGCGACAGGTCCTCAATGGTCTGCACCCGCAAAATACGCAGATCGTCGGGCAAGGCTGGATCCGCATGATGGCCTTCCCACTGAATATCGAGATTTTCACGGGCGGCGATAAAACCGATCGGCCCGACCAGAGCATGTTTTAGTCGGTTCAGTCCGCCCGGATCGGAGGCTTCTGCCGTCAACCGAAAACCGTTTGCCTTCGCCTCGAACGTGGCATCGCCGAATGGCGAATGGATATGATGAATGCCACCTGCCTTTCTAACGGTCATGTCGTGCGTTGCAATCGATTCAACAATAGGTTCGATATAGTCGTCAATCTTTTCAAACTGGACTGCGGCATGTGCGCGGTATCGGTTGTTGCTGGTCGATGGCATCGGGCGTGGCTCCTTGTCTCAGATCGTCGCCCACAGCGGTCCCTTTATGGGAAACGCTGCAAAGTCGCGATTGATGGTGTCGAGAATAGCGGTTGGATCGATATCGGCACATCGATCGGGATGCAGCCATCTGGCTGCCTGCGCGATAAACAGCACGTTGAGTGGCAAGTTGGTGATCAACCCGGTCCATATCCCGTAAACGCGCTTTGAACGAACGCTTGGCAGATGTTGAAAACCCGTTCGGCCCTCGATCAGGCGCTGCAATCCCCGTTTACCCTGTTCGGCGTCGATCCCGGGGCCGATGGAAGGACGGCCGCCAGAAGCCCAGCCGCCGCCGGAGGCGATGTAGACCTCATGCGGTGTGGCAAGAAGATATTCGAGCGAAAGTTTCTCAAACCACGGCGCGCTCACGCCGGGAAGCGGCTGACCACCGGCCAGCGCCAGCAATTCGCCCCAGTTCTTTCTGCCCGCCGCCCAGCAGCAGTCATCGACCGTTGACTGAACCTCCAGATAGGTCGTGACGGGCTTCGCACCTGAAACGCGCGTGGCAATGCCCGCCAGTTCCCGCTCAACAAAGGCGGTGTAAGCCTCGGCTTTGTTTGAAGCACCCAGAAGTGTTCCCCACATGCGCATGGATGCTTTCATCGCATCAACCGGGCCGCCTGCCCGCGCCTCATCGGCGGCGTTTGAGGAGGCGTCGCTGAACACAACCGGAATGTCGATCTCGTTCAGTTGCTGCAGCAGGGAATTCTCATCACCCTGCGGCGTCATGAAAGCCGTGGTCACGATGAGGTCGGGAGACAGGGCGATCAGCCCTTCAAGCGAAATTGTTTCTGGGCCCAGCATCCCCACGGTGCTGACGGAATGGCCGTTTAGCAGTTTAGTCTGCAACTCGCCGCTGTCGAGCCGATCAACGGCCGCCCAGCCCACGACCAGCGAAGCAGGATCGCGATGCAGGAGCGACATCATCAGCAGGTCATGCGCCTCCAGCAGAACGATCCTTTTTGGCAGGGCAGGGAGGTGCACTTCGCGCCCTGCCATATCAATCACGGTAATCGGCTCTTCGGCTCCCGCGGGCTGAATGCCGGAAACGATGCCGGCTGCCGCAAAAGAGATGCAAAAGTTTCTTCTCGTCATAATCACGGCGACATCACCATTTGTATCTCAGGCCGGCGAGCACCGTGCGGCCGTTGCCGTACTGGCAATAATACTCGGAACTGCAGGAGGAGTAATAGTCCTTGTCGAGCAGGTTGGTGATGTTCAGTGTCGCCTGCAGCCCCTTGAGTTTCGGGTTCGTTGCTCCAAAATCATAGTGAAGTGCGGCGTCAAGCAGGGTATAGCCATCGGCTTTCACCGTATTGGTGTCGTTACTATAGCTGGAGCCGACAAAACGAATTCCGCCGCCGATGCTTAAGCCCTCCAGCGCACCGGAATCGACGGTGTAGTTCGCCCAAAGAGAACCGTAGTAGCGCGGGACAGCCTGCGGCCGGTTGCCTATGATCGAGGTGATGCCGGATTCGGAAACTACAGTGTCAAGCAGAGAAACCGCAGCGATCAGCTCGAGATTGCTGGTGAGGTTCCCCCTCGCCTCGAACTCCAACCCGCGGGAGTGGATCTCACCCTGTTGTTCATTGAAGCCTGATGAGGCGTTGTAATAGACCACATTTTGTTGGCGAATATCGAAAGCGGAGAGCGTAAACATGGCGTCCAGCCCTGAAGGCTGGTATTTGACGCCTAGCTCATATTGCTGTGCTTCCGTCGGCTTGAACGGACTGCCATTAGCGCCAACGCTGGTGGAGGGTTCGAACGAAGTGGAATAGCTGACATACGGTGCTACGCCGTTATCGAAACGGTAAAGCAGGCCGGCGCGATAGGTTGTTGCGCTGTCGGATCGTTTAAACGATGTTCCGGCGAGGAGATTGTCAGTGTCCTGACTGGCCCAGTCGTGCCGTACTCCGATAACGCCGCGCAGCCCGCCGATCTCGATCTGATCCTGAAGATATATGCCTGTCTGGCGAAGCGACTGATCATTATCGACCGCCGTTATGAACGGGCCGACCGGTCGGCCGTAGACGGGATTGGCCACATCAAGTGGCGTCGCGCCACCCAGCAAATATTCCCAACTGCTGCTTGAGCGCTGAATGTCGAGGCCGGCAAGAAGCGTGTGACCGATGGCGCCGGATTCGAACTTGAATTCAGCCTGGTTGTCGAAGGAAAAGCCTTCGGCGTCCTCGATGGAATGGACAGCCCAGCGGGGAATAATACCCGTCGCGGACATTGGCCCGTTCATCTGGAGCGAACGCATATCGGTATCCACGTCGGAATATCGGAAGTTGGAGCGGACGGTCACCTGGTCATCGAACCTGTGCTCGAACTCGTAACCGGCACCATACTGGGTGCGCCTGAACGCGTCATAATTCGGATCCCCGACAATGAGGTCCCGACTGAGGAAACCGTCATAGCCTGCAGGCGCCAGAAACTTCGGATAAAGCGAGTTGAAATAGCCCCCTTCCGGATCGCGCTGATAATAGCCGGAAAGAACGAGCGAGGTATCCTCGTCCGGCTGCCACTTGAGGGATGGCGCAATGCCGAGACGCTTTTCATCCACATCGTCATAGCGTGTTCCAGAGGAACGGCCTACAATGCCGATACCATATTGCCATGTTCCATCCGTGGTGATCGGGCCGGTGGAATAAAGACCGCTCTGGACCCTTCCATCGGTCCCGACTTCAAGCCTTGCCTCGTTCGACGGCAAGCTCGATGGCTTGCGGCTGACCTGATTGACGAGCCCGCCGGGGCTCACCTGGCCATAAAGAAGTGCTGCCGGCCCCTTCAGGACGTCGATGCGCTCAAGGAGAAACGGATCAATGGAGGGTGTCGCAAAGGCCTGACCACGTTGAAGTTTCAAGCCATCCAGATAATTCACATAGTTGGTCGCCGTTCCAAATGCGCCGAAGCCCCGCAGAAATACGGAATCGTATCGCGAATTGGAGTCTCTGTCCGACAACACACCCGCTGTGTAGCGCAGCGCCTCACCGACCGTTTGCGGGTTCTGGTCGTCGATCTGCTTGCGCGTTATGACCGTAACGGATTGCGGCGTTTCGGCTACAGGTGTTCCGGTCTTGGTTGCCGACCGAGTAGTCTTGCCGGTGATAGTCGGGGATGTTTCAGCCGCGCTATTATTGCCCTTTACGACAATTGTCTCCAATTGCGTGGCCTGCTCTTGAGCCAGAGCATGGGTCGCTACCAAAAAGGTTGTGACTGCCAGAATGCTTTTAATGGAAAGACCTTGCTTCACGAATTCGCCCCCATGGTCGAAGCTTGGGAAATCTGCTACGGTGAATAAATCAAACGGGACCGTCCTGTCCAGTTAATATGACGGCGCTGGTCAACTTTTGTGTTGGCAAACTTATTCTGCGGCTTCAAACAGGCCGGGCACGGGCATGTGCGGAGGAAATCTGGTGTCGGAAAGAAGAAATGCGACAGCGCGGGTTGGTCGTCCCTTAAAGGCGGAACAGAACGCCGCAGCCGAAAGGATAATCGACGCTGCGACCACGCTCTTTGCCACGCGCGGCTTTGCCGGCACCTCCATGGAGCAGGTCGCTTCGCAATGCGGTGCCGGCAAGGATACTGTTTATCGCCGCTTTCCCTCGAAGGTCGCCCTGTTCGAAGCCGTGGTAGAACACGCACACGCCCGAGCGGTGGCGCGGTTGAGAGACTTACCGATGCCAAAGGGCAACGCTCTTGAGCGTCTGCGTGCCCTGATGCTCGAAATGCTGCATATCAACATGGAGCCGGACCTCATTGCATTGAAGCGCATCAGCTTCAGTGAAGCTGTCGTGTTCGAAAAGAATAGGCCGATCCCGCCGCAGCCCGATCCGATCATGAGCCGGCTCGTCGATGCCGTGCGGACAGCGCAGGATGCGGGCATGGTTGCGACCGGGGATGTGAGCCTGATCGCCAACCATCTCATCCACTGTCTGGTCGCAATGCCAACCTCATCCGCGATGATGGGCAGCGCCGAATTTAATACGAGGCAGTCGGTCGATCTGCATTTCAACAGGACCTGGAACTGGCTCTACAGAGGAATATCGGCCGACAGCTAACGGCAGGGGCGACCATTTTTGTGAAGGATTCTGTAGTCTGAAATCAAGCACGGGTCGCAACCGAAGCTTGTTATCCTTGGTGCATATGCAACTTTGTGTTGTGTCACGAACCAGCTGCGAATGACTTGAAGGGGTCTTTTGGTCCCAGCCCCAAATCAGTCGTGCGGTGAAGCCTAGATCTTGGTTAGCATATGAATCTCTTACTGAAGGAATTTCGTATTAACGGGTCGAAGGTTCATATCCCTTCAAGGCGCGAAACGAAGAGGTCGGCTCGGACGGAGACTGTCATCACTATCCGAGCCGAATTTCTCATTCGATTTTACGCAGCTTCCCAAACTTGGTTGAGGATTTTGGCAGCCAGGGCCGCCTTGTCTTGCGGCAAGAAGCGACCGTAGTGCTGCTGCACGACATCTGGCGTATCTTGAATGGCATAGCTTGCCTGATCGTAGATCCGGTCTGTTTCAGAATATGCGTCGCAAGAATGTCCCGCAGGTTATGCGGTCCATGCGGCAGCAGGCCCTTGATCGCACCCCGCCCGGTATAGGGATTATAGATGCCGTAACGTTGGATGACAGTCCGCCAAGCCTCGTAAAATGTGGTCGAATTGTAAGCAGCATTAATGCTGGTCGTTTTCACCGTCTTGACGAATAGCGTTTGGGGATCTTTCGCACCGCCGAGCAGAACTCCACGATGCCTGTCGATATACGCGTCGAGGTATTTGTAGAGATCAAGAAGGTCGGGCAAAATCAACCGGAATGGCTTCTGTCCGAAGAAGGAGAAACCCGAGTTTTTGAAGGCGACCGATGGGATGAGAACCTCCCATCCATTGTCGCGGTCGCTCCAGCGCAACTCTCCGCATTTCATGTCTTCTAGTCGGCGTTCTGAGGACGGATAATGTCCGCGTGGGCAGACGCGCAACTGGCGAAGGTTCTTTTGCCGCAGCCCAAGGTGCAGGCCAAGCCGAAGCAGCAGGAATGATCTGACGGCTTCGGCCGCCGGCCGGGGATATCTGTTCTCATCCGGCATGCGTTCAAGAATCTCATCGGTTATCTTGCGATATTCCGCCAATGGACTCTCTGCCTCCAGGACGCACATGATCGGCTCGAATGGATCGCGATGGACGCGCATGACACGCTGAATTTCCTTCGACCGGTTGGCCGCGTGCCGATGAAATGCGTCGCACGCACCATGCCAGTTACGGGCCGCGAATTCAATTTCTTCCCGCTCAATCAAGCCTGTAATCCCTCTGACGTTTTGAAGTAGCTCCGGGTGCTGCCGTATCCAGCCGACGTCCGCGCGAGTAAGAGCCTGGGCGACCATCAGCATGTCTTCTTCCCATTTTGTATAGAAACCGCGCCGCTGTTCCCGCCACTGCAGATACCAGTCCCAAACACCGGGGAAGACGAGAAGGCCAAAGCTCAACTGGCTAAGCGGTACGCCGAAACCTCTTACTGCGCCATTCGGTGAGGAAGCTAGTGCGCCGAACATCAACCCGAGGTGCTCGATCTTCTGAGAGGCCGTTTCCTCCCCCCAGACGCCATTCCGTTGAAAGCCAATGGCAGTCAGGGTCGAGGTTTTGATCACGCTGTCGGCTCCGATAGGGCCTGAGCTGCTGCCGCGCTTTCATCACGCCTGTGGCGATCGGATGCGTATGTTCAGGCGCGATGGTACAGAAATGCACCCATCGCTCCCTGCCGTTGAGACCAGCATCCCGGCAGGCGCTGAGGAAGCCTTCGATCCGTCGCCGCACGGACCCGGTTCTACTTGGGCGGCGAGACGATCAGCGCGTCGACGCGTTTTGCCACCAAGGTTCGGTTCGACGTCTTGGCAGATTCGGCCCAAGACACCGTTTTCTCGCGCGTAATGTGTCGGACATAGGCGGAAGCCGTATGAAGCTGTGCCTGCGCGGATTTTCCGATGGAGCTATGTGCGAACTATAGATCACCACGTCGGTCCCCCAGAAGCAGGTCTGCAAGGTAAACCCATAAAGTACGCGCTAACGACGAGATCCCGGCCGCCAACTACTGCATGGCAGCCCATACTGCTTAGGAGATCGTCATAGGCGGATAGGCGCGCGACATCTGCCCGCCTTAGGGTAATGGTATGCTGCTTCAAGTCTTTCGGTCACTTCTCTCCCTCAGATCGAAGCCCAATTCCTTAAACGTGTCGAAAATAACTGGTCCTTGTTTCGAGGGGATATGGCGGGCGCCTTGCCTGATGGCTGCGCGCCACCCATCGCCACGCCCAACTGCTTCCTCGATCGCAGCCCTTAACCCATCACCACGGCCGGTCTCAAGAAGCGCTTCAAACAGGATCATTGCCTGACGCAAATCCTTGTCGCGCTTGAGCGTGCTCATCGTTTCTGTCGGCCGGCGACCTGCGACAATGATCTTGTGAACTGCAAAGCGAGCGGGATCGGGCACGATAACCGACACACCGCTTCTGTGGAGCAGCATTGTCCTCACGGGCTCATAGATAAGGAAATCCAGAAACCTCACGGGATCGGCGGAGGCGCCACCCAATGCCGGCATGTCTGCCGGCTTGTCCAGATATTCGTCGGACCCGCGGTTGCCCGTTAGGAACTCAACCTTGTACCCGGTGTTGTTCCGGAAAGAGGTCGAGCGGGGAAAGCCGGAACGATGAGGCAGCGCCCGGAATGTCGGATCGATAGACTGCAGAATGTCTATGATGGGGGGAAGGCTGTCCCGCACCTCTGCGGAGATCGCAAAGTCTTGAGCGATATCCGCATCACCTGTAAGAACGGAAGCCGACGGTAGCCGGATCCCCAGATGAGCCGAATACGTCTGGAAGGCGACCGTGCCGACAAGGCAGGCCCGCAATCTGAAAAGTCCTGCGTCGGCCAATGCTTCAACGACGTTACCCGTGAATGTTTCGGGTGCGATCAGGCCTGCTTCGCGGACTAAGGTGGACACCAATTTCCGGCGCGCCTTAACGTCATCCTTGATGAACTGGAAGTTCTCCACGCGTCGGTTAATTTCGGGGTCCTCGGCGGGGCCGACATATCGTCGATTCTTTCCTCCATCATCCCCAGGCGTGTCGAAGTACCAGTACTTGCGGTCCTTGACCGTGACCGGTACAAACCGTCCTTGGACCGGAAACTCAGCTGTGAAAGTGGCGTCGAGCAATCGCTGCCCGAGTTCGGCAACCATGGTGCGGAAGATCAAATCTATTTGCTTCATCGTCTGGCCCGTTATACCATTTTTGTGAAAATGGTATAATTGCCCATCGAAAGCAAGGGGATTGTCAGGAGGAGAGCCCTGACTCCTCCCATCCGCAAGGTTTTTCTATACGCAGGTAGGCGTGGAGAATCGGGTATGAGGCGGTGCTGAACTTGGCTCAGCAAGCAGCAGGTCGAGCCCGCGTCTCACGGGCCTGAGTTCCAAAGAGTGCGGTTTCGGCATTGAAGCTGGGTGAGGAGCGAAGCGAAGCCCGCCTTCTGTAGGGCTTTGTGTGTCACCTCGCCTCAGCTAGGCGTTGCGTCTGGTAAATTGGGTAGTTTGTTGCTTTTCCGCTTGCATAGATTCGCAACAATGACGACGATGTTGCTGTCCATAACAACTGCCGTTGTTGCTTACCCTTAGCCAAGATTGTGATGTCACCTAAGCTGCAAATATGACACTTCATTTCCCTGAACTTGCCGAGATCCGATCCCTTGAAGAGGCGCTCCACCGTCCAGAGGTAAGAGGATCGCGAGATGCTCTGGAGGGATTGCTCGCAGTCGGCTTTGTCGAATTCGCAGCCTCAGGCACGGCATACAATCGAGACACGATTATCGATTTGCTACTCCAAGAAGATGGCGGCGGCAATGATGGTCTCACGACCGCCAACTATGCCCTGACAACGATTTCCGATGACGCAGTGCTGTTGACTTACGATAGTGAGCGTACTCAGCCCGATGGGACAAAGCGGCACGTTCTGCGAAGCTCGATCTGGAAGCGCAATGAACATCGGTGGCAGATGCTTTTCCATCAAGGCACGATTAAACGGAGGTAATTTCCGGGTTAAAATCGAGATATTGGTCGCGCAGCAACCTCGCTGGCACTGCCTCGATTATTTCGTTGGTGACGTCGTTGTCACCGAGTTCCATAATTCAGACTATGCAGTATGTTATAACGTTACAAAGCGCGGCTATGCTACCGTTAGTCGACCCCTCACTCCGCCCTAAGACCGCGGTCCGTTCCTTCACGCTCCTGCATCCCCAAACCTTTACTTTTCGGACTGCGTCCAATATATCTTCTCTACAAGGAGAATGATTATGGGTACTGCTCATCGAGAATACACGCCGGCAGAAGCGGCCGCAGTCAGTGGGATTGCCGTAAAGACGGTGCATAACGCCATCGACAAGCGCATCATCTCGACAGCGCAGTCGAGAACCGGCGGGCGCGCGCTTACCGATGACGATCTCCTGCATCTGAAGCTGTGGTACGGCGTTGGCTCGATCCTTTCAGCCGAGCGCAGAAAGCGTCTCTTCGACGCGATCGCGAACAATCCCGCCGCTGAGACGGTGCGGGCCGACGACTACCTTATCGTCGATGTGGCCCGCGCACGCGAGCAGCTTGCTGCTCGAGCGGACGCGCTGAGGGAGGCGGAGGCGGTCATTCACAGCGTCAAGGGTGTCGCCGGTGGAGAAGCGGTCTTCAAAGGCACCCGCGTCTCTGCCCGTGCGATCGCCAGCATGAGGGCGCAGGGCGCCACCGTGGAGGAATTGCTCGAAGGCTACCCCTCTCTGACCGCGCGCATGATCGAGTTCGCGGAAATCTGGACCGCTGCGCATCCTGCGCGTGGCCGTCCTAAAATGCTTTCCGAACAGGGCCTGCGCGTGAAATCGTCGAAAAGGGTTCCGCTGAAATCGGGTTCAGAGCCTTCACCGGCAGGCTCGCGTTCGTGAAATTCCTCATTGATGAATGCCTTCACACCTCGCTCGTGGCGGTGGCTCAGAATCGCGGCCACGAGTGTTCTCACGTCAGCTGGCTAGGATTGAGCGGAGAAACCGACTGGGATCTCATGCCGCGCATTGTCGATGGCAACTTCACCTTCGTCACGAACAATGCCCGCGACTTCCGGAAGCTCTATGCCAGGGAAGAGCTGCATGCCGGTCTCGTCATCATCGTTACGCAGGTTCTTCCGGCACGCCAGCGCGAGATGTTCGAGGCCGTGCTTGACGAGCTTGTGAATGTGGATGAACTCCTCAACTAAGTCATCGAGATTTCAGTCGACGAGGAGGCGCTGGAAATCACGCGTTATGTGCTTCCGGAGATCGAATAGCCACGGCGTTTTCTCTACGCGCGCCGGCGCTGGGTGTGCCGGTCGCCATGTTGATCACTGCCTCACCCCCTTAATGGGTCAATCCCGTTATTGCGGTTTGGCTACCGGTTTGCAAATGAGCGGCCGAAGCTCCTGCACGATCACACCCGCCTTCGGCGACAACATCGTGCCAATCCAGTTGTCGGAAAACCAGTTCGCCGACATCCCGAAGAACCGCAACGGGCCAACCGCCCGGTTCCGGGGCCATCCGTTCGACCGGGCATGCTGGCGGCACGGCATCGAGCATCGGCTGACCAAACCCAAGCATCCCTGGACAAATGGCCAGGTCGAGCGGATGAACCGGACGATCAAGGAGGCAACCGTCAAACGTTATCACTACGACAGCCACGACCAGCTCCGCAGACATATCGGTGATTTCGTCTCAGCATACAATTTCGCCCGCCGGCTCAAGACCCTTAGAGGCCTCACGCCGTATGAATACATCTGCAGCATCTGGACAAAAGAGCCCAAAAAATTCAGGATCGATCCAATCCATCAAATGCCGGGACTAAACACCTAGACCTCTGGACGAACCCTACGCCTTGGAGTTTGTCGGGATGACAACCATCCCAGTCACAATCGATGAGCTCGCGAGGACAAGAGACCGGCTTATCGCGGATAAACGACCCCAGGCGAATGTTTGCCAGCAGCTTTTCGACCTCTCGATCGGTGAGGCGTGCCCCGTCGATACGGGTCGAGGAACCGACGCTTTCGATCGTGGCGACACGCCGGAGGCCGGACAGCCGCTCAGGCGCAATCCGGCCGATCGCACGCCAAGCATCCTTGAAATTGTCGACTTCGGCGATCAGCGACAGGATTTCAGGCGTGATCCGGACGGTCGCCGTATTTAGAAATTCCATTTGCGCATCCATTCCCATCCAATTTCTGAGGCGCTGTCATGGCACTATTTATCCATCCATTTCCATCCAATTTCACGCGAGAGTTCGTCAGACCTGTCAGTCGTGACCTGAATTACTGGCCATTCCTCAATTGAGCGGATCCAGACTTTGCAGCGAGACGAAAAACGATGTACGAGGACGACAGCTGTAAGCAACTCGAGACGCCCCTCCTATGTCATTGGCAAGGCACTGGCGACCGAGGACGAGGATTTCTAAGTCTCTGACGTCTCTAGCAGTTAGGATGAGTTCGACGCGGAACAACCGCGGGGCCGTAGGTTTGACTCCGCTCAAGACCTGCCGCACGGCAACCAATAGTTTGACAAACTTTGCCATTGGCGGATATAGTCACGCATCAAGGAGACTCAAATGGCGACGATGAACGTATCCCTTCCCGACCCCATGAAAGATTGGGTTGAAGCCCAAACTAAGACCGGTCGGTATTCGAATGCGAGCGATTACGTCAGAGACTTGATCCGCAGAGATCAGGCCCGTACCGACAAGATCGCGGAGATGCAGCGGTTTGTCGATGACGGAATTAGAAGCGGTGTTGGGAGCCGTTCAGCGGACGATCTGTTTACTGCAGCCACTACGCGAGCCGAGATCAGCCGCGGACGCGCTTGATGCCATTCATCCTATCGGTCCAAGCGGAAGAGGATGTAATTTCAATTGCGGAAGAAGGCATTCGTATCTTCGGAGCATTGGTTGCTAAACGATATCATGATGAGCTCTTCAATTTGCTCGAGCTAATTGCCAGCAATCCACGAATGGCGCGTGAGCGCCATGAAATTTCTCCGCGTGTTAGGATCCATCCCTTCAAGGCACACCTTGTAGTTTATCGCATCAAAGAGGACGGAAGCGTCTTTGTGATCCGTATCAGGCATAGCCACGAGGATTGGGCAACAGATTCGCTCTAGTCAATTGTTTTGTCGAGTTCATGACTTGCTGGTCATAAGTTAGAACCTCATCAAGAGCATTGGATTAAAGCTCAGCATTGTGATCAGCGTAAACACAAATTGTCTTGCTCATCATTCTTGACCATCCTCTCGGCGCGTTTCAGCTAAATCAGTTCGGGTAATTAATTAGCGAGAGGCGGTGCCTGCTTACCTCTCGCCTGCCTCGTGCCACCGAGTTCGGACGTCAATTTTCAATCAGCCGCCAAATGAATTTCAAATGGTCAAACATTGACTTTCAATTAGTCAATACGGCGCCATTTCATGGCGGGGACCTCCTCCATGGCCTTCCGACCTCATCGGAAAGCTGAAAACGCCCTTTGCGGGCACCTGACGCGGAAAAACTTCCCGGCGGCCCTGCTCTCCTTAATCGACGGCGACGAGGTCGGCATGAAGCCGGCCAGCAAACGCGACATCGCTTTCGTCTTCCAGATGCTTGCGCTCTACCCGCATATGAACGTGCGCAAGAACATCTCCTATCCCCTGATCAGTCAAGGCATGACGCGTGAGGAGGTGAGCAAGCGTATGGCCGAGGTCGCTCGTATCCGTCGGATCGAGCACATTATCGACAAGCCTGTCGGCGGCTTGTCCGGTGGCGACCGGCAGCGTGCGGCGCTTGGCCGTGCGATCGTGCGCCAGCCGAAGGCCTTCTTCATGGACGAACCGCTGGGTGAGCTCGACGCCGAGTTCCGTGAGCACATGGCCGAGGAACTGCGCGCACTGCACGATTGCATGGGCGCCACCACCGTCTATGTCACGCACGACCAGCTCGGGGCCATGCAGATGGGCGACAAGATCGTCGTGATGCATCATGGCGTCGTGGAGCAGTTCGGCAAGCCTCAACAGATCTACGACTGGCCGGCGACGAAATTCGTCGTGCAGTTCATTGGCTCGTCATCGATGAATTTTCTCGACTTTGAGGGCGTGATCGGCATTGGCGGCGATGGCGTGGATCTCGCCGGCGTGCGGCTGGCGGTGCCGTCCGTGCGGGAAGGGCGCGCCGGCCGCCTGACGCTGGGCGTCCGCCCGGAGCATGTGAAGTTCCGTGACGATGCCGCCTACCGCGGGCGCGTCACAGCTGTCGAATATCTTGGCACGACGCAGATTTTGACACTTTCGACTGGGCATGGCGACCTGAAGGCGCGCATCTCCTCCGGCTATAAGGTGCGGGAAGAAGAGCTGGTCGGGCTCGATTTTGATGCGCGCACGCTGACGCTTTTCGATGCGGATAACGGTAAGGCGCTAGTCTCCGAGGCCAATGAGGGAGTGCTGGGCAATGGCTGAGGTCATTCTCGAAAACGTGACGAAGCAGTTCGGCGGCACGGTGGCGCTAGACAATTTCTCGCTGCGGGTGCCGGATGGCTCCTTCGTCGTGCTGCTCGGCCCGATGGGCGCGGGCAAGACGACGACGCTGCGCATGGTCTCCGGCCTCGATGCGCCCGATAGTGCTGAGATCTACATCGGCGGTCGGACTACGTCGGGCATTTCGCCGGCAGAGCGCAATGTCGCGATGGTCTTCCAGCAACATTCGCTTTATCCCCATCCGACGGTTCGCCAGAATCTCGAGTTTCCCTTAAAGTCGCCGCTCCTGAAGACGCCGCAGACGGCGATCGACAGGAAGGTGAAGGAGGTTGCCGAGGTCTTGCAGATCGCTCACAAGCTGGACAACAAGGCGACTGCGCTTTCCGGGGGCGAGATGCAGCGCGTCTCCATCGGCCGTGCACTGGTGCGCAATCCGCTTGTCTTCTTGATGGACGAACCGCTGAGTTCGCTCGACGCCAAACTGCGGGCGGACCTGCGCATCGAACTGAAGCGCATCCAGGCAAAATCAGGCGCGACGCTCATTTATGTCACCCACGACCAGATCGAGGCGATGACCATGGCGACCCATGTTGGCGTGCTGCACAAGGGGCGGCCGGTGCAATTCGGCTCGCAGCGCGAGATCTATGAGCAGCCCGTCAGCGTCTATGCCGCCACGCGCCTCGGCCAGCCCCGCATCAATGTGCTACCGGCCGAACTCTTTGCCCGTGCTCCGGCGGACGCAAGGGACATCGGTCTTCGGCCTGAACATATCGTGCAGGGTGAAGGGGAGGAGGCGCTGGTCAAGCGGGTCGAGCATCTCGGCGACCAGACCCGTCTGCACCTTTCCTTCAAGAGGCACGATCTCATCACCGTTACAGACGCCCACACGCCGCTCCGGGGCGGCGAGACCATCCGAATCCGACCATCGCAGCCGCTCAATTTCGACGCGGCAGGCATGCGTCTAGCTTAAGGAGATTTCCATGGCACAATTCATCAACAAGCGCGAAGACGTCGTTACAGAGGCGATCGATGGCGTGCTGGCCCTTTCGGGCGGTGCACTTACCCGCCTCGACGGCTATCCACATATCCGCGTCGTCAAGCGGAGTGACTGGGACAAGTCGAAGGTCGCGATCGTCTCGGGCGGCGGCTCCGGCCACGAGCCAGCCCATGTCGGCTTTGTCGGCAAGGGCATGCTGACGGCGGCCGTCTGCGGCGATGTCTTTGTCTCGCCCAGCGTCGACGCCGTGCTGGCCGGTATTCTCGCCGTGACGGGACCGGCCGGGTGCCTGCTTATCGTCAAGAACTATACCGGTGACAGGCTCAATTTCGGCCTCGCCGCCGAGAGGGCGCGTGCCTACGGCCTGAACGTCTCGATGGTCATCGTCGGCGACGACATCGCGCTTCCCGACCTGCCACAGGCCCGCGGTGTCGCCGGCACGCTTTTCGTGCATAAGATCGCCGGCGCGCTCGCCGAGCAGGGCGCCGATCTCGACACGGTCACGGCTGCCGCAAAGCGCGTCATTGCCGGCACGCGTTCCATCGGCATGTCGCTGGACACTTGCCGCGTGCCCGGCTCGCTGAAGGAGGCTCGTATTCCGGACGGCAAGGCCGAACTCGGTCTCGGCATTCATGGTGAGGCAGGCGTCGAGCAGATCGATTTTGCCGGCGCACGCGCCTCGGTCGCGACCATGGTCGAGCGGTTGGCCGCCGTCATGGGCGACGGGCCGCATGTCGCGTTGATCAACAATCTCGGCGGTACGTCGGTCTTGGAAATGTCCGTGCTTGCGCATGACCTTTTCGGCTCCTCCGTCGGCTCAAGGATACACCATGTCATCGGCCCCGCGCCGTTGATGACCTCGCTCGACATGCAGGGGTTCTCCATCTCGATCTTTCCGGCCGACGCCGCCGAGCTGAGGCTGCTGAAAGCCGCCGTACCGATCCCCGCCTGGCCGGGTGTTTCGGACGTCCGGCCGATTGTCGTCGCCGCCCTGCCGGACGGCCTGACGCCCATCATGCCGATGCCCTCCAGCCATGCGGCGACGCGCGCCTTTCTCGTCGATTGCTGCGACGTGCTGGTTGCCGCAGAGCAGGACCTCAATGCGCTCGACGCCAAGTCCGGTGACGGGGATACCGGCTCGACGCTTGCGGGCGCGGCTCGCGCGCTGATCAACGCCATCGATCGCTTGCCGCTGTCGGACCATACGCGGCTCCTGCGCGCCATCGGCCAGGAACTCAGCCAGACGATGGGCGGCTCCTCCGGGGTGCTGCTCGCTATCTTCTTCGCCGCCGCTGGCGACGGCGCGTCGAGCGGCCTGCCGATGCGCGAGGCGCTGCGCGCCGGTCTTGCCCGTATGCAGGAAATTGGCGGCGCCCAGATCGGCGACCGCACGATGGTCGATGCGCTGGCCCCCGCGCTCGATGCGCTCGGTCAGGGGATCGCTGCCGCGGCAGCCGCCGCGCGGGAAGGCGCGAACGTCACCGCGAGCCTCACCCGCGCAAAGGCCGGCCGCGCCGCCTATATCAATGCCAAGCAGCTCGAAGGCCATGTCGACCCCGGCGCGGAGGCGGTGGCGCGGCTTTTCGAGCATCTGGCGACCTGATTGCGCATCCGGTCGAAAGGTTTACTCGTGCCGCGTTACAGACGATCGAATGCGTTCAAGGATTGACCAAGCTGGCAAATTGCTTGGCAGTACCCGCGCGGATCTCATGTTGGAGGCGTCTGAACGCTGAGCTGAGGAAGTGCTGCTCGATCGTACGATTTAACGGAGAGTTCCGAAGACTATGCCGAGTAAGGCCGAGGTTTTGGTCGCGCGCTGGTCCTCGATATGGTGGGCCTGCGCTTGCTCAATGGCGCGGAAATACGTGCATCCGTGGCGTGCTTGCGCTAGCAATTTCAGATAATGCACGGGCCTTATATGAGGCTGCTGGCTTCCAGTCTCCCATGCAGGCCCGATGACTTTGATGATTCGACTGGGAGACCTCGATAGCGCGCTTGAGGCCTAGTATGGAACCAGTTATTCCGAACAGGATATTTCAGAATCCCCTAAAATGACGGATGGCTTTGAAACATCTGAGACACATGGACGTAGCGTAGGTTCGGCTCGTTTCAGGAGCGAGGCTATGACCGCTTCACGCCCCGAAAGCGGTCATTAGCGTGGGTGATGCCATACTACAACGCATCAGGTTGTGACCTGAGTGTCGCTCCAGTCGAGGGATCGGCCATCTGCCGAGCGGACCGAAAGTCGCTCGACTGGGTCGCCTCTTTCTCGATCTACGAGTAAGGAGTGAGTTTCGCCGAGACCGAACAGGAACTCTTCACCCCACTGGCGGAGCGCGACAATAACCGGGAACAGGCCTTGCCCTTTCGCGGTCAGGACATACTCGCGGTAGGCAGTCCCATCCGACGCCGGTGCTGTTTCGAAAATCCCTCGTGTCACGAGGTCGCGCAATCGAGTTGCCAATACGCCCCTGCTAATGCCTAAGCCTTGCTGGAACTCGCCAAAGCGGCGTTTGCCATCAAAAGCATCGCGGATGATTAGAAGCGACCACCAGTCGCCGATGGCATCCAGAGAACGCGCCACCGGGCAACCGGAATCCCACAGGCTTACACGTTTAACCATCTATCTCGATCCCCACCTCACAATCTGGTTCTATCTTAGAACTGGAAATGCTTTGCGCCAAGTGCTCTCAGAATGGAGATGAGAAGAGCGCGAGGGGTTGCAGGATGGACGAGAAAACGACGAGTGGTCACACAGGAACGCAGACGCATGGATTGTCGAGAGCGCAGACGCTGGTGCTTGCAGCCGCCGCAGGTGTGAGCGTGGCAAATATCTATTACGCCCAGCCCTTGCTCGACCTGATCGCGGACGACCTTGAAATTTCGCCGGCCGTTATCGGTCTCATCGTGATGCTGACGCAGGTCGGGTACGGACTGGGTCTGATCTTCATCGTGCCGATTGGCGATCTCTACGACCGACGCAAGCTCATAATCGTTCAAGGATTGCTGTTGACGACGGCTCTCGTGATGGTCGCGACAGCGTGTGGGAAGACGGTGCTCCTGGCTGGCATGGCCTCGGTTGGGCTGCTGGCGGTGCTCGTTCAGGTGCTGGTTGCTCAGGGGGCGGCCGTGGCCACGCCGGCTCAGCGCGGTAAGGTGGTCGGTACGGTTACCAGCGGTATCGTGGTGGGCATCCTATTAGCCCGAACCTTCGCAGGGACGGTTGCCGATCTCGGCGGCTGGCGGGCGGTGTATCTAACGTCAGCGCTTGTGACGCTCGCCATGGCCGTCATTCTGATGTCGGTGTTGCCGCGTCAATCCTTGGAACGGAATTCAGAAACATATCTCAATTCTGTCCTGTATATCCCAGGCATGTTTTTGCGGGAGCCGGCCTTGCTGTTTAGAGGCGTTCTGGCTCTTCTAATCTTCGCATCCTTCAGCACGTTCTGGACAGCGCTTGTTCTGCCGCTATATATGCCGCCGTTTTCCTATTCCCATACCCAGATAGGCCTGTTCGGGCTGGTCGGACTGGCGGGAGCAATTGGTGCAACATTTGCAGGACGACTGGCAGATCGGGGATACAGTACGTGGACAACCGGAACGTCTCTGGCCGTCCTGCTCGCGTCCTGGGGCTTGATCGCTTTACTCCCATTCTCCATGCTTTCGCTATTGATCGGGGTGTTCCTGCTGGACTTGGCGGTCCAGGCTGTCCATGTCAGCAATCTGAGCGTCGTGGTGGCACTGAACCCCCAAAAAAGCGGCAGCCTGATTGGTGGATACATGGTCTTTTATTCGGTCGGCAGCGCTATCGGGGCGATAGCCACTACGGCAACCTACGCGCGGTGGGGTTGGGCGGGGGTTTCTGTCCTGGGAGCAGCATTCAGTGGGATTGCGGTTGCCGTGTGGATCGCAGGTCTTTTGTCTGCCCGTCTCAGTCGGCCAGTCATTGTTGTCGAATGTTCTCGCGAATGACAGCTTCGGGGCGAGAGGCGTCTTCCGCTTACCGCCAACTGCGGACGTTGCCGCCTACCCTCCCAAGGTAAGCGCGCCGAGATGCCGGCGGACCCATCTCGCCTCTTCCGAAGCGGTGCGGCTGAAGTGCCGTTTAAAGTCGCGACTGAACTGGGCGGGGCTGACATAGCCAACCGAGAGAGCGACTTCCCCAATCGCCATGTCCTGCCGCGCAATCATCAATCTGGCCTCGTGAAGCCGCATGGCCTTGACGTATTGCATCGGGCTGCTGCCGATCAAAGCTTTGAAATGGGCGTGATAGGACGGAACGCTCATCCCCGCCTCGCTTGCTAGCATTGCGACGGAGACGTTTGAACGGAAAGTCTCGCGCAGCCGGACAAGGCTTCGCACGATTTTGCCCGATGCACCTCTCTGCTGCAGCGCCGATATCATCGCCGCACCCTGAGGGCCGACGAGAACCCGATAGTGTAGTTCGCGTAAGATGCCCTTGCCCAGCACCGCAGTCTCGACTGAATTGTTCAGGGCTTTCAAGAGGCGCAGCAACGAATCCAGGATGTCGGGTTCCATCTTGCTGGATACAAGACTTTTCGCCGGTGCCGCGGACATCCCGGAGGACCGCTTTTCGATTTCCGAGGCAATCTCGGCGGCTAGCTGCATGTCGAATTCCACATAAATCGCCAGCAGCGGCCGATCCGCGCTGGCGACAGACTCCATGCGGAACGGAACGGGCACCGAGACCGCGAGATAGTGCTCTTCGTCATAGAGATACACGTCGCCTTCCAGCACGGCCTGCTTTCGTCCCTGCAACACGAAGACGGCTCCGGGCTTGTAGAGCGCAGGGACGTCATGAAGCATCGTCTCCGTTCTTAGAATGCGTAGGCCTGGAAGTTCGGTCGGATTGTAACCCTCATCTGGGGCGAGCAGTCCGGCCAACTCCAGTAGCCGCTCACGCACAGCCTGCCGACTGTCCAGGTTCATAGGATTTGGCAATGAAGTCATAGGAAGTGCTCTCATCAAATCCAAGTCAGAAGAGTATCAGTCAAGGACGTCAATCAAGCAAGAAGTGGAGGTAGTTATGTCTAGGAAGATCTTTTTCATTACGGGTGCCAATTCGGGCTTCGGTCTTGCCATCGCCACGGCAGCCAGCGAACAGGGCCACATGGTCCTCGGCACCATCCGCTCCGAAGCATCGCGGGCAAGTCTTGCAAAAAGCTTGCCTGCCGTCTGTCCCGTTCTATGTGATGTCACCGAGCTTGACCGCATACCCGACGTCGTCGAACAGGCTGAGGCAGATCATGGGCCGGTGGACGTCCTAATCAACAACGCCGGCTACGGCCATGAGGGTATTCTCGAAGAGTCGTCGCTCGAAGAGATGCGGCGCCAGTTCGAAGTAAACGTATTCGGTGCGGTTGCTGTGGCGAAGGCCTTCCTGCCGCGTTTCCGCGAAAGGCGTCGAGGTTTCATCGTGAACGTCACCTCAATGGGCGGCATGATCACCATGCCCGGCATTGGTTACTACTGCGGCAGTAAGTTTGCCCTCCAGGGCATTTCCGAGGTCATGCGCGCCGAAATGGCACCATTCGGGGTTCGCGTTGCCACGCTCTGCCCAGGCTCTTTTCGAACTGACTGGGCCGGACGTTCGATGATCCGGACGCAAAGATCTATTGCGGATTACGACGCGTTGTTTAATCCGATCAGAGAGGGACGTCAGGCAAAGAGCGGTAAGCAGCTCGGCGATCCTGCGAAACTTGCAGAGGCAGTCCTAGGTCTGATCGCGTCCGACAATCCACCTCCGCAACTCTTGCTCGGTAGCGACGCGCTCAACCTCGTCATGAACAGGATTGAGCGCCTGCAGCAGGAGATCGAAACCTGGAAAGCCGTCACTGTCTCCACTGACGGCTAACAGAAGCCGACGACTGCAGCGGACCGCGCCACCATCTGTGCGGCGCAGGGGAACGATGTAAAGGGTAAGGTTGTCATCGCCGTATCGGATAACTCGGTCATCTAGCATATCGGCGACAGTCGAGCGCCGCGTAGCAACGGAAGCTTAATTGCCCATCTTGTAGAGCTTATCGTCTGATGGAGGGCTCATTATGCCGACGCACTGTGATGGCTGCCGCGATGGTGCCGCTTTCGACCTTCCTTTCTCCATGGCGTTTCAGCCAATCGTCAATATCAGGACGGGTGGCGTTTTTGCTCACGAGGCCTTGGTGCGTGGTCCGAATGGCGAGGGGGCTGGTTCAGTTCTCAGCCAGATCAAGGAAAGCAATCGGTATGCTTTTGACCAGCAATGTCGGGTCAAGGCGATCGAGCTGGCATCGGATCTTTACGATCCGGCCGATGACGTAAAGCTCTCGATCAATTTCATGCCGAACGCAGTCTATGAGCCGCGGGCTTGTATTCGGCTCACTCTTGCGACCGCTGTGCAGACGGGCTTTCCCCTCGACCGCATCATCTTCGAATTCACCGAGAACGAGCAACTAGATACCAAGCATGTCCTCCATATCCTTCGTACATACAGAGATATGGGGTTCAAAACGGCGATCGATGATTTCGGGGCAGGTCATTCTGGTCTCGGCCTCCTCACCCATTTTCAGCCTGACATCGTGAAATTGGATATGGACCTGATCCGAGGGATCGACGTTGATCCTGTGAGACGCAAAATTGTGAAACACACGCTTCATATGCTTGAGGACCTGGCAATTGTCCCGCTGTGCGAAGGGGTCGAAACGGCCGACGAGTTGGCAACGCTAAACGATCTCGGAGTCTTTCTCATTCAGGGCTATGTGCTGGCAAAACCGAGCTTTGAATCTCTCGCATCTCTAGCACCGTTTAGCGTGGACCCATAGGCCGCTCCGCAGCTTGGGTCCTTGGTTGCCGCTCGCAACGATTTCGTAGTCCCCGACTTGTTGATTTGCGCTGAGAGCTGATGGAGTAGATGCCATGTCGGACACACTAGTTGTGCTGATCGTTGGCCCTCGACAATCCGGAAGGACGACGCTGGCGAAGAAGATCGCCAACGAAGTGCCCCCCACATTTCCGGCCGCATCTGATCCTTGGAACTGGCTAACTCTCAGTTTATTCCGAACTGACGGGCGTGCCGTAATATCTGGGAAAGCGATTGGCACGGCTCATTACATTGCAGCCACCGCGGCACCAAACGGCGTCGCGATCGCAACCCGCGGCAAAAGCCATGTATTCGGAAATTACAACAACCCATGCTTGGTGGATATGCCCCCTTACAGCGATGCTCCTACGCAGAAAAATAGTACTTATGACACATAAACAGATCAAACTCTCATTAATGATCTGTATACATATCTTTTGTATTGACCGGTCTTGAATGTTTCAGATAGGTTGGCGTCGTCCACGCACAATCGCTGATAGGTAGGATGGCACAATCTCAGTCAGAAGCCCTGCAGGAAATCGGACAGTTGCTGAAGGCTACGCGAAAAGGCCGGCAACTGACGCAGGAGCAGGTTGCCGACATGGCGGGAATATCGCGTCCGCGTTATCGCGAGATAGAAGCCGGAAGCAGTGCTGCGCGCACGACGACCCTGATCAACATCGGCCGCGCGCTCGGGCTTGAGCTAATGCTTATACCCCAAACCATGGTTCCGGCTGTCGACGCACTGCTGCGGCCGTATGACGATATCGATGATGTTCCGGCATTCATGGCTCATCCCGACGGGGATGAGAATGCCTGAAGCTTCCTATGACCTGAAATCCATTTCATCGCTCGACGTGCTGCTGAACGATGTGAGGGTCGGCACGGTTATCCGGACGCCTGGGGACTTTAACGCCTTCAGCTTCGAGGAGAGCTATCGCGCGACGGGCGGCTTTCCGGTGCTGAGCCTGTCTTTCCGTGCAGCTATGGGAGCCCTTCGCAAGGACCCCAAACCCGTTGCCAGAGCGTTGCCGGCATTCTTCGCCAATCTGCTCCCCGAGGACAAGCTGCGCGAGGCGATGGAAAAACACCACGCAGGGAGCGTTCGCGCGGGAAACGATTTCGATCTGCTCGTCGCATTGGGCTCGGATCTGCCAGGCGCCGTCCGCGTTGTGCCGAGCGATGGGACGGTTACCCCCCTCGACAACCCACCTACGTCCAAACCAAAAGCCCGATTTTCGCTGGCCGGCGTCCAGATGAAGCTTTCAGTCATCAAGAACACGGGCAAGGGTGGTGGACTGACCTTGCCGCTCGGCGACGACCAAGGATCCTACATAGCGAAGTTTCCATCGACCTCGTTTCGCGACGTTTCGGAAAACGAGTATGCCAATCTTGCGTTGGCGGAAGCTATAGGCATGGAAGTGCCGGAGCGGGAGCTTGTCGAGCAATCGGAGTTTGAGGGCATACCGAAGGAGTTCGAGACTCTGTCCGATGGAAAAGTCTTGCTCGTCAAACGTTTCGATCGTGGCGCAAACGGAGAGCGGATCCATATCGAGGACTTCGCGCAGGTGTTTGGTGTCTATCCGTCCCGCAAATACGAGGGAGCCGCCTATCATGACATCGCTGCGGCGCTGAACGTTGCCGTTTCGTCCGACGCTGCGCTCGAGTTCGTCCGCCGGCTGGCTCTCGCTGCAATTACCGGCAATGGCGACATGCATCTGAAAAACTGGTCGCTGATCTATCGCGGAGCGGGCAACAAACCGGCGTTCTCGCCTGTCTACGACGTGCTTTCGACAGTACCTTACATCCCCTCGGACGCCATGGCGCTGTCGCTTGCCGGCGAGCGCCCCTTCAAAGCGTTGAATGCACAACGATGGAAAGCCTTCGCCAATCGTGCGCGCTTGCCGGAACCGGCCGTACTCAAGGCGGTGACCGACACGGTTGAGCGCGTGAACGAAGTTTGGTGGTCGTTGCCGGAACGAACAGTCGTTCCCGCCAGAGTTCTCGAGCGCATCGACACGCATGTGCGGCTGATGACCACGATCCTTGGCACCTGTGCCGATTGAGGCCATCCGTCGAAGCGGTGACGAAACCCCGTCCTGGCCGCGCGCCAGTTCTTTCCCGTTGCGGAAAGGACCAAGCTCAGCTTCAAAGTAAGCAGAAGCACAATTGCACTGTCTTTCACCCTCTGGGAGACGAACAATTCACACCAGAGAATCACGGCGCCTCTCCCCTCGTTGGAAATTCTGACGTCTTCAGCGGTGCCAAAGGGTCGAAACTGGTGCTGCCAACCTGCCCAGCCGCCTCCGTCCAGACAGAGAAGGGTGAGACCAAGCCCATTCGCCCGTTCGTCAGGTTGCGTGTATGCCGCATTGCTCGTCAGGAATATTGGCGATGAGCGAAATCAGTCCAACTCATCGTCGCCCATTCGTCCTAGCAAACTAGCAACTGACTGATCTGATTCTACCCATTTTCGATGACGCTCTTCGTGAAACTGTTACTATAGGGTGTGACTCTTGGGTGCCATCCTCCACTCCGTTGACACCCATCTATTTCTGATCGCGCTGAAGTAATGCGAGTGCAGAACCCAGACATATAAAAGCACAGCCAGCGGCAAGGCCCGCGGTTAATGAGCTGTAGGAGTCAATAATGCGGCCGATGACCAGCGGGCCGAGTGTCTGGCCCGTGCCGAACGCCACGGTGAAGGTGCCGATGGCGGCGGTTGTGTTGGAGATTCCCACATTGCGCCGAATAAAATCCGTCGTTGCCGCAACGACGGCGAAGAAGACCGCGCCAAACACCACGGCCGAGGCAATTGCTGCCGGAAACGATGCGGAAATGAGGGGGATTATTGCCCCTGCGGCGCTAATGCCGACGAGGATGGCGAAGGCACGCGCATGGCGCAGGCGCGCAAACAGCCGCGACCACAGCCATGGGGCGGTCATGGAGGAGAGGCCGATGCTCACCCAGAACGCGCTGATGTGCCAGGGCGGCTGGCCGCTTGAAGTTAGGAATGCGACAATGAAGGTCATGTAGGCGATGGAGCCCGCTCCGAAAGCGATGTAACCTCCAAGGATCCATTTGTGTCTGAACGGCCGGTAGACCGTTCTTGCTGAGGAGCGTTCCGCCCGGGTCCAATCCGGCGGTGTCGCAGTATAGCCGGCGACCGCAAACAGCGCGCCGAGAACACCAAGCAGCACCCAGACATCCCGCCAGCTCGAGGGGCCAAAATGTTCGAGCCATTGTGGAACGACAAGGCCGGTGAGGGCAACGCCGAAGCCGGCCCCTGCATAAAAGACGCCTATCAGAACGCCACTCTTGCCGGGATACTCGGCTGCGGCCTCGGCCGCTATCACGCCGCCTGCTACGAAGATCCATGCGCCTGAAACGCCAGAAAGCAGACGAAACAGGCTCAGCGCCTCGAAGCCTTGGACGACGCCGAGCGTAAATACGGTGAGGACCGTGAAGACCGCACCGAGATTGTATGTTCTGGCTGTGCCGAGACGCCGAGCCACGAAAGCCGCCGTCAGGGCGCCAAGGATATAGCCGACGGCGTTGATGGTGTTGAGCCAGCCCGCCTGCGCATAGGATATGCCGAGGTCCATCTTCATAGGTGGAAGCAGCAGGCCATAGGCAAAGCGTGCTATCCCGAGCCCGAGAGCAGGACCGAGAGCGAGAAGGCTGATCTTGGCGAAGGGGTTCATCAGCGGCGGCCGTCCGCCAGCCTGACGGCTGCTGGCGAGCGGCGAAGGGCCATCATCGCCCATGCGCCGATGAAAGGACCGGGCGCGAGGATAACGAAGGACCATTGCCAGCTGCCGAGCCACGCGGCGATATGCGGCATCAGCCAGATGACGAAGACGGTAAGCGCGAAGCCGAGCCCCATCTGCAGCGACAGCGCCGTGCCGACGAAATCGCGGTCAGCCAGTTCCGTCACGGCTGCGGAAAACAGCGGGGAATCTCCGACGATCGCGATACCCCAGATGATGGAAATCAGGACGATCAGCCAGATTGGCCCTGAAAAGGCAAAGCCGATGAGCAAAGCGCAGAGGCCGGATACGATCATCAGGGCCGCGGTCGTGGCGGTGCGCCCGAACCGGTCGGACAGGAGGCCACCGGCCACGCAGCCAATGAGGCCGGCGGCAATGGCGACGAAGGTGATCAGCGAAGCCACATTCGGCGGGAGTACGCCGTCGGCGGCGGTGCGAACGAAGATAAGAAGCCACGCCCACATCGCATAGAGTTCCCACATGTGACCAAAATAGCCAACATTGACCAGGAAGAGATTGCGGTCACGTAAAACCTTGCCGATCTGCCGGGGATTGAAGACGGCCTTGCCGAACGGATATGGTCCTTCTCGCGCAAACAGCAGAAAGGCGAGGCCGGCAATCAGCGATGCGGTGCTCGATAGCCCGATAACCAGCCGCCAGTCGATATGCTCGGCGATGGTGCGGAAAAGGTGCGGCATCGACGAGCCGAGTGTCAGCGCGCCGACCACGGCGCCGAGCGCAAGCCCCCGATTGCGCACGAACCATGTGGAAACGAGCTTCATTGCCGGGGGGTAGACGGCGGCAAGCGTCATGCCGGTCGCAAAGCGGCAGGCGACGGCACCCAGCGGCCCTGGCTCTAGAAGCAAGAGTACATTCGTGCCCGCAGCCAGGAAGGAGGCGGTCGCCATCAGGCGGTTGAGACGCACGATGTCGGGCAGGTTGACGAGGCTAGCCAGCAATGCTCCGGTCACAAAACCGATCTGCACGCCGTTTGTCAGCCAAGCGACGACGCTATCCGAAAGCTGCCAGGCGGTCTTGAGCTCCGGCGTTACAGCGGTGGCGGAAAACCATGTCGTCATGGACAGGACGACAGAGATGCACAAAAGAATGAGGACCGGCCAGGGATTGGCATCCGCTGGCCGCTTGACGGCAGATAGGTCGCCGCTTTCGGTGCTTGGCACGGATCAGGCCCTTGCCAGCGCAACCGTGTAGACGGTCGCGGTGCCGCTGAGGCAGACTTCGCCAGCTTCGTTGCGAACGCTGGTGAGAATCTTACAGATGGGCTTGTCGTCGCGGACGTCAGTGATCTCTACACGCGCCGTGATCAACTCGTCCACGCCGACGGCTTTCACGAATTTCCATTCCACGCTGAGGAAGACGGTGCCTGGACCGGGCAGGTCTTCGGCCACCACGGCGTTGAGCATACCGGACGTGACGCCGCCTTGCACGATGAGTTTCCCGAAGATGGAGGCTTCCGCAAGGGCACGGTCGTAATGCAAGGGGTTACGGTCCCCGGTCATTTCGGAGAAAGACTCGATGTCCTTCATCGTCGTGCGGCGTGACCGCTCGGCCGCGTCGCCGACCTTTGGCTTACCCTTGATGATGCCGGCCCAGCCGTCCTTTTTCACGTCGCTCATATCATGCCCTTTCCTTGCGATTGCGTCTGGCGGAAGGCGGGCAGGGTGCGCCCGCCAATCCGCGTGGGGATCATTTCGACTGCGCTGCCGATCACGAGCTCTTCTTGGTTGTCTCGCAAGATGAAACTCAGCATCGTCGGCCCTTCTTCGAGTTCGATCAGGCCGACCGCATAGGGTGCGACCGGTATCCAGCCAGGGTGGCCTGGCTTTTGGACGATCGTGAAGGATTTGAGGTGGCCTCGCCCAGACCCGTCTTTCCAGACGAGGCGCTGGCTCCAGCAATGCGGGCAGATTGGCCGTGGATAGAAGATCGCGCTCTTGCAGTCCTCGCAGTGCTGGATGGAAAGCCGGCCTTCCTCCGCGGCCGCCCAGAAGGGCGCCGTCAGTGCGGTGATGGTTGGGCCGGGGGTTTTCAGGAGATCAAGGTCCATCAGTCCACTCCAAGAACGAGTGCCGTCGCTTCGCTTACGGTGGCACCATTGCCCGTCACGAGTGCGAGTTGCGGATTGGCGATCTGTCGGCCGGTGGCGGAGCCGCGCAACTGCCGCACCGCCTCCACTATATGCGTCATGCCGCCCGCAAGGTCCGGTTGGCCGAAGCCGATCTGCCCGCCGTGGGTATTGAGCGGCGTGTCGCCGGCGAATGAGAGGTCGCGCCCCCTCAGCCAGTGACCGAATTCGCCGGGACCGCAAAGCCCGGCATCCTCGATCGTCAGCGCGACCATGATTGTGTAGCAGTCATAGAGAGACAGCAGGCTCATATCGCGCGCGGACGTACCAGATTGCGCAAATGCACTTGCCATAGCCTGCCTCAGCGGACCGGTCGTCAGGTGTGACGCTTGGGAGGCCGCGCGGTGGGTGATCTTCTCGCCCGCGCCCAGCAGATGGACCATCAGCTGGCCACGTTCGCGCGCCCGCTTTGCCGAGGTGACGATGACCGCCTCGGCGCCCGCGACTGGCATAACGACCTCGAACAGATGCAGCGGGGAGGCGACGATTGGCGAGGCCAGGACATCGGCCACGCTGGCCGGCTTTCCATGGAAGATGGCGTCCGGGTTCGACTGCGCGTTGTGACGGGCCCAGTGTGCGATCGTCGCGAAATCCTCGGCTGTCGTACCGAAGCGAGCCATATGCGCCTGCATGAAAAAAGCGTAGGAAATGTTGGCGCCGGACGCGCCAAAGGGCACGTCGAATTCGCGGATCGGATTGCGGTTCGGCGAACGCGGCGGATTGTCGTCGCGCGCATTGCCGAGAACGCAGAGCACGGTCTCGCACATGCCGGCCTGAATGGCGGCGGCTGCGCGCCAGACCATGCCGGCGCCGGATGCGCCGCCGAGATCCACGACATTGCCCATAGTCGGCTTCAGACCGAGATATTCGGCGATCGTCGCCGGCACATGCTGCGGCGTCTCACCGACCTGCGGGCCGACCAGCAGGCCGTCGATCTCGTAAGGCTCGATACAGGCATCCGCCACGGCCGCGGCGGAAACCTTCGCCAGCATTTCCAGAGTTGTGACGCCTTCGGTTCTGCGCTGCGGCTTGAGTTCGCCGATGCCGATGATCGCACCCTTCGATCGCGTCGCGCTCATGCCGCGGCACTCCTGTCGAGGTCACGGTACTCGTCAAGGCATTCTGGATTGGCAAGCGATCCCATGTTCTTGACCACGCCGCCCTCCAGAACGGTGCGGGCGGCGCCTTCGACGCGCTTTCCATTGAGCGTGTAGGGTATGGCACTCACAGCATGGATGCGATGGGGAACATGGCGCGGCGAGGCCATGTCGCGGATTTTCTGCCGGACCTCCTTGGCAAAGCTATCGGAGAGGCCCGCCTCGTCCTTCAACTTTACGCAGAGCACGATTTCCTCGTCGCCGGGCACGGCTGCGCCGAAGACAAGGCAGTCCTCGATTTGCGGAAAGAGTTCACAGGCTGCGTAGATTTCGGCTGTGCCGATGCGCACGCCGCCGGGCTTCAGTGTCGTGTCGGAACGGCCATAGATGACCGCCGAGCCATACGGCGTCATCTCGGCGACGTCGCCGTGCGTCCAGATTTCCCGGCGCTGCGAGAAATAGGTGTCGTGATAACGCTGCATGCCACGTTCACCCCAAAAGGTGAGCGGCATGGAAGGGAAGGCCTCCGTGCAGACAAGATCCCCCTGCCGGCCAAGGATCGGTGCGTTGCGATCGTCCATGACATTGACGGCAAGGCCGAGCCCCTTGACGGTAAGATGGCCACGGCGCACCGGGTGAATCGGCGAGCCCAGCATGAAACAACCGATGATTTCCGTGCCGCCCGAGATCGAGGCGAAGACCATGTCCCGCTTGATATGGTCATAGACCCAGTCGAACTGGTGCGGTGAGACCGGCGCGCCTGCCGAGAGGACCGACTTCAATGCCGACAAGTCGTGATGCCGTCCCGGTGCGTATCCCTCGTCCGCGAGGGTGGCGAGATATTTCGGGCTCGTGCCGAAGTGGGTGACGCCGGTGCGCTCAGCCGCCTTCCACAGCGGCGTTACATCTAGCCCCGCCGGTGTCTTCAGGATTGGAGCGCCGTCGTAGAGTAGGATTGCCGCGTCACAAGCCAGCGCCGAGATCAGCCAGTGATACATCATCCAGGCCGTGTTGGTGTACCAGCTGACGACATCGCCGGCGCGCACGTCGCCATGCAGCGCATGCTCCTTCAGGTGCTGGACTAGCACGCCGCCCGTGGAATGAACGATGGCCTTTGGCGCGCCCGTTGTTCCGGAGGTGTAGAGGACATAGACCGGATGACAAAACGGCACGCGCTCAAAGACCAGCGGCGCCTCGTGTCCGAAGGCCGGATATTCGTGACGGGTGAAGAGCTCGCCGCCAGTCGCTGCAGGAAGGCTGCCGTTGGTCACGACGACATGCTCGACGCTTTCCATGCCCTTGGCAATGTCGACAATGCGCTGGGCGATATCGTGATCCTTGCCGCCGTAACGATAGCACGCGGCCGCAAAGAGTACCTTCGGCCTGATCTGGCCGAGGCGATCGAGAATAGCCGTGACGCCGAAATCCGGAGAGCAGGACGACCATGTCGCACCGACAGTGGCCGTTGCCAGCAGGGCGACAAGCGCTTCGGTGCGGTTCGGCAGGATGCCGGCCACGCAATCGTCTCGGCTGACGCCCGCACGACGCAGACCGTCCGCCGTGCGGGCGACCATGGTGCGCAATTCACCACGCGTGACGGTTCGCCGAGCGCCCGTTTCGTCGGCTTCGTGAATGGCGATGGCGTCGTCGTCGCCCCGCAGCAGGTTCTCCGCTAGGTTGACCCGGGCGTCGGGGAAGAAGACGGCACCCGTCATCGGGTTCTCCGCGCCATCGATGAAAGCTCGCTCTCCTGCCTGTCCGATCACGCCGGTGAAATCCCAGACCGCCCGCCAAAACGCCCCCTTGTCGGCAATCGACCAGCGGTGAAGCGTGTCATAGTCACGGGCATCGAAACCGTTTTCGCGCGCAAATCTCGCGAGATTGCTTGTCTCGAAAGACGCCTCATTGGGCTGCCAGACGATATCGGATTGCATTTTTTCTCCTCCAGGATCAGCAGCTTTCTTGTTGCGTAAGTACCGACCGATCGGTACAATGCGAGTTGAGAGTTGCGCTGTCAATGCGAAATCGTGTCATGTATCGACGTCGGAATGCGCATCGCATCCGGTGCCTGCATTCACCCGGAGGACCCAATGGACGAGATTCTGAGCACGCCGCGATCGGACGAACTTTCCGAAAGCAAGCGGATGATCATGGAAGTTGCTGCGAAGCTTTTTGCAGACAAAGGCTATGGAAGCGTGGGCATTAGCGAGGTCGGCGATGCCGCCGGCTTCGGCAAGGGCGCGCTCTACTACCACATCAAGTCCAAGGAAGAGCTGCTCTTCGACATCATGACCGTCTACATGGTGGAATTGATCAATGCGGCGCGCACCATTGAGATCAGCGGCGCAAGCGTACCGGAGCGCATCCGCGCGCTGAGCCACAGCTTCATGGAGATCATGTTCGCGAGCCGGCCGGAAATGACGGTCTGTTTCCGCGAAGTGCACGCGCTCAACGATGTCAAGCGTAAGGGCGTGCTGGGCCTACATGCCGATTACCAGGATATCTGGATGCGCGTCTTTCACGATGGTGCTCGTCAGGGCGTGCTGCGCGCCTTGTCGAAGATCGAGATCAAGGCGATCCTGGGCATGTATTTCTACAGCTTCCTTTGGATCAAGGGCGATGGCGCGATGACGATCGATGCCATTGCCGAGGATTTCACCGGCATTACGCTGCGGGCAGCGGGCAAGGGGTAGATCATGGAACAGGATATCGTCATCACTGGCGCACGGCGCACCCCCATTGGCAAGCTGAACGGTGGCCTGGCTTCGCAATCGGCCGCCGCGCTCGGCGCGTCTGTCATGGCAGCGCTGCTTGAGGATGCGGGGCTTGAGGGTGGCGATATCGACGAAATCATCATGGGGCAGGTACTGACCGGCGGCGCCGGGCAGAACCCGGCACGACAGGCTGCACGCGCTGCCGGTATTCCCGTCAACGTGCCAGCAATGACGGTCAACAAAGTCTGCGGTGCAGGCCAGAAATCCATTCATCTGGCGGCCCAAGCCATCCGTTGCGGCGATGCGCAGATCGTGATTGCAGGCGGCCAGGACAGTATGAGCCAGGCGCCGCATCTTCTTTATGGAACGCGCGACGGTGTGCGCATGGGCAATACGCTCGTCAAGGATTCCATGATTGTCGATGGTCTCTGGGATGCTTTTCACGATGTCCATATGGGCGTAACGGCGGAACATCTGGCAAATCGCTTTCAGGTGCGCCGAGACGAGCAGGATCGCTTTGCCTTTGCATCGCAGGAAAAGGCATCCTCCGCGGTCGAAGCCGGACGGTTTGCTGCTGAAATCGTGCCTGTTACTTACGGCACGCGCCGTGGCGACGTCACGATCTCCGCTGACGAGCATCCCAATCCCGCAACGGATCTGGAAAAACTGGGCCGTTTGCGGCCAGTGTTCGATCCAGCTGGCACGGTGACCGCTGGCAATTCGTCCGGTTTGAACGACGGGGCGTCGGCGGTGCTCGTCATGTCGGGGAAACGGGCTGCGGCGCTCGGGCTGGAGCCGCTTGCGCGCATTGCATCCTACGCCTCCGCGGGCGTCGAGCCGATGGATATGGGGCTCGGCCCGGTCGCGGCATCGCGCGCGGCGCTAGCAAAGGCCGGTTGGAGTGCGGACGATCTTGACCTTATGGAGGTCAACGAGGCGTTTGCCGCGCAGGCCATTGCGGTCAATCGCGAAATGGGCTGGGACCTGAACCGTATAAATGTCAACGGCGGTGCGATAGCACTCGGTCATCCACTCGCAGGCTCAGGCTGCCGTATCGTAGTGACATTGCTGCACGAAATGAACAAACGGAACGCCCGGCGCGGACTTGCATCTCTGTGCATCGGCGGCGGTCTCGGTGTGGCGATCTGCCTGGAACGGTGATAGCTCAGACATTCTGACGGGCTGCGGCCAACAGCTTCTCTGAGCGGTTGGTTCCATTTGTGCGCCCGCAAGCTTTCATGGACCGAATGAGCCTGTGCAAACCCTGATTTTGCTGAATTTTTTTGCGCTTTATTCTTGACTCATCTGAAGACCGACATCAGATTGTACCGAACGGTCGGTACTAAGTGTGATCGTTGTCGTCATCATCCCGACATGCAGCAGCCACGAAAACCGGGGAGGAAGCACCTGTGTCTACGGGTGTGGCCGGATCGCGGCGTCATGCGGGGCAAATTCTGTGGGAGGAGGACCTATGACTTACAGTGCAACAGCGGCCGCGCCGGCCAAAGGACTGTCCAAGGAGCATCGCAAGGTTGCGGCCGCGAGCTTCATCGGGACCGCAATCGAGTGGTACGACTATTATCTCTATGGAACATGCGCGGCGCTCGTCTTTCCTTATGTTTTCTTTCCCTCCTATGATCCCTATGTCGGCACGCTCGTAGCGTTCGCCACTTATGCGGTCGGATTCGTGGCGCGCCCGATCGGTGGTGTCGTTGCCGGTCATTACGGCGACAGGGTCGGACGCAAGGCCATGCTCATGCTGAGCCTTCTGATCATGGGCGTCAGCACGGTTCTGATCGGCTTGATCCCTAGTTATGACCAGATCGGCATTTGGGCTGCGGTCATCCTGTGCTTCCTGCGCATCGCACAAGGCTTTGCCGTTGGCGGGGAATGGGGTGCTGCGGTGGTCATGGCCGTCGAACATGCGCCGCCTGGAAAGCGGGGTCTCTACGGCAGCTTCCCGCAACTCGGCGTTCCGGCGGGCCTGCTTTTGTCAACCGTCGCTGTTGCCATAGCGTCCGGCTCGATGGACAACGAGGCCTTCCTCTCCTGGGGGTGGCGGGTGCCGTTCCTGTTGAGTGCCGCGCTCATCATAGTCGGCGTCTATATTCGCTCGAGTGTCAGTGAATCGCCGGCCTTCGAGGCGGTGAAGCAGAGCAACCAACAGGCCGAACGGCCGGTGGTCGAAGTACTGCGCGGCCAGTGGCGGATCCTGCTGCTGACGATCGGTATGAAGTTCCTGCAGAATGCAGTCTTCTATCTCTACAGCGTATTCATGCTGTCCTACATCGTGAATTCTCTCGGCTTCGATCGCCAGGTGGGGCTGAATGCCGTTGTAATCTCGTCGATTGTCGGGTTCGCCACCCTGCCGCTGTGGTCCTGGTTGACGGACAAGGTTGGCCGCAAGCCGGTCTATCTCTTCGGTTGCATCGCCTCGACGTTGTTCATCGTACCCTTCTTCTCGATGGCGCAGAGCGGGTCAATCTTTATGCTGACAGTGGCAATCGTCATCGGCCTTAACGTGCTGCACGACTCGCTGTACGGTCCGCAGGCGGTTTACTTCTCTGAGCTGTACGGCACGAAGGTCCGTCTCAGTGGCGCATCGATCGGCTATCAGATTGGTGCCGTCCTGTCCGGCGGCCTCGCGCCGCTCATTGCGACGGCGCTTCTTGCGGCCTTCGGTGGCGAGCCGACCGGCGTGATCATCTATGTCTTTATATTAGGGGTCGTCAGTACGGGCTGCACCATCCTTGCCCGGGAAACCTACAAGGACAAATGGGAAGGCGATCAAGCGCACGATTGACCGCGATCATTTTGTGCGAAGGGCCGCGGCGACGCGGCCCTTCCTCTTTCTGGCGACCTGGTCAGGCTGGTTGCAACTTGACGAATGGGACAAAGCGCAGGAATGTGAAATTCTAGATGTAATCAGAAATGTACCTGCATGGAAAACTTAAAGCCCCGTATGCGTGGACGCCCGCGCTATGACGATGTCGACAACAGTGCTACCGACGCCTTTCAGTCCATCGCCCTCAATACCTTGGACCGTGGCGAGACCGCTCCGCTCTGGGTACAGCTGAAAAACCGTATTCAGGACGCGATCGCTTCCGAGACGCTTCGGCCCAATTCTCGCATGCCCTCCGAGACCGCGCTATGCGAGATCTTCGACGTGTCGAAGCCCGTCGTGCGGGCCGCGCTCGGGGCGCTAGCTGCCGAAGGCCACGTCATCAAGATGCCGCGAAAGGGCATGTTCGTCGCCCGGCCACGCCAGGACGTAGACTTCATGACGTCCAATCTCAGCGTCTTTGGCGACCTCACGGCCAAGGGACACGTGGTCACAACAAAGACATTCGAATTTTATCGTGACAAGGCGAACGAGAACGAGCAGAAGGTTTTCGGCATTCCGCCTGAGGGAGATGTGGTGCGTATCGTCCGCGTCTATTATTGCGACGGGCGACCCATCACGCATACCCATATCTCTCTACCGGCGCATAAGGTGCCGGGCATGGAAAAACTCGATATCGACAACCGGTCGATCTTTCAAACTATTCGGGAAAGATATGGACTGACCGTTCAGCGCGCGGAACGGTGGTTTACCGCCGAAATGCCAGATATTGTTACGTGTCAGCGTATGGACGTTCCCACCGATGCGCCGCTTATCGCCATAGAATCAATCGCTTATGACTACGATGGCGGTGTATTGGAGTATTACCGGGCTTTCTACAATTCGGCCGTGGCGCGCATTCATCTCCGAATTGAGTCCTGATCTGTAGACCGTTCGGTACAAAATTTCTCATTTCTGGTGATAACCAGATTGACACGCACCACGGCGCGACCTATCCTGCTTTCAACGGCGTGAGGAGCGCCTGGGAGAAAACTCACATCGCTGATCAGTGTCATGACGCGGGAACGGTGCGTTCCTGCGACCGCCTGACCCGTGACCGTGGACATGCGGGAGGATGCAATGGATTACCGAAACCAGCTCGATTTTTCGGGCCAAGTGGTTGCCATCACGGGCGGAGCCAGCGGCATAGGTCTCGAAACCGCGAAGGCTTTTGCCTCATGCGGGGCGGGCATTGCGCTGTTGGATCTCGGTGACGACGCCCTTTCGGCAGCTGCAGAGGCGCTTGCGGTCTTTGGCGTCCAGATTTCCACCCATGTGGTGAATGTGACGGACCCCGCTGCCGTCGATGCCGCCGCCGACGCGGTGGTTGCCGCGCATGGCAAGGTCACCGTTCTCATCAACAGTGCTGGCATCGCTCGGCTTCATTCTGCACTCGACGTGACCGACGAAGAGTGGCGCCTCGTCATGGATGTCAATGTTAACGGCACCTTCTGGGCGTCGCGGGCATTCGGTCGGCACATGGTTGCGCAGCGTCAGGGCAGCATCGTCAATCTCGGCTCGATGTCAGGCAAAATCATCAATCGACCGCAGTCGGCGTCGTCGTACATGGCAAGCAAGGGTGCCGTGCACATGCTGACAAAGGCGCTGGCGGTCGAGTGGGTCGACAGCGGCGTGCGTGTCAACGCGGTCGCACCCGGTTATGTCGGCACGGAGATGACCCTCAAGATGCGCGAGCGGCCCGAGCTGTTCGACGTTTGGATGGACATGACGCCGATGAAGCGTTGCGGCGAACCGTCCGAAATCGCGTCGACGATCCTTTTTCTCGCCTCTCCCGCTGCCAGCTACGTGACCGGATCCATCCTGTCGGTGGACGGCGGCTACACCGCATTGTGAGCATATCCATGGACCAGACGACCTTTAGTGCAGCAGAGTTTGAAAAGCGGCAGTCTATCATCGAGGCGTGCCTCGAGATGAACCGGCTCGGAATTAATCAGGGTACCTCCGGCAATATCAGCGTCCGCCACGAGGACTATATCCTGATCACGCCGACCAGCACGCCCTATGAGAAACTTACGGCGGAAACGATCGTGAGGCTGGAGATGGATGGCACCGCGAGGGGGCCGCTTCAGGCCTCCAGCGAGTGGCGTTTCCACCGAGATATCATGGCTGCACGGCCGGACGTCAATGCGGTCGTGCACGCCCATCCGCCCTATTCCACGACTGTCGCGATCATGGGACTCGATATCCCGGCCATCCACTACATGATCGCCGTTGCCGGCGGCGACGACATTCGTTGCGCGCCCTATGCGACCTTTGGCAGCCAGGAGCTTTCCGAACATGCGGTCGAGGCGCTCAAGGGACGTAAGGCCTGCCTTCTTGCCCATCACGGCATCATCGCCGTCGGAAACACGCTTTCTAAGGCACTCTGGTTGTCCCTCGAGGTGGAAACGCTTGCGCGCCAGTTTCACGGCGCCCTGCAGCTCGGGACACCGCCCTTGCTGTCCAAGGAGGAGATCGCGCACGTGCTGGAGAAAATGGGAAGCTACGGACACAAGGACTGATTTCGGCGCCTAGAGCGCCTCACATTGCCCTCAGGGCAGAAGGCCGGTCACCGGCGAAACTCGGACAACACTCGGGAGGAGAAACGTCCATGTCACTCAGAAAGAACAAGAGCCGCCGCAACTTTTTCAAGGCGACAGCCGCCATGCTGACGGTCGCGGTCGGTGCGGTTGTCTGGAGCAATGCATCCCAGGCGCAGGACTCCGGCTCGGAAAAGCTTTCGCTTGCCGGCAAGCGTATAGGCATCTCGGCGGTCGGTACAGACCACCACTGGGACCTCATGGCCTATCAGGGCATCATCGATGAAGTGAAGGCACTGGGCGGCGAACCGATCGCGCTCGATGCAAAGCGCAACGACCAGACCCATGTTTCACAGCTCCAGACGCTGATCGCGCAAAAGCCCGATGCCATTATCGAAATGCTCGGTAACCTGGATGTTCTCAATCCGTGGCTGAAGCGCATCCGCGATGCGGATATCCCACTCTTCACTGTCGATACCGCGACGCCGCATTCGCTCAACAACAGCACGTCGAACAACTATTCGCTCGCTTCCGAAGTGGCGTTGCAGATGGTTGCCGACATGGGCGGCAAGGGCAACGTGCTCGTCTTCAACGGCTTCTATGGCGTACCGGTCTGCAAAATCCGGTATGACCAGCTGAAATATGTTCTCCAAAGCTATCCGGAAGTGAAGATCATCGAGCCGGAACTGCGCGATGTCATTCCAAACACGGTACAGAGCGCTTACTCCAACGTCACGGATATGCTGACCAAGTATCCGAACGACGGCGATATTTCCGCGGTCTGGGCATGCTGGGACATTCCGCAGATCGGTGCGACGCAGGCGATCGAGGCTGCGGGCCGCAAGGGCATTAAGACCTACGCGATTGATGGCAGCCCCGAAGTCGTCGAAATGGTTGCCAACGCCGATTCCGCGGCAGGTGCCGTCGGCGCGCAGCAGCCTTACGAGATCGGCCGTTCGGCCGCCCGCAACGCAGCGCGTTATCTCGCAGGCGATTATGTTCCGCCCTTCACCTTCGTGCCGGCAGTCCTGATTACCAAGGACAACGCCAAGGACACGGCCGGTCCTTTCCTCCCCAAGAAGGAAGGCACGGCTAACTGAGCCGCGCTCTCGCCGTGCCGCCGACCGCGGCGACACGGCAATCTCTTGAAATTCGCGGGAGGACACCATGGAATCTCAGGAAAACCTCGCCATCGACATGCGCGGCATATCCAAGAGCTTCGGCGTCGTGAAGGCGCTCATTGAGGCCGATCTTCAGGTCTCGCGCGGCTCGATACATGGGCTGGTCGGACAGAATGGCGCGGGCAAGTCGACCATCATCAAGGTTCTGGCCGGCATTCTGAAGCCGGACGCGGGTACGATCCGTATCAATGGCGAGACGGTATCGAAGCTCACGCCGGCAAGCGTCGAGCGACTGGGTGTGCATTTTATTCATCAGGATCGCCTGTTGGTGCCCACCGCCACGATCGCCGAGGCGATCTTTCTGAACCACGAACCGAAGATCGGTCCATTCGTCAACCATCGGGAAATGGCCCGGCGCGCATCTGCGCTGCTCAAGCTGTATTTTGACCTCGATCTTCCACCGGGCATGCTGGTGCAGGATCTGACGACGGCCCAGCAGAAGATTGTCCAGATCACGCGGGCGCTTGCGCAGAAGGCATCGGTTCTCGTGCTCGACGAACCGACCGCCGCCCTTGTGAAAAAGGAAGTGGACAGCCTGTTTCGCGTGCTGCGTCGTCTCAAGGACGACGGCATCGCCGTCATCTTCATCTCGCACTACATGAAGGAGATCGAGGATCTCTGCGACGCCGTGACGGTAATGCGCAACGGCACGGACGTCGGTGTCGTCGATCCGCGCTCGACCGCAATCGATGACATCGTCGCCATGATGATCAACCGGGATGTCGGCGAGATGTTTCCGCGCCGGCGCAGCACAGTCGGCGCGCCGGTTCTGCAGGTCTCGGGTCTCGGCATGGCGCCCTATTTCAGCGATGTTTCATTCGATGTGAAGGCGGGCGAGGTCGTCGGCCTGACGGGTCTTCTCGGCTCCGGGGTCAAGGAACTCATTCAGTGTCTGTTCGGTCTCGATCGCCCTGACCGGGGCTCCGTTACGATCGATGGAACGGCGGCAAACTTCCCTTCCCCCGTTTCGGCTGTATCCAACGAAGTGGCGCTCGTCCCGGAAGACCGGCGCGCGCACGGCGTGGCCGTCGGCCTGTCGGTCCGCGAAAACATCTCGCTGGCCAGCCTCTCGCGCTACAGCAAGGGCGGCTTCGTCTCGCGTTCTGCTGAGAACGCGTCGATCGATGGTCTCATCAAGGAGCTTTCGATCAAGACGCCGCACCGCGACGCTCTGGTCAAGACATTGTCGGGCGGCAACCAGCAAAAGGTGGCGCTCGCGAAATGGCTGAGCTGCCAATCGAAGGTTTACATTCTCGACGAGCCGACGGTGGCTGTGGATGTGGGCGCCAAGGTGGAGATCTATACGCTCCTGAACCGGCTGGCCGCCGAAGGCGCCGCCATCCTCTTCATGTCGTCCGATCTTCTGGAGCTAGCGGGCTTTTGCGACCGTGTTCTGGTCATCTATCGCGGTGAGCTCGTCAACGAATATGCGGCCGGTGAACTCGACAGCGACGTGCTGCTTTCCGCAGCCTCCGGCGCAAGAACCACGGCGCGGAGGGCATCGGCATGACCATGACCCAAACAAGCGGAGAAATGGTGATGAGCGGAGTGGAAAGCCCGGCTGCAGCCGGCGTAGCGCGGCGTAAGGCGCTCGGCACAATGCTCGTGCGGCTGGGCGCGATAGGTACCTTCGCTGTCATTCTCATCTATTTTACGCTTATGGCTCCGGGCTTCCTCAATTTCTACAATATCCTCAACGTCGTCGAGCAGTCCGCCGTGCTGGGTGTGCTGGCCTTTGGCATGTCAGTCGTCGTGATCGGTGGAGGAAGCGACGTTCAGACTGGCGGCATCGACCTGTCGCTAGCGGCCAACACCGGCCTTTGCGCAGCCGTTCTCGCGGTTTCCACGGCAGCTGGTTTCTCCCTGCCGGTGACGCTCGCGATGACGGTCGGAACCGGCATTCTTGTCGGGTTTCTGAACGCTGTGGCTGTCGTGTGGCTGAACATTCTACCGTTGCTCGCGACCCTTGCCGTCATGAACATCGTTGCCGGCGCCGAACTGATCCTGACGCAGAACACCGTCGTGTCGATGGCGTCCGATTTCACCATGAACATCGCGGTCGGCTCCTTCCTCGGGGTTTCGACACTCGCCTGGTGCCTTATTCTTTTCACGCTTTTGATGGTGGCGCTGCTTCATTTCACAGGTACCGGGCTCAGGCTTTATGCCGTCGGCGGGCATCCCGAGGCGGCGCGCGCGGCGGGCATCAATGTCGGCGGCTACGTTGGCGGCACCTATCTCTTCGCCGGTGCTTGCGCCGGGCTTGGCAGTATCCTCCTCGTCTCGCGCCTCAGTGCCAGCACGCCAGGCACGGGTGAACTCCTTCTTTCGATCATCGCGGCCGCGCTGCTTGGAACGGTTTTTTCCCGCCGCTTCGTCCCCACGGCCGGCGGCACCATCCTCAGCACTCTGTTCATCGGCTTCCTCGCGAACGGCTTTCAACTGCTCAACGTGTCCAGCTACTGGGTGACCGGTGTGCAGGGAACGCTGATCCTGCTGGTCGTTGCCGCCACGTCCTTTGCAAAACCCTCGGAGCGTTGATCATGAGCACCCAGGCAAAATCACGAGCCGAAAATCTGTTCACCGCGGAGAAGGTCTCTCGCTACGCCGTCGTCCTGGCCTCTATCGGTCTTCTGGTGGCGTTCTCACTGGCAAGCCCAACCTTCTTCACCGGTGCCAATCTCTACAATGTCCTCCTGAACAACGTCGTGATGCTGGCGATCGTCGCGCTTGGCATGACCATCGTCATTACGGCCGGTGGCATCGACCTGTCCGTCGGCGTTTCAGTGGACATGGCGAGCATGGTGTTCATCATGCTGCTTGCTGCTGGCTATGGCGCCGTGTTCGGTGTCGCGGTCGGACTATGTGCAGCAGCCGTTGTCGGTGTTCTAAACGCCATTCTCATCACGCGGCTGAAGATCAGTCCATTCCTCGCCACGCTTGGCGTGCTCTTCATCGGACAGAGCGTCCAGCAGATTGCGACGGGCGGCGGGCAACCGATCTATCTGGTCACGGGCGATTTCGCTTCGGTGTTCAACGCCATCGTGCGCACGCGCATCCTTGGTCTTCCCATGCCGCTCATCGTGCTCGCCGTCGGCGTTGGCGCCGTTTATGCAGCCTTGCATCACTCCGTGTTCGGACGCTATGTCCGAACTTTCGGCGCGCAGCCTGGCGTGGCCTGGTACTCGGGCATCCGAGTTCCGTTCAACATGTCAATGGTCTATGTCGCCTGCGCAATCCTGTGCGGCGTTGCCGGTATCCTGCTGTCCTCGACGGTCCGCTCCTATGTGCCACTTTCCGGCAATGCGTTCCTGCTCGATGCGATTGGCGCCACCTTTATCGGTACCACGATCAGTGCTGAACGGCGACCCTCCGTGATCGGTACGCTGCTCGGCGTGGCACTGCTTGCCATCGTCAAGAACGGCCTGCTTCTGGTGGGCTGGAACTTCTACTGGCAGCAGGTCGGCGTTGGCGTGCTCGTCTTCCTTATCCTCGCGCTCAGCTTCGGCCTGCGCGGCCGCAGCCACTGACATTTCGGAGACTTTGACCATGGCACGTTTTGATGTGAGTTCGATCGGCTTCTACGTTCTGGATATTCTGGGACGTCCGGTCACCCGGATACCGGAGGGTGGCCGTGCGGACTATATCGAGGAAATCCGCATGACCGTGGCGGGCACTGCCGGTGCCACAGCCGTCGATTGCGCCATACTCGGCCTCTCGACTCAGGCCGTCACCACCGTCGGCGACGATGAGATGGGGGATTTTCTGCATGCCAAGATGGTCAAGTTCGGGGTTGATTGCAGGCTCGTAAAGCGCGACGTAACCACCCAGACCTCGGCAACCATTTTGCCGGTGCGGCCGAATGGCGAACGCCCGGCCCTCCATGTGCCGGGAAGTGCGGCCGTCTTCACGGTTGCTGATGCGGATATCGATGCTGCGCTCGACGCCCGCGTCGTACATGTCGGAGGCACCGGACTTCTGAAGGCATTCGACGGCGAGCCAACGGTGAATCTGTTGAAAAAGGCAAAGGCGCTCGGCCGCATCACCACCTTCGATCTTATCCAGGCCAACCCCGAGACATTCGCGCTTGTCGAGCCGTGCTTGCCTTATATCGATTACTTCGTGCCGAGCATCGAGGAGGCCGGCGAAATGGCGGGCACGCACGACGCCCGCGAAGTCGCCCGTTTCTACAAGGCGCGCGGCGTGAAGAACGCCGTCCTGACCATGGGCGCCGACGGCGTCTACGTGTCGCCGGAAACGGGTGATGACTTCGCCCTTCCGGCCTTCGATATTCCGGTTTCCGACACGACCGGCTGCGGCGACAGTTTCACCGCCGGCATCATCGTCGGCATCATCAAGGGCTGGGAGCTTCGCGATGCAGCGCGTTTTGCATCCGCCGTTGCGGCAAAGGTCGCCATGGGGCTCGGCTCGGACGGCAAGCTCGTCTCGTTCGACGATACTTTCGAGGCCATGAACAGCCTACCCCCGCGTCGCAAGAACGCCGCTTGACCCTTATCTTTCAGGAGTGAATACCATGCAGATCAAGCCAACGGGTAGCGTTGCCGTCGTGACCGGAGCAAGCAGAGGGATTGGCCGCGCCATCGCCGTCGGCCTCGCCGAATTCGGCTACGACGTCGCCATCCTCGATCTTGGCGCACAGCGAAAGGCGCTTGAGGAGACAGCGGCGGAAATCCGCGCTGCCGGCAGAAAGGCCTTCATTCATGAACTCGACGTGACCTCCAAGCCGGAAATCGAAACGACCGTCGCGGCGATCCTTTCCGAGGCCGGAAGCATTGACGTGCTGGTCAACAATGCCGGCATCCTCAAACCGTCGACGCTGGAAGACCTCAGCGAGAAGGACTGGGATGCGCATTTCGACGTCAATGCTAAGGGCGTTCTTCTGATGTGCCAGGCTGCGTTGCCCCACATGCGCTCCAAGAAAAGCGGCCGCATCATTAACATCGCTTCGATAGCCGGCCGCCAGGGCGTCGCGACCCAGGGACACTACGCCGCGACGAAGTCCACCGTCATCACCTTGACGCGTGTCCTCGCGCAGGAAGTCGGCATGGACGGCATTACCGTCAACGCCATTTGCCCGGGCATCATCCTGACCGAGATGGGTAAGAACAATCTCGGAAGCGATGAAGCCGTCCGCCATTGGGAGACCGTCGCCTCGCTTAAGCGCCTGGGCTATCCGGAGGACATTATCGGCCCGGTGCGTTTCTTCGCCTCGAACCAGTCGGACTTCGTGACCGGTCAGTCGCTGAATGTCTGCGGCGGCATCTACTTCCACTGACGAAGCGGCCCGCGGCATCACCGCGCCCTCCCGCAAATTCTATCGAGGATTGTCATGCACGTGAATATTCTGAAGTTCTTGATCGACGGTGCCTGGGTAGATCCGGCCGGGACCGGCCGTCATACCCTGATCAACCCCGCCACCGAGGAGCCGATCTGCGAGATCGCAATGGGCGATGCGGTGGATGTCGATCGTGCCGTCGCGGCTGCTAAGGCAGCATTTCCATCCTATTCGATGACGAAGCCCGCTGAGCGCCGGCGCCTGCTGCAACGTCTTCTCGAACTGTATAACGAGAACTACGATGAGATTGCTGCCATGATGACCGAGGAAATGGGCACGACAGCCAGCTTCTCGCGGGCCGCCCAGGCGTGGGTTGGACGCGCCCATCTCGAAACCATCATCGACGTTTTGGGCACCTACCAGTTCGAGGAGCTCAGAGGCGATGTTCTGATCTCGCGCGAGGCTGTCGGCGTCTGCGGTTTGATCACGCCCTGGAACTGGCCGATGAACCAGCTCGTTGTGAAGGTCGTGCCGGCGCTGGCCGCAGGGTGTACCATGGTCGTGAAGCCCAGCGAGTATTCGCCGCTCAGCTCTATCCGTTTCAGTGAACTGGTGAACGAGGCGGGCTTCCCGCCGGGTGTGTACAACTATATCAACGGCGAGGGCCATGTCGTGGGCGAGGCTATGTCGCGCCATCCTGATATTGACATGATGTCCATTACCGGCTCGACCCGCGCTGGCGTCGCTGTCGCAAAAGCCTCCGCCGACACGATCAAACGTGTGCATCAGGAACTTGGCGGTAAGTCGGCCAATATCATCCTGCCGGATGCCGATTTTGAGGAGGCCGTCGCTCGCGGCGTACACGGCTGCTACACGAATTGCGGTCAGGCCTGTAAGGCACCCACCCGTATGATTGTCCCCAATGAAAGGATGGACGAAGCCGCCGATATCGCCGCTCGCACGGCCGACATGATCCGCGTCGGCATGCCCACCGATCCCGCCTCCGAACAGGGCCCTGTGGTCAACCGTCAGCAATATGAGCGTATTCAGCGGCTTATCGAAAGCGGAATTACCGAAGGCGCCCGCCTTGTCGCGGGTGGTCCCGGCCGTCCCCAGGGCCTCAATCGCGGTTACTATGTGCGCCCGACCGTCTTCGCCCATGTGACGCCCGATATGACGATCGCACGCGAGGAGATTTTTGGCCCGGTGCTGTCGATCCTTGGCTATTCAGACGAGAGCGATGCGGTGCGCATTGCCAACGACACGATCTATGGTCTCGCCGGCTACATCCAGACCAAGGACAGTGCCGCGGCACAGCGGATTGCAAGGCAGCTGCGGGTCGGCATGGTCTATATCAACGAGGCCGACTGGGATGCCGCATCGCCCTTCGGCGGCTTCAAGCAGTCCGGCAATGGCCGCGAACACGGCGAGTTCGGTCTTGCAGATTTTCTTGAGATCAAGGCCATCGGAGGATATGATGCGCTCGCCAAAGCATCCTAACGGCGAGGTCGATCCGGACTCTTCGATAATGCCCGCTTCTTCTGAGCGCTAACGCAAACGTGCGCAGTATGATGATCGGTGGAAAAGCTGCAGACATGATCGAGCAGGGCGTGGTCAAGAATTTGGTTACGAAAATCCATGCAGCCCAGACATAAGCACATGAAGGATGTGTGAGCAGTCTCCTTTGCTGAGCTCGAGAAGCTGATAGTCCGCGGACTGCACCACCCGCCGTTGCAGGTGGATTAATAAACTTGTCGACGAGCGGTTTCAGCGCGTTAGCTCCATAGGTTCGAATCCCTTCAAGAGCATTTAAGAGAGCCGTGAACGGGGAATGAAGGCGTGAAATTTCAGCTAGAAAACGTCGTTCAATTGCATTACATTCCCCTTGAATATGGAGACAGCCATGGCCGCAAACGCTCTTGTACAAACACGTATTGATTCCGAAGTCCGGGATCGTGCTTCTGCCGTCCTTGAAAGCATGGGCCTCACGGTATCTGATGCGGTTCGTATCATGCTCACCCGGACTGCTAACGAAGGTGCTCTGCCTCTTGAACTTTTATCCGGCAGTGAGGCGCATGACGCCTGGTTTCGGACCAAGGTGCTAGAAGCGTTAAACGATACTCGACCGGATTTATCGGACGACGAGGCCGAGGCGCACTTTGCCAAACGTCGAGCGGCGGCCCGCCTTAAAGCTGGTGTGCCAGAATCGTGAAACTTACTTGGTCTGCTTTTGCGTTATCGGATCGTGACGCCATCTTCACATACATCGAGGCAGATAATCCCGCAGCTGCCGTCTTGATTGATGAACGGATAGCCGCTGGCGCCCGTCGCTTGCTCGATTTTCCTGCCAGTGGGCGCGTGGGTCGAATTGCCGGGACGCGCGAACTCGTCATCAGTGGCACGCCTTACATCGCCGCCTACACTGTTGCCGAGACGACAGTTCGAATTCTTCGCGTACTCCATGGCGCGCAAGAATGGCCAGAAAATCTGCCGCTAAGCTGATCGACTACGTTTATGTAGGGGCCGACGGTTCGATTCCCATCAAGGCACTGCGCATAGAAGAATCCCTCACGGCGTGCATTTGGATGCTGAACATGCCTCCCTGTTCGGAGCGGCGGCTTCGCGCGCGAATTTGTTGTCCGCGAGCCGGTCCGCCGGGATGCTCAATCTGGTTACCCCCAACGAAACCCGCTACCTGCCCGGACCGTGATGAAACACCACGGTCCGGGCAGGGCGATACACATCAGGGAGCCAGCGCAGAGCGTCCGTCGTCAATTTGGGACGATAGCCACCGCTTCGACCTCGATCAGGTACTCGGGCTGGGCGAGCATCTGAACACCGATCCATGACGACGCCGGCGGGTTCTCCGAACCGAAGACGTCGACCAACACCTTGGCGATGACATCCGCATCTGATCTGGACTGGAAGTTCGGAATGTATAATCGCAGCATTTGAATGTGGTCGGGTGTGCCGCCGGCGGCCTCTACCGCAATGAAGACCTGCTTCAGCGTCTGGCGGAATTGGCCCTCGAGACCTTCGGCGTTGGTCTTGCCTTCGGCGTCCCAAGCGACCTGACCCGCGATATTTACAGTGCGACCGGGTTCTGAGAGGGCGCCCCGAGAAAAGCCCCAGGGTTTGCTGGCGAAGAGTTCGGGCGGTTGAATGGTTTGGCGTGGCAATGTTGATCCATTCCTGATCTGGCGGATCCAGGCTGAAGCGGGCGAAAGCGCAGAGGCGCGACCACCTGGCGGGCTGTGCTGCCCGGCGATCAGCGCATCGGCTCCAATGCCGAGATGTCACATCACAGATCGACGATACGCGTGTCGGCAACGGGTTGCATCGCGATATCCGTGTGCGATGGGCGCTCGAGATCATGGACCAATGTCTGTACCCGGGTGCACGCTGAGTGCCAGTACCAGACGATCCGCACCTTCGCTCCGAACGCCACCACCTCACCGTTCTTTGGAACTAATGGTGTCGAGTGCGGTTAGACGGCTTCACCCCGATCACATCGCAACCGTCGGATCGCGTGCGAGCTTTTATCGGGTTACCTGCGGGCAGGCAGTGCCGGAACTGCGACAAGGGCCTCGACCGCCGCCGGGTTGGGCCGCACTTAAACCGTGTGCGAGCCTAAGCCACTCACGTGAACGCAACGGAGGATCTGGAGATGGCGAATGGACGATGCGATATTTGCGGCAGGCCCGCTACCGTGAGAGCGCAGGTGACCAGCAATGAACGCCGGCAAACGATGGATCTCTGCGACGAACATTACCAGCAGATCGCGCGGCAGAGCCGCTCCCGGTCGACCTCGCCTCTCGAATCTTTATTCCAGCGCAGGGGCAGCCTTTTTGAGGATTTCTTCGGCGATAGTCCTCTTGATGATGAGGTGTTGCCTGCGTCGGCGACCGAGATAAAGAGTCGGCCGGTGCTCCAACCGGTCGGGTCGGCCGGCGTGCGTCGGCAGGACTTGCCGAGCGGCTAAGCGAGCAGGCCGACAAGATTCTGCAGGCGGCTGCCAAGAAGGCAGCCAGCCTTGGCAGACGCGAGGTCGATACCGAACATCTTCTCTTCGCCCTGACCGAAAGTGATGTGGTCCAGGCCATTCTTGCCACGTTCAAGATCTCGGTGGATGACCTGAAGCGACAGATCGATACCGACGCACGGCGTGGCGACCTCAAGCCCGATGAGACGACCGAAATCAGCGTCAGCCCGCGTGCCAAGGACGCGCTGGCACGCGCCTTCACAGCTTCGCACAACCTGGGCCACAGCTATGTCGGCCCCGAACACCTTCTCATCGGCCTCGCCGAGGAAGGCGAGGGACTGGCGGCGGATCTCCTGAAACGCTACGGCCTTACGCCACAGGCGCTGCGTCAGCAGGTGACGAAGGTCGTCGGTCGCGGCGCCGAAGAGGGAAGTGTCCAGGCGCCGTCGGCCACGCCGAACCTCGACAAGCATTCCCGCGATCTGACGAAACTCGCGCGCGAGGGCAAGCTTGATCCGGTGATCGGCCGCGCCAGGGAGATCGAGACGACGATCGAGGTTCTTGCCCGGCGTAAGAAGAACAATCCCGTTCTGATCGGCGAACCTGGCGTGGGAAAGACGGCCATCGTTGAGGGTCTCGCGCAGAGGATCGTCGGAGGTGAGGTACCCGAAGCTCTCCGCGAAAAGCACTCGTCGAGTAAAGTCGTAAAGGCGCTTCCATGCGGTTAAATAAGGGCAGGCAACACCTGAGAAGCTGTGTCTGGCATTGCTACGAAGATGATCGCAACTCCATCATAGTCGGATCCGCCGACGAACCTCATGGACGAGCGTCAACGTGTTGAGCCGCCTAAGAACCCGATCCGAAAAGGTTGATCCCAAAAGTCCAGGGGCAATCTTTGGCCAAGTTTCCAAGGCTTGTTGAACGGCACGCTCGACTTCGCGCGTAATGAGCTTTGGATCCAGCCTTATAAAGCTCGCCACCCGTTCGAAGCGATGCACGTTGACTGCATCGAAGTTATGCGTCCTCACGAAGCGCAATGCCATCTCATCTTGCGGGAGATACAGGACGGTCGGCACAATATCATAAGCGGGCGATAGCCTAACCTGGCCGGCCTGAGGGAAATAGAAGGACCAATTCTTAAGATGATTGTCGCCATTTCCTAGAAGCACATCGGCAACGACGCGCCTAACGGCTTCCAGAACGTCGTCACGGTGATCAGTACTGAAACGGCGAACCATGTTGATGACTGTCTCGGTCGTACCCATCGTATATTTTCGGTCACCTACAGCGCCGAGTATTTGGCCCGCGTCTTCAACGTGGATGCGGCCATTAGAGGACCTATCGAACCTCTCCACAACAAGCACGTTTTCGCCGTGCTGCAGGAATTCGGCTGGTATGTCACGGATCGCGTCGCGAGAGACGAGTCGGCACGGCGCGGTTCTAACGCCTATGGCGCTTGCCATCTGCATAGCGGCAAACTCTGCTTCGGGAAGATTGGGAAATCGTTCGCTGCCCAGCTTGATGATGCAGCGACCGGTCTTTCCCCGGGCTGGGGCTGTCAGACGGTCGCCATCCGCGTTGCCGGTAAATTTCAGTTGGACGCCTGCCAGCGAGAACTTCACCGCGCCTGCAGGAAGCGGTGCCTTGAAGCCGTAAACCTCTCCGAAATCCAGTGGTCCTGCCGACACCGGTATGTCGGTCTCCGGGACAATGAACATCGCACCGGGCAAGTCCGCTCCGAGGCGGGTCAGCACGTCGAATTCGTCGTGATCACCCGGACCCATTTCCGTCATCACTAGGTTGCGCAGGGCTCCTTCCGGCAGAAGCCCGGAAAACCAGGGCGGCAACCTCCCGTGTAGTCCGATTTTGTCTCCACGCGAGGCGAGCCTTTCGCGTGTCCCTTGGTCGGAATCGGGATCATACCAGCCAAGACTGAGGATTGGCCTAGTCGCATTCCGCAGAAAGCCTTCCGCAACAACGAACGACACCGCACCATCGGCGTCGCGCGTCAGGGTCCCGGTCCTAACGGACGCTCCTTCTTCATCGAGCATGAAGACGCCAAGAACCGCAGCTGCTTTCGCCATTACTGGTCCTTTGTCTCATCGTCGTCGAGGTCGATGAAGAGCTCGTCGAACGCTCTTGGAACATCGGTCGAATGTCTTGGAGCGGGGATGTCATCGACCAGCTGCCGCATGCTTTCCATGCGCGATCTCGGGATCAGCACGGGGACAAGATCAAGCGTATCGCACAGTTCGGCAAACAGAGTTAAACGGTCCCTGCCTAAGCGATTGTTGGCCAAGTCTCGTTCCAGCTCCGATATACGTGCACGATTCCTCCCAAGTCTCTCGGCGAGCGCCGGCTGGCTCAGGCCACGCTTTTTACGAGCTGCGAGCAGTTGTTCGCCCAATAACTGGAAAACGCCGATACTCATGCGGAATGTCGCTCTTTTATGAAAATAGTGCGGAATTCCGCATGTGGTCCTTTTACACATGCGAGCGGAATTCCGCAATATGTTTTACAACTGTACGGAATTCCGCTCACGTTCTCCGCGGCTGGACGCCCATAGAACGATCGGCGTCTTTGGGCGCTTGGTGTCCAAGCTGGCGCCGGCCAGGGGCAAGCCACTGATTGGCGCGGTACGCCTCCCCGCGGCATCAATGATCTCCGGGTAAATCTCGTCGATTTTCCCCTGAAACATAGCTGATATGGGCGCCGATGGTTTTATCCCGGCTCCGCCTTGGGACCTGCGGTTGCGAGTGCTTGTTTGGCGTGGGGGCATAGAGAGAGCTTTTGCAAATTCTCATCCATAACTCGCGCCCAAGGGCCTCCAATTGTGATTGGGGGGCATCGTCAGGCCATGATTCGCAACAGTCCAGCGTTCATCCAAGGATGGTGGAGACACTGTTAAGCTTGCCGCCTTGCTCGGCCGTGCCGGACGCGCAAGCGGTGATGTAAAGCCCGACGACCTGCGAGTGTGGGGTAGAAAGGTCTGCCGTCGGCACCAGGCGGTAAAGTGCTTCCAGTCTGCCGCATAGGCGCGATGTGTGCTTGCCAAGCTCGCCGCTTCGACATAGCCGCGGGCACGATCGATCAGGTCCTTCAGATGCAGCGGTAGCGGGCGTTGGCTTCGGCGAGAGGGGTGGGGAGGTCGGCCGGCGTCGTGACCGCAGAAACATCAAAGGAAATCGTCGTGCTGTCAGGTGGCACTGAGCGGTCCGGCGCGTGATTTTCACTGTTTTCGTCGATGACTCGGCCCGTTCTCTATGTAGAAACAAAAACAAACGATAATGCACTTCGACACTGGGGACGTGTTGCATCCTGCCGAGTGCCAAACACAAGCTCGCTGCTGCTGTCGTTCGTAGATTTCCCACGTGAGGGTAACACTCGCCGGCAAACGTTATGCATAGGAAACACGTCATGTTGGGAATGGACCTGTCTCACATTCTTTAACATGCGGGGCGCGTTCGATAGCTGGGACAGCGGTATTTGAGTTTTTTCGATCAGGACCATCATCCTCTGGAAGAGGCTTTGAGCGCCCAGTCCCCTTTCTGGTCCGAATTCCGTGTGGAATGCGGGGGCATGGAGGAGAGTTGGACGACGGCGCGTGCGTTTTTTGACGATGCCGCTGCCATCGACGCCTTCATGAATTATGAACGCTCGCATCACAGCCATATGGACGACAAGACATGTGCCGCCTTGGTGATGATCGATTACTGCTATGTCTTCATGTTGGCGACGATCCCGCTTGTCGCCGCGTCGGGTATCGTGCCGGATCTGACGCCTGAACGCATTGCGTTGCGGATGTTCGACGACCGGCATGATCACGACGGCGAGGTTCATGACGTTCGTCGCGCCGATATCCGCTACCTTTCCCATCGTTTTTCGACGGATAGACTGTCTCTTGGTCATCATCCGGATGCGACGCTTCTTTCTGGCCGAGAAGAGCTTTGCGATGCCTTCCGGATCGCCATCGAAAATCATTTTTCAGCGTTGATCGAGGTCCTGGTGAAAAGGTCCGGTCTAGGCCGCCCTGCTCTGTGGCGGCTGGTCGCCGACGCTGTCGCCGGACGATGGCTGGAGGTCGGCCGACAGCTCAACTGCCGCGGTCAAGCGCGGCAAGACGCCATGCGCGTGGTCAAACACACGGGTTCGCCGCTTTATAACAAGCAATTACATTTCTTCGATCTGACCTTGCACGATGATAACTGCAAGCCGATCGGCTCCTGGACGTTTCGGGCAAGGGGTGGCTGCTGTCGGTACTACACTGTCGCGGAGGGCGCGCTATGCTCGACCTGCGTTCTGAAAAAGCCGGAAATACGCGACGCCGAGCTGCTCGATACCATGCGCAGACACGTCGCCTTGCTGACGGCTGGACAGCCAACATGAAGATGATGTTTCAGGGCAACAGCGTGTCGGAAAGCTGACGGCATCCGACTTTAAAGATGATTTTTATATTCCACTTTTCGCTGTTATGTGCATGCTTGACGCGTGAATTTGTAGCATGGGCGTTGCATGGCCGACATAGTGACAAGCAGATCCGACGAAATCGAGAGGCTTTACCAGACCGAGCGCCGCCGGCTCGAGCGTATGGTCACGCGTAAGGTCGGCCCGTCACAGGCGTCCGATGTGGTGCAGGAGGTCTTCGCGCGGATCTGGGAGAAGGCCAAGGAACATGTCGTGCTGACGCCCTCCTATCTGAGCCGCTGCGCAAGCAACTCGGCGATCGATCAGCTGCGCGTCGAGAAGCGTCACAAGGCCCTGGCGGATAAGATCACTGCTGACCAATATGCCGCGCCAGTCGCAACGCCGCTCCAGATCGTCGAGGCCAGGGACGGCATCCGTCATCTCGACGACACCATCCGGCGCCTGCCGGAGCGTACCCGCCACGTCTTCCTGCTGAACCGCGTTCATGGCTGCACCTACCAGGAAATTGCCGCCACGATGGGCCTCAGCTACATCATGGTGGAGCGCGAGATGGCAAAAGCCCTGCTTGCCTGCCGGGAAAGCTTCAAATAACGCTTCCAGCATGAGGGGCGGTCGCTTTTCGCTCCGTTATCATCTTGAACGGGAAGATCGATCAGGCGCTTGCCTCCGCTATCTAGGGTAATAAAGGCCATGGCAGATAACGAAAAGGCGGCCGGAAACCTGTCGGGTGTCGAAGCCGAAGCCGTTGCCTGGTTCACCCGGATGAACGGCAAGCCTTCGCGGGCCGATCGTGACCACTTCGCGGCGTGGCTGAACGCCGATCCGGCACACGGACGCGCCTATGACGACCTTCAGATCCTGTGGTCCTCGGCTGCCGGGCCGGGCGCAGACGTGGCACGTGAGGAGGAACACACACTCTCACGTCATCTGGATAATGTCCGGCGCATGCGTGAGAAGAAGACATCAGGCAAGGCCGGAGCGATCATCGGCCTCTGTCTGATGTCCTGTCTGGCGGGGGCGTGGATCTGGCTTGAGAGACCGAACGTGTTTCAGGATATTCAGGCCGACTATGTCACGGCCCGCGGCGAGCGACGCACGGTCGAATTGAAGGATGGTTCGACGATCCTCCTGGATGCGGACACGGCCATCGATGTCGATATGGGGACGTCGGAAAGACGTGTCCAACTCCTGCGCGGAACCGCATTCTTCACGGTCAAACGATCCGATATCCCCTTCATCGTGAAGGCCGGGGACGGAGAGGCGAGGGTTCTTGGCACGACCTTCGATGTGGCGGTGCAGGATGACGGCGTGTCGGTGACGCTCGAAAGCGGCAGTTTGCAGGTCACCGGCACTGCGACATCACAGCGTGTGGTCCTTGCGTCTGGAGAAAGTGTCGCCTACAGCGCCTCCGGGATCGGCAGGTCGCAGAAGGTAGATCTTGGGGAGCGCACAGCCTGGCATGATGGGCGGTTCGTGTTCAACGATGCCCGCCTCGGGGACGTCCTCAGGCAGATCGAGCGCTACCGTCCGGGCCGAATCGTGCTTCTTTCCGATACGCTCGCGGAAAGAAGGGTAAGCGGAAGTTTCTCGGTCGATGACCCGGATGCGGCACTTGCGTCCGTTCAGTCACTGGTCGGATTTACGATGAATGATGTTGCGGGCCGCCTCGTCATCGTCAGGCCCTGAACGGCTCTTTTGCCTATGGTGCAAAAAAGTTTGAATTTTTCGCTTTTCTGATGAGGGTGGCCCCCGGCGAGCTTCGTTACCTCAACAGGATGACGGCAGACCGATAGAAGGGGATCTGTCGCCATTCCCGAATGATCTGAGGGAATAGGGGCATTTGATGAAGACCGGAAGATTGGGGCGCAACGTGGCTATCCTGCTCGCGACGACAGTGCTTGGCGCAGTAGATGTTGGTCCACTCGCCGTTGGGAGCGCGATGGCGCAGACCGCGACACAGCAGGTCTACAGTTTCGATATTCCGGCAAAACCCATTCGCCAGGCCATGAACGATATCGGGCGGATCTCAGGCCTCGCCGTCATATTTGACGAAACGTCTGCGGCGTCGCTGAATGGGCGCCCGGTCCGTGGTTCCATGACCGCGTCCGAGGCCGTTTCCATACTATTGTCGGGTACGGATCTCCAGTACCGCTTCACAAACGGCAATACCGTTACCATCGCCAGCACGTCCGCGGCCACCACTGGTGATACTGAAGCCCTGTCGGGCGACACGGTTCTGGCGCCGATCATGATCTATGGTTCGCGCAACGCGACAACCCTCAATGACACGTCGGCGAGTGTCGGTATCCTGACCGCCGACGAGATTGCCAACAGCCAGGTCCGCAGTATCCGCGACGGCTTCCAGCGCATGGCCAATGTCATGGACGGCGACTGGACCGATGCGGGTTTCGTCATCCGCGGCGTCAACTCGGAGGGGCTTGTTCCGGGCGGGGCGCCGCTTGCGACACTCTATGTCGATGGTGTCCAGCAAACGGTGCGTGGCGCCCGGCGTGGTGCCCGCGGGCTGTTCGACGTCGAACAGGTCGAAGTCTATCGTGGCCCGCAGTCGACGCTGTCCGGTCGCGCCTCCATGGCGGGCGCCATTTACGTCAAAACAAAGGATCCCGTATTCGAGCGCGAGGGAGAACTTTCCGGAACGGTCGGCACGGGCAATCTCCATGGCACGGCGTTCATGGTCAACACGCCGCTGGTGGAGGACGTGCTCGCCCTGCGTATCGCCGGGGAGTTCGAGCGCAGCAAGAACGATATCAATTACCCGACATTCGAAAATTACGACCGCTACAGCGATTTCACGCATGAAACCTATTACCAGATCCGCGGCAAGGTGCTCTTCCAGCCGGCGGAGATGCCTGAAACGCGCGCTCTGTTGAGCTATTCCTTCTCGCACGATGATCCCTATGTCCGCGACATTGGCGGTCCGGCCGGCTCCCTGGGCTTCAGCTTCGATGACGAGCGCGGCGATTACCAGATTCCGGCCTATATCGAATACAGGCCAACCCGCGTACACAATGTGGGCCTGGACGTGACCCACAACTTCACCGACGAATTGAAGCTGACATCACTTACGGCCTTCACCTACTCCGACACCGATCGCTTTTCGCCGAACTACGGCACGGCAGGGGAGGTCAACACCTATCACGGCTATTACAAGGAATGGATCGCATCGCAGGAAGTGCGCCTAAACTACTCGGGTGAAAAGTGGAACTGGGTCGGCGGGGTCTACTTCGCCTATGAAGACGAGAAGAACTTCTACGATCGCACAATCCCGCTGACGCCGACGATCGGTCGCAACCAAGTCCAGCACAACACCCAGAAATCTTTCAACGCCGCCATCTTCGGCGAGGCGACCTACGAGTTCGTTCCGACATGGAAGGTCACCCTGGGCGGCCGTCTCGACTACACCGATCAGGACATCACCCAACATCTCGTCCGCACCCAACCAGTGGGGGGCACGACGACCGTACTCACCGACTATGGCGCGTCGTTCGATGAGATCAATTTCGTGCCCAAAATCGGCCTTTCAAAAGACCTCACCGACACCCAGACGATAGGCATCACCTACTCACAAGGCTTTCGAACTGGTGGCGCCAGCTACAACGTGGCCAGCGCGACAGCCTATACCTATGAGCCGGAAACAGCTTCGACCTACGAGATCTTCTACAAGGGGAGCTTCCTGGACGAGCGGCTGAAACTGAACTCGAACGTCTTCTTCACCAAATACAGCGACCAGCAGGTCCAGATGCAGCTCGACCCGACCGACGCGACAACGCGCCGCATCCTCAATGCCGCCTCGTCGGAAGCCTGGGGTTTCGAGATCGAGCCCTCGTTCGAGGTGAACGACAATCTCGAGACCTTCGTCTCGCTCGGCTATGTCCACACCGAGTTCAAGGACTTCAACGATCTGACCTACGGTGACCTTACCGGGCTGCCGTTCCCCGAAGCACCGGAATGGACCGTCGGGCTGGGCGCGCGCTACACGTTCGACAACGGCGTCTTCGTCGGCACAGACGCAAAATACACCTCGCGCTATCTGGCACGCCTCGGCAGCCTGCCGCACGACTATCTGGACAACCGCTGGATCGTGAACATGCAGGCCGGCTACAAGACGGAGCGCTGGGAGATCAACGCTTTCGTGCAGAACCTGCTGGACGAGAAGTATTTCGTCTACAACGACAACAATATCGCTGCCACGCTGGGTGAACGCCGTCGCGTCGGCATGAACCTCAAGGTCAAGTTCTGAGCATGCGGGCTGGAGCGATCCTTCGTTATCGCTCCAGCCGCGACGTATGGGATTTCACGGCATGAAAACGGCGTTGTGCCTTATCATTTCCGCGCTGGCGATGTTGCTTTCGCTCACGCCAGCGGCTGCGCAATGTCATGGACGGGAGATATCGGAACACGTCCTCGGCGCGCCGGTTTGCGTGCCCACGGCGCCATCCCGCATTGTCGTGCTCGATCCGTTCTATAATCTCGGCATGGGGCTCGAGCTCGGTTTGCCAATTGTCGGGGCGCCGCTGATGACGGCGCAGGATCCAGACCTGCGTAGGGCAGCGGAAAAGGCATCGGTCACGGATATCGGTGACGCAAGGCAACCAAGCCTCGAGCGTATCGTTGCCTTGAAGCCCGATCTGATCATCGGTGACGCCACGTTGCACGCCCAGGTCCGCGGTATGTTCGAAAAGGTCGCACCGACCGTGCTGATCGATGTCCGGAACTGGAAGGATCATCTGCAGGTCCTGGCGGATATGACCGGCCGCAGGGACACCGCAGCAGAGTTGCTCGCGGGTTATGAAGTTCGGGTCGCGGCCATACGCGCGCGTGTCCCCCATTTTCCGGTCTCCATCCTGCGCATCACGCCGTCGGGGTTCCATGTCTATGTCTCCGGCCCGGCTTCCTATGCGCCCTATGCCGTGCTGCGCGAAGCGGGCGTTCAGCGCACGGCTTACGAAACGGTCACCGATAATACCGCGTTCAAACGTCCAGGCTGGGAGGAGATCGGTCTTCTCGATGGAAAGACACTGTTCTACGTCGTCGTGAGCGGATACGATCAGGCGCCCGACGATGCCCTTGAGGCCGCGACCACCAAAAATCCATTCTGGCAGATGCTGCCGGCCGTACAGGCCGGCCGGGCCTACCGCGTCGATCGCGCCACTTGGATGGGTTTTCACGGGGTCGCCTCCGCCCATCGCGTTCTCGATGACGTCGAACGCTACATCGTGAATGCGCCGTGACAGAGAAGCACGCAGACCCTCTGCGGGCGCTCGGGCTCGCGATCCTGCTTTGCGTATGCATTCTGGTTGCGGCGCTGGCAATCGGCGCGGGCACGTCGCGGCTTTCGCTGATGACGGTCGGCGAGGCAGTCTTTGCCTTCGACGGGTCCCGTGATCACCTCGTCGTCACCATGTTCAGGCTTCCGCGTGTGCTGGCCGGTGCCATGGCGGGCGCTGCACTCGCCGTTGCCGGGGCGGTGATGCAGGCGGCGACCCGCAATCCCCTGGCCTCGCCCGGCCTGCTCGGCATCAACGCTGGCGGCGCCTTCGCCGTGGTTGCCGCCATGGCGCTTCAGATGACGGGCTCGATGAGCGACGGCAATGGCCTCATCTGGTACGCCTTCGGTGGTGCGGCCATCGCCGGGTTTGCGGTCCATGCGCTCGGATCACTCGGGCCGGGCGGACCGACGTCGCTGAAACTCGTTCTGGCAGGAGCAGTGATCGGCACCTTCCTCACCTCGCTGACCGCGGCCATCCTGATCTTCGATCAGGCGACGCTCGATGCCGTAAGGCTCTGGACCGTCGGGTCGCTGTCGGGGCGAACCATGGGGCAGGTCATGGCTGTCGCCCCCTACATCGCCACGGGTCTTGCGGCCGCGCTTTTGCTGCGGCGGCAGTTCACGACACTCAGCCTTGGCTCCGACATCTCTGGCGCGCTGGGGCAGAGCGCGCTGTTGTGGCGCACGATGTCAGTGGTCATCGTGGTGCTGCTCGCCGGGAGCGCGGTGGCGCTTGCGGGGCCTGTCGGTTTCGTCGGTCTTGTCATGCCGCACATCGCGCGCCTTACGGTCGGGGCCGATTATCGCTGGATCGTGCCTTACAGCGCCATCGGGGGGGCATTGCTGCTCGTCACCGCGGATATGATCGGACGCGGCCTGTTCGCCAATCAGGACTTTCCCGTCGGCGTGACGATGGCGCTGATCGGCGCGCCGTTCTTTCTGTGGCTCGCCCGTTACCGGCTGCGCAGCTCATGACGTCCCGGCACGTGGTCCTGGCTGCCGCGCTCCTGAGCGTTCCAGCCCTTTTGCTCGCCAGTCTGTCTCTCGGCGACCAGACGGTTTCGCGCGCCGATCTTGAAAGCCTTGTCGACGGCAGTGCGACAAAGCAGATCCGCATGATCGTGCTCGATCTGCGTCTGCCGCGCGCGCTGATGGCGCTCACCGCTGGTATGGCGCTGGGCATTGCAGGAGCGATCGCCCAGGCGGTGATGCGCAACCCTCTCGCCGAGCCCGGTATTCTCGGCATCAACGCGGGCGCGGCTTTGGCGGGCGGACTGGTCATCGTCGGCGTGAAGGGGGCGGGGGCAACGCTTTTACCCGTGGCCGGCTTCGCCGGGGCGACATTGATGGCTGCCGCGGTCTTTGCGCTCTCCTGGCGAAATGGCACCTCGTCGCTGCGCATCGTGCTGATCGGCATCGCGCTCGGTTCGCTTGCCGGCGCCGGAAGCAGTTTCCTCATCGCTTTTTCCGACGTGGCGGATGTGCAGCGATTGATGATCTGGCTTTCCGGCAGTGTCTACGCCGCAAGCTGGGAAACATTGCGCCTTCTGGCCGCATGGCTTGTCGTGCCTGTGGCGTTGGCCTGTCTCGCCTTCCGCCAGCTCGATCTCATGCGTTTCGGCGACGATATCGCGGCAAGCCTCGGTCAGCGTGTCAATCTTGGTCGCGCCTTCCTGATCCTGCTGTGCACGGCCATATCGGGTGCGACAGTCGCAGCTTGCGGTCTGATCGGCTTCATCGGCCTGATCGCGCCGCATGTCGCCCGCAAGATGGTGGGCGCCGGCCATGCGCGCATGATCCCGGCATCTGCGTTGGTGGGTGGGCTGCTCCTCATGGCGGCCGACCTTATTGGACGGACCGTCATTGCCCCGGCGCAGTTGCCGGCCGGCATCGTCACGGCGCTGATCGGCGCCCCATTCCTTGGCTATATTCTCTGGGGACGCCGCCATGCCGCTCAGTGACAATGAAGCAGGATCTGGCCTGCGCCTCGACAAGCTGTCGCTCGGCTACGGAAGCAGGATGATCGTCGAAGAGCTGGACCTCAAAATCCCGCCGCAGGCGTTCACCGTCCTGCTCGGCCGCAACGGGTCGGGCAAATCGACGGTGTTGAGAGCCTGTGCCGGCCTGCTCAAACCCAAGGCAGGCACTGTCCTGCTCGATGGCAAGCCGCTCGCCAGGTTCACGGCGCGCGAAGGCGCAAGACGCATCGCTATCCTGCCGCAAGGTCCTGTTGCGCCGGAGGGGCTTGCGGTATCCGATCTTGTACGCCAGGGGCGATACCCGCATCGAAGTCTGTTTTCGCGTTGGTCGCGGGCGGACGAGGAAGCGGTCAACGAAGCACTCGAACTTACAGGCATGGCGGATCTGCGGGAACAGCCGCTTGAAAACCTCTCCGGCGGCCAGAGACAGCGTGCATGGATTGCGATGTCACTCGCGCAACAAACGGAGATCCTTCTCCTCGACGAACCGACCACGTTTCTCGACCTTGCGCATCAGGCCGAAGTCATGAGCCTCATAACCACGCTGGTGAAATCCCGTCGGAAAACCGTCGTCGCCGTGCTCCATGACGTCAATCAGGCGGCCCGGCACGCCGATCATATCGTTATGTTCAAGGCGGGAAAACTTGTGCAGCAGGGGCCGCCGAACATCATCATGACGAGAGAGCATGTCCGGCGCGTCTTCGATATCGATCCTGACATCATTCATGACCCGAAGACGAATGCCAAGTTTATCCTGAGTTGACAGGCCAAAGGGACGCAGCCCCGCACCCAAGGGGCCGGCTGCGCTACAGCCCGGCCGCCTTGGTGAGATTGACGCGGAAGCGGTCGGGGCGGCGCTGATACTTACGGGGCATCTCGGCAGACGTATGGCCGAGCTGCTTCTGCGCATGGCGTTCGTCCACCTCGGCGGAAGAGGGCAGGCCGGCACGCAACGAATGGCCTGCAAACTTACCGCCCCGCTCTACATCCGGCAGATCGCCGCGCACGCCGGCGGCCAGCGCAGTCTTCTTGACAAGGCGGGCCACCTCCTGGTCGTTCAGCCGGTCCGGCCCGACATCCTTGCCGCGGCCCGTTACGCGTCGGAAGAGCGGTCCTCTGTCAGCGTGTCTAAGAAGGCGCGCACGGCTGGGTTGGTCCTGCGGCTTTCTGGCCAAAGGGCAGTTACGTTGTGTCGTTCGACTGCGAAATCGGCAAGAACAGAGACCAGGGCGCCACGTTTGACCCATGGCGCCGCCATGAAGCTGGTTGCCATTCCGATGCCGGCGCCTGCCGCGACGGTCGCGAGCACCGCTTCGCTCGCATCGACGATGATTGAAGAGGGCGGCACAATCTCGATGTCGCGGTCTCCGACGCGAAACGGCCAGCGGAACAATTGGCCGCTGCTTTGATAGCGTAGGTTCACCGTTTCGTGCGCCTGTAGGTCATCGGGATGAAAAGGCATGTCTCTTGTCGCCAGATAATCCGGCGAGGCATAACAGCTGAGACGGTAAGGCGCGAGTTTCCGGGACAAAAGGCGCGAGTCGGAAAGGTCACCGATGCGCACGGCAATATCAATCCCCTCTTCGATGAGATCCACCGTGTGATCGCTCAGCCTGAGGTCGATCGATACTTTCCGATGCCGTGCGCGAAAGCCCGGCAGCAAGGGCGTGATGACATGGAGACCTATCGGGAATGAGGCGGCAATGCGTAAGGTTCCGGCGGGCTCCGACCTGGCGGTCTTGGCAGCCTGTTCGATCTCCTCGGCGTCCCGCAGCAGTTTCAGCGCCCGCTCGTGCAGATCGCGACCTTCATTGGTGAGCGTGAGCGAGCGCGTTGTACGTGTAAAGAGCGCCACCCCAAGCTGACGTTCCAGACGCTGGATGCTTTTGCTGATCGCCGAGGGCGAGATGGAAAGAGAGCGGGCAGCAGCCGAATAGCTGCCCAGGGAGCCGGCGCGGGCAAAAGCAATGAGGCCGGTCAGCCGGTCAATTCCGATTTGTTCCTTCATGGCACTATTAAAGCGAAGTGGAACATCATTATCAATCCACAGGTCCAGTCTTACATCTGGGTACATGGAACCGCTGTGGAAGGAAATTCCCATGACCGAGATGATGAACGCCGTCCGTTTGCATGAATTTGGTGGCCCCGAGCTCCTCCGTTACGAGGGGGCTGCGCGGCCGGTGGCCGAAGCAGGAGAGGTGCTCGTCCGCGTGCATGCGGCAAGCATCAATCCTCCCGATTTGTACCTGCGTGATGGCTACCGGGCGCTTCCACCCGAGTGGCGGCCCAGCCCTCACTTTCCGCTGATCCTCGGCACAGACATTTCCGGCGTCGTGGCAGCCGTCGGAGAAAACGTCTCGGGTTTCAGTGTTGGCAACGAGGTCTTTTCGATGGTGCGATTTCCAAATGATCTCATGACCGGCAGCAACGCCTATGCCGACTATGTCAAGGTCCCGGCCCATGACCTTGCGATGAAGCCTGCCGGCATAGACCACGTCCGGGCCGCAGCCGCTCCGATGTCCCTGCTCACGGCGTGGCAGTTCCTTGTCGAGCTCGGTCACGACGTCCCCAATCCGTTCCAGGACTTCGCCCATGCGCCGATAGCGCTCGAAGGAAAGACCGTGCTGGTCAATGGCGCCGGCGGTGGCGTCGGCCATCTGGCGGTTCAGGTGGCCAAATGGAAGGGCGCCCGCGTCATCGCCGTCGCCTCGGGAAAACACGAAACAGCGCTGCGCGATCTCGGCGCCGATGCCTTCATCGACTACACCAGGCATTCTGCTGAGACAGTCGCCCAGGATCTGGATCTGGTCATCGACGCTGTCGGTGGCTCCGACATGGAACGCTTCCTGACCGTCATCAAAAAGGGCGGTGCGCTTTACCTGGTCAATCCCCTCGCATTTTCCGGCCACGCGGAGGCGGTGGAACGCGGGATTACCGTTTCAACCACGCAAGTTCGCTCCAACGGCGCGCAGTTGGCGAAGGCGGGTCGCCTGCTGGACAGCGGAACAATTCGGGTCTTGATCGACAGTGTCTTTCCGCTTTCAGAGACCTCGGCCGCACATGAGCGGGCATCCAAGGGCGGTATTCAGGGCAAGATTGTCCTTACTGCGATCTGACCCCCTTTCAGCGGAACATCTATTTCCCGACTGCGATCCGGTCGGGGAGGATTTGGAGCAGAGGAAATCAGGAATGTTGATTGTCATGGGATACATGCATGTCGGCCCCGCCGATTTAGCGGAGTTTTATGCTGACCTGAAACAACTTGCTATAACCGCACGCCAACGTCAGGGCAACATCTCCTACGATGCGGCTTTGGATGACACTGAATCCGGCCGTGTGCTCATCGCGGAACGATGGGCGGACCAAGTCGCGCTTACGTCACACCTTTTGGCAGAAGACACTTTGGCCTTCATTGAACGCTGGCAAAGCCGAATGCGGGGCGACATTCGCAAATACGACGCCTCGAATGAGAGAGAGCTTGGCGGCGAGTGACCTGTAGAGAGGTCCGGATCGCGATCGCGCAGCACCTGCTGCGCGGCCGCTTGACTTATCGCTTGGTTGTGTCACCAGCGCCGCACATCCTGCCCGCCAAACAGCTGAGTGATCGGCAGCTGGAAAATGAAATAGGGGTTGATCGGTGGCATCGCGGTCGCCTGCTCCAGCCGGGTCAGATGCTCAGCTGTCAGCGCCACATCGAGCGCTGCAATGTTCTGCTCCAGCTGCTCCACCCGGCTCGCGCCGATCAGCACCGAGGAAACGCCGGGGCGTTCCACGACCCATTTCAGGGCGACTTCCGCAGGCGTGCGACCGATTTCCGACGCGATCTCCTTGACCGCGTCCACCACATCGAAATTTCGTTCGGTAAACAGCATGCCACCGAATGGATTGTCGCCGTTCAATCGGCCACTGCTACCGTCCTCGCCCACCTCCGCTGCGCGGTCCGGCATGGACGCCGCGCGCGAGGCGTCGGCAATCTTGTCGCGACCGTATTTTCCAGTAAGCATGCCGGCGGCAAGCGGGCTCCACGGCACAAGACCGAGGCCCAGTTCCTGGCCCGCCGGAAGAAGATCGAGTTCAACGCCGCGATCGATCAGCGAGTAGGCGTATTGCAGCCCGATCGGCTTCGGAAGGCCATGTGCCTCAGCGAGCGTTGCGATCTTCGCAACATACCAGGCAGGGGTGTTTGAAAAGCCGTAATGCAGGATTTTTCCGGAGCGCACGGCCTCCGTCAGCGTCTGCAAAACCTCTTCTGCCGGCGTCGTGCGATCCCAGACATGCATCCAATACAGGTCGATGTAGTCGGTCTGCAGCCGCTTCAACGAGCTTTCGATCGCCAAACGGATGTTCTTTGCACCATTGCCGCCCCAGAGGGGTGTGCCTTGGCCGCGGGAAAAGCCGGACTTCGTGGCGACCACAAGGCTGTCGCGTCGCCCGCTGTGGCTCAGGAAACGGCCGAGCATGGTCTCGCTCTCGCCGCCGGAATAGATGTCAGCCGTATCGATGAAGTTTCCGCCAGCATCCATGTAGGCGTCAAACAGAGCACGGGAGGTTGTCTCGTTAGCGCCCCAGCGACCCGCGCCGAAGGTCATGGTGCCAAGCGCGAAAGGGCTGACGATCAGCCCGGATTTTCCAAGGGTTCGGTAGCTCGTGAGGTTCATATGCATTCTCCAAGTTTGTCACCACTCGATCTAGGCGCTTCCATCCGAGGCGATTAGCCCTTGCCGACTGCATGAACCTGTGAGCACCATGCAGCAATGGAGCGTAGGGAACTCAACGATCTTCTGGCCTTCGAAGCCGTCGCCCGCGAGCGTAGCTTTACGCGCGCGGCAGCGCTGCTCGGCATGTCGCCATCTGCCCTAAGCCATGCCATGCGGGGTCTGGAGGACAGGCTCGGTGTACGGTTACTTGCCCGCACCACCCGCAGCGTCGCGCCGACGGAGGCGGGCGAACGACTGTTGCAATCCCTGCGCCCGGCTTTTTCGGGAATAGAAGAAGGGCTGGAGGCGCTGCGCGAATGGCGCGATAACCCGTCGGGTACCGTACGCATCACGACTTTCGCCTATGCGGCCCGTATGGTGCTGCTCCCAAAACTTCCGATCTTCCTTCTCGCTCACCCGGAGATCCGCGTTGAGGTCAGCATCGACGACGGATTGACGGACATCGTTGCTGCAGGTTTCGATGCGGGCATTCGGTTGGGGGAGGCGGTGGCGAAAGACATGATTGCCGTCAGACTCGGGCCGGACCTACGCACCGTCGTCGTCGGAACGCCAGAGTACTTTAAGCGGTATCCTCCGCCACTGACACCCAACGATCTCGACCGCCATGCCTGCATCGGCTACCGGCTGGCGACCTCGGGTGGCCTGCTCCCCTGGGAGTTCGAGAGGGGTGGCAAGGAGATCAAAATCTACACCAGCGGGCCGCTCGTCGCCAATGACAGTGACCTGCCCGCCGCTGCCGTTCGCGCTGGCGCCGGCCTCGGATACATGATGGAGCATGAAGTGGCGGACGAGATCGCGTCCGGAAAGCTCATCCAGGTTCTTGCGGATTGGTGCCCGGCTTTTCCGGGTTTCCACCTCTACCACCCAAGCCGGCGTCAATCACCGCCAGCACTGCGGGCTCTGATCGCAGCGCTCAAGTCCAAGTGATCGTCGTGTTCAGACGGAGATAAAGCCCGAATTTAAGCGTTGCCACAGGCTAGAGAATGAGGGCGAAAGTGGTTGTCCACTTACACTTGAGAATGCGTCCGTTCCGGCCGACTTCGGCGCTTAACTTGAGATTTTTCGATGCAATGCTCTCCGTCTATCGCTAGACGGCTGCTTGACAGGCGGCACACTCACTTGTGCGGCGCCATTTGCGTTTTCCCACCATCCGCCTAGGGCGTCGAGAAGCGGCACGAGCTGGAGGCCCGCCGGCGTGAGATCGTATTCAACCCGCAACGGGTATCCCTCGAATTCCGCGCGGCTGACGATACCGGCGTTTTCCAACTTCCGCAGTTCCAAGGTCAGCATCTTGTGCGAGATCGTGGGATTGTCGCGACGCAGGTCGCTGAAGCGTTTCGTACCGTCCTTCAGATAATAGACCAGCAAAGTGGGCCATCGGCCACTGAGGATCTGCATCACTTCCTCGATGGGGCACTGTGAGATCAACTGTTTCATGGGCAGCTCTTGGTTACAAAAAGGTGCGTAATTTACTTGCGGCGAGGATCGCTTAGGTTCCAGTTCCGCTGCGCAGCGTGGTCATCAGAAATCACGGAGAACAATCAAATGGAACCGATCCTCATCTATGGCTTCCCGCTAGGAAGTTCCATGGGGCTTGTTGCAGCCCTTGAATGGCTGGGCGAACCTTATCGGCTTTGCCGGGTGGACATGCTGGGCGAGATGCGTGAACCATCCTACGCCCGGATCAATCCCCGGCACGAGACACCGGTATTCGTCGACGACCAGGGCAGGATCCTGACGGAGACGGTGTCCCTTGCCTCCTGGCTTGAGGCAAGGGACACCCACCGGCGCGTTAGTTTCGACCCGTTGTCCCGCGAGGCGGATCGCATGCACCAGATCATGGCCTTTGTGAATACAGGCTTCACGGCGGCATTCACGCCTCATTGGGCCGCGCTCGAAATGGATCCGCCGAACCCCGCTCTGCAGGCTATGCTTCGGGACTGGGGCAGGGAGAGGATCCTCGAGCGTCACGACAAGCTGGAGGAAATGATCTCAGACACGCCCTTCCTGGTTGGCGATAAGCCGACACTGGCGGACGCCGTGTTCATAGGTGTGGCGCGCTGGCTCGACTTCCATGCCATTGCGCACAAGTCACGTTGGCCAAAGATGGCTGCATTGCGCGAACGGCTCGAGGCGGATCCAGCCGTCACGTATGCGACTGCCCTTGAGAGCGGCGACAACCCGACGAGGACGGGTAGCTGCGTGGGACATGTCCCGCTCGCAGAGGTAATCGGTCAGTTCGGCCAATAGGAGCAACGAGGTCCGGCACCTTCGTGCCGGGCCATCGTTTACGAATGCATGCGATGACTTTGCATGACAAGAATATGTTATTGGTTTGTCACCTTCACAAAGCTCTCGAGGTCTCGTCGCCTGAAAACGGCCAGAATAGTGAAAGCGAGTAGACCCAGTCCCACGCTTGCAGGAACGGCACTAGTTGAAATGCGATCCAGAAGGAAACCCGTACCAGTCGATCCCATTGCGCTCCCGACGGAATAGGAAAGCGAGAAGCTCGCTGTTCCCGCGATAAGCATTCCGCCTTTGAAGCGCTCTCCGAGGATTGTCAGGGCGCAAGTGTTCAGCGCGAATGTCGCGATCCCAATCAGCGCAAATATTAACAGGAGGGCGGTTTGTGACTGAAGGAATGGAATGATCAGGAATGCAAGCGCTCCGGAGAGCCCACAGCCGATCGTGACTCCGGCGCGCGAGAACTTATCGAGTAGCCATCCAACCACTGGCTGGGCAAAAGCGGTGGGAAGTGAAAGCACCGTGATAGCATAGGCTGCGAACGCTTCTGAATGGCCTACGCGGACGAAGTAGACGGCCATGCCGGATATCGCGGCAATGTCGGCAAAGCCGAAGACTAACTCCATGAGTACCAGGATGGGTGCGGCAATAATAAAGGCCGTTAACCCACCAGAGGGTGCGGCCTCAGGCACTGTTCGAGTGTTAGCGTTGAAAACTGCGCAGGCAAGACCGATCAAAGCGACATAACCGGACGCCCACGCAAAACCAGAACCATTGGCAGTACCAAAAATAGGTATGGCCAATGGGCCGGCTGCGAAGCCCGCGCACATACCAGCTCCATAAAGGCCAGAAATCCGTCCACGTAAGCAGTCTGGGGTAGCGATGTTCAGCCATGCCCCGCTCAGGATCGAAATTAGGCTGGCACAGAAGCCAACTGTCAAGCGGGCGACGAACCAGACTGGCAGCCAGGTTATTGTCGCGAATGCCAAGAGACTGAGTGCACTACCAAAAAGGGCCGCCACGACCAGGTGGTTTCCTCGAAACCTAGTGGTGAGTCGGTGTATCGTCAGGACGCACAATACCGCTCCTGCGGCATAGGCAGCAGCATTCAGGCCGATCAAACTCCCGCCTATTTCCCTGGCTTCGAGCGTAAGAGAAATAAGCGGAAAGGTCAGTCCTTGCGCGACCGCGAACGCCGTTACGCTCAAGATGACAATCACGATTGCGGCCCAGTCGGGCTTGTCGTGTTGCGGTGTCCCCGTTTCGAGCATGTCTATTCTCCGCCTCCGATGTCGAACGCACGGCCAATATACGGAACGGTGACTTGTCATTCTGTCGACAGCTGATCTATTTGTATCTAGTTTTCGTCAACGTGAATTGTTGCTCATTGCTATGATGGCACCTGTAGGACGGCCACGGTACAAGCGCGACGTCGAGAGCCAAGAGGCGGGCCGCGGCCTCGGATGGCATACGCATGATTTCGGCCAGTTCTTCTCCGCCATTCATGGATCGCTGTATGTTGGTATGCCCGATCGCGTTCTCCTTCTCAGTCCGGCCATGGCTGTATGGATACCGCCGGATGTCGATCACTGCCTCCGCTATACATCGAGCAACGAAATCATCTATATCGACGTGAATCGCCTAGAGTCAGAAAGGCTTGGGGCAAAACCGCGCGTCGTTAAGATGACGCCGCTCCTCCAATCTTTGATGAGTGCAGTTCCCGACAGTGAAGCGTCCAGCTTCACTCCGCCTCATGAAGCCGCATTGTTCGACCTGCTCTTTCACGAAATCCGGACGGCCAAAGACGTTCCGCTTTCCATAGCAATGCCGCAGGACAAACGTATTCGCGAACTGGCCCAGGCTGCACTCGAGCACCCAGCTTTGATCACGTCCATTCATGAATGGCTGAACGGCGCCTCGGCCAGCCGAAAGACTATCCAGCGGCTTTTCATAGCGGAGACAGGTATGTCACCTTCCCGTTGGTTGAGGCAAATCCGCGTTCTTCACGCCGTCGCCGAACTCGCTGGTGGTAAGAAAGTCAGCTCTGTTGCGCTCGATCTGGGGTACGAGTCGCCCAGCGCGTTTACATACATGTTCCGTAACCTCATGGGATCAAGTCCAAGCGATTTTAGCCAAGGTGCGAAGAGTGCAGGGACGCACGTTGCGTCGGGACTGCCGCTGGGAGCCCGCCGTGGTAGGTAGCGCGTCTGTTTGGGAGCCTGTGTCCACCAAATCAGAGGCTCCGGGCGATTGCCGGGGTGGCAATCAACAGTGCTTTGTGTGTCTCGTGGTACCTTGCAAGCCGACCAGGCTTAGGTGGTGAGCGGTCCCTTCGGAGCCTTGGTAACGAAGGCCAGTATGATGAGGCCCCCCACGGCGCAGAAGAAGGTCAGCCAGAAGGCATTGATATAGGCAAGCACTGTCGCCTGTGCCTGAACGTTTTGCGACAGAAGTGATGTCGCCCGGCTGTGCGCCAACGCCTCGCCTGCGCCGGAAACCTTGTGCGACAGGGCCGCGAGCGAGGTCGTGGAGGCGTGCGATCCCCGCTCGACATTGAGGCCTATCAGATAGGACTGTACTTGCTCGCCCTTGCGGATATAGGTTGTCATCACAGACTGGACCACTTGAACGGCAAGAAGCCGCATCACCTGGATATATGCGCCGGTCGCGATCGCATTCTTCGGATTGCCGTTGGCGACAGCCAGCACGATGATCGGCATGAAGGTCAGTATATGACCTGCTGCCTGAAGCACGAGTATGGTACGGAAATTGTTGCCGTTCCATTGCGAGGTCAAACCCGTTCCGAGATAGGATGCGACGCCGAAGCAGACGAGCCCGGTCGCAATGATCAACCTGCCGTCGGTGCGGTGCATCGCCCAGACGGCGACCGGCGTTAGCAGAACGAGCGGAATGCAGACCCACTGGATGAGGACTGTGCCGATCTGCTCCGGCCGCAGATGCGCGACCGCTGACAGATAGTTCGGAACGAGCGCGGTGTTGGAGGCGGCCGCCATCGTGTAGAGAAGCGAGACCGAGAGAATGAGAAGGACGTTGCGCGCGCTGATGGCACGCACATGGGCCCAGGGTGTTTCGACCACCATCTCGTTGATGAAGAAAGCGAGTATCAGCGTCAGGCCACCGATCAACATGGTTATGACGAGGCCGCTCTGAAACCAGTCCAGACGATTGCCCTGGTCTACGGCGATGAACAGCAGGGTCAGGCCGGCCCCGAAAAGCATCATTCCGCCCCAGTCCGCGCGTTCCAGCATGTCGCGATTGACTTTCTCCGCCGGTGCTCCGAACCATGCCAGAAGTGCCAGAAGCGGCGCCAGAAAGACATCCTGCCAATAGAGAAACTGCCAGCCAAGATGCTGGACATAGATATCGACGAGGGCCGTGCCTGCATTGGCGGTGAATGCGTTACGGAAAGAATAAAGCGCTATCCCGGTGATCCACCATTTTATCGGCAGGTTGCGCAGGATGATCATCAAGGTGGCGGGCACGAAGATGCCGAGCAGCAAGCCATGGACGACATGCAGCAGGACAAGGGCGGTAAAGCCGGAGGTCGTCGGAATGAGGGCGGAGGTCAGGGTGTAGAGGAGGGCTGCCGGAACGAGGATCCGGCGTATGCCGAATGTCGCAACGAGCCAGCCAACGGCCGGGGCGATGAGAAGCTGCGGCGCGTTGGCAAAGGTGTTGAGCCAGGCGCCCTCATCGAAGCTCAGGCCGAAAGAAGCCCTGAGGTCGGTCATGCCCAGCCCGAACAGGCGGCTGTGGAAGGACACCATATAAGGACCGACCAGAACAGCGGCCACTGCCAAAATAGGGTGATGCGTTTGCCGCCCGATGAAGCGCAATGGCAGTCGCAGGATCTCGGCCATGGTTTAGCGTCCCGCCGGCGCAACCGATACGGAGACGACCGCCGACATGCCAGCGCGCAGGTGGGCGGAAGCCTCTGACGGGTTGAAGTCGATGCGAACGGGAACGCGCTGGACGACCTTTGTGAAGTTGCCGGTCGCATTATCAGCCGGAAGAAGCGCAAACTGCGATCCGGATGCAGGAGAAAGGCGCGATACCTTGCCGTGGAAGGTCTCGCCCGGCAGTGAATCGACCGTGATGGTAACGGCCTGGCCCTCACGCATGCGCGACAGCTGCGTCTCCTTGAAATTCGCCGTCAAATAGACATTTGGAAGCGGAACGATCGAGATCGCGTTCGTGCCCGTGGTGACGTAGTCGCCGACATGCACTTGCCTCTCGCTGACGACGCCATCGAAGGGCGCGATGATCGTCGTATAAGAAAGCGCAAGCTCTGCAGACTTTAGGCCGGCTTTGGCAGACTGGACATTGGCGGAAAGCTGAGCGCGCTGGCCGTCAGTATATTGCAGCTGTGCCTTTGCCGAGAGAACCGCTGCCTCCGCTGCTCCGAGGCTTGCGACCGTCGTCTGCACCTTGGCTTCGGCCTCGTCCTTGTTCTGCTGGATACCCGCGCCACGATCGATCAGCAATCTCTGGCGGGCGGCCTCGGTCTTTGCCAGATCGGCATTGGCTCTGGCGACCGTGGCCTGTGCCTCCGCCTGCTGGATGGCGGCCTTTTCCAGATTTTCCTGGTTCGTCAGGTTGTCAAGCTGGGCAAGGGCTGAATCGAGCGACGCCTTGGCCTGATCGCGCTTGGCTTCATAATCGGAAGGATCGATCTGGAGGATAACGTCGCCCCTCTTCACACGATCGAAGTCGTGGACCTTGATCGACACGACATTGCCCGCGGCGCGCGCGCTCAGGTGGCTGAGATCCGCGCGGATATAGGCATTGTCGGTCGTCTGCACATCCGCGCCCGCCATCCATTGGTCGAAGCTCTGCGTACTGATGCCGACGAGAACGCAGACGGCGCCGATCACGACCAGCGGCACGACGAACTTGGCATATTCGCGCGGCGGGCGAGGCGGTGCTGCCGCCTCAGGCGCGGGAGCGACGGCAAGTGCATTGGCGGCGATAGGTTGAGGCGACGTCTTCTGGAGCATGTTCTTTCCTTTTAGACGCGACTTTAAGCACGATAGTCGATATCACTTCCAATAGGTTTGAAATTCACATTGATCACTGTTGGTGATTACCCGAGGTTGGGTTCAGTGCAGCAGACGTCTCGAAATGCCCGCAGGAAAATCGAATTGAGGCATCTCCGCTATTTCGTTGCGGTGGCTGAGGAACTGCATTTCGGTCGCGCGGCTGCCCGGCTCAACATTGTCCAGCCGGCGCTGACGGCGCAGATCAAGGCGCTGGAAGCCATTCTGGGCGTTGAACTGCTCGCCCGATCGAAGCGGCATGTCGAACTGACCGAAGCGGGCAGGGAGTTCTTGAAGGAGAGCCATTCCGCCATCGCGCAGGTGGAGGCTGCTGTCGATACGGCGGTCAATATCGGGCGCGGCGCTGCCGGGTCGATCCGTATCGGCTACGGCGCCAATGCGGCGATCACCGGCATGATCTCCACGTCGATCCGCCGCTTCAGGGCGGAGTGGCCGGGGGTAAGCCTCAGCCTTAAGGAAATGCCGAGCAACAGCGTGCAGGACGCACTGATCGCAGGCGAGGTGGATATCGGCTATGCGGTCGCAACCGATGTTCGCATCACGGGGGCCAATTCCAAGCGGATCGGCCAGTGGCATTGGATGTTGGCGCTGGCTGATGACCATCCTCTCTCCGGCCAGGGCGCCATCAGTGTCGCGCAGGTCCTGACGGAGAGTTTTGCGGTCTACGCGGAGGCTGACGGGCGCTCCACCACGGTCGGGGTCATGAGTTCGATACCGGATATGGCGCCGGGCCATATTCACCGGACAAGCCATGTAACCGGGCTCATGGCCTACGTCGCTTCGGGCCTCGGCATCTCCTTCGTCCCGGCTTCGATGAGCGTCATGAACTTTCCAGGCGTGGTCTTCAGGCCACTGACGGAAGCGCTGCCGCCGATGGAGATGTACATATTCTGGCGCAGCGATGCCAGCCCGGCGGCACGCAACTATGTGGGCTTGCTGGAGGCCACCTGAGTATCACGGCGGGGCTTGCTGCTGCTGACGAGTCTTGAGCGCGATCATCCCGGTCGATGCCGGCGCTACGGCGCGCAGCGTCGGCATGCCGTTTCCGAAGCGGCGGGCCTGGCCGGCCAGCTCCGATACGATCACCGATCTACTTGAGTATGCCCGACGTGGTCATGGTCAGGATATCGATGAATAGCGGCTCGAACTGCTTGCCGACCTCGGCATCGCCGGCTTCCTTCGATACCAGCGCCCGGCTGCTGATCAGCAGGTGATCGCGCATGGCGTTGGCTGCGGCATCCGGATCCTTCTGGGCGATGGCGTCGAAAATGCGCACATGGTCGTCGATGATCTCTTCCATGCCGCGGGTAAAGCCGCCCGAGGTGCCGTCGGCAATCATTTGCTGGTCGAACAGATTGTCGAGGATGGCGCCGAGCCTGCGGCTGCCGGCCATCGCCGCGATCTGCTTGTGGAAACGCGCGTCCGGCTCGAGATGGGCGCGCGCATTGCTGCGTTCGAGCCGATAGGCTTCGGTCAATTCGTTCAGGTGCGTCTGCAGCTTCTTGATGGCCGCGGCTTCAGGCCGCCGGGCCGCGCGATGCGCTGCCGGGATCTCCAGGATGAAACGCAGCGAAAACAGTTCTTCCAGATCATGAACCGTGGTTTCGAGGATGCGGGCGCCGCGGTTGCGTTCGAAGCTCACCATGCCCTGTTCCTCGAGCTTCAACAGCGCTTCGCGCACCGGCGTGCGTGACACGTTCAGCCGTTCGGAAATGTCGTTGACCGAATGCAGGCTGCCGGGCGTCAACTCGCCGACGACGATGGCGTTGCGGACGACCTCATAGACGTGGGTCGCGAGGCTTTTACGACCGATATTGCCAAGTTCCATGATGTTCCTTCCCAGGGGCGGATAGCCCCGTCTGTAGAAGACAAACTTGCCTCTCAAAATCAAGGTGCCGGTGCTTGATGCCCTCCACGCGTAAAATTTGAAAGAACAGGCGTTGACTGCGTGGTGGAGTGTGACATGTTACATGCTACTAAGAATGGGGACGAAAGAAAAGTGCGTATTGCAGCGATCCAATGTGCGGTAAGCGAAGGCCAGACGGCGGCGAATGTGGCAGCGGCGGCCGATTGGATTGCCAAGGCTGCCGATCAAGACTGCCAGCTTGCGGTTCTGCCGGAATGCTCGCTGACGGGCTACGGCTTCGACAGCCGTGCGGCACTTGAACGGGTTGCCATTCGGCTCGATGGCCCCGAAGTGCAGGCGATCCTTGCCATATGCGCGGCCCGGCAGATCCATGCGATTGTCGGCTTCTTCGAGGCAAGGGACGGCAAGATCTTCAATTCGGCCGCGTTGATCGGCCCGAAGGGTATCGCCGGCGTGCATCGCAAGGCGCATCTGCCCTATCTCGGCGGTGACCGCTATGCCGATCGCCCTGAGGAGGTGTCGGCTTCCGCCTTCGCTACCGAGATCGGCGTCATCGGCATCTCGATCTGCTACGAGATCCGCTTTCCCGAGGCGATGCGGACCTTGGTGCTGAACGGGGCCGAAATCATCGCCCTGCCCACCAACTGGCCGGTGCAGTCGTCGATCCTGGCCGATCACTTCACCAGGGTGCGCGCGGCAGAAAATATGGTCTACTTCGTCGCCGCCAACCGCAATGACAGCGCCGCCGGAACGGATTATCTCGGCCATTCGCAGATCGTCGATCCGAAGGGTGTCGTGATGGCGCATCTCACGGGCGAGACCGGCCTCATTGCCGCCGATGTCGACCTCGAGATCGCCCGCAGCAAGAAGATCGTCTTCGAGGAGGGAAGGTTCGAGCTAAACCTCTTCGCCGACCGCCGCCCCGAAGCCTATCGGCTCTGAGCGGACGAGAGGGGCGCAATGTACGATTATTGTGTCATCGGAGCGGGCATTGTCGGACTGGCAACGGCGCTGGAAATCTCCCGCCTGAAGCCCGATGCCAAGATTGTCGTGCTCGACAAGGAGGCCGGCCCGGCGACGCATCAGACCGGCCACAACAGCGGCGTCATCCATAGCGGCCTTTACTACAAGCCGGGCAGCCTGAAGGCCAGGCTATGCCGCGAGGGTGCGATGGCGATGAAGGCCTTTTGTATCGAAAACGCTGTGCCCTATCGGGAGATCGGCAAGCTGATCGTGGCGACCAGTCCGGTCGAGGTCGAGCGGATGCAGGCGCTGCGCCGCAATGCTGCCGAAAACGGCATCGCAGCGCAGGAAATCGGCGCTGGCGAATTGCGCGAACTGGAGCCGAATATCGAAGGCCTGGCGGCGCTCCGGATCGGCGAAAGCGCCATCGTCAGCTACCGCCGCGTCTGCGAGGTGATGGTCGGTAAGCTGGCTACCGCTGGCGTCAGGATCGAATTTGGTTCCGCCGTGCGCGCCATCGTTGAGAGCGGTCGTGATGTCGCGATCGAAACCGGTAAGGGCAGAGTGACCTGCCGTTGGCTGATTGCCTGCGCGGGCCTACAGGCCGACCGGATCGCGGCCATAGCCGGAGTGGCGCTCGAGCATAGGATCGTACCGTTCCGCGGCGAGTATTTCGACGTTGTACGGCCGGACACCGCGACGCTGGTCAGTCACATGATTTATCCGGTGCCGGATCCGGCACTGCCCTTTCTTGGCATACACCTGACACCCATGATCGACGGCCGGCTGACGGTCGGCCCGAATGCGGTCTTGTCACTGGCGCGCGAATCCTATGCCGGCAACTGGCCAAGCCTGCACGACATGGCCGCCTACGCCTCCTTTCCCGGTTTCTGGAAGATGCTGCGCGCCAATTTGTCGTCGGGCATCCGGGAGGCGAGAAGCTCGCTGTTTCGCGGCCGCTACCTGCAGGAATGCCGCAAATATTGTCCGTCGCTGCAACTCGGCGACCTTAAACCCTATCCGCCGGGTATCCGGGCGCAGGCCGTGTCGCGCGACGGCGCGCTGGTGCATGATTTTCTATTCAAGCGGACATCGCGCAGCCTGCATGTCCTCAACGCCCCGTCGCCGGCGGCGACCTCGTCGATCCCGATCGGGCGCATGATCGCCGAAACGCTCGGCATTGCCGTCTCGAACCGTCATTGGAGTACCGGCATGAGCCTGCCATCGACCCCGCGACCTCACGTGCTCGTCACCGGCGCTAGCGGGCTGGTCGGTGGCGCCGTGGTCCGGCAATTGCGCGACCGGGGCCAGGCCCTGACCGCGATCGACAAGTTTGCCGGTGCAATCGCCGGTGTGCCGGTGATCGATTGCGACCTGCGCGACATTCATCGCCTGCATGCGATCGCCGGCGGCGCCCGTACAAACGCCATCGTCCATTGCGGCGGCTATTCCGGCCCGATGGTCGGCCGCGAGAATCCTTATGACATGATCGCCGTCAACGTTACCGGCACAGCCAACCTGCTGGAACTGGCGCGGGTCGGCGCTTACGGCCGCTTCGTCTATTGCTCGTCGATGAGCGTCTATGGATCGACTACGGCAGGACCGGTTGGCGAAATGTCGCCGCTGTCGCCCTCGACGGTCTATGGCGCCACCAAGCTCGCCGCCGAGCAGCTGGTGCTGGCCTATGCCCGCGAACACGGCGTCGATGCCGCGGCCCTCAGGCTGTCCTGGATCTATGGTCCCGATCGCAGCACCGCTTGTATTCTCAGGCGGATGATCGACGACTCGTTCGAGGCCAGACCGACGCGCCAGGATTGGGGTGCAGATTTTCCAAGACAATATATTCATGCCGACGATGCCGCCCGCGCCGTGCTGGCGGCGCTGGACACGCCGGCGCTCGAAAGCCGCCTCTACAACATCACCGGCGAGAGCCTCGTCACGCTCGGCGATGTTGCCGCGCTGGTGAGGGAGTTCCTGCCGGCCGCCGATATCGCCTTGGCGCCGGGCGCGGCGCCCGACGACGATTATCACCACCAGTTCGACACTACCGCCGCCCGCCGCGATCTGGGGTTCGTGCCGGAAATTCCGCTGCGCCGCGGCGTCGAGACCATGGTCGCCGAATTGCGCCGCCGCCGTGCCGAAAAGAATGTTCGCCCATGCTGACGCTATCCAAAGTCACCAAGACCTATAATGGCGAGCCTGCCCTTGACGGGATCGATCTCTCCTTGCCCGAGGACAGCTATGTCTCTCTGCTCGGCCCCTCGGGTTCGGGCAAGACGACGCTTCTGCGGGTGATCGCCGGCTTCGAGACGCCTGACGCCGGCACGATCCGTTTCGGCGGCAAGGTGATCAACGCCGTGTCGCCGCATGGGCGCGGCATCGGCTTCGTCTTCCAGAATTTCGCGCTGTTTCCGCATCTGTCGGTCGAGGAGAACATCGCCTTCGGCCTGCTCAATCGCAAGCACGAGGCGGTCACCGATCGCAAGGTGGTCGATGCCAGGGTCCGCGACATGATCGCGCTGGTCGGCCTGACCGGGCTCGAAGGCCGGGCGACGACGCAGATTTCCGGCGGCCAAAAGCAGCGCGTGGCTTTGGCTCGCACGCTGGTCACCGAGCCGAAGATGGTGTTGCTCGACGAGCCGCTCGGCGCGCTCGACGCCAATCTGCGTTCGCGCATGCGCTCCGAGCTTCGCGCCATCCGCGAGCGGTGCGGCGTCACCTTCCTGCATGTGACAGGCTCGGAAGCCGAGGCGCTGGCCATGGGCGACACCGTGCTGGTGCTCGACGCCAAGAAGATTGCCCAGCAGGGCTATGCCGACACGATCTACAATCGCCCAAATTCGCCGGCCGTGGCCCGCTTCCTCAATTGCTACAATCTGTTCGGCGGCAGGCTGAGCGACGGCGTGTTTTCCAGCGCCGCCGGCCCGCTGCCGGTCGGCAAGTTCTCCCTGCCCTCGGCGCAATCTGCCTATGCCATCCGCTACGACCGCATCGCCATCCGCCCGCGCGAGGCGGTGGCCGGCGCCGACGAGGTCCGCATCGAGGGCACGTTCGTCGCCTCGGAATATACGGGTGCGGCGGTCAATTCCTTCTTCCAGCTCGACGACGGCAAGGTGTTCGAGGTGGAGCAGCATCTGAGCCATTCCGCACCCGAAGCGTATCAGCCGCAGAGCCGCTACAGCCTGGCCTGGAAAAAGGAGGATGCGCTTGTTTACGGTTGATGAGCGTCATGAACGACTCCGCCCCAGCCCCCTGCCCACAAGGGAGAAGGGCGTAACGTACGGCATTCTCCATGCCTCCATTGAGCCGGGGAGCCGGCCGCGGGTTCTCTCTCCCTTGTGGGGGAACTGGCCGGGAGGCCAGAGGGGAGTTTTCCCTGGTCGCGCACCGCCACCCTTCCCATCGCCACCCGTCCTCCCAAGACGAAAGAGTTGAACTGATGGCCGCAATCACCGAAACTTCGAGCGAAACCTTGGTCACCCCGCGCGCCTCGCGCCGCGATCTCTGGCTGCTGGCGCCTGGTGCGCTGTGGATGTTGCTCTTCCTGGTCGCGCCCATCCTGATGATGGTCTATGTTTCCTTCTGGACCCAGACCACGTTCAAGATCGAGCCGACGCTGACGCTGAAGAG